>Ga0209194_1000083_pt1 | contig 84743 bp, 69 predicted proteins | sample COGITO_mtgs_1004_FD_184787 | JGI IMG/M metagenome (GOLD analysis project Ga0209194, IMG submission 184787) | Pelagic marine microbial communities from North Sea - COGITO_mtgs_100413 (SPAdes) (version 2) | ecosystem: Environmental > Aquatic > Marine > Epipelagic ... | reverse complement strand
GCTGAATTCTTCGGCGCACAACTTCACGGTTTGCCTTGGATGGAAGCGCTCAACCTCTGTTCTGTAGCCGCTTTGGACAAGTTGATGCCTGATAGAAATTCGTAGGCACTAATTTTAGATCTATCTGTGTGACGGGCGCTTTGTTTACCCTAAGAGCGATCGCAATCTCAGCCGAAGCAGGCGTAGAGCCAGATGAAACTGTCGCTGAAGTAGAGGCCGCGAAGAGAGAACTCGCGGCGCGATCGCCCATTCCGCTCTCACAGTCAGCTCAGAAAAAATCAACCATTATTAGCCGCGCGGCCACAACCAAACAATCAATCAGCCCGGCTAACGTTGAGTATTTAAAGTCATTTATCGAATCGTTTATCAATGAGCAGCCTACCTATTTTTCTAGCACCGATCTAATTGCTAGCTACGGCAAGGATCTGGCCACACTCACCAGCCGAAAAGAAGGAATCGTGGTGACTGGCAAGCTGGTTAGAAACAGCCTAACCGCTATCGTCACCAGAGACTCTATCTACTGGGAAGCCGTATGCCATATTTTGATGGAAAACAGCTTTTTCCCAGTTAGCCAACGGACCAACGGCACCTGCTACTTTCAACAGTGCAACATTCCCAAAGACTGCCAGGTGTATCGCACCCCGGCGACTGAGCTGTGGGAAGTATGGCACGGCAAAGCCTGCCCCGGAAAAATTGATCCTGAAAACACTCACGGCCTGACTCATGGCCAAAAGGTTTCTCGGAAAGATCTTTTGATTCTAAGACGAGGCAGCTGGTATCACATTCAAGGGATGCTGTCGGCTGAAGGCAATGTGCGAATCAAAACCATTGCTGGCGAGCTTTTTGTCTCGAATGAAGATTTAATTGTGTGGGGTACACAGTGCTGGCTATAGGCTGTAGCGCTCTTCGGCAAACGGCTCACCCCGGTGATGGTAGCCATTACGCTCCCAAAAGCCTAGCTCCATTTTTGGCAAAAATTCCAATCCGTTAATCCATTTAGCGCTTTTCCAAGCGTACAAATGAGGCACTACCGTCCGCATGGGTCCACCGTGTTCAGCCGGTAGTGCTTCGCCGTAAAGGGTGTGGGCAAAAAAGTTTTCTTCTCTGGCAAAATCTTCTAAAGCCAAGTTGGTGGTGTAGTCGCCGTAGCAGTGCTCCATCACATGCACCGCTTTAGGATCTACTTCAATCGCCTGGAGAAAGTCTGTGACTTTTACCCCGCGCCACTTTACGTCTAGCTTGCTCCAGGTGGTGACGCAGTGAAAGTCTGCGGTGAATTCGCTTTGTGGCAGATCCATAAAATCTTGCCAGGAGAAGGTTTTGGGCGTTGCGAGGCCGGTGACGGTAAGCTGCCACTCGTCGGTGCTAACTTGCGGGGTGTCGCCGTAGGTCAAGACCGGAAAGCCTTTGGCTAAATGCTGTCCGGGTGGAACGCGATCGGCAAGATCTGCGCCGGGTTTTTCAAAGAATTTCATAGCGGAGGGTAAGAAAGAACTGAGCTGTGAGGATAGGCCAACTTCTCTTATTATGAACGGGACGCAGTAAATTGAGGCTTGCGGCCAAAGAATTACCTGGTGTAGTTGATGGGACAAAACATTCAAAGCATCCAACCCTGGTTAGATCAGGCTACTGAGCGTTTGAGAACGGAATTTGACCCAGAAAAAATTATATTGTTTGGCTTGTGGGCCTGTGGTGAGGCTACTCGACGTTCAGATATTGACTTATTTGTGCTGTGGCAGTGTGATGTTGGCCCGATTGAGCGAATTGGCAAGGTATTGAAACTGTGAATAGACGCGCCTCGGGCGGTAGATGCGATTGTGTACACGCCTGAGGAACTGTTTCGCTGTAAAGATGGACCTTTTATCGCACAGCTTTTGAGGGAGGGCAAGGTACTTTATGAGCGAGAAGAAGGTGCTACAAGAAGCTAACCGATGGTATCAACAATCTTTGGATGATCTGGAGGCGGCAAGTGGACTGCTAGCGATTCAGAAATATGCTCAGGCTTGTTTTTATGCCCAGCAGGCGAGCGAAAAAGCGCTGAAAGCCGTTTTTATCAAGTTGGCAGCGCAGGCTAGGCGTTCTTTGCTCTATTTATTAGCCAATTATTAGCCAATTATTAGCTAGCCGATCCTTAGCTGAGCGCTTTGCAGGCCGTATTTGCGCTTGGTGTTGTTTCAACGGTGATGTCGGTAAAGCCTGCCACTTGCAGCAGCTGAGTCACAACCAGCGCGGCCCGGTCGTTGGCCTGGTCCAAAATGCCTTGCTCGCAGGCGGCGCGTTCTATTTTCACCAGCGCTTCCCTTTCGGCTAGGGCCTGTAGTTCGGGGGCGCGGTCTGGGCCCAGGTTCAATAGGCCTCGGTTGTAGTCGTACACGTTAGAGCGCTCAACGTCTATTTTGGTATCTAGCAGCTCAGGGGCCGGTAGCACCAGCGTAATAGCGTTGCCCTGTTCAGAGGTGGTCACATCAGCGGTCGTTAAATCTTCAAGATCTACGCCTGCTTGAACTTCCCCGTAGGCGACATAGAGCAGATTGGTTTTACCAATTGTCAGCTCGCCTAGCTTGCGATCGCTCTGCGCAGGCACTACCGCCTCCATCGTAAAAATGGCCGTCGTCAGCTCACTCACTGCCTGCACCTGCTCTACCACCACCGTTTGCACATCTGCGGTTTCTTCAGGCGGCTTCACCGTCAGCGCCGCTTTGACATCGGTAAAAAACTGACCACCCGAACGCAAAAAGGCAAACAGCGCTAGGCTGCCAACCATGACCGCGCCGCCGGTAGTTGCGATCGCTAATAGCTGCAAAGCCTTAATCAGGGGCGTTCGTTCGGTTTTATGCGATCGCCGACGAGATCTACCGCGACTCGATTTATCATCTAAATCAGATTTAGATGATGAAGATTTCTGACGATCGCGCATTCGAGAATCCATAGCAGCAGGCCGAGCAATAACTACATCTTAATAGAACTTTCCCAACCTCTAGACCAATCTATGGTGAAATATCTGTGAGCTAAAGGCTTTCTAGAAGTTCGCAAGCGCTCACAATCGCCCATAACCGCCGCTATTGTCAGAGGGGCAAAACAACATCAACCGGCTCTTGTAAAAAAAATATCGTAGCCGAACGTTTGAATTAGGTTTGAATTAGCAAGGTGCAGAGGCTATTTGAGCGAGACAACCAGCCAATTACATCTCAAACTCGGAAATATAGCAAGTCCAGTCGGCCCGAGATAGGGTGCGCCCGCAGACGGCTGGCTGAGCTGTCTCTTTATTAACAACAGACCCATTAACAACAGACCCATTAGCAACAGATCTGTCAGCAAAATTTCCATAGGCAACATAGTTGAAGACCAGCAGCGGCATTCCTAACGGTGCGGCCAAATGCTCACTGAGTTCATAAGTTGTAGGAATACTTTCTAAGCTAACTTTTGCAGACTTAAGACCAATGCCTTTGCTGTTAGCGTGCTGTAGGTGAAGCCCTGCTGCAGCTGATCGGTCAAAGCGTGACCAATCTTTTCAGGAAAATAATCTATCTCCATTGCAATTGGCGTGTCATCTGCATAGATGATTTTCTTTTGCTGGTAGACAGATAAGAGAGCGCCAGATAGCTGTAGCTTTTTGGCAACTTCGGGCGGGGCATCGACTAGCTGGAACGCAATAGACTCGATCTTAGCTGTGTAGCCCTGCTGCTGTAGAGCGACATCAAAATGCATGAGGGGATTGGACATAGAGAAGCTAATTTTTTGGCGATCGCACACAAAAATCCCCCTTCCCTGCTGCGTAATCACAATCCCCTGCTGAATCAGGTTGGCTACCGCGTGACGAATGGTCGTTCGGCTGACACCAAACAGCTCGCCCAGATCAAATTCACTCGGCAGACGCTCACCCGAAACATATAGCCCCGCATCGATTTGTGCTTTGAGCTTTTCAGAGATGATGATATGCAGCGGCTGCCGAGTAGAACTCACGCCAGATTTAAGCATAGAGAGTCAAGGATAGAACGTTAATCACGGAGATTTAGGCATAGAGATTTAGGCCTGGAGATTTGGTCATAGAGATTTAGGCCTGGAGATTTAGGCGTAGGCGGGTACAAATCGATTGACCTTAAACAAACTTGTATCGTGCGGCGTCCCGCCTTCTACTGCAATATCAGCCAGCATTTTGCCCATTAAGGTAGTGAACTTAAACCCGTGCCCCGAGAAGCCTGCGCCAATGACCACCTGAGGGTAGCGAGGATGGCAATCCACAATAAAATCTTTGTCGGGCGTGAGCGTATAGAGACAGCGGCGAGTGTTAATGAGCGGCCCTGCGGCCCCCGGAATATATTCTCTAGCAAAGTCTCGAATGTGCTCTGTCCAGGCCTCGCTAGGGGTGTAATCGACCTCTGCGGGCGTGTTTACCGTATCCCAGCCGTAAAAGGTGGTAATTTTGACGCCAATACTCGGATCTTCGTGGGGGATGCCGTAGGGCATTTCGCCGTAGGGGCCGTTCATGTGGGCAAAAAAGACAGGGAAGCTGCCTGGCTCAAAGCTAGCGGGCTGGTCTGGCTGGTAAAAGCCAAGCTGACAGGGCATAATTTTGAGCGGCAGGTCGATGCCCTGTTCGGCTAGCAAACCTTTGGCCCAGCTACCGGCGGTGAGGATAATGCGATCGCAGCTAAATCTCTCTTTTGTCGTCTGCACCTCTACGCCGCTTTCACTGGGCGTCACCTTCACGACCGGCGTATTGTCCATCACCGTTGCCCCGCGTGCCTGGGCCAAGCGAATATGCGCTAAAACGCACCGAGAGGCCCGCAGCAGCCCCGAATCTGCATGAAATAGCCCGGCCATGCCCTCTTTTAAAGAAAACTGAGGATAGCGCTGGGCGATCTCGCTTGTGCTCCAATATTCATAGTCCAGACTGGCTTTGTCCATACTGGCCTTTAGCGCCTGAAACGTATCGACTGTTGGAAAGCCGAAGTCAAGCCCGCCCGTTTTCACGTATAGCTGCTCTTTTGCCTCTTCTTGCAGGGCAAACCAAAGCGGGTAAGCCGCTCGCATTAGCTCAACGTAAATTGGATTGTTGTAGGTATAGCGAATAACTCTTGAGTGCCCGTAAGAGCTGCCCTTTTGATGATTGATTTCAAACTGCTCTAGCAGTAGAACGCGCTGACCTAACTTTGATAAATAGTACGCCGCCGCGCTGCCTACGCCGCCTGCACCAATCACAATGGCATCGAAATGCTGTGCCATAGCCGAACTGATCTCCTTAGCGTTTGGGATTTGAGAGGATTCTGAGATAAACGATTCTTGGCCGCTAACTCTTGGCTAACCCTAAAAATTAGCTAGCTCTGAAATCAGCTGACTCTAAAAATATAGCCAATCAAAATGAGTTTATGTCTTCCAATATACAGTTGTCATTACAAGTTGAAAAATAGGTTTAAAGGCGGCGCAGAAAGTTGAATTCAAATCTCATCGTTTCGTCACAAATTAGGTGTGCTGTTTTAGCAAAGTTGAATCATAATGGCAGCATACAAATCACTTGTCATTACAAGTTGGTGAGTTGCCTTTGGCCAGATAACTGGCCGGTTATCTGGCCAGTTATCTTTTTTAGTCACCTTTTTATTCATCTCGTTTCAGATTCTCCATTCAAATGAGGCAGCCTATGAGCCCGAAGAATATAGCGATCCCTCGTGCGGATGCTTTTGTAGCCAGTCCATCTACACCCGATCCATCTACCCTAGAAGCGGCTGCGCTAGAAACAGCCAGCCAAGGGTTTTCGACCCTACCCCCGCTAGGCTTATCTGCAGCTGCCTACAACAGCGCTGACTACTTAGAACAAGAGCGCAAAACGGTGTTTGCCCAGTCGTGGGTGTGTGTTGGACTAGCCTCAGATGTGCCGAATCCGGGCGATGTGTATCCAACAGATGTGGCCGGAATGCCGATTGTGCTGGTGCGCGATGGACGTAAGGCCACTGAAGCTAAAGTGACTGAAGCTAAAGTGACTGAAGCTAAAGCGACTGAAGCTAGAATGTCAGAGAATGCTACAGATAGCCCTATAGACAAAGCCATAGACGTAGACAAAACCATAGGCAAAGCTGCTGAAACCGTCTCGCTACGAGCCTTTCACAATATTTGTCGTCACCGAGGGTTACAGCTTGTCAACCAGCCTTGCAATGTGCAGGGCAATCTGAGATGCCCCTACCATTCTTGGACGTATAAACTAGATGGCAGGCTTAAGAGCACGCCACACTTTGGCGGCTACTACAAAGATACCTATGAAGGCTTTGATCGGACGGCTAAGGGCTTAGTGCCTATTCGCTGCGAGCAGTGGCTAGATATGGTGTTTGTGAATCTTTCTGGAGATGCGCCGCCGCTAAAAGAGTATCTTCAACCGATCGTAGAGCGCTGGTCGATTTATGATCTCACTCAACTGCGCCGCGAGCCTAAAGAGGTGGGTTTGGAGTGCAATGCCAATTGGAAGCTAGCCGTAGAGAATTTTTCAGAGAGCTATCATCTTAGCTGGGTGCATCCGGCGCTCAACAGCCTGTCGCGTATGGAAGATCACTTTACCTTTGAGGTCGGAGAGACGCATGTGGGCCAAGGCAGCTTGTTTTATAACAGCGGGGCGATCGCAGGCCGTTCTCTGCCTACTTTCCCCAACTTAGCGGCTCATAATAAACAGACTGTTGCTGAGTATGTCACGGTTTTCCCTAACCTCATGCTAGGCGTTCATCCTGACTACTTTTTGGTTTTTATCGTCAATCCGCTCAGCCCTAACCGCACCTCAGAGCGGATGGTGTTTTACTTTGTGGGCGACGACGCGATGACGCCTGCAAATCAGGCCCTCCGCCACCTGCCAATTAATCTGTGGAAGCTCACCAACGATGAAGATATTGACATGATTGAGCGAATGCAGTCAGGGCGCAATTCGCCTAGCTTTGATGGCGGCTGTTTTTCGCCCGCATTAGAGAGGCCGGTTTATCGGTTTCAACAGAAGATTTCTAAGGTGACAAATCTCTAAGGTGACAAATCTCTAAGGTGACAAATCTCTAAGGCGGTGGATCGCTAAAGCATTAGATCGCTGAAAAGCATTAGATCGCTGAGGCGGTGAACCGGCTGATTGCGTGAGACATCAAAGAACCCATCCCGTCGCTCCGTGCCACCCCTTTGGAGAGGCGCTCATAAGGCGGGGCGGGTCAGTAATGTAAGGTGCTTGCCGATTCTGTCATTCACCGATTCTGTCATTCACCGATTTTAAGATTAATATCTATCGCTACCACTTAATCAGTACTCAAATAATGGAGACTTTACCTGATGAAAACAGATGCGAGTGTTGTGGTCATTGGCGCGGGCATTGTTGGCTGTAGCACCGCCTACCACCTAGCCAAGCTTGGCTGGAAAAATATTGTTGTTGTTGAGCAAGGGCCGCTGTTTGCGACGGGCGGATCGACCTCTCATGCGCCGGGACTGGTGTTTCAGACCAACGCGTCTAGAACGATGACGCAGCTAGCAAAATATACCGTTGAACTATATAGCCAGCTCAGGACAGAAGAAGGCCCAGCTTTCTACCCGGTAGGCGGCATCGAAATTGCCTACACTGAGGCGCGAATGGCCGAGCTACAGCGTAAAATGGGCTGGGCTAAGTCTTGGGGAATTGAAGATGCTTGCCTGCTGACGCCTGCCGAGGTGAAAGCGAAGGTGCCCCTAATTGACGAGACGAAAATATTGGGGGCTTATTACGTGCCCACCGACGGCATTGCCAAGGCACTGCGGGCGGCTGAGGCGATGGCAACTGAAGCGATCGCAGCCAACGCCGCTGACTTTTATGGCCAAACGACGGTAATGGACGTTGAAGTTGTGGGCGGTCAGGTTGTTGCGGTTGTGACCGATAAGGGCCGAATTGAAACGAACAAAGTACTCGTCTGTGCGGGCATTTGGGGACCGCGCGTGGGCCGGATGGTAGGAGAGATTATTCCACTTACGCCGGTACAGCATCAGTACGTGACGACTAGCCCAATTGCGGAGCTAGCGGGTGAGAGTGAAGAAGTCTCTCAGCCGATGATTCGTCATCAGGATCGCTCTATGTATTTTCGGCAGCACAAGGACTGCTGGGGTATTGGCTCTTATCAGCATGAGCCGCTGCTAGTCGATCCTGACAACATTTTGCCTTACGCCGAAGCGCCCGTGATGCCCTCGGTTAAACCGTTTACCGAAGATCATTTTACAGCGGCCTGGGAATCGACTAAAGAGCTATTTCCGGCTTTGGCAAACGCCGATCTTCCGTACAAAATCAACGGCATGTTCTCTTTTACCCCAGACTCTGGCTCGGTAGTTGGAGAATCTTCTAAGGCCAAAGGGTTTTGGGTGGCCGAGGCGGTGTGGGTAACGCACGGCGGCGGTGTGGGCAAAGTAGTGGCCGAGCTGATGACCACGGGCGTACCGAGCTTTGACCTGCACGAGATGGATATTAACCGCTTTGCCGATGTGTGCAAAAGTGCGAGCTATGTGACCAAAGCCGGGGCGCAGCAGTATGACGAGGTGTACGACATTATTCACCCGCTCGATCAGCAAACGCACTCGCGCGAGCTGCGGGTTAGTCCGTTTTATCCTCGGCTAAAAGAGCTGGGCGCGCAGTTTGTCTTTAGCGCTGGGTGGGAGCGGCCTCAGTGGTTTGAGGGTAACCACAAGCTGCTGGCAGACTATGAGATTCCAGCTAGGCAGGGCTGGGAAGCGAGAAACTGGTCGCCGATTCAGGGCGCAGAGCATTTGGCTACGCGCGATCGCGCCGCTCTTTACGACCTGACGCCCTTTGCTAAGTTCGAGATCACTGGCCCTGGCGTGATTGCCTATCTGCAAAATCTCTGTGCCAACGACATTGATAAACCCGTCGGCAAGGTAATTTATACCGCTATGCTAGACAGCAACGGCGGGATTATGTGCGATTTAACCGTGAGCCGCTTAGCCGAACAGAAATATTGGGTTGTGACCGGCGGCGGGGTGCATGGTCATGACTTGGCCTGGATGCGATCGCACCTGCCGACAGATAGCCACCCAGAGTATGCTGTTCATATCGCCGATATCTCCTCTAGCTACTGCACGCTAGGCCTCTGGGGCCCTAAAGCCCCTGACATATTGCAGTCTGTTACTCAAACAGATGTCTCCAAGCCTGCTTTTAAGTTCTTTACCCAGCAGCAGTTCTACATTGGCCAGATTCCGGTGCTGGCTTCGCGCGTGTCTTACGTGGGCGAAGAGGGTTGGGAAATCTACGCGCCCACAGAATCGGGGCTGAAACTGTGGGATGTGCTCTGGGCTGCGGGGCAGGCGTACGGGCTAATTGCCGCTGGGCTCGGCGCGTTTGAAACGCTGCGATTAGAGAAAGGATTTTTGTACTGGGGGCACGATATTCATACTGAGTACGACCCGTGTGAGGCGGGTCTGGGCTTTGCCGTTAAGCCCAATAAAGGAGACTTTGTTGGTAAGCAGGCCCTGCTGCGCCGACAGGAGTATGCCACGCGCAAGCTCTGTTTTTTGACGCTAGACGATTCCACCGCTGTGGTTATGGGTAAAGAGCCCGTCATTGCTGAAGATGGCAAGGTGCTGGGCTATGCGACCAGTGCGGGCTATGGCTACAGCCTGGGCCGATGCGTGGTCTATGCTTATTTGCCGTTGAGCTATGCAACGCCGGGCAACAGGGTAACGGTAGAATATTTTGGGCAGTCTCTTGCGGCCACTGTTGTCGATCGGCTGTTGCCATAACTTTTGCTGCCATGATCTTTTCTATCGAAGTTACGCCAAACACAGATGTAAGCGCGCTGCCCCAAAGCGTTCGAGAAGTCTCTATTACCTTTTTACCCGGCGCTTGCTATCAGGAGATTGTTGATCAGGCCGTGCGGTTAAAGCAGCTCGGCTTTGATCCTATTCCTCATATTCCGGCTCGTGGCCTTCGCAGCCGACAAGAGCTAGCTGACTTCATCGTTCAGCTACGGGCACGGGCCAATATTCGCCAGGTTCTGCTGATTAGCGGCAGCGGCACGGAACCGCTTGGCCCCTACGCCACTGTTCTAGATCTGTTGGAAACTGGCTTGTTTGACGGGCTGAGGATTGGCGTTGCTGGCCACCCGGAAGGAATGCCCCAGATTAGCGAGGCAGCGTGCGATCGCTTCCTTTTGCTCAAAAACCAGTACGCTCGCGATACCGGCAGCGATTTGTTTATCATCACTCAATGGTCATTAGACGTTGAGGCGATCGCAGCCTGGCTAAATCGTATCGACGCCTTCAACACACTCCCCGTTTATCTTGGCATTCCTGGCCCCACGACCCCTACCGGACTGCTAAAATTCGCCAAAATCTGCGGCGTCAAAAACAGCCTGCTCGGTTTGCGAAACCAGTCTGGCCGCCTGGGTCAGCTCCTCACGGTTCAAACCCCTGACTATTTAGTAGATGGACTGAGCGATCGCGTTAACCACTTCCATATCTTTACCTTTGGCGGCCTCAAACGCACGACAGACTGGCTGGCCACCCGCCCCAGCAAAATCCTGACTACTAGGCCCTAAACCCGCGATAATTTTACCTTTTCTTTCCCGCGCTGCCCCCTCACCCCCTCTTGCCATGTCCACCAGCGTCTTCGACATCTTCAAAATCGGCATCGGCCCCTCTAGTTCTCACACCGTTGGCCCAATGAAAGCAGCGCTGCGCTTTGCCCAAGGGCTGGCTAGCGCAGATACGCTTAGCCAAGTGGATCGAATCCAAATAGATCTGTACGGCTCGCTGGGCGCAACGGGTAAAGGGCACGGCAGCGATCGCGCTGTGCTGATGGGGCTAGAAGGCGAGTCTCCCGATCTGGTTAATTCACGCTTAATTGAAGGGCATTTACAGCGGATTCAGGCAACAGGGTCGCTTTGGCTGCTTCGGCAGCGGGCGATCGCGTTCAACCCCAAAACAGACCTGCGCTTTCACTGGAAGCCGCTTCCTTTTCATCCCAACGGCATGGTGTTCACGGCCTTTAACCTAGCCGGTGAAACTTTGGCGCGGCGAACCTACTATTCTGTCGGCGGTGGGTTTGTGGTCGATGAAACCACCGCGAGCATTGATCGGCTGCGCCTGCACAGCTCACCAATTCCTTACCCCTTTAAAGACTGCGCTGAGCTGCTAGCGCTCTGTCAAAAAAACGGTCTCTCTATTAGTCAGCTCATGATGGAGAATGAGAAAGTATGGAGAACAGAAAAAGAGATTCATGCAGATCTGTTGAATTTATGGGCAGTCATGCAGGCTTGCGTCGAGCGCGGCTGTCAGACTGAGGGCATTTTACCCGGCGGGCTGAAAGTGAGGCGGCGAGCGGCCAAGCTTTACCTGTGTTTGATGCATCAGTTAGAAGCGGCTACGCCCGACCCGCTCGGCTCATTAGACTGGGTTAACCTGTACGCGCTGGCTGTGAATGAAGAGAATGCGGCAGGCGGGCAAATTGTTACCGCGCCGACTAATGGCGCAGCGGGCATTGTGCCAGCGGTGCTGCATTATTACCGGCGGTTTTGTCCGAATGCGAGTGATGCAGGTGTCGTGGACTTTCTGCTAGTGGCGGGTGCGATCGCTATTCTATATAAGCAAAACGCCTCTATTTCTGGCGCGGACGTGGGCTGTCAGGGCGAAGTTGGCGTGGCCTGCTCCATGGCCGCAGGCGCGCTTGCCGCAGTGCTAGGGGGCACGCCCGAACAGGTTGAAAATGCCGCCGAAATTGGTATGGAACACAACCTTGGCCTGACTTGCGATCCGGTGGGTGGGCTGGTGCAAGTGCCCTGCATTGAACGCAACGCGATGGGATCTATCAAGGCCATCAACGCCGCTAGAATGGCGCTAAAAGGCGACGGCCAGCACTGCGTTCATCTCGATAAGGTGATCAAAACCATGCGAGAAACCGGCGCAGATATGCACGAAAAGTATAAAGAAACCTCGCGAGGTGGACTGGCGCTTAACGTGATTGAGTGTTGAGGTGTTGATCTGAGTTGAGTGCCAGGTTCTAACGGCAATTCCAACGGCAATTCTAACGGCTTCCCTTCGGATCTAACGCATCTCTGAGGCCGTCGCCTAACAAGTTGAAAGCCAACACCGTCAGCGTAATAAACAGTCCTGGAAACATAATCGTCCAGGGCGCTGAGAGCGAGTAGCCGCCTTTAAAGGCATCAGAAAGCATTGTTCCTAGCTCTGGGGTAGGGGGCTGTGCGCCGAGTCCCAGAAATCCTAGCCCTGCGGCCTCAAGTGTGGCAGTCCCGATTGCCAAAGTTGCCTGAACCACCAGCGGCGCTAGGCTCGCAGGCAAAATGTGCAAAAAGACAATTCGCGGCGGCTTGGCCCCAAAAGCCCGAACCGTTTGAACAAACTCTTGCTCGCGCAGAGAGAGCACCATGCTGCGCGTGAGGCGAATGAACTTAGGAATTTGCACAATGCCAACGGCAACCATAACGCTGATAACGCTAGGGCCAGTGACGGTGACCACTGCGATCGCCAATAAAATTGACGGAAACGCCAGCATCACATCAGTCACCCAGCCTACTACCGTTTCTATCCAACCGCGAAAGTAACCAGCGGCTAGCCCCAAACCCACGCCAATCAACAACCCAATAAGAACCGAGACTAGGCCAATTACCAGCGAAGTTCTTAGCCCGTACCAAACCAGGGTCAAAATGTCTCGGCCTAGCCCGTCTGCCCCAAACCAGTGCGCCATGCTAGGCCCTTGCAGCCTAGCGGCGTAGTCTCTAGCAGAAGCCGCGTCGTAGGGGTTAAGAACGGGAGCTAGCAGCGCGGCCAAAATGATGAATGTCGTTAGCCCTAGCCCAATCAGGCCAGAGGTTGATTCGAGGAATCTCTGAACGGCGCGATTTTTTAGAAGCTTGGGCTTGCTTTTTGCAGGAGAAGGAGAAGGTGCGATCGCCATAGAAACGCCATAGAAATGCTACAGAAACACAGTAGATAGGTTGAGTATAAACAGCGGAGATCGCCTTTGATCGCCCTTATTTATACTGAATGCGAGGATCTAACAGCGCATAGGAGAGATCTACTAAAAGATTGATCAGCACAAACACAAATGCTACAAACACCACGCCGCCCTGCACCACCGGATAGTCTCTTTGCAAAATACCGCCGTAAATCCAGCTGCCAATTCCTGGCCAAGAGAAAATAGTCTCTGTCAAAATGGCACCGCCTAGCAGCGTACCAAACTCCAAGCCAACAATTGTCACCACCGGCAGCATGGCGTTCTTTAGCGCATGTTTGCCAATGACCTTTAGCTCTTTTAGCCCTTTCGATCTCGCCGTGCGGATATAGTCTTGCGACAGCACCTCCAGCATGGCGCTGCGCGTAATTCGAGCGATGATCGCCAGTGGAATGGTGCTCAGCGTAATTGCCGGTAAAACCAAATGAGCCAGCACATCGATCAGGGCATTGAAATCGCCTTGAATGATGGAATCAAAAATGAAGAATCCGGTAACAGAGCTAAACGCAGTGCTGATATCGGTACGTCCGCTAGGGGGAAGCCACTGCAAATTGACGGCAAATAGATAAACCAACAGCAGGCCCAGCCAGTAAACCGGCATTGATACCCCTAGCAAAGAGCCTGTCATTGTCAGATTGTCGATCCAACTGTTCTTTTTTACCGCTGCGAGCACGCCTGCCGGAATGCCGATTAACAGTGCTATCAGCATCGCCACTACCGACAGCTCGAAAGTGGCAGGCCAGCGCAGCCGAATTTCATCAGCGATGGGCACACCTGTAAAAATGCTGCTGCCCAGATCAAACGTGAGCAGACTGCCTAAAAACGATAGATATTGAAGCGGCAGCGGTTCGTTTAGCCCCATGCGCTCTCGCAGCTTTTCGACCGCATCAGGGGTAGCTCTGTCGCCCAGCATGGTCACTGCCGGGTCGCCAGGAATGAGATGCAAAAAGACAAATACCAGAAGTGAAATGCCAAGCAATACAGGCACTAGCTGAAGCAGTCGTCTAAAAATGTATCTGCCCATGATGATTTACCCTTTCTCCACGGCTACAAACGGCTCTGAGCTAAAGGGGCTAGGATCCCAACCAGACAGAGCAGTGCGCTTGGCTAGCAGCGGCTGAGAATGCACAATCGGAATTCTAAGCGCTTCGTCAAACGTGATCGCATCTACCTGCTTATACAGCGCCTCTCTTTCTGCTGGGTCGCTGTTGATTCGGGCCTGCTCAAGCAGATCAAACAGTTCAGGGTTTTGATAGTCGCCTAAATCCTGCGTGGCACCGGGGCCAAAGTGCGCATAGAGAAAGTTGTCCGGGTCGCCATAGTCACCGGTCCAGCCCAGCATAAAGGACTGAAAACCAGGCGCAACGTTGCGGTCAGCGAGGTATGCGCCCCAGTCTTTGGTTTGTAGATTGACGTTGATGCCAATTTGACTTAGCTCGGCGGCAAAGGCTTCGGCAATGGGCTTGGGGTTAGGAAAGTATGGACGGCTAACGGGCATGTACCACATGTCTAAATCAAAGCCGTCAGGATAGCCCGCCTCGGCGATCGCACTTTTGGCCTCATCTACGCTGTACGTGTAGTCATCTACGCTGCTATTTCTATAGTCTTCTAGCGAAGGTGGAACAAAGTGGCCATCGGTTTCACCCAAATCGCCCCAAAAGGCCTGGACGATATCGGGCTTGTTGATTGCCTGCGCGATCGCCTGCCGCACCTCTTTAGTTGCCAGCGGCTCATAGCTAGGGTTTAGCCCCAAATAGCCCACATTGAACGACGGACGATAAACGGCTTCTAAGTTCGGGTCTGACTCAATTTCAGTGAGCTGATCGGGCGTGAGATCGGTGGTAAAATCTAGCGTCCCGGCCCGCAGCTGCGCCAGTCTAGCGGCGGGATCTTCTACAAAGCTGAACACAAGCTGATCGACTTTGGGCATGCCTTCTTCCCAATAGTCTTCAAACTTGGTGAGGGTGACGCGATCGCCACTAATCCAAGAGTCAAACACAAATGGCCCTGTACCCACCGCTGCCCCAGAAGGCGTGCCGTAGCTAGAGTCCTCTTGCACAGCCGTTGGGCTCGCAATGCCAAAATAGCCAGACGAGATCGCTGCCGGGAACGCCGCAAACGGCTCTTTAATCTCAAACTCTACTGTTAGATCGTCCACGGCTCGCACATCAACTAATGTGGACGCCTCATCGCCTTTAAATCCACCAAACAGATCGGTCCAAATCTCATACAGCGCGCCCGCATCTCGGTAGCCAAACTCAAACGCTGGATCCCACCAGCGATTCACATTAAAAACAACAGCTTCTGCGTTGAAGTCAGTGCCATCGTGAAACGTTACGCCCTCACGCAGCATAAACGTCCAAGTCTTGCCATCTTCAGAAGGCGTCCACTCGGTGGCTAGCTCTGGCGCTAGCTCTGTGCTTCCAGGCTCGTTACCAACCAGATAGTTATAAATCTGTTGCTGCACATAAATTGAGTTGCCGTCGGTAATATCGCCAGGGGTCAAATTGACCGGCTGCCCGACTGACCCAAATACCAACGCGCCAGCCGGGGCCGCCGATTCGCCAGCTGTATCTGCTGTTGATGACTCTTCAGATCCGCCTCCACAGTTCACCAAGACGACTGCTAATGTCAGTGCCATCATCGCCAAAAGAATTCGTCGCAGCCGCTGCCTGAAAAAAACGTGTGGGCGCATGGTATTTGTCTAAAGTCCTATCTGCTGTTGCTACTGGTTATACAACGAAAGGGTTGATTTAAAGAGGATTATAGGAACCTACGTGAAACTTTCCCTGTAAAATGCGTAAATTGATACATTCGGTTATTTGCTCGGCATTGTGCGTGCAAAACACGCCTTTGGGCATACCTCTAAAGGCATACGTTTAACAACGCTTTCGTTGCTTTCGTTTAGCTCGCTACAGTCCGTTTGTTTTTATGTTGTATTGTTACAGTCATGGCGAATGACCATGATGAATGCAGCTATAGCGAGCGACTTTTAGCATTCAAATTAGCCAAGCTTCTAGCCAGTACTTTTAGCCAGACAGTTCTAGCCAGTAGTTCTAGCCATTAAACCTATAGGGTTCGACCATGACTTTTCCGATCCTTGACGTTCGCAATCTCTCCGTTGTCTTCCCGACGAAGACAGGCGCAATCAAAGCGGTTAAGTCAGTCTCTTTTTCTATCGAACCGGGCCAAACGCTAGGACTGGTTGGCGAATCAGGCTCTGGTAAGTCGGTCACTTCCCTGGCCCTGATTGGCCTGCTAGAGAGTAGCACTCAGGTCTCTGGCGAAGTCTGGTTTTGCGATCCAAACACGCCAGATGCCAGGCCTGTCGATCTGCTCAAGCTGTCTCTTGAAGCGCGCCGTCAGTATCGAGGCAGGCTGATCTCAATGATTTTTCAAGAGCCACTGACCTCGTTAAACCCGGTCTATACGTGCGGCGATCAGCTAATTGAGGCGCTGCGGCTGCATCGAGATTTGGACGGGAAGGCCGCAGAAGAGAGTGCGATCGCCCTTTTTGAAGAGGTCAAGCTGCCCGATCCTAAACAGGTGCTAGGCCGCTATCCGCATCAGCTTTCTGGCGGACAGCAGCAAAGGGTAATGATTGCGATCGCCCTTGCCGGAAACCCTGCGGTCCTAATTGCCGATGAACCCACCACCGCGCTAGATGTCACCATCCAATCCACTATTCTCGACTTGCTAAGAGACTTGCAGGCGGCTAGAGGCACCGCAATTTTGTTTATCACACACGACATGGGCGTTGTCTCACAAATTGCCGATCGCGTTGCCGTTATGTACAAAGGTGATCTGGTAGAAATTGCCCCCGTATACGATCTATTTGCCGATCCGCAGCATCCTTACACCCAGGGGCTTTTGAACTGTCGACCCCGGCCCAACAAGCAGCTGCGGCGACTGCCCACCGTCAGCGACTTCATGAGCGTTAGTGAAGATAAAGAGATTATAGCCACCGTTCGCACCGAGGCGGAAAAAGCAGAGCTGCTAGCAGAAGTAAGCTCCGCTGAAGTAGAACAGCATCGGGCTGAGTTGATGCAACAGCAGCCTCTATTAAAAGTAAAGGACTTGACAAAGGGATTTCCCATTAGCCACGGCTTTTTCGGCAAAAAAACAGAGTTCAGGGCTGTCGATAGCGTCAGCTTTGAGGTGTATCCCGGCGAGACGTTAGGCCTAGTCGGTGAATCAGGCTGCGGAAAATCTACCCTCAGCCGCTGCCTGCTCCGGCTAATTGAGCCGACTTCTGGCTCGGTTAATTTTGACGGAAAATCTGTTCTAGATTTGGGTAGTGAAGAGATGCGACGTCTGCGCCGCGAGATGCAAATTGTATTTCAAAACCCTTATGGCTCGCTAGATGCGCGGCAGACGATTGGGTCTGCGATTATGGAGCCGATGCGGATTCATGGACTAGGGGGTGATGAGGGGCAGATGCGATCGCGCACAGCCAATCTGTTAGAGCGAGTGGGACTCGATGCGAGCGCTATGAACCGGATGCCCTTTGAGTTTTCTGGCGGACAAAGGCAAAGAGTGTGCATTGCGAGAACGCTGGCCTGCGAGCCAAAATTTATCATCTGCGACGAGTCTGTCTCGGCCTTAGATGTCTCGGTGCAGGCGCAGGTACTCAATCTGTTGAAAGATTTGCAACAGGAATTTAATCTCACCTATATCTTTATTTCTCATGATCTAAGCGTTGTGAAATTTGTGAGCGATCGCATCATGGTTATGAACAAAGGCCGCATCGAAGAAATCGGCCCGTCCGAAGCTATCTACAACTCACCCCAAAAGGCCTACACTCAGCAGCTCATTGCCGCCATCCCCGACGCCAAACTTGAAGACATTCGCCAGCGTCAAAAGGCTTTGGTCTAAGGGAGGCTTTGGTCTAGAAGGTTCTAAGGAGAAGCGATCGCACCCAACTTACCTTTTGATTCAAGTGCGATCGCCTGTCATATCCCCCGTCTTGTCAATAGATACTAATCAATCACCTCAACCAATCAATCAACTCAATTGGAAGACAGTCTAATTAGAAGACAGTCTAATTAGAAGACAGGGCAATCAGGTCGTCTGGCCTAACTACCACGACAAAAGGCGCAGTCGTATTCCCTACCAACACACCTGCCGCCGCGCCGCCAACTACTTCCCACAGCCCAGGATCGCCTAGCACCTCACCTAGCACATAGCCACCCGCCGCACCGATAGCCGCATCTGTTAAGACGGCACCCGTTGAGGTCTGCCGGGGGTCTTTCACATCGCGCAGCAGTTCCGAAGACGCATTCACTTGATAAATGCGATCGGCTAGTTCTATAGAGTTGGCCACATACACTAGCCCACCTTCCGCAGGCTGAAACTGGCCGCGAATCACCGTGCCCACAGGCAGCCGTCTGCCACCAAAGTTAGACTCGCTGCGCAAGACCAAATCGTAGTCGTAAGTGCTGCTCTTGTTCAGATATAGCGTCTCTGAAGTTTCTAAAGCGGCCTGTAAGGTAAATGGTTCAGTGTTTTGGTTTTGTGAGACCTGGCCCGGTTGCGATCCACTAGGCTGAGGCTGCCTTGCTCGCTGGGAAGAAAACACCTGCGCATTTGCGCTCATTACTACAGGGCTAAACCCCAGCATAGCGCCCACTACAGCCAGCGCTGATAAGCTCCTGGCAGTTCTGCGAACACGCTTACGAATACCTAATATCTTCATTGCAACTTTCCTTTTGAAAAACGCTCATTAACAGTGCAGCACAGCGCGTTTTACAACCTGATATTGCCCAGTTTGCCTTCTCTCTACAAAGATCAAGAGATCGAAAAATTGAGAGATTGAAAACTTAAAAGACAACAATAAGGGTCAGACTTAGGCGCTGGCCGAATAGCGCTTTCACCTACTTACTGTGATCTCTTTTTAATATAGCCTGGAAGACCGGCTTCTAAAGGAAGCTTGACGTATGTACGGACCTTCGCTTGCGCCAAACGCAAACGATAAAAATATACAGACAACCTCAAAGCTACCACCTCAAAACTACTAACTTCGACGCTACTGTGCCAGTCGGCCAATTGCTTCCCCAACCGTCAGCAGAAAATCCGGATAGCTTCCGGCTACTACCCCGCCCGCAAACCCAAACAGATGCCCTTCCCATGAAATTTTTGAGGCGTTAGAGCTAGGCAGCATGGCCCATAGCTGATTGCCGTATAGCAAAAAGACAATCGCGGCAAAGCCGACAGTTAAAAGGGTGGGGCCCTGGTAGCCACTAATGAGCAAAAAGCCAATGTAGCCAAAGATTAGTCCGCTAGCACCCAGATGAATGGCCTCGCGGCCAAATAGCCAGGTGCCAATGCCGCCAATGAGCAAAATGGTGACCGTAATTGTATAAAAATCGGCAGCGTCTGAGAGCTCACCTTGAACCAAAATTAGCCAGCCCAGCACTAAAAAAGGCAGTGTGTTAAACAGCAAATGACCAAAATCACGGTGAAATAGAGGTGAAAGCACAATGCCCGGCAGCCCGCGCAGCTCACGAGGGCGAATGCCAAACAACCGGCCCAAGCCACCGCCAAACAGAAAGATATTCATCAGGCTAGCGGCCCAGGTCAAAATGACACTATCGCGCAATACCTCCACCCGCGACTGCCACGAAGCGTCTGTGGATGCAAAGGCCATCACAATTATCCCTAGCGCTATGTAAAGCAGTAGAACCTGTGATTTTGAATTAAACACGCTCAAAGAACCTCGCCCACACAGCTTTTAGGGATTGTGAGACAATATAAAACGATATCTGTAGATATAACCAAAAAAAGAATGAAATACAGCATGAAAGTTAAGCGTCTCGCTTCGATATGGGTCGCAGTTTGCGTCGTGGCCATCGGTTTATTTGGCTTTGCGACACCTAGCTGGGCGTACATTGAAGCAGATATTGACATGCTGATGATGGACAATGAATGCCCTGTTTGCATCCTGAATGATGCGGATTTAAGCAATGCTCAGCTGCACCGGGCCAATCTTAAAATTGCCTCTTTGACAGGGGCCAATCTTACTGGCGCAGACTTGAGCAATACTAACCTCATGCTTTCTGAGCTGGTGGGCGCAAACCTGACTAATGCCAATCTCACTGGGGCAGAAATGAATGGTGCTAGGATGCAAGATGCTATTTTGGCGGGCGCGGACCTGAGCGGGGCGATCTTGACCCAGGCAAATTTGCTAGATGCCGATTTGCAAAACGCTAAGCTGATTAATACTGAGCTGACGGCTGCTGTAATTGGCGTGGCTAATCTTAGTGGGGCTGACTTGACGGGTGCTAATCTGCGCGGGGTCAATCGTAGCCGAGCCATTTTGTGCCACACCATCATGCCAGATGGCGTTGAGGAAAATCGTGACTGCGACTAGGCCGATGTTTGAGTCGGAAAAAATCAGTCGGAAAAAGCCAGTCGGAAAATGCCAGTAAGGAAAAAGTCAGTCGGAAAAAAGCCATAAGAAGAAATATGTCAGCAGCCTTAGCCTCCGTAGAACCTGCCAAGATTTTGACCGCGCAGCCCTCTGTTTTTGACCGCAGCCACTGGGGTCGAATTCGATTGACGGGCGCTGATCGCGTCAGGTTTTTGCATAATCAAACGACTAATAATATTGAGCGGCTCTCAGCTGGGGCAGGCTGCCGGACGGTGTTTGTCACGTCTACGGGGCGAACGATTGACTTGGCTTCGGTCTATGCGATGCCTGAGGCGCTTTTTCTGGTAGTCTCGCCTGGTATGGCTCAGTCTCTGTATGACTGGATGGATCGCTATATTTTCTTTTCGGACAAAGTGACGCTGCAAGATGAGACTGCCCAGACGTTTATGTTTACGGTGCTAGGCGAAGGGGCCGACGATGTGGTGCGATCGCTTGGCGCTGATGCCCTGATTGGTCAGCCTGAGTTCACCCATCAAAGCGTCATGCTGCCTGGCGTCGAGCTGCCTGTTACGATTGCGGTAGGCAGTGATTTGGCCATAGCAGGCTATACCCTCTGGGGAACAGGCCGGGGAACAGGCCGGGGAACAGGCCAGAGAACAGGCCAGAGAACAGGCCCGGCTGAAGCTAGCCCGGAGAATAGTCCGGAAAATAGCCCGGCGCAGACACCAGCGCAGACACCAGCGCAAGCAAAAGAACAGGTGTGGCAGGCGCTTTGTGCAGCGGGCGCAGCGCCTAGCACACCAGATCAGTGGGAGCAGCTGCGCATTCAGCAAGGCCGCCCTATGCCTGCGTGCGAGCTAACCGACGACGATAACCCGCTAGAATCTGGCCTGTGGGACAGCATTTCATTTGAAAAAGGCTGCTACATCGGCCAAGAAACCATTGCTCGGCTCAACACCTATCAGGGTGTCAAAAAGCGGCTGTGGGGCGTTATCTTAGAGCGCCCTTTACCGGTGGGTACAGCCCTCACCGTTGCAGGCAACAAAGTGGGCAAGCTCACTAGCGTTGCTCACCTTCGCACAGATACTGATGCAACCAACGATGCTGATACTCAAACCTTTGGCTTGGCCTATATCCGCACAAAAGCCGGTGGCCCTGCGCTAACCGTAGAACTTGACGACACCACCGCGCAGGTTGTCACCCTTCCTTTTATTACTCACGAATACTACACCCCAGAAAAATAAGCCGGAAAAATAAGCCAGACAAATAAGCCAAACAAACAAGCCAAACAAACAAGCCAAACAAACAAGCCAAAAGCGACGATTGCTGCCGCGATCGCTCCCATTTCAGCCGCTGTGAGGGCACACTACGGGCCTACCTCCGATTTATTCGGCCTCAGTACTGTCTTTCTATGTGGTCAACGCTTAGAACTTTTGTTTTGCAGACGCGAAGTGCTCTCACCATAGTCCCTTCTGTGGCTGTGGCCGTAGGAGCTGGGCATCTGCTGGGCATTTTTACGCTGTTGGAATGGGAGATTGGCGACGCGTTTTTTCGGCTGCGCCCTTTTGAAGGGGTAGATCCTACGATTGTTGTTGTCACGATTGACGAACAAGATATTCGAGCTGCGAAGGACTGGCCTATTCCAGATGGCGTTTTGGCCGACTTGCTGGCTAAAATTGCTCAGCAGCAGCCCAGGGTCATTGGCATGGATCTCTACCGCGATTTGCCGGAAGAACCGGGTCATGCGGCGCTCGTCGAGGTGTTTGAAAGCACACCGGCTCTGGTGGGTATAGAAAAAATTATTGGTAACCGGGTGGCCCCGCCGCCTGAGCTAGAAGCGCTTGACCAGCTAGGCATCGCCGATTTGGTGCTCGATATTGATGGAAAGGTGCGACGCAGCCTGCTGAGTGCTGTTGACAGGCAGGATAATGACGAGGTCAAGATTGGACTAGCCACTCAGGCGGCGCTGAAATATTTGGCTGTAGACAATGTCGGCCTAGAGACTATTGATTCTGAACAACAGGTTGTTCGGCTGGGTCAGGCAATCTACCGGCCTCTGCGACCTAAACAGGCCGGTTATAGAAAAGGAGACGTGGGTGGCTATCAAATACTGCTGAACTGGCGCGGTGACGAGTCGGCGTTTGTGACTGTTTCGATGGCGGATGTGCTTTCTGGCGCTGTTAATTCAGATGTAATGCGCGATCGCATTGTTTTTATTGGCTCAGTTGCGCCTAGTACCAATGATTTTTTTGAAACGCCTTACGGCGATACGGGCAGCAGCATAGGCAGTAACGCGGGGCGCAGGTCTAGCCGCAATGTTTTGCCCGGTGTGTTTGTTCATGCCAATATTGCCAGCCAGCTAGTACAGGGCGCGCTGTATGGCCGAACTGGACTAGTCGGCTTTTCGGCATCCTATCAGTACGGCTGGATTGTGCTGTGGACCCTGATTGGCACCATCGGCAGCTGGCGAATTGCCGCTACCTGGCAGCACAGACACCAGCTGCATTTTATTCAAGGGGCTTTTTTTGCCAGCGTACTGGCCGGGAGCCTATTGATTGCAGGATCATACGCGGCCTTTTTATATGGTATGCAGATACCTGTGATTTCACCTTTGGTGGCGCTCACGGTTAGTGGCATCGCGACAACCGCTGCCTATCGCCAAAAGCTACTTAGAGATACTAATACTCAGATAGGCAGTGTGAATCGTCAGCTAGAAGCGGCGAACAATCGGCTAGTTGAGTATTCTAAAACGCTCGAAATTCGAGTAGAAGAAAGGACGCGATCGCTAGCTAAAGCCAAGCAAACTGCCGATGCGGCTAACCAGGCTAAAAGCGATTTTTTGGCGAATATGAGTCACGAGTTGCGCACGCCGCTAAATGGCATTTTGGGCTATGCGCAAATTTTAAAGCGATCGCCTAACCTAATCGAAAAAGAACAGCGGGGCGTGGGCGTGATTGATCAGTGTGGCACCCACTTGCTGACGCTGATCAATGACATTCTCGATCTGTCAAAAATTGAAGCTCGCAAGCTAGAGCTGCACAGCCACAGCTTTGGCCTAAGACTCTTTTTAGACAGCGTTGTCGAAATCTGTCGCATTCGCGCTGATCAAAAAGGCGTTGAGTTTAAATGCAATTTTTCAGCAGACTTACCCGCTGGCATCTGTGCGGATGAAAAGCGCCTGAGGCAGGTGCTAATCAACCTTTTGGGCAATGCCATCAAGTTTACCGATCAGGGCAGCGTCACGCTGCGAGTGAGCTGCGCTCAACAGGCGGCAAATCAAAAAATCCGTTTCCAAATCGAAGATACGGGTATGGGCATGAGTCCGGCGCAGCTAGAAAAAATATTTTTACCCTTTGAGCAGGTTGGTGACGACGGGCGTAAGGCGGCAGGGACCGGGCTGGGGCTGGCAATTAGTCAGCGTATATCGGCCATGATGGGCAGCCCCTTACAGGTCAGCAGCCGTTTGGGTGAAGGCAGCATTTTTTGGTTTGAGCCAGAGCTTACGGTCGTGCCCAGCTGGGGTAGCTCAGCCTTGGATAGTCGCCAGATAGTTGGTATAAAAACGGTTGACACGCTAGCAGGAACCCAGCCCACCGTTTTGATCGCGGATAACAATCAAGATGACCGGCAGGCGATCGCCCAGATGCTAGAACCATTGGGCTTCCTCATCCTAGAAGCTAACAGTGGTGATGCGGCCCTGACGCTAGCGATCGCGCATCAGCCGCACGTTGTAATTACTGAGCTGACGAGCGCTGACGAGATGGGCTATGCCACGATTGCTCAGCTGCGATCGCAGCTAGAGGCGACTCAAGCAGCTACCCAGGCAGCCAGCCAAACAGCAATCTTTGTGGTCAGTCCTTATGTTTTTGAGCGCGATCGCGTCCAAAGCCTATCCGCGGGTGCTACCGTCTTTCTGCCTCAGCCCATAGCGTTAAGTCACCTGCTCACCGCCCTGCAACAGCATCTCAACATAGAGTGGATATACGAGGAAATAACAGAAAGCGACAGCCCATCCTCATCTCTGCCGCTACAGACAGATTCTTTAGCTCAACAAAACAACGCTAAAAGTGTGATAGGCCACCTCTCAGCCTGCTCCTCAGCCCATTCCTCAGCCCACTCCTCAGCCCAGCTTATCCCGCCTAGCAAAGCGGTTTTAGACAAGCTCTACCACCTCGCTATGATGGGAGATTTACACGAATTGACGGGCATTCTAAGCGAGATTGAAACAGACAGCCCTCATCTAAAGCGGTTTACCACGGAGCTGGAAATTCTAGCCCAAAACTTTCAAACTAAAAAGATAAGAGAGTTTATCAAGTCATTTACCTGTTCGGAGTCATGAAAGAAACTGCGCCGCAGCCAGTCAGAATACTGCTCGTTGACGATACTCCAACAAACTTGGCTGTCCTCTCTGAATCAATTAAAGATCAAGGCTGGACAACCCTATTTGCGACCGATGGAGAGACCTCGATTGAACAGGCCGAATATGCTCAGCCAGATTTGATTTTGCTAGACGTGATGATGCCAGGTATAGACGGCTTTGAAACCTGTCGTCGGCTAAAAGCCAGCCAGCAGACAGCCCATATTCCAATCATCTTTATGACGGCGCTTGCAGATGCTACGGATAAGGTAAAAGGGCTAACTCTCGGCGCTGTAGACTATATCACCAAACCCTTTCAGCAAGAGGAAGTGATTGCTCGCGTGGGCATGCAGCTGCGGCTACACGACATGAATAAACAGCTAGCGCAAAACAACGAGCTGCTTAACTTAAAAATAGCCGAGCAAGAGAAAACCGAAGCCCAGCTGCAGCAGCTTGCTCAAGAGCTAGAGCAGCGAGTTCACGCGCGCACTGCCGAACTCACCCACGTTCTTGAAGACCTGAAGCAAGCCCAGATGCATCTTGTTCAAAGCGAGAAAATGTCTTCTTTAGGGCAGATGATGGCAGGCATTGCCCATGAAATCAACAATCCTGTCAACTTTATTTACGGCAACCTACAGCCCGCTAACGACTACTTTCGAGATCTAATTGGTTTAATAAAACACTACCAGACCTGCTATCCAGATCCTGAAGAGGAGCTGCAAGATCATATTGATACTCTTGACATAGCATTTATGACCGAAGATGCCTTCAAGCTGTTGGACTCGTTGAAAATTGGGGCCGATCGTATTCGAAAAATCGTGCTGTCGCTGCGTAATTTTTCTAGGCTAGATGAATCTGAGACGAAAGCGGTCAATTTGCATGAGGGTCTCGATAGCACCCTGCTAATTTTGCAAAGCAAGATACGAGATGACGCAGGCGATACCGAAATTGAAATTATCAAAGACTACGGCTATCTCGACACTGTGGAGTGCTATCCTAGCCAGCTTAATCAGGCTTTTATGAACATTCTGTCAAACGCCATTGACGCCCTTTACGACAACATCGAAGCACATCCAGAAGCGGTGACTGTGCCACCCCGCATTTACATTCAGACTGAGCTAGGCCCTGATGATGCTGCTATCATTCAAATTGCCGACAACGGTCCTGGCATTCCAGAAGCCATTCGCACGAAGCTATTTGATCCCTTTTTTACGACCAAGCCGGTAGGCAAAGGCACCGGTTTAGGGCTTTCTATTAGTCACGAAATTGTTGTCGAAAAGCACCAGGGCAGCATCAGCTGTGTTCCTCGCCCTGACGGGGGGACTTGCTTTGTCATTAAAATTCCGTGTACGCAGGCAGCTAGAGAGATTTCTGCTCTTACCGATCGGGCTTGGCAGCTAGCGGCGCGGCTGGTGTAATGGCTGATGTAATAGCTGACGCAATAAAGGTGCGATCGCGTTTATTTTTGATAATTCATCCCTCACAGATCACTCTCCGGCTAGCCAGTACAGCACCTCAGCTTTTAGCGCCTTAATATCCCGATAGAATTCTTGCTTAACAAACTGCCCTAGCGCATCAATCGGGCTAAAAGAACTGCTGGCTGGCCACTGAATATCTTGTGCGATGGGTGTTGTGTGCGATCCTTTGAGAATTCTGACGGTTGTGGTTTTAGGAAAGCGCCGTATTAACACGTCGCTGAGCGGACGCGTTTGGTCAATGCTGTCGCTGCGAAATTTGATTAAAAGGTTGTAAGGCGTGCTGTAGCGCGTGTCGATAGCTGCCAGGGTTTGCTCTGGGCTAGGGGTAAATTCTAAGCGGGTGTCTAGCTGAAAATCGGGTGCGAGCTGGACAATCTGCTCTAGCAGAGGGATAGACTTGCGGGCCGGAAAATTGTTAAAGGAGATAAATATATTGCCTGCTCGCTCTACGCCTAGCGTACTGCCAATGAGCAGGTGTACCTTACAGCCCATGCTGTGACCCAGGCCATAGATGGGAAGTGACTGGATATCGGGGCGCTGCTTACGTAAGAAAATAAGACCCTGCTCGAAGGTGGTAAGGGTTTCAGCTGCGATCGCGCTATGGTCAAACGTATTGATAAAAGGCGTTGAAACAACGGCATATCCTTCTTGATACAGCGCTTCTAGCAGCCAGCGGTAGGTCAAATGTGGCGCAGCCGCAACAAAAGCACCACCCAAAAAGTGAACGAGCGCCCGTGGGCGCGGCGGTACTAAAAACCAGTTGCCAGAAACTTCTTGCCAGTACATAAAACCTTAAAACGCCTAAGCCCGTCCATCGACCAACGGCTCTATTTTAATCACTTGCAGCCTCACCCCACCGATCGTTAATCAACGCTTGCCTGTAACGAGATCGCTGTGGTATATTCAAAAGCCACTGTTAAAGTGAACAACCTAGGACGTATAGCTCAGTTGGTTAGAGCGCATCGTTGACATCGATGAGGTCCGCCGTTCGAGTCGGCGTACGTCCATTTCTCAAAACTAAAACTCTGAAATGGCATTGCGGCAGAAGGCGGCAGCTTTTTATCGATCTCGGTATTGCTGTAGCAGATCGGGCAGGGCATCGTAGCCCTCCATGCTCATAATTGGTGTGAGCTGACGGCGGTATTTCTCTAGAATCTGTTGGAATTTTTCGTCACCGAGCTGACCCTGCAAAATAGTGGCGAGCCCTGCGGCCTGTCGCCATTCTTCTGAGCCAATGCTTTCGAGCAAATACATGGCCAGTACGCTGTAAAAAATGGCTTCTTCGCTGTGCTTTGGTGTGGAATCGTTTGGGGAAGGCTCCTCTTCTGTCGTCTGATTTTTTAGGCCATGATGCGCTTCGGCGGTGTATAGGGTGTAGAGCCCTTGCAGATAAATGTTGCCAGAGCTTTTGACGGCGTCTGCGCCTTTGGTGAGAACGTCGAGGCCTGCTTGGGGGCGATCGCACATCACATACCCAATCCCTAAACTGTTGTAAGCCAGCGCCTGAGACTGAAAGTCTCCTTGTTTGAGGGCAAGCTCTAAGCCCTGATTGAGGTACGCGATCGCTGAATCATACACCGCCGTATCTCCTACATCATTTGCCCGCGCCTGTAACACCTGCGCATAGCCCAAGTTCACGAGTGCATTGGCCTCGCCCACGCGATCGCCCCGCTGCCGCGCTAAAATCAGCGCCCGCTGACTGGTTGCTACTCCACCTGCAAAGTCTTTTTCTAGTACCGCATTTCGCGCCAAATGGCACAAATCTGCGGTCTCACAGGTCAAGTCTCCTGCTGCTTGAGCAATCTCCAACGCTCGCTGATAAAAAGCCTTGGCCGCTGTTGCCTGCCCTAGCATCTGCCGAGAATAGCCCAGCAGGGTTAAAATTCGCGCCTTTTCCTGCGTCCCTTCTACCTGACGCAGTGGCTCACTAAAGTAATCTAGGGTGTCTTGCAAATAGTCTCCTGAAAAAGACGCAAACACGCCGCCATACAGTGGAAAATCGTCTCGCTGTGCAAAGGTTCGCAAGCCCTGTAGCATCAGCTGAAAGCAGCCATTGCTGAGCGCCTGATAAGACGGATTGCCCGCTGCCGCGAACCCCTGAGAGAGTCGCCCCCAAATCGCCGCAAAGATCAAAGACGTGCTGTAGGATAGCTGCTTGCCTGCTTTGGCGCTGTAGGGCTGCTTGTCGAACCAGACAATCAGGCTGCGCTGCAAAAAGTGCATGGCCACTGCCAAATCGACCCAGCTAGCGACATCAACCGCCGTTCGCGTGATGGCCTCTACCGGTTCGTTTTGCGACAGGGTGGTAAACAGCAGCTTGGGCAGTCCTGTCGATGTCTTTTTCCACAGCGTCCAGGGCCCGGCCTGCTCTCTTTCGCCAAAGCCAACGGGTGCACCCGCTGGCGCATATAGCCAGCTCACTAGCTCGGGTTCTAGGCGCTCGTAGGTGGCTAGCCCGGCCAAAATGCCTGTTCGCCAAGCGGCCATTTCGCCGGATGCCGACTGGTTGGAGGCTGTTTGGTCAGAGGCCGTTTGGTCAGAGGCTGTTTGGTCAGAGGCTAAACTTTTGGCGAGCTGCTTGAGCTGCTGACGGTTCAGGCTGTTGGGCTGATTTGGATCGATTAGGCCTAGAAAGATCTCGGGCCGCTCGGCGGGTTCTGCCTGCTGTAGCCTTTGGGCCGCGCTGGCCACACCGCTAGCGACCTGCCGTGATTTTTGTCCTTTTTGCCACTCGCTCTCGATGGTTTTGAGCGCCCGCAAAATTCGCGGCGCTTTTAGCGAACTGTCTAGCTGGGGCTCAATCTCGGCAATGCGCGTGGCCACTGCTCGTTCAAAAATTTCGCCTGTGCCCGCTTCGACGGATGATTCGAGCTGCGATCGCACCTGCTCTTTTGATCGCACGTTCCCCTTCAGCGTCTGCTGCACAATCTCATCAACCAGTGCCAGATATTGCTCAGTCAAAGATAGCCCTGCGTCCATACTCAACTCCTTATTATTTCAAGATTATTTCAGGGTCAAAATCAAGGTCCAGAATTCTCCCAAGCCAGCCTATCTCAAGCCAGCCTATCTCAAGCCAGCCTATCTCAAGGTCAAAACTGCATTGTTATCAATCAGTCTTGGCTGCCCTGCTGTGTCTACCGCGTTGTAGCGCTGAAAATACCGCTGCGCGGCTGCTGGTAGCTGAGGGTAGTTAAAAGTTGCATCGCCTGCTGCTACCGTTGCCCAAAAATCGCGAATCTCACCGGCGTAGCCCTTCGCCTCTTTGGGCGTTAGGCAAAGCGGTGGATCGCTCAGCAGCCGGGTAATGAATGGGAGTGAGCGATCGCACATCCAGTCTTTAGAGGTTTCTTGCAGCGTCGGCCACTCTGGCACCGCTTCAATTCGCCGGGTTTCTACCGAGAGGTGATGTCGCCCGTGCTCGTCTGTTGTCAATGAAAGCAGTCGGTATGGGTGCGGATAGCTCACCAGCGATCCGGTTGTAATCGCGTAAAAGTCTTTTGCCTGAGCGATATCTTGCACATGTAAATGACCCGTAAACGCCACCGGCACCTTTGCCGCCTGTAGCCGAGAGACCAGATCTGGCGCATTGCGAATCATGTAGCGCTGGCCGAGCTGATTACTGGCCTGCCCTGGCAAGTGCTCTAGCACGTTGTGATGCACCATCACCATCACAAACTGACCGGCTAGTTCTGCTAGCTTGGCATCGAGCCAAGCAAACTGATTGTCATCAATGATGCCCGTGCCAATTTGCTCACCAGAGGTCTCAAACGCATTAGAGTTTAGCCCGATTAAATGCACCCCCGGCAGAATTTCCTGGTGATAGTCTAGGCACTTGCCATCGGTATAGCCAAAGCGCTGATAAATGGCGGGAAAGTCAGCGAGCGCAATCCGATCCTTGCCACCTTTTTCGTCTGTCTCGTCATCAGGTAAATTGCCATCTTTGCGGACCACATCATGGTTTCCTGGCACAACGTAAGTGGGAAACGGCAGCTGTGCCAGCCTATTGGCCACCCACTCATGATTTTCCCGCTCGCCATGCTGCACCAAATCACCCGGCAATAGCAAAAAGTCTGGGGGATCCGCCTCTAGCTGCGTCAAAATTTGCTCAAACGCTGGAATACTGACCTCTACTAGATGAAACCGATGCGGCGCATCCCAAATTGTCTGTGGCAGTGCGATGTGTAAGTCGCTGACAATGGCAAATTTGAAGTTGAGAGTCATTGCGGAAAACTGGATAGGACGATTTGGCTGTACAGCAAGGCCATATTTTATGGCCATATTTTACGATTGTATGCGCTTGTACGCTCTACGCTCTGTGTATCTGTCTGTGTATCTGGTAGTGTTGAGGTATCTGGTAGTGTTGAAACGATACCCTTAGTAAAAACGTTGCTGCTGCGTATTTGCCGATACTTGTTATAGCTAACGGTTTGTTCTAATGGTTTTATTTGCAAAAGAGCGTATTTTAGTCCCTATCGACTTTTCTGAGAAGTCTTTGCAGGCACTAAGAGAAACGATTGCCTTTGCTGAGACAAATGCCAATGTTTATATTGTCCATGTGCTGAAGCCTCTGGAGGCGACAGAGCCGGGAGTCGTGTGGGAGTCGGTTAATACCGAAAAGCGCAAAGAGACAATCCTGGCGCTGTTTGATAAAACGTTTCCGAAAAGTGAGTATGCCGGGCTTAATTTTGCGATTCAAGAAGGCGATCCAACTGCCGAAATTATTGACTATGCCGAGCAGCAAAAAATTGATTTAATTGTGATGCCCTCACGGGGGCGAACGGGTATTTCTCGCTTCTTTATGGGCTCTATCGCCGAGCGGGTAGTGCGTTTTGCCCACTGTCCGGTCCTTGTCTTCAAGCAATAGATCTAAGGTAATAGATCTAGGGCAAAATCTAGGGCAATCGTCCTTAAGCCGTAGATTTTCTAAAACAGCTTTCGCACAATCTATGCCTATCGACTTTTTGCATAGGCGCTATCTGCTTAGCCTTTTGTTGTTTCAATTTGGCGTAGCTACATTAGGAGTATCTTCATTCAAGGTACTCCTAATGACTTTTAAATCACCTTCTGCGTCCTCTTCTGCACCCAAGTATGTGTCACCACAAAACCACCGCAAGCCCCTAGTTGTTAGAGGCCTACAGTGGTTCTGGAGATTCAGCCAGTTCTATGGTGAGTACACGGTGCGATCGCCACAAGCGCGTCAACAGTGGGTTAACGAACAGCGTAAGCAGCGTGGCTAGAAACCGGGTAGCTCACTGTAGCCCGCTCGCTGACAACAGTTTACGATTCGACCATTACCATCTGGCCAGATGTTAACCTTCCCCAGTAGTTTTTCAGATCGCCTGCCACTTCATTCGAGAGAATGTAGCAGCCTAGCAGGTTAGGGAATGCCATTCCTAACAATAGCAAGTCGCTAAAGTCGATGATCAAAGAGAGACTGGTGAGGCAGCCCAAGAATGTGCACACCACATAGATAATCTTGAAGAGCAAAGTACTTTGCTCACCAAAGAGATAGGTCCAAGCCTGGATGCCGTAATAGCTCCAAGAGATAATTGTTGAGAACGCAAAGAGACAAACTGCGATGCTCAGTATGATGGGGAACCAGCCAACTACAGAGCCAAAGGCGCTAGCCGTCATGGCGACACCGCTAAGCTCTTCGCCAGTCTCTAAATAAACTCCGGTTAAGACAATGGTAATGGCTGTGAGGTTGCAGATAATAACCGTGTCAATCAGGGGCTCTAATAAAGAAACAAGCCCTTCTCGTACGGGTTCATCGGTGCGGGCCGCAGAGTGCGCGATCGCAGCCGAGCCAACCCCAGCTTCGTTAGAAAACGAACTCCGTCGAATACCCTGTACCATGACCCCTACGAGCCCACCGACAGCGGCTTTGGGCACAAATGCCTCGGAAATGATGGTGCCCACAGCAGCGGGAACCTGACCAATATTGACAATGATGACAATTAGGCAGGCGAGAACGTAAAGCGCTGCCATTGCAGGCACGAGCTTTTCGGCTACCGCGCCAATGCGCTTGATGCCGCCGATAATAACAAAGGCTGACAGCGCCGCTAGCACAAGGCCAAATAGCCAAGCGGGAAGCCCAGGCACTAGCCCAGAAATGGCCGCGTAGGCTTGGTTTGACTGGAACATATTGGCCCCACCCAGGCTGCCGCCCAAGCAGAGAACGCTAAAGAGAATCGCTAGTCCTTTACCCAGTGGCGCTAGACCTCGCGCGGCTAAGCCCTGCTTTAGGTAGTACATGGGGCCACCCAGAATGGTGCCGTCTGGCAGGCGGCGGCGGTATTTTACCGCCAGGGTGCATTCAACAAACTTGCTGACCATGCCGCACAGTCCGGCAATCGTTAGCCAAAACATTGCGCCTGGGCCGCCGAGCTGGATGGCGATCGCAACACCCGCGATGTTGCCCAAGCCGACTGTTCCAGAGACGGCAGTTGCGAGCGCCTGAAAGTGAGAGACCTCACCTTCATCATGCGGATCGTCAAACTTGCCTTGAACAACGGCAATTGCATGCTTTAGCCCACGGAAGTTGATAAACCCCATCCGCACGGTAAAGAAAATAGCCGCGACAAATAGCCACAGCACGATAAACGGAAAGCCGTTTTCGCCGCCGATCTTGAAAAATAGTAAGACCGAGAGCAAATCGACAATTGGCTGGAAAATGCTGTCTGCGATAGAAGGCGCTTCGGCGGCTTCTTGGGCGATTGCGGCGGGCGCTGCGATCGCCATCAAAATCAGCAGAACAGGCAGCACAGCCCAGCCGTCAGCGCTTTGGCTAAACCATTTGGCCGACAGTCGCGTCAATCGCTGAAACCAGCGACCGACCGTAGGTATACACAAGCCCTTTCGATTCATTATTCGAGTTCCATTTGAAGTTTTATTACTCTGACAGCTGTTTCTAGAAGACTTTTGTCTGCGAGACGCAGGCACCAAAGTACCTGATAGCTACCTGACCTAATAAAAGTTGCTTTTTGAGTTTTGCCGATAATCGCAAATTACCATGCGACTTGCGCATATGTTGTTAATTTCATTACCACATCCGTATTTATTTGGGGAAACTGCGATCAGAAATTTAAAGGCAGGGCCAGGGGCAGGGCTAGGGGCAGGGGGCTGCGCTCAGGTACTGCGATCGCTCTAGCTTTTTGCCTCTAGTGCTTTCTCTAGTGCTTTAAAGTCAAAGAGCGTGCCGTCGGCTAGCTGCGAGGGAACCGTATTTTGCAAGCTGCGAAATATAGTTTCTGTGCGCCCCGGCCACTGCTTTTCCCAGTCTTGTAGCATTTGCTTGATCTGCGATCGCTGCAAATTATCTTGCGATCCGCAGAGCGTGCAGGGAATGATGGGAAACAGCTGGTGACGGGCATAGCGGGCCAAGTCTTTTTCGGCGCAGTAAGCCAGCGGCCTGATGACGATATGATGACGGTCGTCGGTTAGCAGCTTGGGCGGCATTGCCTTGAGCCTGCCGCCGTGGAACAGATTGAGAAAGAGTGTTTCGACAATATCATCGCGGTGGTGGCCAAGGGCAATTTTTGTCATGCCTTCTTCTGTTGCGACTCGGTACAGCACGCCCCGCCGTAGCCGAGAGCACAGGCTGCACATAGTTTTTCCTTCGGGGATAAGCTGCTTGACGGTGCTGTACGTATCTTGTTCAACAATCCGGTAGCGGACTCCAACTGACTCAAAATAGTCTGGCAGTACCTGCGCAGGAAATCCCGGCTGCTTTTGATCGAGATTGACTGCCAAAATATCGAAGTCAATGGGGGCGTGACGCTGCAAGTGCTGCAACATATCTAGCAAAGCGTAGGAGTCTTTGCCGCCAGAGACGCAGACCATGACGCGATCGCCCGCTTCAATCATTTGATAGTCTGCGATCGCTTTACCGACTTTGGCGCGCAGCGATCGCTGCAGCTTTTTGAAGCTGTTGGATGTGGACTGATAAACGCGGGTCATTGGCCTATTCTCCTGTTGCCTAGAGAATACTATAGTTTTTGGGGTCTAAGGTGGTGAGGATCTGCCTGTAGAGGTGGTGCTAGCGGCGGTGCGCATCTCTTTTATAGTGCTGAATTTTATAGCGGTGAATTCTATAGCGACGAATCTTATGATGTCGAATCTTCCTCGGTTTCTTTTGGCAAAGGCGCTAATAAAGGTTCTACTTGTCGTAAGAGTCGCGGTGCTTTCTCTGTCGCAGTTTCCCAAAGGTTTTCATAGTCCAGCTGATCGTATTGATGAATGATGACGTTGCGTAAGCCAACAATGTCTTTCCATATGATTTCGGCATGTGCTGAGCGAAAAGCAGGCGTAAGACGGTTGGCGGCTTCTCCTAGTATTTCTAATGCTCTTTCTACACCTAGACGTAGTAGCTCGTTATCGATGTAGTTGTCGAATGTGTACCCTTTTGTTATGGATTGAAGCGATCGCATCGCACCTACCATATCCAATAGAGCAGCGTTATTGCGAACATCATTTGTCATCCGGCTCTCTGCCTCTATTAGCGTTGTAAAGTTTGCCTGCTCAGAGGGATAGATAATGCGATGAGTCTGTAGAATTTCTAACCGACTGAACGAATTCTTCAGCAGTCGCTTTTCAGTCAGGTCCACCGCTCGACCAAACAGATCGGCTAATTCACGCTCGGCTTGCATTCGACCAAATAAATCTGGTTTGTTGAATGGATCAAACACAACGAGTACGTCTACATCACTATCTGATCTAAAGTCATCTCGAATAACCGACCCAAAAAGACTCAGTTCTTTTACGTGCCAGCGCTGACAAAAGGCGGCAACATCTGCTTGAGAAGCCTTTAGCCGTTGGGATAAGACCATAGGTATCGTCGAACTTGGCTGAGGGATCATTACGGGCTCTTCCCAGGACACCTTTCTATACTATCGCTGACTACCGCCGACTCGTTCTATCAAATGCTCGCCGACTCGCAGGGCATTTGCCATCACTGTCAAAGCCGGACTGACGCTGGCACAAGAGGGAAAGAAGCTGCTATCAACCACATAGAGATTATCAATTTCATGCGTACGGCAGTTTAGATCTAAAACAGAGGTTGCCGGGTCGGTGCCCATCCGCGCGGTGCCACACTGATAGCCTGTCACCTGTATCGGCGATTCTCCACGAGGATACACCGTGCTTTGCCGCAGCTCTTGCCCCGTATTTTCCATATCTTTGAGCACGCCCATCCAGCGATAGACCAGGCGATCGTGCGCTTCTAGGTTATTGGGCGTAAACTCGTAGCGCAGCTTTTTCTTCGGTCGCCCATAGCGTGACTTGGTTTGCCAGTAAACTCGATTGTTGGGGTTTGGCAGGACGCCAGTGTGAGCCCACCAGCCAATTGAGCGTTTGGCTAGGCGGGTAAGACCTTCATCGGGGAGGAAGCGGGCGAGCACAGAGAGCAGTGGGGGAGATTCGGCAAAGATTAGATCTTGGAGGAGGCCACCGCTGTTTTCGATATGGCCCATGGGGTAGTCGTAGTAGCCGCGCTGATCGCCCCAGTAGTAGTCATTAACGCTGATGCTGGGGATAAAGGTGCCGTCGTTTTTAGTCGCATCCCGCTCTATGATGACGGTCATGAGGTGCTTCATCAGGTTGCGGCCCAGCATGCTAGAGCCGTTGGCCAGGCCGTCTGGGTGCTTTTCATTGGCAGAATCTAGCATGAGGGCTGCTGAGTTGACCGCGCCGCAGGCCAGTACAACAATGTCTGCTGTGAATAAAAAGGTCTCTCTCTGGATCTCTGTGTCAGCTGCTGCGCCAGTGCCGGTTTGGGCGTTAGTCTGGGCATCAGTCTGGGCGTCAGTCTGGGCGTCTATCCGAATTTCTGCCTGGACGGCCTTAATTTCTGTTCCGCTAGGGTTGGTATGTAGCGCCGTTACGAGAGCAGCGGTCCTTAGCGTGACGTTGTCATATTTAAGCGCGAGATCGATACCAAAAACTTCGGCATCGCCACTAGGGTCGTCTTCGCGGCGGGTGAGGCTGGTAGGCAGTGAGGTGGGATGAAGCCCTTCGGCTTTGATCAGCTTGACGATGGGCTCCATCAGCTTGGGATGATCTATTGCCGAATACGGATAGGCCTGGCTGTGGGCGGGTTCGGTGGGGTCGCTCTGCTGGTCGCCGTGAACCTGGTAGAGCTGTTCGGCCTGGGTGTAGTAGGGCTCCCAGTCGGCGTATTTGATCGGCCACTCGGGGGTAATGCCGTCTTGGTAGGTGACGGCTTCAAAATCTCTTTCTCGCATTCGCATTAGCGTGGCGTTATAGATTTTGGTGTTGCCGCCGACTGCGTAGTTCATCTGGGGTGAAAAAGGCTCGCCTTCTGTGTCATACCACTGTTCGGGTGAGCGATATCTGCCTTTTTGGAAAACGTCTACGTTGGCTCTGTTTTGCTCTTCTAGCGGCATGCGATCGCCCCTTTCCAAGACCAAAATCCGCTTGCCCGTAGGCGCTAGCTTTTGCGCCAGCGTCCCGCCCCCGGCTCCCGTGCCGACGATAATGATGTCATAGTGCTGGTCGTCAATAATCATCAGCTAGCGCCACACATAAATCAACAGAAACAACACAATCCAAATCACATCGACAAAGTGCCAAAATAGCGAGGTGGCCTCTACGCCAAACTCTCCTTCCTCATAGTTATTGGGAATAAAAGATCGGCCCAGCATCAGCCCCTGTAGCAGCACCCCGGTCAGCACATGCAGTCCGTGAAAGCCTGTGAGTAAGTAAAACGTACCACCGAACACGCCGTCTTTAAAGCTAAACGGCAAGGCCATCCATTCCACAGCCTGCCCATATAGAAAGAAGCTGCCCATTGCCATTGTCAGCAGCCAAAACAGCCGAAAGCCCCAAAGATTTTCTTTGCGTAAAAAGCGCTCGGCAAAGTAAATGACAAAGCTGCTAGAAACCAGCACCACCGTGTTAATTAGCGGCTCTTTTATCTCTAGCCCTTCAAACCCAGCCGGTAGCCAGTCTGTTGCACTCGTTTTGTAGACGATGTAACCGACAAAAAAGCTAAAGAAAATGACGCTCTCTGAGAGCAAGAAGACAATGAATCCAAACATTCGGTGGTCTTCTTCTTCGTGCTCTGCTGCATGAGCCCCTGTGCTATTCAATGCCGGATCTGGGGTTGGATCTAGTGTGGCTTCTAAATTTGCGCTGCTCATGATGGGTTACTTTCTCCAGAAAGATTGGCAACAGGCGTGCTTTTTGACGGTTCTGCAAACGTGCCGCCAGGATGATTAGACACTAAAGGCTCATCGCTGCCATAGCCATAGGGCGGTGATATGACAATCGGAATCTCTTCAAAGTTTTCGTGGGGCGGCGGCGATGAGACGAGCCATTCTAGACCGATGGCCCGCCAGGGGTTGTCTCCGGCTTCTTCGCCCCGCGTCCAAGAACTCAGCATGTTCAACAGAAAAGGCAGGGTAGACACGCCCAGTAAAAAGCCGCCTAAGCTAGCGATTACATTCCAAAAGGCAAATTCTGGATCGTAAGAAGCGACCCGGCGCGGCATTCCCATCAGCCCTAGCGGATGCATGGGCAAAAAGATGAGGTTAACGCCTATGAAAGTCAGCGCAAAGTGGAGCTTTCCTAACCCCTCGTAGTACATGCGGCCCGTCATTTTAGGGAACCAGTGGTAGATAGCCGCATAGAAGCCCATGACGACCGCTCCGTTGATCACATAGTGAAAGTGACCAACCACAAAGTAGGTGTTGTTGACGTGAATATCGAATGGCACAGAGGAGAGCATAATGCCGGTAATGCCCGAAAACAAAAACATAAACAGTCCGCCTAGGGCAAACAGCATGCCGGTCGTGAGTCGCAGCTTGCCGCCCCACACGGTGGCCACCCAGGCAAAGACCTTGATGCCAGTGGGAATGGAAATGGCCATGGTGCTAAACATAAATGCCATGCGCATCCAGCTTGGGGTGCCGCTGGCAAACATGTGGTGCACCCACACAACGCCGCTGAGCCCGGTAATTAAAAGTGAGGAAATCGCGACGACTCTGTAGCCAAACAGGGGCTTGCGGGCATAGACCGGAAAGATCTCTGAGAAGATGCCGAAGATGGGTAGAACAATCACGTACACGGCGGGGTGAGAGTAAAACCAGAAGAAGTGCTGGTAAAGCACCGGGTCGCCGCCTTTAGTGGGATCAAAAAAGCTGGTGCCCACTGTGAGATCAAATAGCAGCATGACTGCGCCTGCGGTGAGCGCCGGTAGGCCAATGAGCTGAATGAGCTGGGCGGAAAGCACGGTCCAAACAAAGGCGGGCATTTTGAACCAGCCCATGCCGGGGGCGCGCATTCTAAAAATGGTGGTGACGATGTTGACCGCGCCCATGATAGAAGAGACGCCGGAAAGGGCAATGGCCACCAGCCATAGCGACTGCCCATTAATTAGGTTGCCGGTTGGGTTTTGCAGGCTGACTGGCGGATAGGCCCACCACCCAGACTGTGAAGGGCCGCCGGGTACAAAGAAGCTAGCGACAAGAATGACGCCAAAGACCGGGACCATCCAAAAGGCGATCGCATTGAGCTTAGGAAAAGCCATATCGCGCGCGCCAATCATCAGCGGCACCAGATAGTTGGCTAGGCCGTTGAGCATGGGAAAGGTCCACATGAACAGCATGATAGTGCCGTGCATGGTGAACAGTCCGTTGTACACGGTGCGATCTACCAGATCGGCTTCGGGCGTAATCAGCTCGCCGCGCATCACCATAGCCAGCAGCCCGCCAAACAAAAAGAAGGCAAACCCCGTGACAATATATTGAATGCCAATGACTTTGTGATCGGTGCTAAAGGAGAAAAACCTGCGCCAGTTATCGGGGGCGTTGGGTTCGGGCTGCTGACTAGGCGAAGTCTTGGGTTCCTGGTCTGGCTGCTGATCGGGCCCTTGATCGGGCCGACGTTTTTCTAACGTAGAGTTACTCATCAGGATTCTTCTCTAGGCGAGGGGTCTGCTTTTTGATCTGTTTATTCGGGTCTTGCTTATCTGGAATTTGTTTATCTGGAATTTGTTTATTGGAATAGTTCACTATAGGGGCGGGCGCGGGTCTGACGGTGGCCCAGCCCAAGCTAACGGCGTTCTTTTCGGCGCGGCTAAATTCTGAGTCGGCGACGTTTTCAGCAGGGGATGGGGGGGTATTTGCTGCCGTCTGTAGCCACTGCTGATAGTCTGCTTCAGATTCAACAACTACGTCGGTTTGATTGGCCGCAAAGTAGGTGCCGCTGTACAGAGAATCTCTTAAACGGTAGCGACCTTCTTTGATGGGTGTAAATGAGAAGTTGATGGCTTTGCCAGGGATAATGTCTTGCTTGACGCGAAAAGCGGGAATGTAAAAGCCGTGGATGACGTCTTCGGAGACCAGCCTAAACTTGGCCCGCTGGTCTACCGGCAGGTGTAGCTCAGTGCTGCTGACATTTTCTTGCGGATAGCGAAATTCCCAGGCCCACTGGCGCGATCGCACTTCAATCGGCGGCTCGTTAGCGGTTTCTTCAGCGCCCGTATTTACTGTTCTAGTCGGCTCTAGCGGTACAGTGCCAGCCTCTTTCATCTCCCGCTTCATTTCTTGGGCCACTGACGGCCCCAAAATACTCATCTGATCGTACGTTTGATAGCTGACAAAGCCAATCCAAATCACCAGCATGATTGGCACCACCGTCCAAATGATTTCGAGCTTGACGTTGCCTTCAATGGGCGGGCCGTCGCTCGGATCGTATTTGGCGGCTCGCTGAAACAGCATGGAGTACAGCAGGGTGCCAATCACGCCAATGAAGATAAAAGTACCAACCGCCGTCATGAAGCTAAAGAGCTTGTCTACTAGTATTGATTCGGCAGAAGCTTGAGGGGGCATCCAGCTATAGGCTTGCTGGCCCATCCACAGGCTGATAAGCAGGTTTGCGATCGCTAACCCCGTCAGATTAATAATCTGTCGCCAATTGAGCACTCGGGCTAAATCACTAGTTCTCTCTTGTCCAGTATTCATTATTCTCTGTTGGCCTATGCTTCTGATCTGTTCGGCTGACTTGCTTGGCTGATTTGTTCGGCTAACTTGCCTGACTTGCCTGGCTGGCTGGCTTGGCTGGCTTGTTTGGCTGACCTATTCTTCTTTCGGTTCAATCTCGTTTGAACCTGAAATCAAGGGAGCCGTTGCTGACTCAGACACAGACTTGAACACAGGCTTGCTCGACATTCTCTGATTGGGATCGATACCTGCTCTAAGCAGCCGATCGGCCGTCACATGAACCCCAAAATCACCGCCCAAATGCGCGCCTAGCGTCCCTTGAGCAAACATCAATCCAAAAATTAATAGCCCCGAAAACAGATAGCTCCACTCTACCTGCCTAGCTCTGTCCTCGCGCCAGAGATAGCGCTGAAAGCCTCGCCAAACGGTCATTCCTACAATCAGCCCCAGCAGCAACACGCCGCCAATGCCATGCCATACCATCGTATCGGTGGCGTTGAGGCCCCAGGGGCTGATCATGTCTTGGGGTGGCTGAGCCAGCAAAATTTCGTAGAATCCGGCGGCAACGGTAAAGAAGGTGACAACCGCTGCGGCGACCATGTTGAACCAGCCAACGTCATATAGTCCGGCGCTGCTAACGGGGATGGCCAGAAATTTGAAAATGGGCTTTTCGAGCGGGTACAGCGCCGCGACAATGTCAAATGCGATCGCTACAATAAACAATCCCAGCGTTAAATGCACCAAGTTAGGATGAATCGGAATGACGTAAGGCAGCCCATTTCCGGGTGAGCCTGACGTTACTTCTAGCAGCAGGCCGTTTACCATACTGGTCATCGCAATAGTCCCTCCCTCGCCGCTTCGACGACCGCTTCGGTATGCAGCCCATAGACCCACACCAGCTTGTCACCCAAATAGACTTGAAAAAGCACCAGCACCGTCAGCGCCGCGTTCACGCCTAAATATGCCACTGGCAAAGACTCGGGCGACTTTAGGCGAATGATGTAGCGCCAGCCCGTAATCACCGCCAAAATTGCCGATAGCGACCAGCCAATGAGCGTATGCAGGTTCAAATCGCCAACTGCCGCAGCGTAAGGCGTTGCTAGCCCGGCCTCAACCTGGCCAAAGATAATAGCGATAAAAATAGAGATTGTGGCAAATACCATATTCCACCAGCTCACCTCATGCAGGCGGGCGTTCTTCGTGAAATAGCCAATCGCATCGCATACGACAGCGAACAAAACCATCGCAATTACAAAATGCACCACAATCGGATGAATCGTGTCGGGGTAAGGCAAGTTGTGATTATTTAGTGGGGGAAGTAAATTTTCGAACACAAATCTCTCCTAGGCGTAGAAAATCAGAGCAGCAAACCCGAACAACGCTAGAATTCTAACGCTTATATCAAGAAAAATCTTTATAGATCGGTGGGTGGCTTGCCTGTGACCGCAGACTCTAGGTACTTCGTCGCGGGCGGGACGTAGCTGCCGTCTATTTTGACCCGAAAGTCGTAGTGAGCGCCCGTTCCTAAACCGCTGTTGCCAGAATAGGCGATCGCATCGCCTGCCTGCGCGGGCCCTTCCTGGCAGCCTGTCTCAGACATGTGCAAAGACTGAAAGGTATAGCCTGGAAAAGAAGTAGCGGTCTGATCAACCACCCAGCCGCCGCCATCTACATCCCACCAGCACTCTACGTCGACCTTGTCTCCTGCTTTTCCTACCGCGTAAATCGGCGTTCCTACTGGCATTGCCAAATCAACGCCGTTATGGGGCACATTGGGCTCTCCGGTTACCGGATGAAACGGACGAATACCGTACTCATCGCTGACCTCGTACCCTGCGACGGTATCACCAGTAACCGGTGTAATAATCTCTTCAATCGGCTCATCGCCATTAAACACGCCAGAGGTAATGCTAATAAACTGGTCAGCGACATACAGCAAAGAGCCGATGATGACAGCCGCGCACAGACCTGTCGCAATCAGCTTTGGAAAAGACGGCGGCTCGCTGGGGATGTAGTCGTCACCTTCGCTGCTGGGTGTAGATACGGCAGCGGGGGTAGTGTGATAGTGAACGTGCTGAGGAACGGCGCTAGGCACGGCGCTAGGAACGCGCCTCACTGTAGTTGGTATGGGCGCGGTAGAAACAGGTACGGTAGAAGCGGGTACGGTAGAAGCGGGTACGGTAGAAGCGGGCGCAGTCACCGGGTCTAGCCGCATGGCGTCGCTAGTGATCACGGCCAGTTCGCCGCGTCCAAGCTTTTCGATCAGATCGGAAAGGCTGCCACATCCGGCTGCGATCGCAGCTGCCCTAGCCCCGTGCCAACCAGAGGCCGTCACGGTCACTCGACAAGGCTGCTTGGGTTCAATTGAATCAGTATTATTTGAAATTACGCCAGACCTATTTCCAGACCTATCCATGTTGGCTTGTCAGCGGCGAGCAAAGACGAAAGTATGATAGCTCAGATTAACACCCTCATAGGAGTGCTATGAAAAAGGCCAAACCAGATGACTGGACTAGCCTCAATGCGCCCATGCTAGAAGCCGAAGAAGAAGAAGAACGGCGTCACTGGGACTATCACTACGACCCGATCGGGATGGCTCCTGGCACATTGGTGATAGACGACGATGCCTCGCCCACCGAGCTGATGCTGATTGACTATAGCGATCGCCGCGCCATTCGCAAGCGATTGCCTACACCCGAGGCTGCGGCCAACTATCTAGACTCCGAGTCGGTCTCGTGGATAGATTTGCAGGGGCTGGGGAACGAAGATGTGCTCAATCGGCTAGGCGAAGTCTTTCACCTGCATCCGCTGGTGCTTGAAGATGTCGTCAACGTGCCTCAGCGACCAAAAATTGAATACTACGACGATCAGCTGCTCATTATTGCCCGCATGGTCATGGCAAAAGTAGACGATGACGATGAGACCAATCGATTTACCAGTGAACAGCTGAGCTTTGTGCTGGGCAAAAACTATTTGCTGACCGTGCAAGAAGAGCTGCAAAGAGACTGCCTAGACCCGGTACGCAATCGCATCCGAACCGGGCAGGGGCTAATTCGCACAGAAGGGGCAGATTATCTAGCCTATGCGCTGCTAGACGCGGTTATTGACGCCTACTTTCCGGTACTAGAAGACTATGGTGAATATATAGAATCGCTAGAAGACGAGGTGATTTTCAACCCGAGCAGGCAAACCGTGCAAAAAATCTACCGCGTTCGGCGTGAGCTAATGAGCCTGCGGCGCTCGATTTGGCCACAGCGCAGTGCGCTCAGCCAGCTGGTGCGCGATGGCAATACGCTGATTCGCCCAGAAGTGCGGGTGTATTTGCAAGACTGCTATGACCACGTAGTGCAGGTTCTTGACATCGTAGAAACCTACCGAGAGCTAACGGCCAACCTCATGGACGTCTATTTGTCTTCGGTGAGCAATCGCATGAACGAGGTGATGAAGACGCTCACGGTGATCTCCTCTATCTTTATTCCGCTGACCTTTATCGTGGGCGTGTACGGCATGAACTTTAATACAGCCGTTTCACCGTGGAATATGCCCGAACTCAACGCTTACTGGGGCTATCCGTTTTGCTGGGGGGTGATGGTAACCATTGCGCTAGGACTCTCTTTCTATTTTTGGAAGAAAGGCTGGTTTGATAACACGTTGGAGTCGAAACTCCCTCGGCGATAGGCGAATGATTCGGCCAATCCCCTGCTAAGATACCCGTGATAAAGCGCTCATGCCTGTAACAATTTTAGGCTCGGTGTTGCGGCTATGCCCGTAGTTCTCATTTTTTAAGGCATTTTTCGCTATGGATCTTAAGGCTCTGATTACGGATATCCCAGATTTTCCTAAGCCAGGGATTATTTTTCGAGATATCACAACGCTGCTGCAAGACCCGGCTGGGCTACGCTACACCATTGATCGACTCAGCGAGCAGGCGGCAGAGCTGGATGCTGACTATATTTCGGGCATTGAGTCGCGCGGCTTTATTTTTGCGATGCCGGTAGCCGACCGGCTATCTCGCGGGTTTGTGCCAATTCGTAAGGCCGGTAAGCTGCCTAGAGCCGTGCATCAGGTTAGCTACAGCCTAGAGTATGGCGAAGATTCTTTAGAAGTGCATCAGGATGCGTTTGCACCCGGCAGCCGGGTACTGGTCGTCGATGACCTGCTGGCAACGGGGGGAACGGCCGCCGCCGCGGCTGAGCTGATTCAAAAAACGGGGGCCACTCTTGCCGGGTTTAGCTTTGTAATTGAACTAGAGGGCCTTTCTGGCAAGGACAAGCTGCCCGCAGACATTCCCGTGATGAGCCTAATTACGTACTCCTAATTACGTACTCCTAATTACGTACTAAATATTTTTTGCTGACTTCTTTGGCCGACTAGACGCTATGAACCTTGATTTTTTTACAGCCGACGCCTTGCTGTCTGCGCCGATCAGACAGGGCCTTGTCATCTCTTTTGTACTGTTGGTGGCGCTGGGCATCAGCTGGGCTGTTTTGTCGTCTAAAAATGAGTCGGCTCGCTATATTTTTAAGCGGGTGCTGCAAGGGCTGTTGACGCTGCTGTTGGCAACGGCGCTCAGCTTTTTTGTTGTGCAGCTTGCGCCAGGAGACTTTTTAACGCCGTTTCGTCAAAATCCGCAGACGACGCCAGAGACTATCGCTGACCTAGAGGCGCGGTTTGGCTTAGATCAGCCGGTTTGGACGCAGTACTTTTTGTGGTTAAAGCAGGTAGTGACAGAGGGTAACTTTGGCATTAGCTTTGCCTATAACCGTCCGGCGCTAGAGCTATTGTGGGAGCGGGTGCCAAATACGATTTTGCTGTCGGCGGCGTCTATTTTGGTGACGTGGGCGATCGCAATTCCACTTGGTATCATCAGCGCGGTCAATCAAAACCGCTTTACCGATCGATTTTTACGGGTGCTCAGCTACTTTGCTCAGGGCTTTCCTACCATTATTACGGGCCTTTTGCTGCTCTTTTTCGCGCAGCTGACCGCGCCGCTTTTTCCCGTTGGCGGACGCACCAGTCTGTATCACGAAGACCTCAACTGGATTGGTAAGACCTTAGACGTGGCCTGGCACCTGATTTTGCCAACGTTAGCGCTTAGCATCACTAGCTTTGCGGGTCTGCAAAGGCTGATGCGCGGGCAGCTTTTGGATGTGCTCCGTCAGGACTACATTCAAACGGCCAGGGCCAAGGGCCTGCCGGAGAACCGGGTGATTTATGTGCACGCGCTGCGCAACGCGATTAATCCGCTGATTACAATTTTGGGCTTTGAATTTTCGTCTTTGCTCAGCGGCTCGTTTATTGTTGAAACCTACTTTAGCTGGCCGGGGCTAGGGAATTTGACGTTAGAAGCTGTGCAGACTCAAGATTTGTTTTTGATTATGGCCAGCCTGGTTTTGGGCGCGGTGATGCTGATTGTTGGAAACTTGCTGGCAGATTTACTGCTGTCGTTTGTGGACCCGCGCATCAAGCTATCGCGGTTAAATTAGGCTGCCTAAATGACTGGTGAGCAATGGGCAGATAATCAATGAATCAAGCGCGTTCTTTTGCCAGCCTGCTGATTGGTTTTTTAGTGTTTGGCGTGATTTTGTGGATCGCGCGAACGGTGCATCAGGAGCTAGATGATGAAGGGTTTGCGCAGACGGTTTTGATTGGCACTGCAGGCTGGGCGACGGGCTGGCTGGTGGGCTTTTTAATTTCGCCGAGTACGAGTCAAGAGGTTAAGAAGTTTTCGCAGGCGATGTCTACGATTACGGCGTTTATGACGGGTTTTTTGCTGGCTAAGCTAGAGCCGTCGCTGACGCCGCTGTTTGCTGATGGGCGGCTGATCAATGAGCCGATTTATGGGATTCGGCTGATGATTTTTATGATCTGTTTTGCGATCGCAGCGATCAATATGTATGTATACAGAGAAGGCCGACGCTATTGAGGACGCTATTGAGAAATGCCGTTAGGAAATGCCATTAAGAAATGCCATTGAGAAATGCCAGATACACTAACGATACGAGCTTTGCAGACAGCAGACGAACCGACTCTTTGGACAATGCTGATGTACGCGGCGCACGAGTCGTCCTTGGTGTCTGTGAAGTCAAACCCAGCGCTGAGTCGCTATGTGCAAGCGTGGGGAAGATTTGGAGATATGGGTGCGATCGCTGAGCAAGGCGGCACCCCTGTCGGCGCTGTTTGGTTACGGCTGTGGTCGGCAGATAATCGGGGCTATGGCTATGTGGCTGATGAAATTCCGGAGCTGGCGATTGCTGTTATGCCAGCTTCGCGAGGCAGCGGTGTTGGCACAGCTCTGCTAAAGAAAATCTTGCAGATGGCCGAATTAGAGTTCTCTGCGATTTCTTTGAGTATTCGCTCAGACAATCCGGCCTTACGGCTTTATGAGCGCACAGGATTTAAGCCAGTATCAGGTTCTGAGGTGATAAACCGTGAAGGCGGGCGTTCTTTTACGATGAGGATAGAGCTTGAAAGATAGCAGGCATCGCTTTTAGACGCACTGCTTAAAATGTGCAGCGTTCATGCGCAGCGTTCAAAGACTCATGAATTCTATGCGGGGGACGAGCGGATCGTTGACGATACCCATGCCTTTGTAGCTCCAGCGATCGCAGATACTCTTAATCTGTTTGCGATCGCAATATTCCACCGCAAACTGAGCCGCATGGTCTTTCGCGTGAGTATTCAAATAGCTCAGCGCATCAAAGTCGGCAACAAACAGCAGTAGGAAGGGATCGGTTGGCTGCTCGGGGTGGCCGTCTTTAACAGGTGGACGGGCAACGAGGTACTGGCCCGTAGCTTTGGCGCGAAGCAGGTAGTAAGGCGTGTTGATCATTGCAGATGTGGGGGGTAGCGCTGCGTTTAAGTGATTTTAGACGACAGCGGGGCTAAGCGCCTCATCGCTTAGGCTAGGAGGTATTGGAGAATGGCGATCGCATACGCCGCCGGGTCTTCGAGATGGATATTATGACCGCAGTTTTCAACAATACGAAGCGTTGCCTGCTTCGAGGCGCTTAAGCCAGTTAGCATTTCACGATTGAGCCGAATAAACTTGGCATCCAGAGCACCGACTAGCAGGCATAGCGGCGTGCCGATGGTTGGCAAGGCGGGCCATAGAGACGGCTGGCGACCTGTGCTAAAACCTCGCAAAGCGGCGGCGAGCTGATGCGGCTGATTGTGTTGGCGTCGCGCTAGCATCGCGGCGTATGCGGCGGGGCGCTGCTGGAGGCTGGCAAAGAGCGGGTTTTGATACCAGTGATCGAGAAAAACAGGGAGAGGCGTTGTATCTAGTCGGTGGGCGATCGCATCGTCCTGCCGCTGTCTTTTTTCTTGTTCCTCAGCCGTTTTTAGTCCTGGTGAGGCCGACTCTAGCACCGTGCGAATACAGCGGTTGGGACACTTGCCGGTAAAATAAAGTGCGAGCCGCCCGCCCATCGAATAGCCAAGCAGATTGGTTTGTCGAATATTGAGGTGGCCCAATAGCTGTAATAAAACGCGAGCCGTTAGAGGAAACGTGTAGCTGTCGGATGCTGTTACCGTTTGGCCATGCCCGGGCAAATCGGGCACGATGCAATAGAAATGTGGAGAGAACTTCGGCAGTAGCGGAACAAAGTCTTGGTGACTGCCCAAAAATCCGTGGAGCAGCAGCAGCGGTGGATTCTTGGGCTCTCCGGTGGTGATGTAGTAAAGCGTGTGATGCTCTGAGTAAAACAGCGAGTGAAACAGCGAGTGAAATAGCGGCATAGCTACGGGTCGTTTGAGAGGGCATTCAAGAGACTTTTTCTTTGCTGGGCACTTTGCTTGCGATCGCACACCACTTCAATCACGCGGACCCCCTGCGCAGGCAGCACGCTAACACAGTCAACAAATTCTTTTACGCCTAAAACCAGCCGGTGCTCAACGCCATATGCTTTGCACAAAGACAACAGATCTACCTGCTGCGGCGTGGCAAAGTACCTTTCAAACTCAGGCTCAAACCCAGCAATAGGAAGCATTTCAAAAATTCCGCCTCCATTGTTATTGACCACCACCACGCTCAAATGTCCGACTAGCTCAGAGACATTCAACAATCCATTGGTATCGTGTAAAAAGGCCAAGTCTCCTGTCAATAAAACAGTCGGTTGGTTGTGATGGGCAACCCCCATTGCGGTAGACAGCGTGCCATCAATTCCGTTAGCGCCGCGACTAAAAAACGGCTGACTCTGTTTATTGTTAGGTGGCCAAAAATACTCTACGTCGCGCACTGGCATACTGTTGGCAATAAACAGCGGTGTTTTTTCTGGCAAATGCTGCGAGAGTAGCCAGACCACTTTGCTTTCGACTAAAGTTATTTCTGTTTCTAAGCGGTGGTTAAGGGTTTGCCTTGCTGACTGTTCACGGTTAATCCAGCCTTTGGCGTAGTCACTTTTAACGACTCTCTCTTTCTCATGCGGATCAACGACTGAGCCAATAGCTGCTACAACATGACTCAATTCTGTTGTTAATAGCTGAGTCGGTCCGTGAAGCGGATCTAAATTTCGCTGCGAGCCAATGATCCACCGCTGCGGCTGATATTTTTGCAGCCACTGACGCAGCACTTTACTAATGGGTAGAGGGCCAATCTGAATCACCATTTTAGGCGCTAAGCGGGCTGCGTTTCGGGGCGATCGCAAAACCACATCATAGGTCGAAATCAGCGCGTCGTTGAGCGAGCAATCGTTGCGCAAAGGCGAAAGCCCTTCTGCTAGCACGGGCCACCCTAGCTGCTGCGATAAACGGCTTACGCTCTGGCAATAGTCTCGCGGCAGGGCGACACTGCTAGGCCCTGCGATAATCACGCCCTGTTGACACGCTGCCCATTGCTCAACTGCCTGATGCTCAACTGCCTGATGCTCAACCGGCACAGATTGAGTAACCTCAACGACTGGCGACGGGGGACTGACAGCGGCGAAAAACTGCCGCGCATTTAAGGTTTTTGAAAGAGATTCGGTAGTGCTGTCTGCTATGGGAGAGAGCGGATCGCGAAAAGGGGCGTTGAAGTGAATGGGGCCAGGAAGCGGTGCGATCGCCCGTCTCCATCCGCTGACCAGGGTCTGACGTAGGTAGGCTAGCAGGCCAATATCCGCCATCGGCACAGCTAGCTCGCTGTAGTGCTTGGTAAAGCTGCCGTAGAGCTTTTGCTGATCAATGGTTTGCCCCGACGCACAGTCTCGCAGTTCTGGCGGGCGATCGGCTGTGAAAATGAGTAAAGGAACGCCACTCTCATAAGCCTCGATTACGGCCGGGTAGAAGTTTGCGCCTGCGGTGCCGGATGTGCAGACGATAGCCACCGGTCGATGCTGACGTTTGGCACAGCCCAGCGCAAAAAAAGCCGCCGAGCGTTCGTCCAAAATGGGCAATGACTCAATGTGAGGATGGGTCGCAAAGGCAAAAGTGAGTGGGGTAGAGCGTGAGCCGGGGCAGAGAATGACGGTTTGCAGGCCCAGACGGTAGAGGGTTTCGGCGGCGACAGAGGCCCAAAGACTGTTGGTGTTGCGAAAATCGAGGGGCATAGGGAGGCGCTGTAGGTAGAGGCGCATCTAGTAGAGGCGCAACTATACGAGCGCAACTATACGAGTGCATTGAGGAGCGTCTGCAATTTTAGCTTGATTTCTGCCAGCTCTTTGGCCGGTTCGGAGCCCGCGACAATGCCCGCGCCTGCATACAATCTGGCCTTGCAGCCGTCAATCAGGGCCGAACGGATGCCGACGACAAATTCGCTGTTGCCTTCGGTGTCAATCCAGCCAAGGGGCGCAGCGTACAGGCCCCGATCAAAGGTTTCGTGCTGGCGGATGAGCTGACAGGCGAGCTGACGGGGCAGACCTGCGACGGCCGGGGTGGGGTGTAGCTTGGCCAAAATCTCTAGCGGGGAGACGGTTTTGGGATTGAGACGGGCGCTGATGGGGGTATGCAGGTGTTGAATGTGTAGGAGCTGAAGGAGTTGGGGCGAGGGCGTATAGTGCGGGGTGAGGCCGAGCGATCGCAGCTGTTTCACAATAAATTCCACCACGACGCGGTGCTCATAGCGCTCTTTTTTACTGTGTAAGAGAGACTGGGCGAGCTGCTGATCGATGCCTTTTAGACCGCTGCGAGAGGCGGAACCGGCAAGGGCATCGGTGGTGAGCCGCCCTTGGGTAATGCTTAGCAGCCGTTCGGGGCTGGCCCCAATAAAGGCTTGACCCTGGCCATTGCTAAGCGAAAAGACGGTGCAGTCGGGGTGGTTTTGCCGCAGGGCTTGGAGCGATCGCACTTCGTCAATTGCCTGCGGGGCCACCACGTCTAGCACGTCAGCAAGCACCACCTTGTGCAGCGGTCCTTTTTTTACCGACTGTAAAACAGACGCTACCGCTCTCTCAAAGCCTGCGACGTCTTTTGTGACGACTTTTGGCGTTGCGCCTGATGTTCGGCGAGTGGCTACTGCCCCGGCTAGCTGCCGGAGCTGCCGATGGGCTTGATCTACTGGCTGGGCGATGTCTGCTTCTGCTGTGATCAAAAAGTTGAAGGTGACGACTGAGGCGGCGGCGTGAGTGACGACCTGAACTTTGGGCACAAACACATAGGCCGGATCGAACCCGCTGGATTGGCCTTTGGACTGGCCTTTGGACTGGCCATTAGACTGAGCTATGGTCGCACTGTCGAAAAAAGTGGCGCTGCAAAAAAAGTGGCCCAGCGGCGGGCGGGGCTGATCTGCTGATGGCGGGCGGGGCGGGGCATAGATAAAATGCGATCGCCAGCGCTGCACAAATGCCTGCGTCTGGGCAAACCGAGTAGGCCCCTGGCCGCTATTATCGATTACCACATCGAGCCCTACTATCGATGGCTGATGCGGCGGATCGTAGTAAAAATGGCGCTGATGCGGTTGTTTTAGCGTCTGTAAGACCACCCAGGCAGAGATGGGCGCAACTTCAAAAGAAAGACTGGCAATTTTCGCCTCGCCTGTCTGGGCCACCTGCTGCTGGCACTGCTTTAAAAAGCGAACGGTCTCCGTTGTATTAAAAAGATCGGTTTCGTGCTGAACAACTGGCATGAGGTTGCAATGACGGGCGATCGCTCAATTTTCCCATGCGGTTTACCGATCTCAAAACGACGCTTCATATTAAACAGAACTAGCCTGCATGAGCGCGCATACCTGCATATTAATCCTGCATATTAATAATGAGTCCCTGTCTTACGGTGGTGAACAGCGGTCTTGGCCTTGTCATCTATAACTTCGCCGCCGCTAACCGTGGCATAAATTACCCAGTGATCGCCGCAGTCCATTCGACCGGCGACTTCACATTCTAGATAGGCGATCGCATCTTCCAAAATGAGCTGTCCGCCTTCGCTTTCGCGCGTTTCGACGCCCTGAAAGCGATCTTCCCCTGGCCCAAACGGCTTCAGAAAGTGCTTCATTGGCCCCAAGTGCTTGCCTTCTGCCAAGATATTCAGCACAAAGTCGCTACCCGTATGCATCAGGTCTTCTATCGCCCGGTCTTTAGCGACAGCCACCGTAAATCCGGGTGGGGTAAAGGTTGCCTGCGCCACCCAAGAGGCCAGCATAGCGCTGCTAATGCCATGCTGTTTGGCCGTAACAACGCACATGGATCCCACCAGGCGACCGATAGCTTTTTCTACCGAAGACGCCGTAATTTTGGGCGCGGCTTTCTTTTTTCGGGCCTTTTTCAACTGCTGAGCAAAGTCAGTACCTGCCTGCTCGCACATTTGTAGTGTGCTGGCCTCGGGCGTGAACTTAACGCGAATGGGCTCAAATCCAAAGCTGTAGCCCGCGTCTGTAAACTTGCTCTCCAGCAGATCAATCGCTTCCCCACTCCAGCCAAAAGAGCCAAAGACGCCTGCTAGCTTGGTTTTGCTAGCGGCTGAGAGTACAATGCCGAGCGCGGTTTGAATTTGCGTTGGGGCGTGGCCCCCGAGTGTGGGTGAGCCCATAATGAAACCGGCTGAGCTTTCGGCGGCATCTTGAATTTCGGCGGTGGTGGCCTGCTCGGCGTTGATGGAATGGACAGCGACACCGGCTTTGGTAATGCCGCGCGCGATCGCCTGGGCAATCGTTGCGGTGTTGCCATAGGCCGACGCGTAAATCAGCGCAACCGTTTCAGACTGATTTTTTTGCCTGGCGGCCCAGTCTTGATAGCGCCGCGTAAGTTCGACCACGCCGTAGCGTACGAGTGGGCCGTGACCGACCGCGTACAGACGAGGCGCATATTCGCTCAGCCTTTCAAGGGCCGTTTCTACCTGACGTGCGTTGGGTGCCATCAGGCAGTCGAAGTAGTACTGCTGCTGTTCTAGCAGCGACTCTCGGTCTAGATCGTACGTTTCTTCGCCGCAGATATGTGCGCCAAAAAACTTGTCGCTGTACAGCACTTCTGTATAGCTGTCATAGGTGCACATGCCCCCCGGCCAGCGCGGTGTTGGCACCGGGATAAATTCGAGGTGATGGCCCTGGCCGAGATCTAGGTCACTGCCGCTTTTGACCGGCTGGATAGGGTGACGAATTTCAGCGGCTTCTAATGCGATCGCGGCTGGCAATGAGCAGACAATTCTAGCCTGCGGAGCCAGCTGTAGCAGCGCTTTTAGGGTTTCAATTCGGTTTGGGTTAATGTGGCCCACCACAACGTAGTCAATCGCATGCGGGTCAATTTCGGCTTTGAGGGCTTCTAGAAACTTGGCGGTAAAAGACGCGCCGGGCGGGTCGATCAGGGCGACTTGGTTGCCGCGAATTAGGTAGCTGTTGGCGGTGGTGCCTTTTTCGAGGGCGTATTCAATTTCAAAGCGCAGGCGCTCCCAAGAGCGCGATCTCAAAACGAGGGTATCGGCTGCGATCGCGGCTACCTGAACATCACGGCCACCAGAAGATTGAGAGCCAGAAGACTTAGCAGTAGGAGCTGAGCTAGAGGCTTGAGCCGCCTCGGGTGCGGGAATGTTTGCAGTCATGATTAGTAGTAGTTACCCACTCTTCTGTGGTGAACGGCAGTGAGAGCTTCTTCTTTTGATACTTTTCCATCGTCTACGGTGCAGTACACCAGCCAGTGATCGTTTAGCTCTAAGCGGCTAGCAACCTCACATTCTAAATAGGCTAAGGCATCGGCCAAAATGGGTGAACGGTTGTTGGCCGGACGCGTGCGCACGCCCGCAAAACGATCTGCGCCGGGGGGAAAGCGTTTGAGAAAGTGCTTCATCAGCGGCAGGTGACTGCCTTCTTCTAAAACATTGAGCACAAAGGTATCGCCAACTTGCATGAGTGATTCAATCGCTCGGTCTTTGGCGACGGCTACCGTAAAGCCCAGCGGCTCGAAGCTAGCCTGCGTAATCCAGGAGGCTAGCATGGCAGAGCGCACGTCACCTTTGGCAGCGGTGATGATGTACAGACCGCTGCTGATACGTCCAAGTGCCTTTTGCAGGTCGGCATCTAGGGCCTTGATTTTTTTGATCTTTTTGCTCTGAGCCAGGTCTTGACCCAAATCCGTTCCCGTCTCTTCACAGCGCTGATAGGTGGCTTCACTAGGCGTATCTTTGATCCGAATCGGCTCGAAGGCAACTTTTAACGCTAGGTCTTGCAGCTTGGTGTGAAGCGGGTCAATCGGTTCGTCTTCGCCACCGTAAGATTCAAACAGGCCAAAGGTTTTTTTGTCGCTGACCCCGGCCAAAATAGTGCCGAGGGTAGCGCGCGTAGTTTCTGAGCTTTTGCCGCTAGAAGGGGGCATGCCAATAACCACACCCGTAGCACGGCTGACTACTTCAGTAACCTCTTGCACATCGGCTGAGTTCAGGTCAATCATCTCAACGCCGACGCCAGTTTTGCTGATGCCGCGAGCGATCGCCTGTGAAATGCGATCGCTAAACCCATAGCCCGACACGTAGAACACCGCTACCAGTGTCTCGGCGCTACTTTTTTGCTGACTCCAGTCGCGGTAGCGTCCGGTGAGCGTGTCTAAGTGGTGGCGCAGCAGCGGCCCGTGGCCTGTGGCAATGGTGGTGATATCGCCCTCAAGCTTGTCCATGCGCTTCATTGCCGAGACAACTGAGCGAGCGTTTGGCCCCATCAGGCAGTCGTAGTAAAAGCGGAAGTCGGGAGAAAGCGCGTCTAAGTCTTCATCGAACAGATCTTCGTTGCAGTAGTGTGCGCCAAAGGCATCGCAGGTGTAGAGAATGCCGGTTTTGTGATCGAAGGTGAAGATGGTGTCGGGCCAGTGGAGGTTTGGCGCGTTGACAAATTCGAGCTGGTGGCCGTTGCCCAGATCAAGGGTTTCGCCGCTTTTGACGACCTGACGCTCGAACGGCTGGTGGATCAGGTCTTCGAGAAATGCGATCGCGACCTTTGCCCCAACGATCACCGCGTTAGGGGCGACCTCTAAGACGTCTTTGATCAGGCCGCTGTGGTCGGGCTCTGTGTGGCTGACCACGATATAGTCAATCTCAGCGGGATCGATTTCGCCTTTGAGCGCCGCCATGTATTGCTCGCGGAACTTGGCGTGAGAGGTATCGACTAAGGCCGTTTTTTCACCGCGAATAATAAAGGAGTTATAGGTGGTGCCGTTTTGCAGACCAAATTCGATGTCAAAGCGATCGCGGTCCCAGTCTTGCGATCTGAGCGTCGTCGTGTCGTCAGCAATATTGGCCACCTGCATCGACAGGCGCTTCTGATTGGGCTCTTTGGGTTTAGTCGCAACAGCAATCATAATGAAATCTCCTATTTTCTGCGGTGCGTACGGCGCTGAAAACATCAGCTAGCTATACCGTTCACCTGGACCGCTCATCTGGACCGCTCATCTGGACCGCTCATCTGGCGGCTCGTACGGCAGACATTTGGCAGATGAGTTTAGCAACATCAATGTTGCTTTATTCATATTGTGCCGTAAGTTGCCCATTACAGCCCATTAATAATGAGAAAAAATACTTATGGGGACGATAACTTTCGGCTTCAGTTATTAGCGTAGGCTGTCTAAAATCGACGCCGAAAAAAAGCTAAAGAGGTACTGCCGTAGCGTTTTTCTCGAACCAGCTCTAAGTTTACGGCGACTGTCTCAGTCGGTTCTCCCGGTTGCCAGTGCTCAGCGCCATATTCTACTGCGGCTTCCCCTTCGGCTGTCAGACACGCTGCTAGCTGGCTCAATACCTGCGGGTACAGCCCTCCCGCATAGGGCGGATCAAAATAGATCAGATCAAACGGCTGCTCTAGCGCCTTTATCTGTTGCGCTTTTATCTGTCGGACGACATCGCCTCTTACCACCTGATAGGTCTGATTTGGCTTTGCCAGCTTTTGCCAGTTTTGCGTCACAATCTGACAAGCCGCCCCAGATTTCTCAATGCCGACAACTGCCGCTGCTCCTCGGCACAGCGCCTCTGCTCCCATCGCGCCGCTGCCCGCACACAAATCTAGCCACCTTGCGCCAGCCACTCGCCCCTGCCAAATGTTGAACAGCGCCTCTCGCACCTTCGACGAGGTTGGCCTTGTGGCTTCTCCGGGCAGGGTTTTGATGGCCCGATTGCCGTAAATACGAATGCCCATCTAAATGCCCAACTAAACAAGATAAGAACACCAGTCACTCCAGCCACCAGGATAAAGCTGGTGCATAGGATGACCTGCCATTACTAAGGAAAAAAGGTTGACGCAGGCAGTCACGCCTGAGCCGCAGTAGACAATGACCTCGCTATTGGGGTCAATATTGGCCCAGTGCTGAGCTAGCTCAGCCGGATTTTTGAGCTGCCCGCTTTCTGTACTGATGTCCTTCCAGAAAAAATTGGCTGATCCAGGGACGCTTCCTGCAATCGGGTCAATGGGTTCTACCTCGCCGCGCCAGCGTTCGGGCGATCGCGCATCAATGACGGTTACGGTCGGCAGGTCTTTACGCTGCCGTAGGGTTTCGATATCAACGACCCAGTCAGACTGCGGCTGTGGCTGAAAATTGCCCTTCTGCGCTGGTGGGGTCTTAGTGCTCAAAGGAAATTCGGCGGACTGCCAGGCTTGAAACCCACCGTCTAAAATCGCAACTTGCTCATGGCCTAGATACCGCAGCATCCACCACAGCCGAGCCGCAAATGCAAAGCGCGAGTCGTCATAGATAACCACCTGGGTGGGGCCATCGGGTGAGTTTGAGCGAATGCCGATCTGGTTGAGTTTGACGACGAAATCCTCCCAGTTGGGTAGCGGATGACGTCCACCATGGGTTTGCACGGGGCTAGATAGGTCTTGATTGAGGTCTAGATAATAAGCATTAGGAATATGGCCTGCTTGATATTGCGATCGCCCTTGTGCAGGATCGGCTAGCGAAAAGCGAGTATCAATAATCACGACATTAGGATTACCGACGTGTTGAAATAGCCATTGAACATCTACCAAAGGGCGGGAAGCAAAAGGTGTTGAGACTGAAGGGATTGATTTTTTCATGATGATGATTTTTGGTGCGATCGCTGCCAACGTCGCCGCCACGGGCCAGTCGGCATTAGATCAGAAACGGCCTGTGACTGGGCGCGCGCTTTCAAAATCTCGTCAGCAGCAGCCCGCAGGCTCGGATCACGATAGGGGACTGCGGCTTTGGTTTGCAAGTGCTCTTGCTCTTGGGGTGAGAGCAGTGGCAGTGCGGCGGCGCGGTAGCTAGCAATTGTTCCTGGCCATTTTCGCCCACCTGCGTGCGTCGAGCCAATAAACAGCCCTGCTAGCGTTAGCGCTGAGCGTACGGCAGCCGCGCAGGAGTAGGTGACCAGTACACCGGTTTTAGGCTGTAGGCACTGGGCAACAAGCCGCAGAAATTCTACGGTCCAAAGCTGGGGGCAGTGAGGGGGTGAGAACGGATCGAGAAAGATAATGTCGGCCTGCCAGCCCTGTGCGACTAAGGGCTGAATGCGCTGGCGGGCGTCGCCTAGTCTGAGGTTGGCGGTAAGGGAATATGGGGTGAGCGGATAGGCGCTGAGGTCGGCTTGTTCTATCTTTTGGTGAGTGGCCTTTTGGTGAGTGGCCTTTTGGTGAGTGGCCTTTTGGTGAGTGGCCTTTTGGTGAGTGGCCTTTTGGTGAGTGGCCTTTTGGTGAGCGGCGAGATCTTGTAATACCTGTTGCACTTTAGGGGTGTATGGCTGGGTGAGACCCTGGGCGATCGCACTTCGCGCCACCTCAATATCAATTTCTAGGGCCTCTACCTCCACCCGGCACTGCGGATTCACCTGCCAAATTGTCTCTAGCGCCGCCGCTGTGTTGTAGCCTAGCCCGTAGCACACATCCAAAATCTTGAGCTCATCGGCTAGCGCCCGCTCAGCTAAATTTGATGACACTACATAGGTCTGCTGAGCCTCATTGCAAGCGCCTTCTCGGCTATGAAACCACTCCCCAAACGTCTCAGAGTAAAACGTACCGGAGCCGTCCCCGGTTTCAACTGGCGTGAACATATTCAACGCTCAACTTCTTCCATTCACTTCCAAAGCTCTTATCCAATCGCCTTCTCTCCGATCGCCTTCTCTCCGACTGCCGCTTTGCTCACCGTCTTTTCAATTCTCTGCTGCCGGGTCTGCTGCTGCCTTGCCATTTTAATCCACTGCAAAATCCCTTTCTTGCTCGAATTGCTAAAGGTTTCAAAACTTGCCTTCGCTATGTCATTGTTTGCTAGTGCCTCAGCCAAATCATCTGGAATAATCAGCGCCTCTACATCATCTAAAAATATCCAAGACCCGTCATGCTTTGCCCTTTCAATTTTCTCTAATCCTGCTGGCATCATCAATCCCGCTGCTATCAATTGCTCTACCCGTTCTTTATTCAGCTTAGACCAAACGCTTTTTGGCTTTCGTGGTGACAACAGCAACATTGTTCTATCTGCGTCTAATCGACGGGGAAGACTGTCAATCCAGCCGAAACATAAAGATTCTTCTACAATTGCGTCATAGGCGAGATATCGACTGCCAGTATGTTTTTTATGCGTTACGAGCCAAATGCTTTCGTGCTGCTGATAGTGTGCTGCTAGCCATGCCCTTAGCGCCTGACGGCTAAAGACTTCAACCTGTTCGTAATGGTCTAGCTTACGCATGTTAGCTCGTCACTCACGACCGCTTACTTTAGGACTGCTTACTTTAGGACTGCTCACTTTAGGACTGCTTACTTTAGGACTGCCTGCTGCTGCCATGTTGCCTTAAGCGTATCTAAAAAGGCAAAGACGGGCGGCGTTTGTAGTGCGTCGGCTAGGGTAATGACGCCAATGACTCTTTGCAACGGTGCGGGTAGCTGACAGACGGCTACATCATCTGGAATAGGCTCAGCCGCTAGCTTGGCGATAATGGTAGCGCCCAGCCCACGGCGCACCATGCTGACGACGGTTGAGTCTTCTTTTACTTCGTAAGCAGGCTTGATTGACTGACCGTGGTTGAGCAAATACTGGTCTACGTTGTACCGGCAGCCGTCGTCTGGTAGCGGTAAAATGAGGGGCAGCGCGGTGAGCTGCGACCAAGTTAGAGGGACCTTACTGCTAGGCGCTTTCTCTTTTGGTAACAGCGCTACGTAGTCGTCTCGAAACAGCTCCCACGCCTCAAATGCTTCGTTTACGGGTAGATAGGTAAAGCCAATATCCGCTTCGCCACGGCGTAAAATTTCTTCTGCGCCGCGCACGTCATTGCCTTCGCCAATCGAAACGCTAATGCCAGGATACAGCCGCCTAAATTCTTCAATGACAACGGGGAGCACATGTGTGGCAACGCTCCGAAAGCCGACGACCCTGACTAGGCCCGCCTGTAGTCCTTTGGCATCTTGGGCTTTGCGGCCAATTTTTTTGAGGTGTGACAGGATGGTCTGCGCTTCTGTGGTTATTTGCTGACCGACGGGTGTTAGCACCGCACCCTGACGCCCCCTACTGAGCAGACTGACGCCTAGCTCGTCTTCTAAAGTAGCGATCGCATGACTGACTGCCGACTGCGATAAGTCTAGCTGAGCCGCTGCGTCGCTAAACGTCCCAGTGCGGGCGATCGCCACTAGCGCCCGCAGCTGAGAAAGCTTAATCCGATTGACATTGATCTCCGCCATACAACCGATGATACACAAAAAGCCAATATAGCCCGCTTTTTAACTCTAAATCATCGTCAGCTCTAAACTATAGCTATCTAGACAGCTATCTAGACTCTATTTTGTATGGCAGTAGCACAGTCTGGATGGCATGGCGGCACAGTCTACTCGCAGCTATTCGCGTGGGCCTGGCAATATCATGTTTAGCACTAGCGCGGTGATTCCGCCTGTGCTGATGCCCGAGGCGAAAATGCTCTTCAACAGCGTGGGTAGCTGATCTAAAATATCGGGAACCACGCTGACCCCTAGTCCTAAAGCTAAAGAAGTTGCCAGAATAATCGAAGCTCGCTTATCTAGGTTGACAGTAGAGATAATTTTTAGGCCCGCTACGGCTACAGAACCAAACATGATGATGGTGGCTCCGCCCAATACCGGCTGGGGAATGGTTTGAAAGACCCCGGCAATGACGGGCACCAGGCCAAGAATCACAAAAATCACCGCGATGAAATAGCCTACGTAGCGGCTACCAATGCCCGTGAGCTGAATGACGCCGTTGTTTTGGCTAAAGGTGGTGTTGGGAAACGTGTTGAAGATAGCGGCAATGCCGGAGTTGATCCCGTCACCTAAAATGCCGCCTTTGATGCGGCTAAAGTACTTTTTGCCAGTGATTGGCTGACCGGTGAGCATGGATGTGGCCGTCAGGTCTCCAATCGATTCGATGGTGGTAATGAGGAACAAAAAGGCGAAGGGAATAAAGGCCGCAAGGTTAAAGCCAAATCCGTATCGGAAGGGGATTGGAACTGTTATGGGGGCTAGGTTGCTCAGGTTGCTGAAGTTGACAAGGCCCATAGGAATGGCGATTAGGTAGCCAACAATTAGGGCGATCGCAACTGATGACATGCGTAAAAAGCTGCTGCCGACATTGTTCAACGCAACAATAATGGCCAGCACTAAGCCCGCTAGCAACAGATTGGCCGGGCTGCCAAACGTACCGGCTTCTCTAGCTGCAAAGCCGCCTCCCATGCTGGTAATGCCTACGTTAACAAGCGTTAGCCCAATCAGCGTCACCACCACGCCTGTGACCAAAGGCGTAATGACTTTACTGGCAAACTCAATAAACCGACTGAGAAACATCTCAATAAATGAGCCGATAAGACACATGCCAAAGATAGTTCCGAGGGCGTTTTGAGTTGTGCCTCCCGCAGCTGTAACCGCTGCGCCTGCAGCAATCACAGGGCCAATAAAGGCAAAGCTAGTGCCCTGAATGCTGAGTAAGCCAGAGCCAACCGGCCCAATTGTTTTAGCCTGAATAAAGGTGGCAATGCCCGAGACAAATAGTGACATGCTGACTAAATAAGCCCCATCAGCAGGCTCTAGCCCCAGCGCCCCAGAGATAATCAACGCTGGTGTAATAATCCCAACGAAGCAGGCAAAAACGTGCTGAATGGCAGCAAAAATAGATTCACGAACGGGCGGGCGGTCTTCTAGGCCGTAGATTAAATCATGCTCAATGGGTGCCTCTGCTTCTAGCAACGCCTGTTCGGGCGTAACAGGTTCATTGGTGATCGTATCGGGACTATTCATAGGAGAATCTTTCCAAGCGTCGAAGGTAGACAAAAATCAGCGATCACAACTAATGTCTGGTCTGAGTCGGTTGCGAATCACAATCAATGCAGGCTCTATACAAAAAGCCTTAAAACAAAAAACCTTGAAATGTTGGAGAAACAAGGGATTTGAGATTGTATACAACTTAAGTCGAAGCCAACGGTGAAAAGGTGTTAGAAGCTACATTTTTTCTTTTTCTTTAATTCTTCTGATTTAGTCCTTCTGATTTAGTCCTTCTGATTTAGTCCTTCTGATTTAGTCCTTCTGATTCATTCTGTCTACTTGGAAATCAAAACTCGCTTTAGCGATAAAACCGGTCGAGCTTGAGAAGCGATCGCAGCAGCACATTGGCCCCTTGCGCACATTGTTCTGGCGAGGTGTATTCATCGCCCGAGTGGCTAATGCCCTCTTTGCTGGGCACAAAGATCATCCCCATGTCCGTAAAGCGGCCAATCTCTTGCGCATCGTGGCTGGCGCGGCTAGGCAAATGTGTATAGCTAAAGCCTAGCTCCTCGCAGCTTTCAACAATAGTCGCCTGTACCGACTCTGCCGCTAGCGTCGGTTCTACCTGTAGCTCTGGGCGAATGCGAATGCGCGTGCGCGTAGTCACCGCGACCGTTTCAATCTTGCGACGCAGCTGTTCAATCATGTGGTCAATCACAGCTTGAGACAAATCGCGCATATCTAAGCTCAGCTCAACTGCGCCAGGAACCGTGTTGATTGAGTTGGGCCAAATTTGCAGCGTACCAACGGTTGCCACCGGGTCACCGGGAAAATGTTTGGCAATGTCTTCAATCGCTAAAATTAAGTGAGAAGCGGTCGTTAGGGCGTCTCGGCGCATGTTCATGGGCGTGGTGCCCGCGTGGTTGCTACGCCCTTCGATGGTGATGCGGTGTCGCTGCTGGCCAACGATGCCTTCAACGACTCCAATGTCGCGTTCTATGGCCTCTAGCACGCCGCCCTGCTCTACATGCAGCTCTACAAAACAGGCAATATCTGCCCGTGAACGGCTAGCCGAGTGCAGATTTTCCCAGTCACCGCCTGCTCTAGCTAGGCAGTCTTGAATCGGCTCGTCATTGACCGTGTCGTAGCGTTTTGGATCGTCGGGCGCGGTGCCTGACATGGCCTTTGCGCCAATCATCGTTCTTTCTTCATCGGCAAAGGCAATGACTTCAAACGGATGGTGGAGTCTAATTTTGTTTTCCTGCAAGACTCTGACCACTTCTAGCCCAGCGATGACGCCTAGCGAGCCGTCAAACCGTCCACCCGAAAAAACCGTGTCGATATGAGAGCCGGTGGCCAGGGCCCTAGCGTCTTCGGCTAGCCCCGAATAGCGACCAATGATGTTGCCGCCAGCGTCGATTTGAACGCTCATACCTGCGGCTTTCATCCACTCGGTAAGCTGCTGCCGCGCCGTCAAGTCTTCGGGTGAAAAGGCAAGGCGCTTGATGGTGCTGTCGGCCTGCTTGCCGATTTTAGCGAGGTCTGCAAGGGTTTGGTTGAGGCGATCGCTATTCACCGTCAAAGAGAGAGTCTGGGTCATTGTAATGGCGTTTTAATGGCGTTGTGATGGTGTTGGGATGGCGTTAGATTCTGACGCTGCGCAGAGGGGCATCAACTTGAAGGCCCTGAAGTTCGTCAACGACGCGGGCTTTGCTGGCTAGCAGGTGGTCGCGAACAGCGGCGGTCGCGGCCTGGGCATCGCGCTGCACAATGGCGCTGACAATGCGCTCGTGCTCTGCCCAAATCTCTAACACGTCAGGATTACGGTAGGTGGTGGTCAGCCGTAAGAGTGCCATTTTGCTGAAGATTTGGTCTAGCAGATCGGCTAGCCACGGATTGCCTGAACTGTCGGCTAGCAGTCGGTGAAAACTTTGATCAATCATCAGCCGATTTTCTAACTCAGCGGTGTGATCGCTTGCCTGAAGGCTCGCTTGGTGACTCATTTGACTATTTGGGAGAGTCGATTTATCTGCCGATTTATCTGCTGATTTATCTGCCGCTGTTGGACTAGATAGATTTGCCTGGGCCAAGCAGTCCTGTAAATCTTCAAGCTGCCGAGCGGTGGCATTTTCACAGGCCCCAACGACTGCGACCTGCTCTAATCCTAAGCGACAGTCGTACAGATGAATGGCATCGGCAATGGTGATAATGCTAACGCGCAGTCCACCGCGCTGGTCTGACTCAATTAGCCCTTCCTGCTGAAGCTGCCTGATGGCTTCTCGAATGGGGGTGCGGCTGACTGCAAAACGGTCGGCGAGTGCCTGCTCAACTAGCCCTTCTCCCGAAGCGAGACTGCCTGAGAGAATCTCTTGACGAAGCGCCACGTATGTCTGGCTAAAGAGCTTGCCCATGCGTATCTCAAAAGAAATGATGATGTGTACATGACATTTTAGTCAAATCGCGGTGTGTTTGAAGGACTAGCTTTGTTGTATGTCTACTGTATACAATCACGTTTTTAGGCTGGTTGGTTTTATTGGGCCATTTTTAGGCCATTTTTTTTAGGCCATTTTTATTGAGCCGGACTCGAAACACAGCAGGTATTATGACGTGAAAGATGACAGTCTTGAGAGTTTAGTGACAGAAGAGATATCTGAAAAAAGCCGATTAGACAGCCCGTTAGACGGTCATGGAAGTTTAGATAGTAAAAGCTCAGACGGTCGAGTATTTTATAGCAGTTTGGTGGTTGAGCACATTGTGGCTAAGTCACGAGGGGCTGACTTTCAGCGCTGGATTGGCGGGTTAGAAGCGGTGGCTAAACGCCAAATGGGCTTTGTCAGAATGGATCACAGCCCGCCGCTAGACTGTGAGGATGAGGTGACAAAGTACTACACGATTGTTCATTTTGATACGCCGGGGCATCTAAACGGGTGGGTGGAGTCTGATGCGCGCGATCGCATCTTTGAGAGCGGTCAAGATATTTTTAGGGCCTATCGGTTCAAGTCGTTTACGACCGGGCTAGAGGGGTGGTTTTCTCGGGGGGTAGAGGGCGCAGAGCAAAGCGGACTAGGGCCCCCGGCTTGGAAGCAAATTTTGTCGGTGGTGTTTGGCCTGTATCCGCTGGTGATGCTGAGAATTAAGCTATTTTCAGGAACGGGCCTGATAGGTGACTGGTCGCCTTCGGGGGCAATGCTGATATCGACGCTGGTAACTTCGTCTGTTTTAGCAGTTGTGGTGATGCCGATGATTAGCCGTTTGATGAGTTTTTGGCTGTATCCGTCTTACTTCGATGCCCACCATTTCGATGCGCAGCCTTCGGATAATAGATGGACCAATCACAAATGGAAGGTGGATGTCTTGGGCTGTGCGGTAATGGGCCTGGGGCTGATTTTTATGGTGAGTATTTTCGATAGAATTTGAAACAGCCTTTTGCATTCGGTTTTTACATTCGGTTTTTTGCCCTCGGGTTTTGAGCCTTGTCACTATTGTTTTACTGTTGCAGAAGACACCTTCTGCCATAACGCCCTTTTTTACACAACTCCTTCTTTCATATCGCCCCTTCTTTTATAACTCTTTCTTCCATAGCCCACGTTTCTACAATCCTTTCTTCCGTAACCCCCTACAACAAGGACTTGCACCTATGACCGTAGCCACTTCTAACTCGCCGACGACCGGAGCACCTGAATTTTGCGAGGGGATTCAGTATTTTGGCGGGCTCACGCCGGAGTATCAAAAGTGGGGGCAAATACCGGCGATTGGGGAAGGTCAAGTAGCGATCGCAGATGCGAGCGACCCGGTTTCGATTTACCAAACGATGCTGGCCGCTGATGCTTTGCGCTATTTGACCCTGCACGTGACTGCCAGCAAGCAGTCGGGTCATCCAGGCGGGTTTGCGAGTATTGCCGATGCGATCGCCTCGCTGGTGATGCTGGGTCACAAAAATTTGATTACCGAAGTAGGCCATCATGCCCCTGGCTTCTACAGCACTGTTTTTATGGACAGCTCTTTAGAAGCAATGGGGATCAAAACGGTTAAAGACCTAGGCGATCGCTACCGCGAGACCCACGGCCTGCTCGGTCACCTGTCTGGCCAAATTCCAGGCTTGCTGAGTCCGGCGGGCCCGCTTGGTCAAGGTCAGCACTTTGCCATGGCCGCGGCCAAGCTGCACCCCGACCAGCTATTTCCGGTCACCATTGGTGACGGGGGCCTGGGCGAGCCTTATATCATGAGTAGCCTGGCCCATTTCAACACCATTTATCCGAGTGTGACGAACTATCTGCCGATTTTGGTATGGAACGGATTTTCCCAAGAGCACCACAGCATTGTCTCTACCTACAGCAATGAGCAGATGCTGGCTTACTGGCGCGGCAATGGCTTTGGCGAGGTCATTTTGGTCGACGCTAAAGACTATGACGACGCTGACCAAACTGGCCCGTATGTAGACAGCACGGCGTTTTCGATGCTACAGCGCTTGGCCTTTACCCAGGCGATTTTAGAAGCCACAGACAAGGCGGCAAAGTCGGCGATGGGGGGCACGCAAACCGTGCTGATTGTAAAACAGCTTAAAGGCGCGGGCGTGCACAAGCGCGGATCTCAGTCGCATAATTTGTATGCGGGCGATAGCCTAGAAAAAGACTACATTGTGGCGGCGCTGAAGGCGAGATCGATGGCCCCAGAAGCCTGGGCGCTAGTGAGGACGAATTTTGTGCGATCGCACGGTGGCCCATCTGCTCAAACCGCTGTTACCGAATCTGAGCTGGCCCTAGCCGACTTGGGCACACTGCCGCTAAACGAATTTCCAGTCGGTAGTGAGAACACGCAGGTTGCCACCACGGCGATGGGAGAGCTAGTGGCCTATGTCGGCCAGCAAGATCCTAACTTCGTTATTACTAACGCTGACGGCAACGCGGCCTCTGGGATCAACAACATCAACCAGGCGCTCAAAATTATTCATCCTACCGAAGACGCCACCTACTTTCAGGGGCCCAAAGGTCAGGTATACGAGCCGCTTAGCGAAGACGCCTGCGCCGGACTAGCCGCTGCCCAAGCGCTGATGGGGGCCCGCAGTCTGTGGTGCTCTTACGAATCGTTTGCGATTAACGGCCTGCCGATTTGGCAGACAACGACGCAGGCAATGGCCGAATTGCGCCGCCCTACGCCGTCTACCATCTGCCTATTTACCGCAGGCGCACTAGAGCAGGGCCGCAATGGCTGGACGCACCAGCGCCCCGAAATTGAAAACTACTTTGCCGCGATGATGCGCAACGGCAATATTTTTCCGCTGTTTCCGATTGACGCCAATAGCATCCAGGTGTGCTACGACTGGGCCCTATCGACCAAAAATAAAGGGATTACGATTACCGCGAGCAAGTCTCCTTTGCCTATTCGCACAACCTTCCAACAGAATCGTCAGGCGCTAGAAAAAGGTGCGATTGTGCTGCAAGAGACGCCGGGCGATCGCACGGTGGTCTTTGGGGTGGTAGGCGATATGATGCTGATTCCGGTGATGGATGCGGCGCGATCGCTCAACGAGCAAGGAATCGGTTCTAAGATTGTTGCAATTGTCAGCCCCAGACGGCTCTATCGCCCTAGCGACGTAGCCTGGGAAAGCTGCTCTGAACCTGACGATGCCTTTCTAAGCGACAGTGAGTTTGCCGAGCTGTTTGCAGGCGATGCGCTAATTGCGATCACAGGTGGGGCGAGCGCGATGGTAGAACCGCTGATGCTGCGTAGCCCCTTGCCACGGGACGTAATGGCTTGGAAGCGGGGTGAGACAGCGGCTAGTGCCAGCCAGCTCTTTACCCTAAACGAGCTGAGTGCGGACAAGATAGCGGCTAAAGCTGAGGCATTGCTGTAGCGTTCGAGACTATAGCCTTAATTTCTATAGCGTTCAAGACTATAGCGTTCAAGACTATAGCGTTCAAGACTATAGCGTTCAAGACTATGGAAATTAAGGCTACGGAGTTCAAGGCTGTATTAAGGGCAGATTAAATACATGCGATCTGCTCATGCAGGAGATGAGGGCTACTTCTGGCAACGGGTTCAGCCATTTTCTATACTTAATTCAATCGTGAAATTAAGGCAGAACCTAAATGAAATCCAACGTCATCTACTCAGCTAATCTCTCTCCAATCAACCAGGCCTATTCTCCCCTACGTCTGGGCTACGCCGCCGAACAGCTTCAACACCGCTTGCGCGCCGCGATCGCCCCTCTATTCCAAGACGTGGTCACTGCTTTAACCGACTCTTCTAGCCTGCGGGTCTGGGCTTCTAAAGATGCCGCTGGCCAAACGGTGTGGAATGCAAACGATAGAATGACAGGCAAAGCAATCCGTGACGTGTCAGAGTCAGAAATGCGGACCTGGCTAGAAAGTCGGTATGCTGCCCAATAGCTTGCGCTTGATCGGCTCCATCTTTGCAGCCGCCTTATCTTACAAACGAGTCCTGAGCACTTTATACAAAAGTATAAGGCGCTTGGGACTTTTGCATAATGAGGCTTAGCTATTTATTGATTGCGATCGCGCTCAGACAGCCTATAGACTAAAACAGTGCAGTCTTGACAGGCCAGCGGACGCTCACTGATATCGTTTGATGAATAGATTTATCTGAATTTAGTGATCTCGGTGTAGCGTGGCGTAAGTAATGGGTTATCTAGGCCGATATGAGTAGCAACCTTTTGGACCGCCCCTCCTCTGCCAGAATCTTGCTGGTTGACGACCACCCGACAACGCTTGGGGGAACCATCGTTATTTTGCGACAGCACTATCAGGAAATTGACATTTTGGTCGCAACCACCGCCGAAGAAATCTTTTCATCCTTAGATAAGTCCGAAAGCGACCTGGTGATTCTAGATCTCTCTATTCCTGAACGCGCTGAGGAAACTGCCCGCACAGAAACAGGCATTAGTGCGCTTAGGCAAATCATGCTTCAGTACCCCGCCCAAAATATCGCTATTTTGAGCACCTACACCAAGTCTCTTATTAGAGTTCGCCCAGAGATTGATGGTCATCAGGGTGGGTTTACTGTAATTGACAAAACGCAGTCTACGCAAAAACTGTTGACCCGTGTGGACGCGGCGCTCAACGGCTTTAGCGATACCCGCGAAATAAAAGGATTTCAGCCGGGGGTTGAGATGAAACCCGAATGGCTAGAGGTTTTGAAGCTAGCGTTTCAAGAAGGGCTGCAAGATAAGGAAATTGCGCGTCGAATTGGCGTGCAAACGGCAACGGTTCGCCACTATTGGACCAAGCTTTACGACGTTTTAGATATTTATCCTAGCGAAGAAAGGCAAGACGGCAAAAATATTAGAACGCGCGCAGAGATCTCGGCCCGGCAGAAGGGATTGATTGACTAATGGCCAAAGCCGCGCTGCGTAACAAAGTCTGGCAGCTTTTGGTAGAAGGCGGGCTAGGCTTTGGTGTAATTGGCGCTATTGTTGCTTTGCGACTCTTGGGGGCTCTGCAATTTTTAGAGCTGGTAATGCTGGATAATTTTCAGCAGCTTCGCTCCGTAGAGATCGTTGATTCTCGGATTGTTCTGATTGATATCGACGAAAGCGATTCGACAGGTAAGCGGAGTACTTCTATTGAATACACGGATCTCGTTGATCTGATTAAAACTGTTTTATCTTACAATCCTGCTGTTGTTGGCATAGATCTAGTTGAAGCAGATCTGAGCGGAGAGGGAAAATCTCGCCTATTAGATTTACTGGAGTCAAATAGCAATCTCGTTACTGTAGAAAAAATTCGCCCTCCTTTAATTGAGCCGCTAACGGGCGTTTCTGACGCTGTTTTAGCCAATCAAATTGGCTTTCATGATTTTTCTTTAGACAATGATGGCAATGTCAGGCGAATGTTTTTAGGATGGACAGAGACTTTAGGCAAGCCCGAGTCTTTTCGGAAGTCATTTGCACTGATGATGGCAGAGAAATACCTAAGTAGGGTTCATGATATTGAAATAGAAAACGGCATCCGCGACCAGGGCGCAATGCGTTTCGACAAGACAGAGATTCCGCGACTGAGTCCTTTTTCAGGTGGATATCGGAGAGAGCAGTCGATTTATGGAATCCAGACATTAATTAATTTTAGAGGCAGGCTAACCTCGACTGAAGAAAGTCAAGAACCGTTTAGTCTTTTACCCCCTTCAAAACTAGCTAAAGGCCGCTTCGATAAAAGTGACTTTCTCTCTGAAAAAATCGTTATTATTGGTTCGCTAAACTATAGCAAAGCGACTCAGTTTAAGTCAGGTGCTTTAAACAATAATCGTGAGAACTTGACAGGCTTAGAACTGCAAGCTCACGCCGTTAGCCAGATAACAAGCGCGGTGCTAGATGATAGACCGCTCATTTGGATTTTCTCTGTTCCCTGGGAATACATTCTAATCATTATTTTTGGCCTAGCTGGTATTTTTATAAAGAGATCAGCCGAGTCAACTTTAAGCCGGTTTGTGCTGCTACTCGCTGTTAGTTCTTTACTCACACTTGTTAGCTATGGCTGCTTTGCTTTGGGTGGACTATGGCTGCCTTTTGTTCCGGCTATGCTGGCGTTAGTTATTAATGGCTTTATTTATCTAACGATTGCTCAAAGTTCGTGTCGTTGGCGGGCGCTTGTGCAGCAGCGAGACCTGGCTTTAGCTGCGGTTAAGCTAGAACGACAAAAGACCATTGAGCATGCTTTCGACACTATTCATAATGGCCCTTTGCAAACGTTGGCTAATCTGCTGAGGCAGGTTCGAGACGATAAAATTACGACTCAAGATATCGGTAATGAACTGAGCAATCTAAATAATGAAATTCGTGAAATTGGCGAATCGCTCAGGCAAGATGCTTTGAGTGATGAAAACCTCTATATTCAGGTTGGAAGCGCTAAGTTAAACCTGAATGTGCCGCTTCACGAGCTGTTTTATGAAATTTATCGAGAAACTTTAGGACGAACCTTTCCGGGTTTTCAAACGCTAAAGATTCAGGCGCGTTCTTTCGAGCCGGTTGAGACTAGCCATCTGGATTTTGATTGCAAGCGTAAGCTCTGTAGTTTCTTTGAAGAAGCGCTTTGCAATGTTGGTCGACACGCGATTGGCGCAACCGAGCTAACGGTGACCGGTAAGCGGGTTGAAAAGTTTTACTGCTTGCGGGTTGTCGATAACGGTTCGGGGCTGCGATCGCTTGCAAAAAACAAAGGGCGCGGCACAAAAATAGCCTGCGAATTAGAGTCAGCTCTGCAAGGCAAATTCACCCGAAGAAATAATTATCCGAAGGGCGTTTTTTGCGAGCTAAAATGGGCACTATTGTAATGGTTTCATAAAGCTGTTTGTGAGCCATGAAAAGCTTTGTAAAACCATTGCCCACACTGCAACAATCTTTCGGATATCTGAGGTTTAATATAGAAATGTGCTGTATGTTTTACAGTTGCTTTTACTCAGCGATATTTGAAAGCAGTTCTGCAAAATACATAGCATTTACAACCAGCATTTACAACCTATTGAAAACCTCATCCTTGACGAATAATGTTATCTCTAGTTCAACCTTCTTTTCTATCTAAACTATTAGTATTAATTTCCTGCAGCTTCATGCTGTCTGCTCTATTTCCTTTGGCGGCTCTAGCCGGATACAACCCTCCCTATGATCAGGGCAATCCTCCGTCTAGTGACAGAACCGACAGCAGCAGTCGATAATGTTTGAGATAATGTCTGACGTGTGCGGCTGCTAAAAGCGATAAAACGCTGCTGTAGCGGTGCGCGAAAGACACACAACACGAGAGACACAGCGATGTTATCAAAAGTGACGATGCTTTGTAACAGTGGCTTAAGTCTGACGGCTGCTTTTAGGTCTGCCGCTTTCAAAACTGCCGCTTTCAGAACTGCCGCTTTTCAAACTGTCCCTTTTAGGACTGCTGTCTTTAGATGGACGCTTAAATCAGGATCAACGCTTGCTATTGCTGTTTTAGTTCTACCTTCGACTGCAGCCGTTGCGCTAGCAGACTCGTCACTAATCGCACTGCCCTCTAATTCCGTTCTTATATCAGACTACAAACCAGGCAACAGTGAGCCGGTGCCACCAGTGGACGATTCGACAACGTCAACGAGTGGTGATGCTAGTGGCACGGGGGATAGGAATACTCCTAGCAACGATGCTCCTAACGGTGATAGCCCTAGTGGTGATGCTCCTGAGCCGGGTGAAGAACGAACGGTCGGAACGAGTAGCAGTGCTGGTGGCCACGAAGACGCTTTGCCAGAGAGCGCTACCGAAGCCCAGACGCCTTCACAGACTCGAAATCAGTAGAATCTTCAGTAAAGTCAATTATCTCAATTAACTGTGTTGGTAGTTACCATCAATCGAGATAATTGACCTTTTTCTACAAACCTTGCTGATCGCTTTAAAGAAAACACTAAGGCTGCGTCTAGGTAAAAACTAGCAAGTCTAAACAAAAATGCAGTGTGTTTAAGAAGCGATTGTTCTAATCTTAGAACTGTGAAAGTAGTCGAAAAGGAGATTGCTGATGTTTCTTGGATTATTACTCAACAGCCCAAAACCAGCTGCGAAGACTAACAGGCTTTCCGATGTTCCTTCGCGTGTTTCTGCATATGTCTCTCCAGGAGAAAACTATTTCCAGGAGAAGGCCAATGTTGTTAAGTCAATCTCTGGTTACGAGAAAGGACGCGTTCAGCTTCATGGCGTTTATTGGTTCGCTCAGCTAGCCGATCCAATGGGTGACGCAATTGAGCCTGGTTGCAGAGTCACTATTGTTAGAAGAGAAAACAATATGCTAATCGTCTCTCGCTGATTGTCTCTTGCTGATGGTCTCTTGCTGATAGTTTCTCGATTGGTTTAATCTGCAACCATATCTTCTAGTCGAAGGCGGGCAATTTTGTAGATTTCGGTGAGCGATCGCACCGTCTCTTCTTCCTTGTTCGCCCGCACTCTCTCTTCAAACGCGGCCAGAATATCGCTGGCCGCAAACCCCTTTACTGCCATCACAAACGGGAAGCCAAATTTTTCGCGATAGTCATGGTTTAACGCTTGAATTCGCTGATAGCCTGCCGCGTCTAGCTGACTGAGCCCTGCACCTGCCTGCTCTTGTACAGATGCCTCGGCCATTTTGCCCTTCTTTCCTAGTTCTGGATGGGCGCAAATGAGATCTATCTTCTCGGCTGAGGTCATAGTGTTTTCAACCACGTCCACCATTTTCTGATGCAGATCTGAGATGTCTGCAAAAGGGCGCTTTGCCCAAGCTTGCGATGCGATCGCGGGCGTTTCTTCAAACACAGCGCCAAAGCGTTCGACAAACTCGGCCTGCGTGAGCTGATTGATATCGCTAATAGTGTATTTCACAGCCTAATATTCTCCACCTGAGCAGTTTATCTAAGCGGTTTGCCTCAGTCCCAATTTTCTAGGGCCGATGTCCAAGACGATAGCTGAGTGCCCAGCTGCGATCGCCTCGACTCAAACGTCGCGGCCACCCAAATAAAGACTAGCCCCAGCACAATGCCTACTGCCCACAGTAGCAGCGAGTTGGCGCTGATGAATAGCCACAGCACCCGCAAAATTTGGGCGATAAAGGTTGCGGTGCCTACATACAGGAACGCCCGCACTTTTATAATAAGCCCAGCAAAGATAAGGGCGATGCCAATGAGCAGTGCGATCGCCGCAAAGCCTAAAAATTGCTCAGAGAGCTCTGTTTGGTACAGGGCGCTCAGCCCAATGAGTCCGCTGGCTAATATCCGCAGCCAGTGTCGCTGCTGCCGTTTGCGATTATTTTGGGTGCTACTACTATCTCGGGCGCTACTACTATCTTGGGCGCTACTATCTTGCAGATAAGGCTCTACTTCAGCCATGTACAGCACAGAAATACCAAAGATAAGGCCGGTCGTGATGTAGGTTAGCCAGCCGCGATTCTCTAAATAGTCGAGCAGCGAAAAATCGAGCAAGAGCAGGCTGAGGTAGCTGAGTCGGACGCGATCGCTCTGCTTGGCCATCCAGGCATAAAACGCCGCGACGATCAGCAGTCCTTGCGTTTGTACATAGGCCAGCGTAATGCTCAATGTCAGCATGGGCAGCCATGTGCCCAACAGTCGCCAGGGATTGGTTGTAGGGCCAGTGGCGGAGTTATGAACCCAGCCAAATCGCTCCCAAGGCAGGGTGTAAAGGGCAATACCCATACCACAGGCAATGACCCCGCCCCAGGTAAACAGCCCTGCTCTATTGGGGAACCAGACGTAGCGGTCGTAGGCAACGCACAGCAGCGCGCCAGCTAGCCCGATGCCTGTCCAAATTGAGCGATTGAGGCCGAATGTGTCAGCCGTTAAGCGGCGATTGCCGATACAGAGGGCATAGCCTGCTAACAGCAAACTGCATGCGGTCCACAGGGCGATGCCGTGCGGCTGGCTGAGGCTTCCTGTTGCGGCTGATTCTGTGGTTGCGGGTGCGATCGCTATAGGGGCTGCGGTGGCAATCAGACAAAGTAAGCTGCCTATTGCCCAGTGCCCATGCCCTGCAAAGCTGATGGCTTGGGCCGATAGTTTGAGATAGAGTGCGGCCCAGCGGTGGCAGGCTTGGTAGAGCGCTGCGATCGCAAGGGACAGTCCGGCTAAAAGCGTGAGGCCATCGCCAGGGTAACCGCCACTAGCCTGTAAAAGCTGATAGACGAGCAGCTCGTAAGTGCCCATTGAAATGGCCGCGAGTCCAGCGTAGCTAAAGCGCTCAAAGCCGGTTTGTCGTCTGCCGATGCCCAGCAGCAGGCCGCCAAGTGCGAGTGTGAAAAAGCCGCTATTTGCCTGAAAAGCCCAGTGACCCAGCAGCCAACCCATCCCCGCGTAGGCCAGCGGAATAGCATGCCAGCTATAGCGGTAAGGCGGACGCCTAATCGTCCAAACGTCGGCGGCAATTTGAACCGCAAAGGCGAGAGCCAGGGTGACAATCCCAAGCTTTACTGGGCCAAAACCCTGTAGCCTTAGCCCTATGAGCAGGGCAATTTCTACGGCCAAAGCCAGGCTGTAATAGCGCCATTCTGCTGGGCGATAGCGAATAAACTCTGCTAGGGCAGCGATGAGGATACAGGTGGCGGCTAGCAGATAGCGCTCGTGGGCGGTATCTAATCCGTACAGTGGCACCGGGCTAGTGGCGGTGGTGGCGGCTACGATAGTTCCCCAGAGCAAAAATATCAACATCATCATCCCGGCCCAAATCTGAGTGGCCCGCACGTAGAGCAGCGCTATTTCATGAGATTGCCGCATTAGCCCCCGCTGAATGAGCCACAGCGAGCCGATTTCAATTACCCAGAAGATCATCATGCGGTTAGCGCTGTTGTCTAGCTGCCGGATGAGGTAAACCCAGGCAAGACTGCCCGCCAGCAAGAGGGCAATGCCGACGGTGAAAGAGGTGCTGGCGCGACTGCGCAAAATGCGGCTATTGATGGCGGCGCAGAGAGTGCCGATGGTGAACGCAGCGATCGCATTTGTCCAGTTACCTCCTATCCAGGGAACATGCAGTACCAGCGCGCCTAGCGCAACACCCGCAGCCATTTGAGGATACAAAGCCCGCCTATGGTTGGCCATGAGGGTGAGCGTCACCGGCACGATTAGCCATAGCCAGTGGGGTTGAGCGTTGTAGCTTTCTATTAGCAAACTGTAGCTAACGACCAATAGCCCAATGCCTGTCCACCAGAAGTTGCGCTGTAGTGTCTGGTGGCGCAGGCCAAGGTGAACCATGAAGTGTGCGATCGCACTGCCCAAGGCCACCCGCGCCCAGCTAGCCACGCTTAGCTCAGGGAAAAGGTAGTCAACCCAGGCGATTGTGGCAAATAGACCGGTGCCATGAGCCAAGGCGATTAAGTCGTTGGCTTCGATCTGAGGAGTTGGCTGTGGCTCTGGTTGAGCCCCTGGTTCTGGCTGCGACTCTGGCCGAGACTCTGGCCGAGATTCTGGCCGAGATTCTGGCCGAGATTCTGGCGGTGGCCCTGCTGGCGAATAGAGCTGGCGCAGCACGGCAACTAAGGTGAGGGTGCTTAGTAACAAGCTGACAGCAGTAGCGAAAGGATTACCAGCGCTGATGAGTACCAGCCCGATGCCAACCACCAGCGCTAGCTGTTTGGTGAGATGGCTAAGAAAAGCCTGCTGCTGGCGGCGCAGATATTGAGCTAATGCCAGCATAAATAGCAGATAGGGAAACAGACCAATGCTTGCCCAGGTGAACGGATCAACAGTGCCAACCTCAAACCGCGCGGCCAGCCAGTCGAGCAGCTCAGCGCGCAGCCCCCCAGGCAAAACGGCCCACATCAGTCCGTAGGTTTGTAGCCCCACGCCCAGCGCAGCAAGTAAATAGAGACGATGCCAGGTGCTTTGCAATCGGTGCCACAGCAGGCTCATGGCCATCAGACTAATTGCGATCGCCTGCCAAGGCGGCGACTGACCGACCGAAACCATCCAACCTAGCAGCAGTAAGCCAAAGCCGACCCGCTCCCAAACGATCCGACTGTGCTGATCGCGAGTGAGCCATATTAGCAGCCCACCGCAAATTCCGGCGGCAAGTCCTAGCTGATGCGGGGGCACCTGCGCAACCCAAAGGCTACGTCCTAGCAAAATCAGCACGGACAGCGCGACAGTAAGCACTCCGAAAGATAGCCCTTTGCTGTGTTTCGAGCCCTCGGATTCTGATTCTTGGGTTTCTAGCGCTGCGGCTTCTGATGCTTCGGCCTCCGGTGCTTTGGTTTCCGGTGCTTTGGCCTCCGGTTTTTTGGCTGTGGCGGCCTTGGCGGCTGACTGCTGCCGATCTTGCGTCGTCAGATTAACAGCAGTGCCAACGGTGCCTAAATAAGTAGCCATTACCGGCCAAAGGGCCCAGCCACTACCGCTGCCCCAAACGCCAACCCAACCCCAGTGCAGCCAGCTAAGGCCAATCAGGTTGAGCTGATTGCTGCGTCGGGGCATCAGGTCAGGAGAAAGGACAAAGGGTAGGCCCGTAAGTGCGATCGCCGCAAAGCCTCCAATTCCAATCCCAAGCGGACTTGTCAATACGCCAAAGCGATCTATCACCCAAAAATTCACTGGCACTAGCAATAGCGTTGTCAGCGCCAGCATTCGCCCCGTACTTTGCAAATTTTCCTGCTTTTGGGCCCAACCGCTCGCCGCCCAAAAGGCCAGCGTATAGGCAAATAAAATGCCATACTGCCCGACCGCTGAAAATGAATCCCACTGACTTGCTGCTAGCACCCCCGAAGAAACAACGACAAGAAAAACGCCCAGGACAAGCAGCCAGATGACGCTAATTTCTGCAACTAGAGCCGTGAGCGATCGCGCCGCCCAGTTTGCCTTTTGTGCAGGTTGCCGGGCCGTCGGTGCCGCGTTAGCTTCATTCACTGCCAACGGCTCAACGATCTGCCCAGGTGCTTCATCTTCAGCCATATGCCTGGTCACTGTAGGCAGTGGCTGGCTAAGCACCGTCGCAATTTCCTCTATCTGAGCCTCTGAGAGCAAGCCCAACTGCACCCAGCGATCGAGTTCTGCCATCAACTGTTGGTTTACTCGTTCACTGGTCAAGTCCAGTTGAATGTTGAGCCGCATGGTGACTTCTCTCTATTTTCAGGTAGGATGCCTGCCAGCATAAGCGTATTCTGCTCTGGCTAAGCATAAACAAAGACAAATTTCAAAACGTCACTAAAAAAGCTGACCCTCCCGCTCAGGAGAATCAGCTTTTGTAGATCAAAGAGAATATTCTGTTAGATCTCTAGACGCTTCTGTTGGCCAGATGTCTGATCAAATGTCATCCTTTCCGTCGATAGTAAATCTGCTGCCCTTCATTCGGAACAAACATACATTCGCGGGCCGACGTCCAGAAACTCTGCCACACTGACTGTTTCGAGTGTCGGTAGTAGTCTCCTAAAATCGGCTTAATTGCCTCAGTAGCCTCCTTTAGACGATAGTGAGGCATATTCAAGAAAATATGATGCGCAACGTGCGTACCAATGTTGTGATGGATATTATTGATAAAGCCGTAGTCATAGTCAACGGTAGAGAGCGCGCCTTTTAGAAAATACCAGCTTTCGTTTCTGTACCAAGGAATTTCTGGATCGGTATGGTGTAAAAAAGTGACCAGATCAAGCCAGACGATAAACACCAGATACGGCATGACGTAGTAGCCAAGCAAAAACAGCGGGCCAGCAGTAAAGCCAATCCAGGCCAGAAACCCGAAAAACAAAACGAGACAGGTGGTGCTCGTAATCACATCCCACTTCTCAGAAGGGCGAAAGAGCGGGCTGCTAGGCAAAAAGTGCGAGCCCTGACGACCGGGCGAGCGAAAGAACAGATAAAACGGGTAGGCAAACAAAAAGAAGGTAAAGCGCAAGAACCTAGGACCGTTTTCCATCTCATCGTAGGTTTGTTCGGACATGGGATACCAGCTTTCGTCGGTATCAATGTTGCCGGTGTTGGCGTGATGGGTGCGATGGCTAATGCGCCAGCCGTGGTAGGGCACCAAAATGGGGGTGTGGCTCAGGTGGCCAACTAGGCTATTGAGCCACTTGTATTTGGAAAATGAACCGTGGCCGCAGTCGTGCCCAACGACAAACAGCGCCCAAAACATGGTGCCCTGGGCTAGCCAGAAAAGCGGAAATAATAGCCAGCCGTTAGCGCCGTGGGCCAAGGCTGTATGAGCTAGGGCATACAGCCCAGCAATAATACCGATATCTAAAAAGAAATAGGAAAGTGACTTAGCCGTAGAGGGCTCAAAGCAGTGGTCAGGAATGGCTTCTTTGAGATCTTTGAGGGTGAAAGGCAGATCTTTAGTTAGGGGTTGGGATCCGATAGATCCGGCTGGACGAGTACTTAGCTGCACGTATTACCTGTTAGTTGACAAAGCGAAGGCGAGATCGCAACACGCGTTGAGGCTGCCTCCGGTGTGGAGCAGCTGCCGCAGGCGACTCGGTGTGACTTCACAAAGGTTAACAATACTACAGTTTGTACTAGCGGGGGGCGTAATTAATCTGAAACGCTGCGAATCCGTGCTATGAATTGGTGCTGCGAATTTGTGATATGAATTCGCATAGCGGCAAACTGGCTTGCCTATTCTATTGGTAAGGGCTTATCGGCGAGGACCTATCGGCAAGGACCGCTGTCGGGGTCGGTTGGCTAACTGGAATAGATAAGTTGGCGGTGGCTACTTGATGACAGCCGATGACAGCGTTTGATGACAGTCCAGATCACATTGTGGCATTTGATACAACAGCAATTCAGATAGATGTGGGGACAATAGACGTATCACTCTCAAGAGAGGTTACTAAAGTTTCTAATGCCTCGACCTACCTCCAGACTTCCCTCCAGATTTCCCTCTAGGCCAGCCGCTCAAAAGACTGACAGCGAAGTTTGGTTTGGCCTGCTGTTTAAATTTGTTTCTGTCCCTTTTGTTATTTTGCTGATTGCGGTTATTGCCAAGCAAACTATCTCTATTCACCAATATTCTGTCGAAGCAGAAACCGCTGGCTCAAGAGATGTGCCTGCGAAGGCTCCTGGCTTTATTGGGGATGTTCTGTTCTAGCAAATCTGTTTTAGAGGATCTATCTCTAAAGGAGATTTTGTAGGCAGTTCAAACACCTGTCGATCCAAAGCCACCTTGTCCCCTACGTGATTGGGAAAGGTGGCTAACTTCTGTGAGGGTGGCTTTAATTACAGGCGTAATCACCATCTGAGCAACGCGCATTTTAGGCTCTACCTGGAAGGGTGCGCTGCCATGATTGATTAAGATGACGCTGATTTCGCCTCGATAGCCTGCGTCTACGGTGCCAGGAGTATTGAGGACGGTGATGCTGTGCTTTAGCGCGAGGCCACTGCGGGGACGAACTTGGGCTTCGGTGCCAAGGGGCAGCTCAATGGCAAGGCCGGTGGGGATGAGGGCGCTTTCGTGAGGGGGAATGGTGCAGGGGGCGATCGCACACAGATCCATTCCCGAATCGTCTTCATGCTTGTATGTCGGTAGGATGGCGGCAGGGTGAAGCTTGCGTACGTTGATGTTTATAGTTTGCATAGGAGCCTATGAGTGGAGAGGGATAGACGACACGACTAAGGCTTGCCAGCTGAAAAAGACAGCCATGCCAAGGACGATGGTGAGCAGCAGATTGCGGGTGAAATAAGCGATCGCGATGGCTGCGATCGCACCTACTAGCCTCGCATTCATATACCCTACAGAAATTACCCCATCTTTTAGCAAGACTTCAGGAACCACAATAGCGCTGAGCACCACGGGCGGCACGTAGCGGAGAGCATTGAGCAAGGCGGGTGAAAGCCTGATATGGCTGCTAGCTGCAAACATAACGTAGCGGATGGCAAAAGTTGCGATCGCCATACCCAGAATCAACAGTAGTTCGTTCATAGCTTGTTCCTTTTTGAGCTGTTCTTTTTTGAGTAGCGGTCGTTAAACGCCCGTCTTCAAACACCCGTCCTCAAACGCCCCTCTTCAAATATCTTTCGCTGATTACACCTGCGCCAATGCCCGAAAAAGCCGCCACCATCAGCCCTAGCTGATGCGGTAGCGATGCGGCCACTAGCGCCACCAACCCTGCGACTACAACCGCTATCACCATCGGTCTGTTCTTCAAATAAGGCACAATCATGCCGATAAAGGTGACTGACATGGCGAAATCCAATCCCCATTCAGATGCATTGGGAATGAGCTGGCCCAGCGTAATTCCGATAGAGGTGCACAGCAGCCAGTTGAGATACATCGTTAGCGCTGCGCCCAGATGATACCAATGCTTAAAGGGCGCGGGGCCTTCGGACTCGTAGCGGCGGATGGCGATCGCAAAGGTTTCGTCAGTGAGCAAAAAGCCCAGCGGAATTTTCCACCGTTGCGGCAGCTTGCTGACATAGGGTAGCAGGCTAACAGCGTAGAGTAAGTGGCGCAGATTTACGACAACAGTAGTGAGTACAATCAATAGCCAGCCCGTATTTGCGGCAATCATGCCTGCGGCGATAAATTGAGCCGAGCCTGCAAACACAAAAGCTGACATTGCTAGCGTTGCGGCTGGCGAAAGACCGTTGTTGGTTGCTAGCGTGCCAAAGATAAGGCCAAAGGGAATCGCGCCAATGACTAGCGGTATGATGCCACGGGCTCCGGCCCAGAATTCTTGGGAGGGCGTGTGGCGGTTAGCGCTAGGTGACGGTAACAAAGGCATACTTTTTACCAGATGAGTTTACCAAGTGAGTCGGTTGTGCACTAGCGTACCTATGAAAGCACTGTGAAAGTGATATGAAAGTGATAGGGAAGGAATGCACCAAGGTTGTAGAGACCGAACCTAATGGTGTGTAAACCCTACTTCGCCGCTGGTTTTTCTCATTCTTTATAGGGTTTTCTGCACTGCAAGCAGGTGTCTGGCTTTGTCACTATAAAGGGGCAAAGATAGAGAAATAAAGACGCCACAAAGGCGTCGAGGTGCGGTAGAAAAAGATGAGGAAAGAAACTATGTTGGGATTTGTGCTAACGACGCTAGTGACTGCGCTGAGTTTGCTGGTAGTTGACTTTGTGGTGCCGGGAGTGAGCATTGCAACGTTTCCGGTTGCTGTTGGAGCGGCGATCTCTCTTGGGCTGGTGAATGGCTCGCTGAAGCCGCTGATTCAGCTTTTCTCACTGCCGATTACGCTGCTTTCGCTAGGAGGCTTTTCTCTGGTGATCAACGGCTTCTGTCTCTGGTTTGCGTCTTTGTTTGTGCCCGGATTTACGATTCACGGGCTGTTCTCGTTCTTGCTGGCACCGATTGTGCTGTCGATAGTGAGTGCGCTGCTGACGGACTATGCCATTAGCCGAGGGGTCGATAAAAAGCTGGCCGACTTTGCGCGCAGGCTGAAGCTGCTGCCTGCTGAAGCGTCTGCCTCAACAGTTGACTACCAGCCCGCTTCTGAGCAAGTGATTTTAGTAGAGGCAGTTGAGGTTCTGTAAAGAAGCGATGCCAGAGAAGCGATGCCAGAGAAGTGATGCCAGAGAAGCGATGCCAGAGAAGTGATAGCAGAGAAGTGATGGCCGTTCACTAGGGTCGTTTTATGAGGTCTGTTTCGTTGGCATTACTCTGAATATTACTCTGGGCATTATCCTGTTGAATCTGATGCGCCAGACCTGTTTGGCTAAGGCCGCTTGCTGCTTGTTTCTCTAGCAGATGAGTGGCCTTCTCTGCGGTAACGGGTGGAGAAAAGAGATGGCCTTGTCCATATTTACAGTCGAACGATCGCAGCCACGCTAGCTGTTCGCTGGTCTCAATTCCCTCTGCGATAACCTCTAGATTGAGTAGCTTGCCTAAGGCTGCGATCGCTTTAGCAATGGTTTGATGGTGGTCGTTGGCATTGGCTGGGCTGACAAAGCTCCGATCGACTTTGAGCGCGTCGACGGGCAGCTGATGCAGATAGCTGAGCGAGGAGTATCCGGCCCCAAAGTCATCAATGCTAATGCGAACCCCAATTTCTTTGATCTCTTGCAAGAGCTGCACTTTGCTCTCAATGTCTTGGGCCAGCATACTTTCAGTCACTTCTAACCCCAAACAGTTCGGCTCTATGGCATAAGCCGCCAAGGTCTTTTTTAGCTTTGACAATAGCGATCGCTGAAGCTGTTTGCTAGACAAATTGATGCTGATAGAGAGATTTCGATGCTGTAGCTTCCGCTGCGATCGCCATTGAGCTAGCTGCTTACAGGCTGTTTGTAAAATCCACTCACCTAGCGGCTCAATTAGACCAGTCTCTTCTGCTACATCTATAAAGGCTGTGGGCAGCAGCAGCCCTTTCTCCGGATGCTGCCATCGAATTAGTGCCTCAAACCCTTGAATTGTCTGTGTCTCTAAATCAACAATAGGCTGATAAAGCAGTACAAACTCCTGCTGCTGGATCGCTGTGCGCAGGTTGTTCTCTGCCTGCAATCGCTGTATTGCCTGCGAATGCATCGTCGGATCAAACATGGCATAGTGCCCTCGACCATTCTGCTTGGCGCTATACATTGCCAGGTCAGCGTCCCGCAGCAGCTCGTCAGGGCTTTGGTAGCGATCTGCCCCGATGACAATGCCAATACTGGTGCCGATAAATATCTCATGTCGGTTGACCTGCAGCGAATCTTGCAGCAGCGCTAAAATTCGCTGAGCGATTTGCTCAGCTTCTGCTTCGCTGTCAAGGTCATCTAGTAAAACAACAAACTCATCCCCTCCTAGTCTGGCGGCTAGATCGGTTTCTCGAATGGTTTCTGATAGCAGTTGGGCAATGCGTTTTAATAGTTCATCGCCGACTAGGTGGCCTAGGCTATCGTTAATAAGTTTAAAGTTGTCTAAATCTAAAAAGAGAACTGAAAACGCGTAGTCAGAGTGGCGGTTTGCTTTTTTTAAAGATAGGTCTAATCGCTCTGTAAGCAAGGCTCGATTCGGCAGCCCGGTTAGGCTATCGTGGAGAGAGTCGTGCTTTAGCTGCGCTTGTATTTTGGCGCGATCGCTCACGTCTATGATGATGGTGTCCCAAACTGTGCTGCCATCCTCACTGCGCTCAGGGCGACCGTCGCCTTGTAGCCACTTTGTGCGCCCAGAGGGGGTAGTAATGCGCCATTCATGACTCCATGGCTTTAGCTCACGCGCAGAGACGATAACAGATTCTTTGATTGCGGACTTGTCTTCAAGATGAACCATGTCCCACAGAACTTCTAAATTTGAAAGAATCTCCTCTTCGGTTATTTCCCACAGGTGACAGCAGCCAGGACTAACGTACAGAAAACCATCTGATCCATCTGGATAGAGAATGTACTGGATAAGCACACCGGGCAGATTGGCGGCTAGGCCGCGAAAGCGCCGCTCGCTTTTCATCAGCTTTTGCTTTTCAGCTTCTACCTGCTGATAGAGCTGTGCTTGCTGAATGGCCACTTCTAGCTGGGCTGCTATGACCTGGGCAAGCTCAATTAGCCAGCGTTCCCAGATAAAACCATAGCGCTCAAGGCTTAGGGTAAAGCTTCCCCAAAGTTCTTCTTCAATGACTAATGGAATTAGCAGCCAGGCCCCTGGCCACAGCTGAGCGATGTGTTGATTAACCGGATCCTTAATATCGCGAGTGTCTGTGACTTGCACTATCTGAAACTGTTTGAGCTTCGTTGCAAAAGGATTGTCTACGTCTGAAAATTCAAATCCGGCGGCTTCTAGTGAGTCAGTATCTTGGTGGAACTTTGTGAGTGCTTTCCAACGCTGTTGTTCTGGAAGATACTGAACAACTGAGCAGTTCATATCAGGGACGAGGCGAGCCGTTTCAGCGGTGGCGGTGGCAAAAATGGTGGGTAGATCAAGCGATTTACGAATAGCCCGAATAATCTGGCAGAGGGCCTGCTCTTGTTCGAGCTTTTGCTTTAAGGCTCTTTCTGCCTGCTTGCGATCGCTAATATCACGAACTATAAAAAGCACCTCGTCCGGCCTGCTTTTGATGACCCTTACTTCTTCTTCTTGAATGCGATCGCCTATCTCTAAGGTTTGCTCGTACACTTGCAGTTCGCCCGTTGTCAGCGCTTCTTCTAAGTAGAACAGATGCCGCGTTGCCACCTCTATCGGCAGCACCTCGATCATTAATTTTCCTGTGGCCTCGGCCTGTGAGACTAAGGAAAAACTGCGTTCTGGCGCAAAAAGCTGGCAAAAAATACCCGCTTTGTTTACCCGAAACATCAGGTCTGGAATGGCTTTTAGAATGCTGCGACTTCGCGCTTCACTTTGTTTTAGGGCAAGTTCGGCCTGCTTGCGATCGCTGATGTCTCGAACCAAAAACAGCACCTCGTCGTCGCCATAGGGCACTACGCGCACCTCTTCTATCTGAATATCGCCCTCAATAGAAAAGTCCTGCTCATAAATCTGAATTTCTTGCGATCGCAACACTTGCTCAATGACGGCTAGCCGCTGCTGTGTGATCGCTGGGGAAAGCGCCTCAGACATATGCTTTCCCACCCAGTCTTTTGGCTCGCCCAGCACCCGAAAAGTCGGCAATGCCAAAAACTCTAAGAATATGCCTGTCCGACTAATTCTCATAATTAAATCTGGCAAAACGTTTAACAAAGCCCGCTTACGGGCTTCGTCCTGCCTTATCACCTGCTCTAGCTGCTTGCGAGCCTCAATATCTGTTACCGTGCCTACGTAGCCAACTACTTGCCTGCTGCTGTCTTGCTCAGCAACGATGCGGACATGCACCCACTGCTGTGTTCCATCCGGGCGCTGAATTTGGCACTCAAAATCAGTAACATCTTGCCTTCGAACGGCCTGCATCCACTCATCGCCCACTCGCTGACGATCTTCAAAGGCCAGTGCCTGCTGCCAGCCCTCCGCCATCGTCATAGCAGGCGTGCATCCGGTCATTTGACACCAGCGCCGATTAACGTAGAAACACCGTCCGGAGGTATCACCCCGAAAAATTCCTACCGGAGCAGCCTCTACCAGCGCGGCGTAGCGTTCTTCACTGGTTTGTTCACTAGGGTCTTCACTGACTTGTTCACTGGCTTTTCCACTGGAAGCTTCACTCTGCTGATCTTTCTGCTGGTCTTTTCTAAGATGCCTGCGTTGCAAGGCTATGCTAGCTACGACGACAATAGGAGCCCAAACTATTAAATCTAAACTTGGAAAAAGATGTTTGAGCAGACCCGACGAAATTGTTAGAGTCTCACCATATAACGCCGCTGTTATTGGATGTAGAAAGCTGCCTGATAAGTAGCCTATTACTACATTTTCCATTCGAGCAGTGAATCTCCCCAAAGAGCCTTCTAAAAAGTAAGCACACAGTATGTAACCGCTTATGGCTGTCAAAAGATTCATGGAAGCGGTTAATACACTAGCAAAGGGCTTATCTTAATTTTTAAAGATCAGCTTACTTTATTAAATATTAATATTACAGTTCAATAGTGCCCATGTGCAATTGAGTAAATTCACACCTACTATTTGGATCTAAATTCGGACTGCTAACGACCGCTGACCCTTTAGTTTATGTATATAAATGGCGTTGTTGCACCAATAAGGGTTACGGAAGGGTCACAGCCACGGTAAGTTTTAAGTAACCACACAAAAAAGCTAAACCAATGAGCCAACGCCGCATCCGTAACTGGTCAGAGTATAACAAGGGACT
>Ga0209194_1000081_pt1 | contig 87790 bp, 74 predicted proteins | sample COGITO_mtgs_1004_FD_184787 | JGI IMG/M metagenome (GOLD analysis project Ga0209194, IMG submission 184787) | Pelagic marine microbial communities from North Sea - COGITO_mtgs_100413 (SPAdes) (version 2) | ecosystem: Environmental > Aquatic > Marine > Epipelagic ... | reverse complement strand
TTGGGTTCGAAGCTTTCTAGCGCGCCAGAAAGAACAAGGGCTTCTAGGGCGCGTTTGTTGACGGCTCGAAGGTCTACGCGATCGCACAAATCGGCCAAAGAGGTAAAGTCTCCTTTCTCCTGTCTAGAAACAATCAGCGCCTCAATTGCGCCTAGCCCTACGTTGCGTACCGCAGACAGCCCAAAGAGAATTTGACCATCTAGCGGCGTAAAGTCCACCTCGGATTGGTTAACATCTGGCGGCAATACCTTGATGCCCATGCCCAAGCAGCTAGCGATGTACATCTGCACTTTATCTTGGTCGCCGCTGATTGCCGTTAGCAGCGCCGCCATATATTCAACCGGATAGTTCGCTTTTAGGTAAGCCGTTTGAAACGTGACAAATCCGTAGGCCGTCGAGTGAGACTTGTTGAAACAATACTCGGCAAACAGCACCATCTGATCGAACAAATCATTCGCAGGCTTGCGCGGAAAGTCGTTCTCACCCGCCCCCTGAATAAATTTTTCACGATGCTTTTCCATCTCATCTATTTTCTTTTTACCCATCGCTCTACGCAATAGATCGGCCTGCCCAAGCGAATAGCCCGCAAGGTCTTGAGCGATTTTCATGATCTGTTCTTGATAGACCATGATGCCGTAAGTCTCTTTGAGAATTGGCTCTAAGATCTTGTGCGCATAGTCGATTTTTTCTCTTCCATGCTTGCGATCAATAAATTTAGGAATTAGCCCAGCATCTAAAGGGCCTGGCCGGTAGAGCGCTAGCACCGACGAGATATCTTCTAGGCCCGAAGGTTTTAGATCTTTTACAATCTGCCGCATCCCAGAAGACTCTAGCTGGAATACGCCCGCCAATTCGCCGCCTGCCAACAGCTGATAGGTCTTAGGATCGTCTAAGGGCAGTGCGTCTAGGTCTATCTCTAGGTTGTGCCGCGATTCGATATGATCCACCGCTTTTTGAATCATGGTGAGGTTACGCAGGCCCAAAAAGTCCATCTTCAATAGACCAATGGCCTCTACATCTTCCATGTAGTACTGCGTGATCACAGAGCCATCGTTGTTGCGCTGCAAAGGCACAATCGTATCTAACGGATCCTCGGAAATAACCACGCCTGCCGCATGCATTCCAAAAGTCTTGTTGGTGCCTTCAATCGTAATGGCGGTATCAATCCACCGGCGGAAGGTAACAGCAGTGCCAGGAATTAGCTCGCCGCTGTCGTATTTTTCTTTAAAGAGCGGATCGGGAGTCTTGTCCGAAATCATGACGGGCAGCTTGGCGGGCTTGCCTCTAGCGACCGGAATCAGCTTTGCGAGCTTGTCGGACTCGTTGTAGGGAATATCCAACACGCGGGCCACGTCTTTTAGCACCGCTTTGGAGGTCATGCGGTTGAAGGTGATAATCTGCGCGACGTGATCGGTGCCGTATTTGTCGGTGACGTATTTAATTACGTCTTCTCGCCGGTCAATGCAGAAGTCTGTATCGACGTCGGGCATTGATTTGCGTTCGGGGTTTAAGAATCGCTCGAACAGCAGTCCGTGGTGAATCGGATCGATGTTGGTGATGCCCATGGCGTAGGCGACGAGCGACCCGGCGGCAGACCCTCGACCGGGGCCGACGGGAATATCTTGATCCCTAGCAAACTTGATGTAGTCCCAAACCACCAAAAAGTAGGTCGCAAAGCCCATCTGGTGCATCATGTCGATCTCATATTCCATGCGATCACGATACTCCTGAGTGAGCGCTTCGGCCCCCGACACGCTCATCCGCTCGAACAGGCCATCCCAGGCCACCTTCGACATATATTCCTCTTTTGTGTAGCCTTCAGGAATCGGAAAATTAGGAATTTGAGGATTGCCCAGAATATTGTATTCCTCAATTTTGTCCGCCACTTCTACCGTGCGCGTCACCGCATCTTCAATCACCTCAGGCTCAAGATGATCGCGAAATAAACGGCGCATCTCATCTGCGGACTTCAGGTACTCGGTGCCGCTGTAGCGCAGCCGCTTATCTTCTGTAATGAGCTTGCCAGTTTGAATGCAGAGCAGGGCGTCGTGAGCTTCTACATCCGCGCAAGAAATAAAGTGAGAATCATTGGTGGCAATTACCTTAATGTCGAGTTCTTTGGCAATGCGAACAATTTCCAGGTTCACAATGCGATCTTCGGGCGAGCCGTGATCTTGAATTTCCAGATAAAAATCGTCGCCGAGAAGATCTTTGTACCACTGCGCCACTCGACGAGCGACGTCTAGCCGCTTCTTCATAATCGCCTGCGGAATCTCTCCACCTAGGCAGGCACTGGTAATAATCAGCCCTTCGTGATATTGCTCTAGCAGATCTTTATTGATACAGGGCCGAGAGAAAATGCCCTTGCCCTGGACGCCTTCGAGATGCGAAACCGTGGTGAGTTTTACCAGGTTCTTGTAGCCGATGTCGTTTTTAGCCAAAACGAGCTGGTGATACTTGGGGCGACGCTCTTGCTTGGTAATATCGCCATTAATGATGTACATCTCATTGCCGATAATCGGCTTGATGCCTTTCTTGCTGCACACCTTAAGCAGCTCAATTGCGCCGTACATCACGCCGTGGTCGGTCAGCGCGATCGCCGTCATGCCTAATTCCAACGCCTTATCGACGAGTGGGTCTATGTGGCTAGCACCATCGAGCAGGCTGTAGTCGCTGTGGATATGCAAGCCAACAAAAGACGACATAGAAAAACTCCCTAAAAAACCTTTAGAAGGAATGCGAACAACCTGCCAGGTAAACGCAAAGCATCAGTACAAATTTACTCTTTTTATAGACCTCGCTCAACTTTTGTTGATATCAAGATCTCAGCTTGAAATAGCTCAGGCGTCTCCTTAAGCGACTTCAGGCTATCTAAGATTTAACCACTATATATAGTAATCTTCTCAAATTTTATTGCACCGATCACGCTATCAATAGCGCTTACTCGTTAACACTTTTTACAACTGTACGAAGCTACGGCATATTTGGTTTGCTTATCTCTGTTTATGCCTATTCTTTCCATTCACTTGAGTCAATCTCAAAAAAACTGGGCGATCGCCTGTCGTTAGCCAATGGCGGCTAGTAGCGGCAAACGTCGCTTGCAAAGCTTGAGTGTAAATAGACAGCAAGTCACTGACAGAAGCGACGCTTTAATATCTTGAGGGGCTTGCGAAATATTTAGAAAGGTTGTTACGTAGGAACACGGTATTTCCTGACCACGACCGACAGCGCTTGTGCAGCATTTGACGTTTGCCATCAGGGTTTTATGAAGAAAATTGTATACGGTTCACTTTCTGTATTGACTGCGGTCTTCACGGTGTTTGTTGCAGCTAAGGCAGAAGTTTTTGAGGGCGATCGCACCAGCGAACCCACTAGCGAGGTCGTAGAAAGCAACGAAGCTTCTGGGCTGCTTGCAACGCCCGATAGCCTGGCTACAGGGCTAGGCAGTTCGCTAGATAGGACTCAAAGTTTTAGCCTCGACAAAAACGCGACTAAAGCAGGTCTGAGCGCGCTGAGCAATGCTTCGCTTTCAGACAGCGTGCTAAATCAGCGGGGCGCCATGGCGGCTCCATCACCCGGAAAAATTGCTAACCGTCTCCCAGTTTCGGCAGCAACTAGCAATGTATTTTCAGCCAGTCCAAGCAGCGCGTTCTCGGCCTTTACCGGATCTACAGCATCTAGCGCCACGGTGCCTAATGCGATGGGATCTAGCGCTAATGGTTTGATCGGCGGTGAATCCTTTACTTCACCCTCTCAAGCGTTTGCACAGGCAACGCCTAGCACTGTTCCAACCATTACAGAGCCGACCATTACAGAGCCGACCATTACGGAGCCGACCGTCACGGACATACCCCCCACACCTACAGAAGCAATCGGTTCTCCGACTGGCGATGACCTAGGTGGGGAAGTAGGTGAGGACGTAGATCCGACGATGAGAAAGCCGACGCCCGCTAGTGGGACTCGTGTGCCGCCCGCCCCTAGCACCAGCATTGAACCTGGTATGAGCGTTGAGTCTGATACAGAGATAGCTCCCGATATGGAGATAGCTCCCGATATGGAGATAGATGCTGATCCAGAAATCAATTCCGAGATGGAGTCGGAAACGGATCTAGAAGACGCAGATTTGGCTCCTAGCGCAGATACAGAAAACCTCCCAGCCACACCTTCCGGGGCCTCGGAGTTGGGTTCGCCTAGTTTGTCGCCTGGTCTCGGATCACCTGGTTTAAGGACACCTAGCTCGGGTTCGTCCGTAACGCCGCTACCAGACGCTGCGCCTGCTGGCATAACGCCCTTACCGTCTTCTCCGGGAGGAACTACGGCTCCTATAATCCCTGGGTCATCAGAAACGCCACTGCCTTTAGATCCGCTAGCAGCACCGATCGCGCCAGTTACGCCACTTGAGCCAGTTACGCCACTCGAGCCGGTTGAGCCAAGTGAGCAAGACGTTGTGCCGATGGATGTTCCCACGAGTGGAACGGAATCGTTTGGATCGAGCGATCGCTTAATCGGAGAAGGTTTCTCTCCCTTCCAGCTATCCTATCTAGCTATCGGTGGCGGCTTAGAAGGGATTCCAGGCGGTGATAAACTCCTTGCTGCCTACGACTCAGGCGATCTATCTGCGGCTGATATTGTCGATGCCGGAGCTTCATCCAACCGTCTTGGCGCAGATGCTAGCGACCAGGACGACTACACAGCAGGTGTCGAGCGGTTCCTCAATCTGCTTTCTAGAGACAACAGCTAGATAGAACCAGATTAAAGAGAACCAGATAGAACAAAAACGCTGCGGCTAGCTGCGGGTTCGCTCTCAGCTAGCGTAAGTCGGCAAGGTGAAACAATTTCACACTTCACGCATGTTCTTTTAGCCCAGCCATACGGATGGCCGGGCTTTCTTGTTTGCTGCAATCTCCTAAGTTAAATTTCCACCGCATTTCAATCTAGAGGTAGATGTTGGGAGAAGCGACTTATCGTTAGTTGAAGTCTAGGTAAGCTATAGAGAAGAACCTATTCTTCTTTGCTGAAGCTGCATCGATTTTTCATTTGTAAAAACTAAACCAAACGGGCTAGTTTAGTTATAGGCAAACTATAAAAAGCGCAAACTATAAAATAAACATAGACTTTTTATAGAGAACGCTAGACGACAAACCCTCTTGCGCTAAGGCAGCTTTCTTATGACGGCCTCTTCGGATTCCTCACAAGGGTTCTCTCCCAATCTTCCGATTCACACCCCGATCGATCCTACCCAACCGCTGCTGCCAGAGACTGACCCAGCTAACGGTAGAGAAAATTACTCAGGCGGCGACCACAAAGACGGGCGATCGCCTCGAAGCTGGCTAAAGCTGCTGGCCTTGGGGCTACTCGTTGCTGGCGTTGGCGTTGTAGTTTGGAAGGCGCTTTCAGGCGGCGAGCAAGAGATGCCAGGCTCACCTGCGGTTCCCGTTAAGGTAGAGCGGCTACAAGAAGAGTCGATTGAAGATAGCTCTGAGTACATTGGCACCTTAGATTCGCAGACGGGCGTGAGCTTGCAGCCGGAAGCTGATGGCCGCGTGATTCAGGTTTTTGTATCCTCGGGCGATGTGGTGGCCGCTGGTGACCCGATTATGCAGCTCAGCGCTAATCAGTCTCAGTCGGACTATAACGCGGCGCTCGCTAGCGTCAGTGGGGCTAGATCGGCGAGAGATGCTGCTCGCGCTAATTTGCGGGCTGCTCAAGAACGCCAGTCTCAGCTACTAGCCGACTTGGAGCTGCGGGAGAGCGACTATAACCGAACGGCGATTCTAGTAGACAGAGGCGCCTTGGCGCAGGAGCAGTTAGATCAGGTAGTGCGCGATCGCACCGTAGCCAACTCAGCCCTTAGCTCAGCCGTTCAAGAAATTGCCGCCCTAGAATCTAGCGCCGAGCAAGCAGAAGCCACCTTAAGCCAAACCAACGCCAACGCCGCCTCTATTCAAGAAGACCTGCTAGATAAGACCGTAACGGCCCCGATTGCAGGCACCGTAGGCGACATTCCCATCAAGCTAGGCGACTACGTAACCGCTGGCTCTCAGCTTGCAACCATCACCCAAAATCAGGATCTAGAGCTAGAAGTCTCTATTCCGATTACCGAATCGCAGCGACTGAGAACGGGCCTCCCTGTCCAGCTCATGCTATTTGGATCCGATACCGTTATCGCAAACGGCAACCTTGATTTTGTTTCGCCCACTACCGATACGGCCACCCAAACGGTTTTGGCCAAAGCCCGTTTCTCTCGGCCTAGCCAGCCGCTGCAAGACGAACAGCGGCTAGAAGTCCGCGTTATTTGGGACGAGCGCCCCGGCATTCTTATTCCAACGACAGCTATTTCCAGACTAGGCGGCGAGACTTTTGTCTTTGTGCCCGGCGACCCCGAGCCACCTCAAGGAGAGGGGGCCGCTGGCGGCGCACCTGCTGGAGGGCCAGAATCTGGCGGCGCACCTGCTGGGAAAGGGCAGCAAGAAGGCCCTCCACCCGTCGTTGCCAAGCTCAAGCCCGTCAAGCTAGGCAGCATACAAGACAACGAATATCAGGTCTTAGAAGGATTGGCCGCTGGCGATACCATCGTGGTTTCTGGGCTGCTAAACCTGCGAGATGGCGTCCCTATCGATCCAGCACCCGCAGGCGCTGCACCTGCCGCCAGATCTTCTAGATCATCCTCTGGTGCCGGTTCTAGCGCCGGTGAAAATGAATAGCCAACACATCACCGCAACCAGAAGCTAGCAAAGAATATTTAAAGTCGAAGAACGCTTAGCAAAGAGGACTCAGCGAAGAGCGCTTAGCAAAAAGCACTTAGCAAAAAGCACTTAGCGAAGACAGGTAACCGAAGAGAGAAGAGTCAAGCCCTACCCTAATAGCGCTCGACTCATCATTCATCCCCCATCACTCATCACTTCTACCCATGTTCGTCAACTACTTCATCAAACGTCCCGTCTTCGCCACCGTCTGCGCCTTAATCATGCTGCTCATCGGTGCAGTCAGCATTCCGACGCTCCCGATCGCGCAGTACCCAGATATTAGCCCAACGCAAATCAACGTCACCGCAACCTACATCGGCGCAGATGCCGAAACCGTAGAGCGCGGCGTTACCACCGTCATTGAGCGGCAAATCAACGGCGTGGAGGGAATGCGATACATGACCTCCAACAGCAGCAACAACGGCGTTAGCAATATCGTGGTGACCTTCGACTCGTCGCGGGACAAAGATATTGCAGCGGTAGACGTGCAAAACCGCGTGTCCTTGGCAGAACCGCAGCTCCCAGAAGTTGTGCGGCAAACCGGGGTGACGGTTGCCAAGCAAACCAGCAATATTCTGCTGGCAATGAGCCTCTTCACAGAAGACGACCAGTACGACGACGTTTTCTTAAGCAACTATGCCGATCTGTACGTGGCCGATGCGCTGCGTCGGGTCGAAGGGGTGGGTAACGTGACCATTTTTGGTGAGCGGACCTATGCGATGCGCATCTGGCTCAATCCGCAGCAGCTGGCGGGCAGAGGGCTAACTGCGGATGATGTGGTAGCCGCGCTGAGCGAACAGAACATTCAAGTGGGTGCGGGACAAATTGGCCAGCCCCCCACCCCAGACGATCAAAACTTTCAGGTTGACCTGCGAGCGAACAGTCGGCTGCAAACGCCAGAAGAGTTTGAGGACTTGGTGCTGCAAACCGGCGAAAGCGGCCAGCTCGTTCGGCTAAAAGACGTGGGCTACGCGGAGCTAGGGGCCGAGCGCTACAGTTCATTTTTGCGCTTTCGCGGCAATGACGCGGTGGGCTTAGGGATCTTTCAGCTGCCGGGAAGTAATGCGCTAGAAGTGGCTGCGGGCGTAAAAGAAGTGATGGCAGGGCTAGAGCCAGACTTCCCACCCGGTATGCAGTACGGCATCGGATTTGATACGACTGAGTATGTGCAGCAGTCGCTGATGAGCGTTTTGTGGACGCTGGTTCAGGCCATTGGCCTAGTGGTGCTGGTAATCTACATCTTTTTGCAAGACTGGCGCACAACGGTTATTCCGGCCATTACGATTCCAGTTTCGCTGATTGGCACCTTTGCCATTATCAAAATATTTGGCTTTTCGATTAATAGCCTGACGCTCTTTGGCCTGACGCTAGCAACCGGCATGGTGGTTGATGATGCGATTGTGGTAGTCGAAGACATTAGCTCAAAAATCAACAAAGATGGATTGAGTCCGGTCAAAGCAGCGATTACTTCAATGGGCGAGCTGACGGGCGCGGTGATTGCAACGTCGCTGGTGCTGATGGCGGTATTTGTGCCGGTGGCCTTTTTCCCAGGCACGACAGGCGCACTCTATCGGCAGTTTGCGCTGACCATTGCCTTTGCGATCGCACTATCCACCTTCAACGCCCTCACCCTCACGCCAACTCTATCGGGTCTTCTACTGCGGCCCAAGCGAGAACTCACCGGCTGGCGCGCCAAAGTCTTTACGCCATTTAATAACGGGCTAGACTGGCTGCGTGATCGCTACGGCATCGCTCTAGAAAAGCTCGTAGGTCTTAAGCTAGTTGTTCTAGGCGCGTTCGTGGCCTCCTTAGTGCTTACGGCCTGGCTGTACAGCGTTGTTCCCTCTGCCTTTTTACCCGACGAAGACCAGGGCTATTTCATCACTATCATCGGTGGGCCAGAAGGCGTTTCGCTCAACTACACCAGCGACGTGATGGCAAAGGCCGAAGCGCTGCTATTAGAGCAGCCAGAAGTCCGCGCTACCTTTGCCGTTGGCGGCTTTGGCTTTAGCGGTAACACAGCCAACAGCGGCGTTATTTTTACTACGCTTCAGCCCTGGGGCGATCGCGATGCCACCGCTTTAGACATTATTGGTCGCGTTCAAGGCCAGCTCGCGGCCACCACCGAAGCGCGAATGATCGCATTGAATCCACCGGCAATCCAGGGACTCAGCAGCTTCGGCGGCTTCGAATTTCAGCTCCAAGATCAGCGCGGTAACGCCGGACTCGATCAGCTCGTGGGCAGCATGGGCGCTATTATGGGCGCTGCGAACCAGAACCCAGAACTCTCCTCCGTATTTAGTACCTACGCCGCTAGCACACCGCAAATTGCCATCGACGTTAATCGCGATCAGGCCAAGGCCCTCAACGTCAATATCAACGACATCTTCAGCACCTTACAAACCAATTTAGGATCGCGCTACGTCAACGACTTCAACTTAGAAGGGCGAACCTACCGCGTCTTCGTCCAAGCCGATCAAGAATATCGCTCTGCGCCTAGCGACATCGACAAGCTATATGTGCGATCGCAATCTGGCGACCTTGTTCCCATGGGCAACCTCATCAGCACCGCTGATACCACGGGTGCGCAAACTATTAACCACTACAACCTGTTCCGCTCCATTGCTATCAACGGCCAACCTGCCGAAGGCGTAAGTTCGGGCGCCGCGATTGATGCTATGCAAAACGTCGCCGATCAGGTATTGCCCGCAGGCTTCGGCTACGAATGGTCGGGCACCGCGCTAGAAGAAATTGAGGGTGGCAACCAGGCACCAATTATCTTTGGCTTGGGAATTATCCTGGTCTTTTTGGTTCTAGCCGCGCAGTACGAAAGCTACGTAGATCCGGTGATTATTTTATTCGCGGTGCCGCTGGCGGTTTTAGGCGCCTTGCTAGCGCAATCTCTGCGCGGACTGCCAAACGACGTTTACTGTCAAATTGGTCTGGTAATGCTAATTGGCCTAGCCAGTAAAAACTCCATTCTGATTGTAGAATTTGCCAACCAGCTGCGCGAACAGGGCAACTCGATTGTAGAGTCGGCGCTAGAGGCAGCGCAGCAAAGAATGCGCCCAATTTTGATGACGGCCATTTCTACGCTGAGCAGTATCTTCCCACTAGTTATTGCCTCGGGCGCGGGCGCGGGCAGCCGTCAGTCTTTGGGCACGGCCGTATTTGGCGGTATGCTAATTGCCACATTCTTAAGTCTGTTTGTAGTGCCAATTCTCTACATCATTATTAAGCAGCTAAGCGATCGCTATAGCGCTTCAGGCGATCGCAATTCAGGCGATCGCAATTCAGATGGTCGCAATTTGGACCCTCAGAGCGAGCGAATCGGGAGCGAATCGGCAGCGCTGCCAGCAGGTGTCTATCGCAGTCCAGAGCAGGATAAGCGCTAACCCAATCTCTTTAAACTTCTCTCGACGGCTTGTCTATTGACGAGCAACTTCAGCCGCTGCACGATAGACAAATCTAAAAAATTAGATAAATCTAAAAAATTAGATAAATCTAAACAAGAAAGAAATCTAAACTGCAGCGCCTAAAGCAGCGATCGCCATTTAGTCAATTCACACGCTCATCCAATCCAAGCGCAGCCGCCCCGTGATTGTTTGGTTGTTTGCTATAGAATGCTATGCAAGTTAGTCCCCAGCCCTTGAGCTTCAGTGCGAATCTCAGCCCCCACCATGACCTCCTACCAAGCTTGCAAATCCCTTTTAACCAGCACCGCCATCGCCGCTAGCCTTCTGTTGTCCGTTGGCTGTAGCCACGACATGCACACCGACGAGCAGATTCACGGGGATGCCGCCGAAGGGGTAGCCGCTAGCGACCCAGCGACCGAGGCGAAAATGGACGGCGATCAAATGGCGATGGACTCAGGCGCGCACGAAGCGGCGGGGCACAGCCATAGCACCGAAGCTAAAGGCGTCAACACTAACCACGATGTCTTTCACTCCAGATCGCTAGAAGTTCCGGCGGGCACCCCCGTGCCTGGGCTGACGGTAGAGGTAGAAGAAGATCCGGTTCGCGGCTGGAACCTGTATGTAGGCACCGCCAATTTCGAGTTCGAACCCAGCAAAATTAACGGCGAAAGCCTGCCAACCGAGGGCCATGCCCATCTCTACATAAATGGCGAACCCGCGCAAAGACTCTACGGCAACTGGACGCATCTGCCGGAGCTGCCCCCCGGCACAGATGAACTACGCGTAACCCTAAACGCCAACGGACACGAAACCCTAACCACCCAGGGCCAGCCCATTGAAGAGAGCGTTACCGTAGAGGTGTACGACCCCAACGCTGCAACGAACTAGCCTGTTTCACCTTCCTTGACTTTTCTGCCCATGCCAAGTTCTCTCGACCTATGGTTAGTCGCAGCCCTGGGCTTTCTAGGTAGCTTTGGCCACTGCGTAGGCATGTGCGGGCCAGTCGCCGCAGCGTTTGCACTAGGAGAGCGCGAACGTCAGTCTAAGCAAGCGCATCCATCAGAGAAAGCGGCTCAAATTGGATTTCATCTGCTGCTAAATTTGGGTCGGCTGCTGAGCTATGGCCTAGTAGGGGCAGCGATTGGCGCTTTAGGGTCGGCGGTTTTTGCAGGGGGAGAATTAGCGGGCGTGGGTTCTGGGCTAAGGCGAGCGATCGCCATTCTGACTGGCCTGATGCTCGTCTGGTTCGGGCTTTCTCAAGCCAAGCCCGGATGGCTTCCTGCCCTGCCTTTTTTGCATCCGGCCAGACAGCAGCAGATTCATGAAAGGCTCACCCTGGCCATGTCAAACGTCTCTGAGCATTCAAGAGGATTGACGCCGGTACTACTGGGTTTGCTATGGGGACTGATTCCCTGCGGCTTTTTGTATGCCGGACAGCTGCGGGCAGCCCAGACCCAAAGCTGGCTAGGCGGTGCGGCGGTGATGCTCGCATTTGGAGCGGGAACGCTGCCCGCGATGGTAGGCATGGGCGCGGCTACCTCCTTTTTAAGTGGCGATCGCCGCTCTCAGCTTTTTAGAATGGGCGGCTGGGTGACCGTTGTCATTGGCCTGCTGCTGCTGCTGCGAACGGGCGATACCATGAGCGACTATAGCGGCCATGCGGCGCTGGCGCTATTGGTTTTAACCCTGATTGCCAGACCCATTAGCCAGCTTTGGCCCGCGCTGCTGAACTACCGACGCGGGCTAGGTGTAGGCGCTTGTCTGCTCAGCCTGCTGCACTTATTACACATGGCAAGCCACACCTGGAGCTGGAACTTTAGAGCCGTACAGTTCATGCTGCCATCGCATCAAATTGGCGTCTGGCTAGGGGCGATCGCCCTGCTCCTAATGCTACCGGCTGCACTCACCAGCTTCGACCGCGCCCAAAAAGCGTTGGGCAATCGCTGGCGCAAGCTGCACCTGTTAGGAATTCCGGCGCTCTTACTCGCCGCGGTCCATACCGTTATGGTGGGATCTTCTTACTGGGGAGCGCTGGCGTTAACCTGGCACAATCAGCTTCAGGTCGGGCTTTTGGGCCTGACGGTAGTAGGGGTACTCGGCGTGCGATCGCGGCGACTTTGGACATTACTTTCACTGGAAAAATACTATGCCGCTCCGAAGACGAAAGCCCCAAAAAATCTGGATGCTAGCGCTAATAGTGACCGCTGCCATCAGCTTCCCTAAAGCCTATTTTCCTAAAGCCTATGCCCACGAAGTCGAAACTGCCGGAGATGTAGGCGCTACGATGCACATCGAGCCTAGCGACACGCCTAAGGCCGGAGAAGAAGTACTTGCCTGGTTTGCGATCGCTCGCCCCGGCGGTCAAACCATTCCGCTCGCCAACTGCGACTGCACCCTAGCCGTTTACGCTCAGCCTAGCGACCAACCCCACGCAGACAAAACGCCCGAGCTAACGCCTGCTTTCGCCGCCGTCGAGGCAGAAGGCTATGAAGACATTCCCGGCGCTCGCTTCATCTTTCCAGATGTCGGCACCTACACCCTGGTGGTCAGCGGCGAACCTAAGCAAGAAGGCGATTTTAGTCCCTTCGAACTAGACTTTGAAACAACCGTCGCATCGGGAACTCCGGTGGCTCAAATTCCTGAAGATGCGGCCGCCGCACTGCCTTCTCCAGATAGTCCGGCGGTAGCTGCTCCGGCTACTGAAGTTGCGTTTGGCAAGTGGGCGATCGTGGGCATCAGCTTGGTGGCTTTGATTGCGATCGCCGGTCTCTTTCTTAGACGTTCCAAATAAGCGCTAGGCCCTAGAGACAGGCTATAGAGATAGGCTATAGAAACAGACAATAGAGATAGGATGATAAAGCCTGTAAGAGACGCACTATGCAAACGGCCCAATCCCATCCAGTCCCGCCGCATAAAGACAGCCTGCTAGACCGGGCGTTTATCTGGCTGTTCTCTCGCAAAATGGCCAACGCGATTGATACCGACATTCCCACTGGCGGCTACCGCGGCTTTGTCGAACTGTCCGAACGCATTATGCAGGGGCGAGATGGGCAAGAACAGCAGGCCGTCGTTGCCAAAGTGCTGCAGTCTTTAGTGCCTACGCCGGTGCTGTGGTTAATTCGAACGGTCTTTTCACCCACAAAGCTGGTCTGCGTACTCAACGCCTGGTTTGCAGCACAGATGTTTGAGTGGCTAGTAGGCCCTTGTGAGGTGGAGTCGGCTGAGGTGGATGACGGGCAAGGGGGCGTGCGATCGCAATCTAGCGCCGTTCAAATCCAAGAATGCCGCTACCTCAAAGAAAGCCAGTGCGTCGGCATGTGCGTCAACATGTGCAAGCTGCCTACCCAAACTTTTTTTACCGAAAAATTTGGCATTCCGCTCACCATGACGCCCAACTTCGAAGACCTGAGCTGCACGATGGTCTTTGGTCAGCAGCCCGCTAGTCTAAAACAAGACGCGGCCTTTAGCGAACCTTGCCTGAGCGAATGCAGCACCAGCCAACCCACCGATTCTCCCTGCCCCAAGCTGGCAAATTTAGAGCTGGCCAACCCTACAGATCGCCCTAACTAAACCCGGTGATCCATAACACAAAGCCCGCGTGAAGGTCTTCATTGAGCGGTCGCCCAGCCAAAACATATGTGATAAGGTTGATGTATAAAGGGTTGATCATCTAGTCGATGATTGATTAGTGGCAACTGATTAGTAGAGACTAATTAGTGAAGACTGAACGGTCAGGTCACAACTTTAAGCATTCTACCGCTGGTGGGGCTGGCAAGCCCTATAAAACGCTTTGCAAAGCAGAATTGGCAGACAGATCTAGGACGTTGATCTGAGCGCCTAAAGTCTAGCCGAAGCGGATCAGACCTACCAGAAACGCGGTTCAAGTAAGCCTTTGCTCGCTGTATTTATGCATATCAAGTTACTCTATTCGCTACCTGTAGCGGCTATGTTTTGGGGAGTATCCTCGCGCGTCGAAGCCATGAGCTTCTTCACCTTTCAAAATCGAAGCGCCTTCGAAGCCGCATTGGGAACCAGCGGCTTCACAACAGAAACTTTCGACGGTGTTCAGACCCCGTCCGACTTCCTAAACGGCTCAATCTCGGTAGGCGATCTCACCCTATCCGACGACAGCGGTTTCAGAGCTAGTATCGACTTGGCCCCGAGCACTCTCCCTGCGCTCAACGTTAACAACACACCATTGGCTTTGCTGTCGGCCAGATCTGCCAATGGTGCAACCATTTCCTTTAGGTCGCCGGTTATGGCATTTGGGGGCACTTTTACAGCCATCTCCAACGACGGGCGCGATACTAGAGCCGTCTTCGATGACGGATCTAATCTAGCCATTCCGTTTCGGGGCTCTGGCACATCACTCGTCGGCGATGGTTTCTTTGGCTTTGTCTCCGATTCGCCCTTCAGCGCTTTCAAAATCCGCCGCTTCGATGACAAGTTAGCCGACGGCTTTGCCTTAGATGACGCTGTGTTTGGAACAAAACCGGCCCCCGCTTCCCCCTCGCAGCCCGTACCGACACCGGCTCTACTTCCGGGCATTATTGGCTTCGGCGTTGCCGCCCTACGCAAGCGCCGACAGAGCAACCTTTCTTAGGCAAACGAGTTACAGTAAAGAGGCTCTCTTTAACTGGTTACATGGTTTTACATGGTTAGCTCACAGGCCAAAGCAAACCCAACGGACGCGACGACAAGCGCCGCTAGCGAATCAAAAAATACTAGCTGGAAGATTAATCTGCTGTACGATGGCGACTGCCCGCTGTGCCTGCGCGAAGTGAACTTCTTACAAAAGAAAGACGCGGGTCGCGGCCTGGTAAAGCTGACGGATATTGCCGATATTGACTATCGCCCAGAAGAAAACGGCGGCGTGGATTTTGAGGCGGCCATGGGGCGCATTCATGCGGTACGCGCTGACGGCACCGTCGTGAAAAACGTTGCCGTCTTTCAAGAAGTTTACGACGCGCTAGGCATTGGCTGGATGTATGCGCCGACGAAGTGGCCAATTATTGGGCCTTTGGTGAATAAAATCTACGACTTGTGGGCAGACAAGCGGCTAGCAATGACCGGGCGGGCCAGCCTAGCAAAGGTGATTGCTCAGCGAGAAGAGAAAATTGCCTGTGCAAAAGGCGGTCGCTGCCGAGTGGAAGAAGCGTAGCTTGCAGTCAAAATCACTCTGTACAAGAATCTGCACAATCTTGACTGGGCCAGTGTCATAAGATGCAAGTAGCTGCATTTAAGGCCCTTGCGCATGACGTTACAACCAGTCGATGAACGGGTTAGTTGGCTACAGGCAAACACGATATTTCAGGATTTGCCTGTAGAGCTGGTGAGGGCGATCGCGCAATGCCTGAGCGAGCAAACCCTGCAAGAAAACCAGCGGCTAATCCTAGAAGATACCAAACCCGACGCGCTGTACGTTCTCAAATCTGGGCGGTTAGAAAGCTATCGCACCCAAAAGACAAGCGCAGCGCAGGTAGTGAGCTTACTACCGGGTACGGTTTTGCACCTGCGAGAGCTATTGCTAGATCGACCGACCGAGCAAACGATTGTAGCCCTAGCAAATAGCCAGCTCTGGCGGCTGTCGGGAGAACGGCTAAAGGAATTGGCTCAAGAGCATCCTGCGCTCAATCAGGATCTCTCTCAGCTATTGGCCGAAGAATTGGCGCAGCTATCTGCGCAGCTTTTTCAGGAGCAGGAACGGCAGCAGGCCCTAAGACCTTACCTGGTGCCCAAAGTTGAGCGCGGTGTTGTAGGTGCCAGCCGATACGCGGTGCGGCTACGGCAAGATATACGAGATGCAACAAGCGTAGAACCGGGGGAGGACAGTCGGCGATTCTCCGCAGGAGAGGCTCCGCCAACGCCCATCTTGATCTTCGGCGAACCCGGACTCAATAAAGACAACTTAGCAGCGCTGATTCACTTTGGCTCGGCCAACAAAAGAGAACCGTTGATTAAGCTAAACTGCGAGACTTTGCGCGCGGTCGATCTCTTTGGTAGAGGAGAAAGTAAGCCCGGTTTGCTGGAATGGATTCAAGACGGCACGCTCCTGCTCAACAATATTCAAGATCTCGATGCGGATTTAAAAGCCCCGATTGTTCATTTGCTACAAACGGGTGAATACAAGCCCGTTACCCGCGAAGGCGACGCGCCGGGGCCAGCCAAGACCAGTCGCGCCTGGGTGCTTATGATTGCCGAGCAAAACATGCCGCAGTTTACCCAGTGCTCTACGGTAAAGCAGATTAAGGTGCCGCCGCTGCGCGTGCGCAAGGCCGATATGGAATCGACCGTGAACTATTTCATTCAGCTAGAGTGCAAAAAGCGCGGCCAGGCAAAGCCTGAGGTGACGCCTGAGGCGCTGCGTCGGTTGCAGAGCTACGACTTTCCAGGGAATTTGCGCGAGCTAGAGGGCTTGGTTAAAAGAGCGATCGCACAATCAGAATCTAGTCGTCGCCTCACCGAAGAACTCTTCTGGGCAGAAGGCCAAAAGCAACAGCGCTTTCGGTTCAATCTGCTGGGCGGCTACAACCGCTTTCGCAAGTTTTTGCTCAGTCCCTGGTGGCCCACGCGCATCAACTACTGGTTCACCTCTTGGGTCTACATTATTGTTCTAGCTGCGCTGTTCTTTGGCCCGCAAACCAGAGACACCAACGTCGCGCTCAACTTCTTTTGGGCCTGGTGGTGGCCGCTAATTCTCATCTCCTTCCCCTTTGTCGGCAGGCTGTGGTGTTCGGTTTGTCCGTTTATGATCTACGGCGAGATCACGCAAAAGCTGTCGCTGTCGCTGTGGCCCAGAAAGCTCAAAACCTGGCCGCGTCAGTGGGCCGAACGCTGGGGCGGATGGATTCTCTACGGCGGCTTTGCAGCGATTCTGCTCTGGGAAGAGCTGTGGAACTTAGAGAATGTTGCCTATCTTTCGGGCTGGCTGCTCGTCATCATCACGGCGGGCGCGATGATCTGTTCTGCTTTATTTGAACGGAGATTTTGGTGCCGCTATCTCTGCCCAATTGGCGGGATGAACGGCCTGTTTGCCAAACTCTCGATGACGGAGCTGCGAGCGCAAAAGGGCATCTGCTCGGCCACTTGCAATACCTACCACTGCTACAAAGGTGGCCCTGCCGAAGGCGAAGGCCAAGAAACCAATGGCTGCCCGGTTTACTCCCATCCCGCCCAGCTCGCAGACAATCGCAACTGCGTATTGTGTATGACCTGCCTTAAAGCCTGCCCGCACCATTCGGTAGAGCTAAACCTGCGTCCGCCGGGGATTGAGCTATGGACAACGCCGAACTCGACGGCTTATGAGGTGGCGCTGCTGCTATTGCTGTGGGGCGCGGTGCTGTTGCATCGGTTGCCGGAGCTGACGCGATTGGTGTTGGGGAGTGATGAGATTTTGATTGGGTTTTGGGGTCATGCGATCGCATCTCTCATCGCCCTCTCGCTCCCCGCCATCCTTTCCCTCATCGCCCATCAGCTCGTGCGCCTGCTCAACCCCACCTTCAAGCCTCGCCCATTTATCACGCTAGCCTACGGCTATCTGCCACTTGTCCTGTTCAGCAACCTCGCCCACTACTTGCAAATGGGACTCACCGAAGCCGGACAGGTGATTCCGCTATCTCTCGCAACGATTGGTCAGCCCATTGGCACCACTGCCTCTTTAGTGTGGATGGCGCATCCTGCGGTGATCAGCTTTCTTCAGGGCACCTGCCTGATTGCGGGCGTTGTTCTCAGCAGTTTGCTAATTCAAAAGATTGCGCGGCAGCCCTTTCTCAAGCTGTTGCCGCAGCATAGTGTGGCGGTGCTGCTCGCGGTGTTGACCTGGCAGCTCATACTATAAAAAGGTCTGCTAAAAGGACGCTAGGGTATGGGCCAATTCAAAGCGCCAACTGCTGATAAAAGAGTTTTGGCCACGCAGCTATATGAGGCGCTGCTGCATCAATTAGTGCAGCGTCCCAATAGGCGGCTTGAAGCTATTTTGGCTGAGATGATGAGCACTGCCCCCTCAGATAACGCGATTCAGCTAGCGCAGCTAGATCAGCTAAAGGACTGGCTAGATGGCTTTCGGCCTTTGCCGCTGGCGGTTGTGTCAGAGCTGAAGCAGCGCTTCGACGTTCGCTTTACCTACGACTCGAATGCAATTGAAGGGAACACGCTCAGCCTGAGTGAGACTGAGTTGATTTTGACCAAAGGCATCACCGTCGGTGGAAAAACGCTCGAAGAGCATCTAGAAGTTGTTGGGCACAAAGAAGCCATTGACTATATCGAAACGCTGAGCCGCTTAGAGGCTCGCATTGGCGAATGGGAAATTCGGCAGATCCATAGCTTGGTGATTAGAAAGATAGCGCCCGACGAAGCGGGCCGTTACCGGCAGCTAGATGTTAAGGCTGCGGGGACAGCGCATGTTTATCCGCCGCATTATCGGCTGTCGGAGCTGATGGCGGAGTTTGTGGAATGGTTGAACGAGGCTTCGGCGCAGATGCATCCGGTGGTGTTTGCGACTGAAGCTCACTATCGGTTTGTGTCTGTCCATCCTTTTGTCGATGGCAATGGGCGCACCGGGCGATTGCTGATGAATCTTCTATTGCTGCGAGCGGGTTATCCGACCGTCACGATTTCTAATCAGCAGCGGCTTGCCTACATTGAGGCGTTAGTTCAAGCGCAGCAAACGGAGGACGACTTGGGCGCTTTGCTTGCACTTGTTTGCAAAGCGGCTAGCGATGCGCTGGTCGAAACGCTAGCTGTCGTTGCTAGCGCTGCTGATAGTAAAGGAAAAGGACTTCCTTTCTATCAAGATATTCTTGCTTTTTTAGCAGCTCAGTCGTCTGAGTGACTGCGTATGCAAAGGAGTGCTTCAATCTAAGCTCAAAGCTGTCTGGGAAGAAGCGGTCTAGAAGTAGCTGAATCAAAAATTGCTTTAGCGCTAGTCGCTACGGGAGCAAACACATCAAGATTCGCTTTGGCGTTAGTCGCTGCGGGAGCAGTTGAATCAAGATCTGCTTTAGCGTTAGTCGCCACGAGAGCAGTTGAATCAAGATCTGCTTTAGCGTTAGCCGCTGCGTGAACAGATGCATCAAGATTTTCTTTAGCGTTAGTCGCTACGTGAGCAATTGAATCAAGATCTGCTTTAGCGTTAGTCGCTGCGGGAACAGTCGCATCAATATCGACTCAAGCGCTAAGCGCTGTGGAAGAACCCGCAACAGGTCACTGTCTAGCCGCTATCAAGATGCAGTAGAAATAGCGCTTAAAACCTTTTCGGCTACCAGCTCAGAAGACGTCGGATTTTGACCGGTGATCAAATTACCATCGGCTACTGCAAACGCTTCAAAATCTCCAACGGTCTGCACATCTGCGCCCAGTTCTCGCAGCTTGCTTTCTAGCAAAAAGGGAACCGTTTCGCTCAGGCCCACCGCATTTTCTTCGGAGTTGGTAAAAGCGGCAACCTTGCGACCTTTTACAATCGGTTCGCCCGTAGCGGTTTTGGCCGAGACCAATCCGGCAGGGCCATGGCAAACAGCCGAGACAATGCGGCCTTGTTCTAGCGTTTCGCTAACGATTTGAGCCAGGCGATCGCTCCCCGGCATATCCCACATCGTCCCATGCCCACCCGGTAGAAATATTGCATCATAGTCGCTCGCATTCACATCAGCGATCGCAGACGTATTCGTCACCACCTTCTGAAACGCCTCATCCGATCGATAGCGCTCCACGCTCGGCGCGTTCTCCCCATCCGCTTTTTGGCTACCTGGATCGATCGGCACCGCACCGCCGCCAATCGAAGCAACCGTTACCGACGCACCTGCATCCACAAAAGCGTAATAAGGCGTCGTCAGTTCTTCAATCCATAACCCTGTTTTCTTATCGGTATCACCCAAGCTAGCGTGGGACGTGGTGATAATCAGAATTCTTGGAGCAGTCATATCGCTATCTCTTTAACGCGTACGACTTCACAATAGAAATAAATAGCTAAAAGGAGAAGAGGGTCTTTGTAGGAGCAGCCATAAGACACCTAACCGATAGCATTCGGTTCGAGCATGGAAAGCGAAAGACTACTAGCAGATTGAAAACTCAGAAAAATCCAAACAAAAAAACCGAGGTGGAAAACCACCCCGGCTAGATAACCTTTTGAGGAAAGAACAAACTTAAAGAAGCAACTCGCCGTTACTCAATGCTGTTGGTGCTAGTTGTGCCTGCGTAGCTCACCTTGCGGTAAGGAACCGAAGCACCAATGTTAATATCAGAGGTATTTACGCGAGGCTGACCGGCTGGGCGAGCGCTGACGCTGCGAGCCATATCCAGATACAGCGCTGGGTTACCGGCTGTAGGCTTCTTGTCCTGAGGCTTGTAGCCACGGACTTCTTGCTGCCAGTTAGCTCTGGGGAAGCCCTGAATCGCGCGGAAGTACTCAGCCGTACGAGGCGACTTGATATCGAAAGGACGCTGGCCAATCTCTTGGCTAGGCAGAATCCGCCGACGGTAGTAAGGCACGATGTCGTAGCCAAAGTTGTCCATGTACTCGTCGCTATCGAGCAGCTCGTCGATAAAGCCAGCGATACCTTTAGTCGCAATCTTAATCGACCAGGCAATCTTCTCACGCTCGTTGTAAGGATCGCGGCCTAGCGCTCTTTGAATAACCTGCTGAACAAAGCGATAGTTGCTGTTCTTGGCGTAATAGTTGCTCAAAAATGTGTCGGAAAGTAGCAGACCGCGAATAAAGTCGCGAACCGTAATCTGGCAGTTGCGCAACTGAGACTCTAGCGGCTTTAGACGGTCTGCTTGAAACGCATAGAAAAAGATCTGACGGTAGGCCGCTTCGATCAGGTCGGTCATTTCGCTGTACTCAAGGAGAGCCTCAGCGCTGTAAATTCTGGGCTGATCGTCGCCCTGGACTACATACCCTTCAACCCGCTGGTTCTGGCTTTTGGGAGGGTAGGTCAACAACGGAATTGCCACGCTTGAATCTCCGGACTTTTATAAACGACTGCAATAATGTTTCTCAATCATAGGGGAGGGCCGCACCCCAGTCGGAGTAGTCTGAGGAAATTATTACAGAGCTTAATATTTGATCAAAAGGCGAGAGCGCAATGCTTTGAATAGATTATGGGCGATCTAAAACGGGCGATCGTGTAGAGCAATTCGGGCGTTAGAAGCAGATAACGATACGAAAGCTTACACTTTGCAATATCTTTCTCAGCAACGTAATTGTCGAAGGTATTCGGTGAGGCATTCAAGAAGGTGCAGGCATTTAATGAAGCGTCTAATGAGATATCTAGTGAGCGACTTAGCGACTCACCTGGCTCCAATCGGCAGGCGTATTGCAGTTAAACACCATGTCGCTAGGCACGTCAGAGTAGGCCGCCACTTCTAGCGTCGATAGCCAGGATTGAAACGATAGGTCGCCCGAGGCTAAATGCTGATTCAAGCTAGGGACAGCGCCGCGATGATAGAAGCCGCAGAGAGGCTCCCAGCCTTTCACACCTTTTACAAGCGAAGCGGCAGGAGCGACGGCTGAGGCTTGGGAGGCTAGTGATGCTTGGGAGACTAGCCAGATCCACCACTGCTGAAAAATCGGAGCGTCTAGATTGGGCAAATCGCAGGCTAGCAGCAGACACCAATCGGCCTGAATCTGCGGCCACGCCTGGCTAAATCCGACCAGTGGCCCAGCTTCCTGGCTGTCTGTTATCCATTGAGGCTCTAGGTTAGTCGCAGCCCGATAGCGATCTGGCCAGGGAGTGACGACCGATACGTCTGGGGTGAGCGATCGCGCCACATTCACCGTTCTATTTAGCAAACGCTGGCCGTCCGGCAGCTTCAGCAGCGCCTTGTCCTGGCCCATGCGGCGGCTGCGCCCACCCGCCAAAATAACGCAGGCGAGTTGAGGAATAGACCCCTTCAATACCGACACAGCTCAGCCCTACTTAAAGTTAAAAGTTATTCGTATCCTCAGCGTTTTGCTGGTGGCTGAGGCTGCGCGGCTGGCACCTCAGCACTGCCGTAGCGCCTGTTCTCTGCCCAATCGTGCCCCTTAAAGTAATAAATCAAGGCCGTCAGCACCGCAATCGTCATGTACATAAACCGCACCACCCAGCCCACCCGCTCAAAAACGTAAGCCGCTGCGTCAGCTCTAGGATCGCCGTAGCTAGAGAGTTCTTTAGTCAGCAAATCGCCAGGGTTTGTAACTGTACCAGCCTCCAAATTTGCGCGCAGCGTTGGCAGCTCAGCAATTTGCGTGCTTAGCGGATAGAACCCGAAAAAGCTCCTGCTCCCCGTCTCTTTTTCAAGAAAAGCGTTGGTAATATCTTTGGCTTCGGCGTAGGGGACATCGGCCCGCTCGGCCACTTTTTGAATCCATAGATGCTGCTGCATCAGGTAGCTCGCGCAAAACACCAGGGGGCCAAGCACGATGAGTGGGGCCATTTTTAGCCAGTGCGTCCAGCGGTCTGGAACTAGCAGGGTCGCCGCCCCAATGCCTGCGCCTAGCGCCGCAAAAACGAGCAGATTGGAGATCTCAACGACTTCTATGCTTTTGAGGAATCCGCCGATCCAGGGTATGTCGTAGAGATAGGCGTTGGCTAGCCAAAAGGCGATCGCCTTAAGCGCACCCATCAGCAAGCTCAGCCCAAAGCCAATCGCAAAAAATATCAGAACACGAGGGGGGCCAACGCTCGCCTTGGGGTTAGGCCGAGAGCCTAGCTTGGAGTCTACAGACATGGGCAAAGGTGCAAAACACTGTCTTTATCAAAACACTGTGGTTGCGAAATGCAAACAGCTACTTGAGTTTTCATCGGCTATTTAGTACATTTGAACCATATTTATGTTTTCTCGAAAGCACTCGCCTCGTTATCTATCGTCATTTCTCTAGGTTTGCTATGAGTATTGAACAAACTAGCCAGCTCATTTCACTCATCTTAAACTCGGTGCTCATGACGCTGCTATCGGCGGCTCTAATAGGCGGAGCCTGGCTGCGGCAAAACGGGCTTTGCCTTCAGCTCCAGCAGGTGCAAAGGCAGTATCGACGGCTCACCCACCAGCAGTCTTCTGCCAAAATATCGCCCCTCAAAGCCAACGGCACCAAAGAAACGCAAGAGAGAAACCAGCTTAGAGCCAATCTTAAAAAGGTCAGAGATCGTCGGCAAAGGCTCATCGGGCAATATCGCTGGAGCTATACCGGCATGTTGCTACTGCACGCTGTCTTGCTGGCGTTTGGCGCGAGCTTACTGGCTTTAGCGCTGCGATCGCTCTTCCCCATCGACGGCCTCATCTCCACCGCACTCGTCTTGTTTACCCTTGGCGTCGTCGGCCTCATTGCAGGCGCAAGTTGCATCCTCATCGACGTTGCCCAAGGCAACAGCGGCGGCGATACCCTTAGCTACTCCTTAGCCAAAATACTCGCTCAGATCGCCCAAGAGTCTCACCGGCTTTCCCCGCGGTGGCAGCGCAGCAGTCAGCTCCCTGGCCAACCCACTGGCCAGCCCGCCACCCCATTTTCTCTAAAGCCGTTCTCGCTGCCTGTTCCTATACCCAGCAAAAAGCTGCCCAGTTCCCTACAGAGACCAGACAGCTCCATTAACTAGCTTTTTACGCAACTAGCTTTTTGTACCGCTAGCTTTTCGTACCACTCGCTTTTTGCAGCAGCTTACCGCTGCTCCACCATCTCCCGACTGGCCTCACCCAGCTTGAACCGCTTCAAAATGCGCTCCGACATTTGCGCAGGCATCAAGCCCAAAGCCGCCTTCGACTGATCGGGAGAGGCATGGTCTACCAGCTTGTCCGGTACGCCCAAACGCATCAAGTCGGGCTTCATATCTCGATCTAGCAATTCTTCCGCTAGCCCAGAGCCAAAGCCGCCCATAATGCAGCCGTCTTCCATCGTCACCACCCGGCCAATTTTTTCAGCCAGCGGCAGCATTAGATCCGTGTCCAGAGGCTTCGCAAAGCGAGCGTTAATCACGGTGGCTTCTACCCCATGCTCGCTCAAAATTTCAGCCGTTTGCATCGCCGGATAGACCATTGCCCCATAGCCAACGATCATCACGTCATCACCTTGACGTAGCACCTCCGCCTTACCAATCGGCAGCGCTTCCCAGCCCTCTTCCATCAGCGGTACCCCGTAGCCATTGCCGCGAGGATAGCGCACCGCGATCGGGCCATCGTACTCAAGCCCGGTCACTACCATTCGCTGAAGCTCGGCCTCATCTTTGGGAGCCATTAGCACCATGTTTGGAATGCAGCGCATGTAGGCAATGTCGTACATGCCTTGGTGCGTAGGGCCATCGACGCCGACGATACCAGCGCGATCGAGTGCGAAGAACACGGGCAGCTTCTGAATGCAAACGTCGTGAACGATCTGGTCGAAGGCTCGCTGTAAAAAGGTGGAGTAAATCACCGGGACGGGCTTCATGCCCTCACAGGCTAGGCCCGCTGCGAGCGTGACGGCGTGCTGTTCGGCGATTCCCACGTCGATGTACTGCTTGGGCAGCTTGGCCTGGAGCAGGTCTAGCTTAGTGCCCACTGCCATCGCCGCCGTGATGCCGATAATAGTGGGATCGTCTTCAGCCAGCTTAACTAGCGTTTCGGCAAAGACCTTGGAGTAGCCAGGCGGTTTGGGCTTGCCGCCGGGGATCTTTTTGCCCGTTTCCAGATCAAAGGGCGATTGGGCATGATAGCCAACCTGATCTTTTTCGGCGATCGCATATCCCTTCCCTTTCGTCGTCACAACATGCACCAGCACCGGCCCGCCGTGGTGATGCGCCCCCTTAAAGGCCTCTATTAGCTCCGTCAAGTTATGACCGTCTACTGGCCCCATGTAGGTAAAGCCTAGCTCTTCGAAAACTGCTCCTACTTTAGGCACCGCGATGCGCTTCATCCCTTCTTTGAACCGGCTTAGCTCGGGCGTTAGCGACTGGCTAAAGGGAAGCTGCTTAAACTGCTCTTCGAGGTTATCGGTTAAAAACTGCATGGGCGGACTCAGCCGCACCTTGTTTAAATATCGTGGAATGGCTCCCACATTAGGCGATATCGACATTTCGTTGTCATTCAGCACCACGACCAAGTTAGTGTCAGGCAAGTGGCCCGCATGGTTGATGGCCTCTAGGGCCATACCGCCCGTAAGCGCGCCATCGCCAATAATAGCTGCAACTTTGTAATCTTCGCCCTTCAGGTCTCGGGCGATCGCCATTCCCAAAGCCGCCGATATGCTAGTCGAAGCATGGCCCGCCCCAAAGTGGTCGAACCGGCTCTCCGAGCGCTTTAGGTATCCGGCTACGCCATGTTGCTGTCGTAAAGTATGGAAATCCTTGTATCTACCCGTGATCAGCTTGTGCGGATAGGCTTGATGGCCAACGTCCCACACCACCTTATCGCGGTCTAGATCGAGCGTTTGATAAAGTCCCAATGTGAGTTCCACAACGCCCAGTCCAGGGCCTAGATGTCCACCACTTGCTGCAATAGTCTGTAAGTGCTTCTCTCGAATCTGCTGAGCAATTTGCTCTAGCTGAAGCACCGACAGGCCATGCAACTGATTAGGATGGGTGACTTCACTCAGGTGCATATCAAATCCTCACTTACTCGGCTGTTTCGTATCATTGTCGTCTTCTTTCACTGTAGATTAGATCAGAGCGCACGCAAGCTGATGAAGCGCTTAACGAAAATGTTCTTACTTTCCCATTGGTTACCGATGTCTTTTAAGTCTGATAGTCCCAAAAAGTCTGACAAAAACACCTCTAAGCTTGCAGCCGCACTGGCGTTTGGGTCAGTCTCATTGGCCATACCTTTTGCCCTGGCTATCGGCGCAGCGCCTGCGGCTGCCGTTCGAGAACCCGACTATTTTGCCTGCGCAGAAGACATGACGGCAGCCGGTATTTCTTCAGAAGAAGCCGTTGGCCTTTGTGCTTCGGCTCGCTATCCACAAGATGTGGGCGCTTGCGTTATAGATGTTAGCGAATTTACTGGGCTAACGGCAGAGAGCGCGGCGTTTGTGTGTGGGCGATCGCGCCGACCGATCGAAGTCGCTAACTGCACTATCGACATTCACAACGCCTTTTTCGAGAATCCTTCTACAGAAGTGCTCAACAACTGTGGTCGTAGCCTCATGCCCGCCCGATATGGGTCTTGCGTGGTCGATATTGTGGATGCTACCGAAGTCGCCGTAGACGACGCCCTCACCCAATGCACCCGCGCAGGCTATCGACCCTGGCAGATTCGTCCGCGTTCGTAGCGGCAGTTGCGCTAGCGGTCGGACTATCGAGAGATCCTAGCCAGCAAAATCATCCCGGCGCCTAGACCCAAGCCCAGCGGCAGCCATCCCGCCACAAACGGCGTAATCACACCTGTTTTACCCATTGCCGTGGCGATAAAGCTGAGCAGGTAATAGCCAAAAATAATGACGATGCTGACGCCAAAGCTGGTTGCCTTTCCCGTCCGCTGAGGCCGAACGCCCACCGCCGAGCCCACTAAACCGAACACTACGCAGGCAAACGGAATGGAATACTTTTGCTGAATGCTGACTTCCAAATCGCGAACGGCCGTCTCGTCGCCCGTCTGTTTCAAAATCTCTAAGTATGCATTCGCCTCAGCGATGTTCATCTCTTCGGTTTTTTTACGCCTAGCGGCTAAATCTAGCGGCGTACGCGGTAGCTGTAAGTCTTGCTTATCGAAGCGGATAATCTGCCGGAAAGAGCCGCTAGGTGACACGGCGTAAATAGTGCCGTTGGTAAACTCCCACAGGTTGCGGGCAAAATCCCAGGTGGCCGTATCGGCACTTACAATTTGCTTGAGACCATCTTCGCTCTCTTCTTGAGAGAAATCGACGACCGTAATGCCGCTCATGGTGGTGCCGTCGAAGCCGCGCGCGTGAAAGAAACGCACTAGATCGTCGCCATCCTGCTGCTGAAAGGTAATATTGCCCTCTTTGAAGGGTGGCTTTTCCTGGTTCAAGGCCTTTGCCAGCAGGTCGCTACCGCGAGTTGTGCTCGCCGGGGCGATTACCTCGCTCACCGCAAAACTCAGCGCAGTCACCAAAAGGCTCAAAATAATCGCGGGAACCACAATTCGCTTCACGCTAACGCCACAGCCTCGCAGGGCAATCAGCTCACTGTCGCTAGAGAAGCGGCTATAGGTCATCATCGTCGCTAGCAGCGTAGACATTGGAAAGGCCAACACTACAAACTGAGGCATTGACAGTAAGAAAATCTCAAAGGCTAGAGAAGCCGGTAGCCCCGAATCGGTGACTTTGCGAATGAGTTCGAACAGCGAGCCAATCGACACCGCAATTGAAGAGAACGCGCCCACCGCAAACAAGAAGGGCAAGGTAAGTTCCTTGGCGATGTAGCGATCCATAATGGATAGTCGTGGAAACCAACCAGAAAGCTTTTGCGGAAGGGTGAGAGACGCCATAAGAGGGCTGCTAGAGGGGGTTTAGCAAAAGAAAAGAAAGGAAAAAGAAAATTTGAGCGGCTTCGAATTACAGTTCGACTTACAGGCGGAATCCTTCGCCGAGGTAATACTGTCGCACGAGCGGATTGTCGGAAAGGTCGGCGGCGCTGCCCGAGGCAAGAATTTGCCCGTCGCTCATGATGTAGGCCCGGTCGATGATTTGCAGCGTTTCGCGCACGTTATGGTCGGTGATGAGAATGCCCATGTTGCGATCGCGCAATTCCGCCACAATCGTCTGGATCTCCGACACTGCAATCGGGTCTACCCCAGCAAAAGGTTCATCTAAAAACAAAAAGTCTGGCCCCTGCAAACCCGCCGCCAGCGCCCTAGCCAACTCCGTTCGCCGCCGCTCGCCGCCCGATACCTGAATGCCCAGTGAGTCAGCCACCTGCTCCAAGCGAAACTCTTTTAGCAACGACTGCAAGCGCCTATCTCGCTCGTGAAAGGGCACCCCGGTTTGCTCCATCACCAGCAGCAAATTATCCCGGACGCTCAGATTGCGAAAGATGCTCGGCTCCTGCGCTAAGTAGCCAATTCCCTGTCGCGCCCGGCGATACATGGGCACTCCGGTAATATCCTTGTCATCTAGCGAAACCTTACCCACATCCGGCTTTACCAGTCCGGTCGCCATATAAAAGGTGGTCGTTTTACCCGCACCGTTCGGCCCCAGCAGCCCCACGATCTCGCCTTGAGCCACCGCAATATTGACGCCCTTTACAACCGTGCGCTTTCCATACGTTTTTTGGACATTTTCGAGCACAAGCTTGCGCTTCAAAGCAGAGGCCACATCGGTTGGGCGAACAGGCTCAGATTTTACCAGAGAGGAAGTCATGGTAGGAAAGTCGCGACAAATCAAAGCAGAAGGCGCTAACGGCTAATCGATCCTAGCTCTGCGGGCAGTTCGGCAGGCGGAGCCGGAATAGACAGCGGTGCGGGAGTTGCCGGTTGAGGGCTCGAATCTACCGTAGGTTCAGGGTTAGGAGCCTCCGGCAAAATGTAGACGGCCTCAACCTGCGATTGAGCGCCAGGAGTGGCAACAAATCGACCTTCTGCAATTAGATAGGTCACCGTTTCAGCTCGCAGCGTGTTGCCCTCTTGGTCGACGTTTACATTGCCGCTCAGCACAATGCGCTGCTCGTTGCTGTAGTACTGTGCCTGCGCCGATGTCGCATAGATTTGACGGCTCGGATAGTTGATGCGCACGTTGCCAATCGCCGTCACAACGCCCGTATTGGAATTAGCCTCAACCCTGCTGGCCTTAAGCTGAATGGCCCCACCATTAGACTGAGCCTCTGCTTGGGAAAGCGGCTTGGGTAGCAGCACTGACAGCGCCGCTGGCAATAGCAAGGCAGCGGTAAAAGCGCCAAGCAGCTTTGAACTCAGTTTTAGAGGCATCGTTTTAAGAATTTTCAGGAGTAGTCAATGGTTTAGCAATCGAAGGGTAGACAGTTAGCGCCTTGAACAATCTCTATTCTAGTGAAAGCTATTTCTATTCAGCCGGAGAGAACATCCGATTTATCAACCGTCAGAGGCTGCTAGGGGTTCTGTCTACTCTTCTGTCTACTCTACAGTGTCTGCTGCTACTTCTTTTTCGGGCATTACTCGCTGGATTTTAGGCAGCGATCGCGGCAGCTCAGCCATCATCGCACCGACCCCTTCTGGCCCCGCCGCCTGCACCAGCGTTAGCCACTCTACGGCCTCATCGACTAGCGCCTCCACCGCTACCCCTTCGTGGCTCGGCTCGAACTTTCGCAGTCGACCTATGCCTTCACCGAGCAAAATCGCGCCGCCTCGCCAGTTCAGATTGCCCAGATGGTAAAAAGCCACAGAGATCTGCAAGATTCCCTGGTAGAAAGGTTTCTGCGCGTTTTCAGCGGCCATCCAAACGGCTTCTAACGTGTCATGGCAGGCATAGAACTGCTCGGCGTTGAATTCGGCAATGCCTCTGGCTAATGAAGCGACTTCAGCCACAGATTCAGCGACGGCTCCAGTGTTGTCCGTCGGTGGATTAGGCTGCGAATCTGACTGCTGCAAATCTGACCGCAAATTTGTATGAGGCGGTGGCTCGCCGGCAAAGTCGCGATCGGAGAAGGGAGTGGGCATAGTGTCTTCTGTGTCTATATCAATCTTGTTTGATGATGTTCTAGCGATCGCTCAAATCAGGAACTTAACGGTGCCTCGCCAGTCCTTTAAAGCCAATGAATTCACATCTTAAGGTCAATGAATTCACTCTTTAAAGTCGGTGAATTTACCCTTTAAAGTCGATGACTTTATAGGAATTGGCACATTAGCCGACATTATTGGAGTGAAGGTGATATTCTCCACACTTATAGCCTAACGGTTGTGGTCAGTGCTTTCAGTTCAGTGCTTGCAGCCAGGTACTTGTTAGGTGCGCAGGCAACAATCAATTTTTTGTGAGGGAGTGAATAGCCATGGTAAGTTCTCGAATTCGAGGCAACCGTACCCACGCCGCTAAAAAGCGTAGCCAGAAGCAAGTCAACTTGCCAGTCAATCAGTCATCGACCCAGGCGCAGCCGTTCGTGCCTATTTCGCCAGCCGTTTGCGATATGCAGCCGCTGCCTAGCACACCGCTATTTGGCACCGATGGCATCCGAGGGCAGGCTGGAACGCTGTTAACGGCTCCTTTAGCAACCCAGGTGGGTTTCTGGGCCGGTCAGGTCTTGCGCTGCCACGGTGAGAGCGGCCCCGTTATTTTAGGTCAAGACTCGCGTAACTCTAGCGATATGCTAGCCTCGGGCTTAGCCGCCGGGCTCACCACCGCCGGGCTAGAAGTTTGGAACATGGGCCTTTGCCCAACGGCAGCAGTCGCTCACTTAGCTATGGTCGGCAGTGCAGGCGGCATTATGATCTCCGCGAGCCACAACCCGCCCGCTGACAACGGCATCAAGTTCTTTGGCTCAGATGGCACCAAGCTTTCGACGCTTGTTCAAAAGCAGATTGAGGCAGCGCTACGCGGTGAAGGATTGCCCAATCTGGAGAATCGCACCTTCGACGACGCGGCTCAAATGCAGTGGGGCCGCACCTATCAAAGGCCTGATCTGCTAGAACGCTACGTTGATTTCTTGAAGCAGCCGTTTCAGCCCCATCCCGATCTAAGCGGGCTGCGCATCGTTCTAGACTTAGCCTGGGGCGCGGCGACTAGCGTTGCCAAACAGGTGTTTGAATCGACTGGCGCCAGCGTCGAAATTTTGCATGGATTGCCCGATGGCGATCGCATCAACGTCAACTGTGGCTCTACTCATCTAGAGGCGCTCAAAGCCGCTGTAGCCGAACTCAACGCCGATATTGGCTTTGCCTTCGACGGCGACGCCGACCGCGTTATGGCCGTCGATTCTCAAGGTCGCGTCATCGATGGCGACTACATTTTGTACTTCTGGGGCCAAACCCTCAAGCGCCAAAACCAGTTGCCTAACAACACCATTGTTTCTACGGTTATGGCCAACCTTGGCTTCGAGCGAGCCTGGGAAAAGCAAGGCGGCACGCTTATCCGTACAGATGTCGGCGATCAGCATGTGTTCGCCGATATGATCGAGCGCGGTGCCATGCTAGGCGGCGAGCAGTCCGGCCATATTCTCTGCCATCACTACAGTCTCACTGGCGACGGCATTCTGACTGCGCTACACCTAGCAGACTTGCTCAAGCAGGCTAACTGCTCGCTCGCCGAGCTGGTTGATCAGAGCTTCAAAACCTATCCTCAAAGATTGCAAAACGTGCGGGTAGAAGATGCTAGCGTTCGACGCAACTGGCAAACCTGTGATGCGCTAACAGGTGTGATCGCTCAAGCCGAATCTGCGATGGGTGACCAGGGCCGAGTTCTCGTCAGAGCCTCTGGCACCGAGCCGCTCATTCGCGTCATGGTAGAAGCTGCCAACGCCGAGCTAGTAGACCACTGGACAGATACCATAGCCGCTAAAGTCGCTCAGCATCTAGCTTAGGGAGACTGGTTTTCAACGGCTCCAGCAATAGTATAAAGATTTGCAAAGCTACCATCGTTTGTGCTATTCCTAATCGAAGTCTTTGAAGCATCCCTATGGTGGCCACGCTTTCAACATCGACAGCCCAATCGGGCTTAGCAGTCCAAGCTGCTAACGTTTCCGCTGCGGTGATCGCTCATCCCAAAAAAGTCATCGCCATCGGCGACAGCCTGATCTACGGCTATGGCGACAGCGAAGGCGGTGGCTGGGTAGACCGATTGCGATTAGGCTGGATGAACCCCGAGCAGCCTGGGCCGGTTCTCTACAACTTAGGCATTCGCGGTGACGGCGTTAGGCAAGTGGCCAAAAGATTGGCAAGTGAGTTTGGCGATCGCGGAGAACTTCGCCATCGTACGCCAGACGTTTTAGTCCTCTCTGTCGGCGTTAACGATTCAGCTAGAGCCGGGCGACCCACCGGGCGACCCGTTACAGCGATAGATCTATTCGAACGCGAGATGGAGCAGTTGCTCACTCAGGCCAGTTCGCTTTGCCCGGTTTATTTTGTGGGCATGGTGCCCGTGAACGAAGCCGCAATGCCGTTTGCCAAAGTCTTATATTTTACGCATGCCGAGCAGGTGCGCTATCGAGATGTTACACAGCGACTGTGCGCGGCACAGGGCATACCCTATTTAGATCTGTACGAACAGTGGACGCAGCAAGATGCGCATTGGGTAAGCGATCGCCTTTGCACCGATGGCATTCATCCCAATCCTTTAGGCTATCGCACGATTTTAGAATCGGTCGCAGACTGGCAGCCGTTTATGGAAGCTATTTTGTAGCTCACGGCGGCGGCTAGTCTTGTTGATTAGCGAACTGTTGCGCTCCCAAGAAGGAAAGGGCGATCGCAAACCCTAGCAAAATTGGGATGCTATACCAGGGAAATTCTGACAGCGGCTTGTATGCGATCGCTCTTAGCCCCATCGTTGTATAGGTCAGCGGTAGCGCAAACACCAGCGGCTTCAGCGCAACCGGCAGCGTCGTTGGGTCAAAAAATGTGCCGCCTAGAAACGACATTGGCACAATTAGAAAGTTGTTGAACAGGCCCACGCTCTCCAACGACTTCACATTCAGACCGACAATCACACCTAATCCGGCAAACACCGCGCAGTTCAAGATCACCAGCAAGAAAAATAGCGGGTTCAAAAAGCTCCACACCCTGCCGGTAAACAGCACGGCCACCAGAATCACCGCCGAAGCCGTCATTAACCCACGCACGATACCCGCCAGCATTTTGCCTAAATGCAGCGCCAGTGGATGAATTGGATACAGCAACATTTCCTCAAAGGTTTTGGAAAAAAGCCGCTCGCCGCAAATTGAAAACGTAGTGCCCCCAAAGCTAATGACCATTGAAGAGAGCGCCACCATGCCCGGCAAAATAAACTCTAGATAGCTATCGCCAGCCGTAGGCGCACTCACTTTGTCTAGCGAACTGCCTAGCCCCAGGCCAAACGCCAAAATATATATCAATGGCGAAACCAGACCAGACGCCGCGACTTGAGGAATACGCGATCGCAAATCTAGCCAGTCACCCCAGAAAACGGTCAGCGTATCTGCCGCCAGATTCTTGAGTTGGCGGACTCTAGACGGCTTGCGCTGAGGAAACTGACATTGGGCAGAGAAAGAAGCGCGGTCTTCTGAAGAAAGGCGACTTTCCTTTGAAAACATTGGTCGAACGCGAGGGGTATTCACAAATCGGATAGCATAAAACACTGCTTTCCATTGTCTCGCGATATGGCTGAGCTCACCACTCAAATTCAATCTCGCCTGTCCTTAAGCAACCTTCTGCCCAGACAGCTTTTTACCGAGGTAGCGGCACGCCGAAAGGAATTGGGTCGGGCCAACGATTTGTGGTGTTTTGCGCTGTAATACCTTGCGCGGAGAGATCAATTTCCTCCGGTTCAAACTCAGCCACCTCGGGTTCAGGCTCTACTGCAAAGCTAGCGTCTACTCTGGTCTGAAGGACAGGCGCCGAGGCGAGTGCCTCTCCCGGAACTACATCGGCTTCCACACCAGCTTCTACATCGGCTTCGCGCTCAGCCGCTGCAACGACTTCAATAGAAATTTCATCCACTTCCACTGCAGGTGCAGGCGCTTCAGGCGTAGCAACCGCAACAGGTTCATCTACTATCACAATCTCTTCAGAAACAGGTTCATCCGCGATCATAATCTCTTCGGCAGTACTCTCTTCGGCAATACTCTCTTCGGCAAACTCGTCTAGGCGATCTCCAGATAGGGCCGTCTCGCCAATAACGGGCACTTCAAACGTACTTTCGCCTAAAAAGGGCGGCTCATCTGGAATGTTTGCGATCGCGGCTACCTCATCATTCGTTGTCGCTTCGTTGCGATCGATAGAAATCACCTCTACTGGAACAGACACCTCCGCAGCTATCTCAGCTTCAGCAGCTTCAGGCACATCTAGAACGTCAACGACAGGGCGACTCACTTCTGCTACTGGCGGCAGTGGGGGCAAAGCGGGAGCCGCCGGTACAGGAGCATTGAAAGCATCGAGCGGTGGCACACTTACAGGCTCACTCAGCACGATACCTGGCTCCAAAATTGGCAAATCTGGAAAATCAGCTTGAGCAACATCGACCGCAGGCGTTCTTAGACTCTCAGCACCACCGCCGTTCACAACAGGCTCATCAAAAACTTCTCCGCTAGCGACCACCAGCGGGAGAACTTCCCATCGCTGGCCGCCTGTGCCTGCGCCAACCGGAACAACAGACTGCGTATCTGCCAGCACCGTACCTTCGGCAAACTCCATAATTACCCAAAGGGTCTCGGGCGTGGTTTGCTCAAGCACAATACTGTCTACCACGCCATCGCCTACGGTCAGCCCTGCCACATCGCCAATCTGCGTATCGGGGATCGCAATGAGTAGCTGATCGGACGCGAGAACTGAGACACTAGGTAAAAGGTTAGAGGGAAGAGTGAGGGTGAGCGATCGCGTTTGCGAATCATAACCCCAATCGATTAGCTCAGCGGCAGCAGCAGGCAGTGCATCTATTCCTAGCGCCAGCATCGAAGCCGCTCCAGTCAGCAGGCCCCAGCGAATAAATTGAAACAGATGCCCTAGTTTCCTGCCCATAGCCCATGTCCATCAATCAAATTCAATGTAAGGATACGTCAAATCTCAAAGTGCAGACATAGCAAATTTCATTAAATTGTTAGCTTTCGCACTCAAGAATCGATACATTCTAGCTATCAATTCGCCATGATAAGAGCGACATGTTCAATCGGCGTTTTCTCAAAGCTTGGTTACTCCTGGCTTAAGCGCTCTAGAGCGTCATCTTTCAACCTATTTTTTATACTGGCTTTTGTTCTATGGAACTCCACGATTTCGGCATACTCGTTCTTCTACTTAGCCCTGGCCTTTTACTCTCTATCCTAGTTATGGCAGGTATGAGCGCAGGCGGCTAAATCCCTTTGCACAGAGGCTTTGATCGCCTGCATCGGCAAAAAAAGTCGCTGTCATTTTCCGTTGCTCCTCCGCTCTATTTCTCCTTATTTCCTCATGGTCAGAACCGAATCCACCATGCTGCCCTTGGGCACATCTGCCCCAGCATTTACCCTGAAAGACGTTGTTTCCGGCGACTCGCTCTCCCTCAGTAATTTCTCAGATAAAAAAGGTTTGCTGGTGATGTTTATCTGCCAGCACTGTCCTTTTGTTATCCATGTAGAAGCAGAGCTAAGCCGTCTCGGGCAAGACTACGTTCCCCAAGGACTAGGCATCTTGGCTATTAGCGCCAACGATATCAAAACCCATCCTCAGGACAGTCCAGACAAGCTCCGCGAGCAGGTAAGCCGCGCTAGCTTCAACTTTCCTTACGCCCACGACGAAACTCAAGAAGTTGCCAAAAGCTACACTGCCGCCTGTACCCCAGACTTCTTTCTGTTTGACCAAAACCACCAGCTCGCCTATCGCGGTCAGCTAGACGACAGCCGCCCCGGCAACGATAAGCCGGTAACGGGCAAAGACCTACGAGCAGCCATCGACAAAGTTATCGCAAACGAAACGGTTCCAGAAAGCCAAATGCCCAGCATTGGCTGCAATATTAAATGGGCACCCGGAAAAGAACCTGCCTATTTTGGCTAGTAGAAACATAAACCCAGCAAAATTTTAGCCATCAAGGGCGTTACACAGAGATAGCGCTAGCGGCTAAGGCGAGCGAAAAGACTCAATAACTTCGCAAGGCCCATCTTCAGCGTCATACATAGCAGGCAGTGCAGCAGACTTAGAGGGCTTCCAGGTCCTAAAGTACGCCTCTAGCGCAGCGACAATCGCATCTTCTGGAGCCGCTATACCGCCTTCATTTTGAAACCGCTGAATCTGAGTTCGAAGCGTCTGCGGAATCGTGACTTTCATCGTTTGCATAATTGTTTTCCTGCGTTTTTTTAATCTAAACGAGCAAATTTGCCCTAGGGTCAAACCGTTCAAGGCCACGTAGCTCCTGGTACAGAGCCTTCTCTTCGTCGTCTAGCACAGTGGGCACCACCAGCGCTAGCTCCACAATTTGGTCGCCATACAGTCCTGGCCCTACTGGATACCCCTTTCCCGAAAGCCTCAGCCTTTGGCCTGTCTGCACACCGGGAGGAATGAGCATATTCACCAAACCTGCCAAGGTTGGCACAGCAACCGTACCACCGAGCACCGCTTCGCTAGGCGTAATCGGCAGTTGGCAGTACACGTCACCTTCGTCGAGCACGAAGTAAGGGTGAGGCTCTACCTCGATTCTAAGATAGAGATTGCCGCCGCCAATGCCCTGCCCCTTAAGCCGGATGCGCTGGCCGGTGACCATTCCCGAAGGCATATTTACTTCAAGCGATCGCCCATCTTCCAAACTAATCCGCTCTCGCCCCCCGGCATAGGCTTTTTCCAACGGCACGGTCAGATCCGCCTCCGCATCTCGACGAGATGTTGGTGAAGACTGCCTAGAATAGGTCGATTGTCTGCGCGGGCGTGGCTCCTCTACAGGTGTGTCTTGGGCGTTTGCTCTAGAGGCTGCGGGCGAGTTGGCTTCTTCCCAATTGTCTACAGAGCGCTTGGCACGGCGGTTTGTCCAGTCATCTTCAGAAGGGGGTGGAGGGTTTAGATCGAGCTGGGGAGCGGGTGGGTTAGGCGGTACTGATCTAGACGCTGACTGTCTCAGTGGCGTCTGTCCTCTAGGCGCTGATTGCCTGGACGCTGACTGTTTGAACGCTGACTGTCTGGGCGCTGATGACTCTGGTACGGGCTGTTTAGGCATACGCTCCCCACCGTCCATATGCCGCTTTAGCAGTTGCTCTACGAAGTTATCAAAATCTTCGAAGGCGCTGTATTCTTCTTGAACTGAAGGGCGAGCGCCACCGCGCCAACTCTTGCCGACGCGCTGCCCTTTCTTAAAGCCCTTCTGCTTCCAGTATTGGCTGTACTCTTCATACTGCTGACGCTTCTCCACATCCGATAGCACGTCGTAGGCTTCGCCAAGCAGCTTAAATTTTTCCTCAGCCGCCTTGTCGCCAGGATTCAAATCAGGATGATATTGTCTGGCCAACGCTCGGTAGGCCCGCTTAATTTCACTGGCATCTGCCTCTTTAGCGATGCCAAGGATCTCGTAATAGTCTCGGAAATTTTGCATGAACCGAAGCGTAGCGTACTGCGAAGAAAGAAAACCTATCTAGAACCAGGCATCGTCATCCCAGTTATCTTGGGCAGGTCTTTGGGAGCTTCTAGGCGGCGCATCTTGAGTTCGCTCGGCATCTGGTCGGCTGTAGCTCGAGCGATCATAGTCCTGACGATCGTAATCCTGGCGACCGTAGTTTTGACGTTCGTATTCCTGACGTTCGTATTCCTGGCGTTCGTATTCCTGGCGATCTAAACTCCTATCTGGAAGACTGTCCGCAGAATAGGGCTGACTGCTAGGGTCAGGTGGCGATCGCCTATCTCCTTCAGGCAATGGCCGCTGACTATAGTAGTCGTCTTGATATCCTGAGTCTTGCGGGTCTGATCTATATGCATTGGGATCGCCGCTGCGCCCGTCATAGCCGCCTCGGCTCTCATCGTCTCGGCTGTTTGCTAGCGAGCCATCACCCTGCCGATAGTCTCGCTGTTGATACCTATCGCTAGATCCATCGGCCTGATTGTAGCCGCTCTGATTGTAACTATCTTGGCCATAACTATTTTGGCTGCTATCTCGGCCATAGCTATCCTGGCCATAGCTATCCTGGCGGTTATTACCTTGACCATAGCTATCTGGATAACTATTCGGACGGGCTTCTTCTTGATCATATCGACGGGGGCTAGCGCTGCCCTGATCGTAGCCACCTCGATCGCGATTAGAATCGTAACTGCCGCGTCCATCACCCTCTTGAGGATAGCGATCCTGCGAATAAGGATCTTGAGGATAGGGATCTTGAGGGTAGCGATTCTGATCGTAGCTAGGAGCTGGTCGAGTGGGCGGAGTAGGCTTATCCCAATCGTCATCCCAGTCGTCCCAGCTTTTCTGGCCACCCGAGCTTCTCTGCTGGTTCCAATCTGGCGCATCCCACTGAGCCTGCCGCTCCCAACTGTTGCTGTAGCCATTACTCGGTGGATAGCCGCCGCTGTCGTAGCTGGCGCTAGGGCCGTAACCATAGTCGCCGCCCGCCCGATAGTAATCGTCATCGTCGCCTGAGAATGCCTTTTTCAAGGTGTCCCCAATCTGACCCAAAATGCTGCCATCGCCTGCATCGTCCAAGTCATACAGATAAGCCTCTCGGTTCATCTCGTATACTTCGTTCTGCAAATCAGACTGAGCAATGTCTATACCGCGTTCGTCCGACTGCTCTACGGACACCCGCAGCGTCTGCACCAAATCCTCGATGCGTCGCCGCCGCTCTCTGGCAAACTGCATTCCAAAGTCAATGGCCACTTCGCGCAGTAGCCGCTCGGCTCGAAACGCCAAAGCGCCCGCCCGGTTGCGTTTCTCTATGCGCTCGCGAATCATTCTATCGGTCGCTGCGTTCTCCTCTGCCGCTCGCACCATGTCCTGAATCTCGCCTTCAGACAGATTAGAGGCCTCTTGCACCGTAATACTTTGCTGGCGTCCCGTCGTTTTATCTAGCGCCGACACCTGCAAAATGCCGTTGGCGTCAATGTCGAACGAGACCTGCACTTGCGGAATGCCGCGCGGCGCAGGGGGTACACCCATCAGCTTAAAGCGACCTAGCGACTTATTATCGCCAACCATCTCGCGCTCGCCCTGCAAAATATGCACTTCGACTACGGTCTGATTGTTTTCAGAAGTTGAGAAGGTGTCCGAACGCCGTACCGGAATTGTAGTGTTGCGCGGAATGAGTTTCTTCATCACGCCGCCAATAGTCTCTAACCCCAGCGATAGCGGCGTTACGTCTAGTAGCAAGATGTCTTTCACTTCCTGCGTCAAAATACCGGCCTGAATCGCTGCGCCCACAGCAACCACTTCATCCGGATTTACGTTGCGGTTAGGCTCGCGGTTCATCACCGAGCGCACCAGGTCTTCGACCATCGGCATCCGGCTGCCGCCGCCCACTAGTACCACTTCGTCTATCTGGCTAGGCGTTACGTTGGCATCGTCTAGCGCTTGCTTTAGCGGGCCGCGAATTCGGCTAAGCAAATCGCCGCACAGGTTCTCAAGGTGCGATCGCTCTAGCTTTGTCTCAATATGCTTTGGCCCATCTGCTGTGGCGGTAATAAACGGCAGATTAATCGGCGTTACCGGCACGCCCGACAGCTCAATTTTGGCTTTTTCGGCGGCTTCGTTGAGTCTTTGCAAAGATTGGCGATCGCGCCGCAAATCCACCCCTTCCTTTTCTAAAAATTCCTCAGCTAGCCAATCGACAATCTTCTTGTCAAAGTTCAGCCCACCTAGCTGCGTATCGCCACTTGTAGAACGCACTTCGAACACGCCATCGCCAACATCTAATACCGACACGTCAAACGTACCGCCGCCCAAATCAAACACCAGAATCGTCTGGTTGTACTGCTGATCTAACCCGTAGGCTAAAGACGCCGCCGTTGGCTCATTAATAATCCGCTTAACTTCTAGCCCCGCAATTCGCCCGGCATCTCGCGTTGCCTGCCGCTGCGCATCGTTAAAGTAAGCAGGCACCGTAATCACCGCACCCGTCACCGGCTGACCCAAATACTGCGCGGCTTCTTCGGCCAGCTTGCGCAAAATCATCGCCGAAATTTCTTCAGGGGCAAAGTCCTTATCCAAGCGAGGACACTTTACCTTCACGTTGCCCGACTCATCGCGCCGTACGGTGTAGGGCACTCGCTTAGAGTCGGCAGAAAGCTCATCGTACTTACGACCGACAAACCGCTTCACCGCATAGAAAGTATTTTGAGGGTTTAGCACAGACTGCCGACGCGCCATCTGGCCAATCAGCTTCTCGCCTTCTTTACTAAAGGCCACCACCGAAGGCGTTGTCCGCATACCTTCCGCGTTCGCGATCACGACGGGTTTGCCGCCTTCCATCACCGCTACTACAGAATTGGTCGTACCGAGGTCTATGCCAACTACCTTACCCATTCAATCGGTTGCTCCTCATCTTGCGTCTATCTATAACACTGCGTACGCCGCGCTAGGGCAGTGGATAACCGTAATCCATAGCACCTTCATCATAAGCGCTTCCCGGATTCATTGTTGGTTCTCATGGTAGAGATAGTCCATTTATTGATACTATTAATATCCAATGCGGATGTGGCGGAATTGGTAGACGCGCTAGATTTAGGTTCTAGTGTCCTCGTGACGTGAAGGTTCAAGTCCTTTCATCCGCATAAAAACTAACCTGTTTCAAATCCAAACGATTTAATAGGTACAGCGACCGGTAAGGGGTCAGGCGTCATAGAGAGGTCTGACCCCTTGCTAGCTTTAAACGGCCAGTTTAGGCATTTCCCAGACCTCAGACACATATCGGCTATCCTTCGGCCCTCTATACTGCCTGTAGAAAGTGTAAAAAGTGACCTTTCTTTCTCTCGAAAAGTCGCTCTAAACACTGCAAAAAAATACCTCCTATATATAAGGAGGAAAAAGCAGTCAACATTCGCTGCTTTTCCCCACCATTAAGGACATCCCTGCCGTGTTGCTATCAAAAGGTTTTGAAGTTGAAATGTATACCGGCACGCCCGCCGGAGAGGTCGTCGGATTTTCTGACAAAATCGTCGCCGCGCTAGACAGCTTCGTTAGAGAACCCGATACTCGCAACGTGGAATACACCACGGCACCTTTTTGCCGCTACGAACATTTGCTCTGCGAGCTAATTAAGCCCAGAGTTCGCCTTAGAAGCTACCTCAAAACGCTCGGCGACTACACTATTATTCCAGGCAGCACACTCCCACTCGGCGGCGCGCAAGAATTTCACCGCTCCGATCCTAAAAATCCGTATCACGACTACATTGAGCAAACCTACGGCACGAATGTCGTTACAGCCAGTATCCACATCAATATTGGCATGAGCGATCTAGAAGAACTGATGCGGGCCTGCCGCCTAATCAGATTAGAAGCACCGCTGTATCTAGCCCTGAGCGCTTCATCCCCCTTCTTCGATGGCAATGTTACCGGCTTTCATTCCACTCGCTGGCAGATGTTTCCCCAAACGCCTCAGCATGTGCCGCTCTTCGAAAGCCATCTGCACCACATTCGCTGGGTGGAAGATCAGCTAGCCGCTGGTTCTATGCAGAGTGTGCGGCACCTATGGAGTTCGGTGCGTCCCAATGGCGATCGCCGCCCTTATAATCTCAACCGCTTGGAGCTTCGCATTTGCGATCTCGTCAGCGATCCGCTGCATCTGCTGGCTATCACCACGCTGCTCGAAGCCAGACTTCAGCAAATGCTGGCCACTCCCGAGCTAGACCCGTTAGAAAGTAGTCAGCTCAGCGAGCAAACGCGCAGCGAGGATTTGCTAGAAATTACGCTAGAAAACGAGAAAGCTGTCGCCGCCAACAGCTTGAATGCAACGCTGCGTCACTGGCAAGATGGCAGAGCAATCACTGCGCAAGACTGGATCAACCAGATGTACGACGAAGTTCGCCCGTTTGCTCAGGCCGCAGGGATTGGATGCTTTTTAACCCCTATCAAGCAGATTCTACGAGACGGCAATCAGGCTCAGCGCTGGCTAGCTGAAGCAGAAAAGTCAACGCCTACTCAGGTTATTCAAGGCGCGATCGCACAGATGCAGCAGCAAGAAAGCCTGCTTGCCCAAGAGGTCTGTCAGTCAGCGCTCGTAGCTTAATCCCATCACGTAGGCCCATGAACAGAGTCGTTTTAGTCACACCAGAAATTCCACCGAATACTGGCAACATTGCTCGCACCTGCGCGGCCACGGGCGCACCGTTGCACCTGATCGAACCGTTGGGGTTTGAGCTGAGCGATCGCTATCTCAAAAGGGCGGGCCTAGACTACTGGCCCTACGTCGATCTTCATGTTCACGCATCGGTAGAAGACTTCTGGCAGCATGCCAAAGCAGAGGGAGGCAGGCTAATTGGCTTTAGCGCTAGGGCAACCCACAGCTACACCGAATTGAAATACCAAGCTGACGACTGGCTGCTGTTTGGCTGCGAGAGCAAAGGTCTACCACCTAGCGTCACAGCTCGGTGCGAGCAGATCATCACTATTCCAATGAGCAAGGGCCACGTACGTAGTCTTAATTTGTCGGTGAGTGCAGCAGTAGGACTATTCGAGGCACTTAGGCAAACCAAGCAGCTCGCGTAGATTATTAGAATCGTACAGATGTATTAGTACATCGTATATTTGGAGCAGTGAGCGATCGCGGCTTCAATCGAGATTTCGGTCATTTCACGCGTCAAACCGCCTAAAGTTCAATAAGTATTTCATATCATCCAAGCCATTCTTGATTACTCGTTGTTAATTTCTAGAAAGTCTCGCATATTCCACAGCGATAGATGAAACCGCCGTCTCCGTAAGGCTCGTAGGTAAAAAGTTGGCTCTGCTCCGAAATTACGCTTAGGTTGAGAATAGCCAGTCGTGGGGTCTTTCAAGCAGTGTGCCAGTAAATGGATTGGCTGAGAATAAATACGCCCAAAGGCTTAGAACCGTGGGATTTTTGTATGTGTCCAGCCAGCGAAAAAGACTCGCGAATGCACAAGAGGACGCGCTGCTGAAGTTTATACGATGAAGTTTTTGGGCATTCAGAGTAGGCCCGGCAAGCGATATTGAAATAATCGTTAAGTCGTGTAAACTTGCCTAAGTTGGACAAGCTAGGTTGTACGAGCAGTTAAATTCTGTTCTTTACAAACGCATCCATCGCTCATTCAGGCAACACTGCTGTTAAACGAAAATCGCAATGGCCAACCGACGCCTAGCCTTATGAAACAACGGGCCAGCAGTCGATTTGATACCGGCGGTTAAACGCTGAACATTAGGAGGATATATTCCTTGAGACAAGCAACTTCACAGGAACCTGTGTCTGATTCAGGTCATTCACTTATTCTTGAGACAAGTGAGAGCAATGGTAATAGCGGCCTCAAATCTGCGGCTATGCTGGGCATTGCCCTTTCGGTAGGTGCATCTGGAGCGCTGATTCCATCGCCCGAAGCGGCAGCGGCAGTCAACGTTCCGACCAAGGCTGCGACTACTGAGGCTTTTTCAAGCGATACTCAAGTAGCAACCGCATCAGACGGTACCGCCGTTCAGCAGATTGTTGGCTACCATACCGTGGCCTCTGGCGAGAGCCTTTGGCAGATTGCCCAGCAGTATAGAGTGGGCCTGCAAGATTTAAAGTCTGCTAACGCACTATCGCCTGAAACCTCTATTAGCGTCGGACAAGTGCTCAAAGTTCCAGCGGGAACAGCACTTCGAACCACGAATGGGACAAACGAACTTGCGCAAACCGAAGGCATCAAAATCGCCTCGGCTGAGGTCAACACCGCATCAGATGCGGATGTTCGCCCGCTAGCAACCGTTAACCATAGCCCTGTTTCGGAAATGGCTGTGACGCCTGCTCCAGCAGTTAAAGTTGCAGATGCTTCTGTAGCGGCGACCCAAGCAGAATCGGCTGAAGTAAGCGCTCCTGTCGTGACAGCTTACGCGCCCACGCCAGAAACTAGCAGCTACCGGGTTCAATCCGGCGATACGCTGCGCAGCATTGCTTCATCGCTAGGCACCACACCAGACGCGATTGTTAGGGCTAATTCGCTCATCAATCCAGACGTTATTTTTGTTGGCTCCACGTTAGTTGTGCCTGTTAGCCAGTCAGCACCTCAGTCTGCGATCGCAAAAGCCAATCAACCAGCACCTGCTGAATCAACTCGCGTTTTGGCAGAAATTCGTACTGCAGGCCCAGAAGAAGCGCTAAGTGTAGGTGGCGAAGAACTTACTAAGCAGGACTTACTAGGCAGCATTCAAGGCAGAGAGGGCAGAGACCCTTACGTAGCCAATTTGCTAGCAGAAGTTGAAGAAGTACGAAACCAATCGGTTGAAGTTTCAGAAGCCGAATCCGTTGAGATAGAAGCTGACGCTGCGGTATCTGCTGAGAGCCAACTAATAGCTAGAGCCAATTCTTCGGATCGTATTTCTAGACTGAATGTAGCGGGTCAAGAAACGTCAGCACCTGAAGCAGTCGAAGCTCCAGCGGGTAATCGGGCCAACAGTCGGGTAGAGGCGAGTTCCGATCTGCTCGCAGCAGCGCCACTTAGCCCTGACGCTTATATTCCTGCCCAACGTTCTGCCGGGCAGGTTGTATCTCCTGATATGCCTATTTTGCCTTCAGCAGATGAGTACCTGCCGGATGCGCCCGACTACTTCAACGGCTATATGTGGCCAACGCAAGGCACCGTGACCTCTGGCTTTGGCTGGCGTTGGGGCAGAATGCACAGCGGCGTTGACGTAGCTGGCCCTGTAGGTACACCGGTTGTAGCAGCAGCGACTGGCGTTGTCGAGCAGGCGGGTTGGAACTCGGGCGGCTATGGCAACCTGGTTGAAATTCGGCACCCCGATGGTAGCCTGACCCGCTACGCACATAACAGTAGCCTGAACGTAAGCGCAGGCCAGCACGTCAAACAAGGACAGCAGATTGCGGCAATGGGTAGCACTGGTTACAGCACAGGGCCTCATCTGCATTTTGAGGTTCATCAAGGCGGCTCTGCGGTCAATCCGGTCGCCTACTTGCCTGGCCGGTAGATATCCTAGCCGGTAGAATAGCTAGCTGGCTAAACAGCTAGCTATTGTCTACGGCCCTATCGATTGATGACCTAACGCTTACGTTCAAAGTCGCTAGATGGCAGGATCATCTGGCGACTTTGCGTTTCAGTTTCGTGTTACATTTATCTAGCTGCGATTTCAAGCTAAATCGCGACGTTCTACGGCTCTGTAGCTCAGTTGGTTAGAGCAGGGGACTCATAAGCCCAAGGTCGCAGGTTCAAATCCCGCCAGAGCCATCTACTCATTTATATTCAGCCGCTTCTATTAAAAACCCGTACGAATAGAAGCATGTGCGAACCGCTTCTGAACATCTGTCTCAAGTTATTTCGTCATGGGAGTAATTCTCTTCTTTAGACAGACGAAAGTTTTGTTGATTTTTGTTGAAATGTTGTAAGTACGTGGAAATGGAGATTTAACTAATGCAAAAGATTAGTATTGGCCTGAGTGAAGAACAAAGACAGGGCGTTGTGGACTTGCTCAATGGTGATTTAGCCGATAGCTATTTACTAGTGATCAAGACCAAAAAGTACCATTGGGATGTTATTGGGCCTCAGTTTAGAACGCTGCATGAGCTGTGGGAGGAGCATTACACAGCAATTAGCATGAACATTGATGCGATCGCAGAGCGGGTGCGTCAGCTAGGCGGATATCCTATTGGCACTGCCAAAGGCTTTTTAGAGAACGCGACGATTGGCGAAGATGCTGGCAACCTTCCGACTGCTGAAGAAATGGTTGCTCACTTAGTGAGCGATCACGAACAAGTTATCCGCAACCTGCGCGACCACATCGATCAGTCGGGCGATAAGTTTCATGATGAAGGTACAGCAGACTTTTTGACTGGTCTTATGGAACAGCACGAAGAAATGGCGTGGATGCTGCGCTCCTTCCTAGAAGGCCAAGGCGTAACACCTAGTGGCCAGCCCGAAACCAGCCTGAGAGTGCCTGCCACTGTATAGGACACAATAGACGAAATATAGACAAAATAGGTGCGTAGCCGCTCGCAAACGTGCCGCTACGCGTTGACTAAAATCTGTATTACTTAATAAAAGCTCCTCCATCAGCGAGGAGCTTTTGTACTGTCTAAGGATGATTTTGCGCTCAATCAACGGTATGTCAGCAAAATTACATACAAATAGCCTGTAAAAGCAAAGATCTATATCTCATCAGTCAGAGGGATTTATTTTGAGAGCGCATCTCTGTATCATTGTCTAAATTAAGTTTTGAAGGTGTTTATATGATCCTGCTACTAGAAACCGCCTTAGATAATGCAGAAGTTGCTGTGGAGTCTGCTCCTTATTCATTCTCTCTAGCAACGGTAGGTATTGTCGGCTTTGTCGCGGCTACAGTTATCGGTTCTATTGCCTGGTACAACTCCAAGCGCCCCGTTGGTTGGGAAAATAAAGAACGTCCAGATGTTGTGCCAGATATCGAAAAGTAAATTAAAAGAGCAGATCGAGCAATCAGCAAAAAAAGCTTAGGCAGATAACGTCTAAGCTTTTGTGATGCTTCCTTCAAATAGGTTAGCTATTGAGTGCAACAGCTTTAGCCACCTACGATGCAAGCTAGTCAGCTATCTAAACAAAAAGCCCAAGCTTACTGACAGCTTGGGCTTTTTATGCATTTAAAGAGTTAGTTATCGACACCACGAAAGCGGCTGAGCGCAGTAACGCTAGCGTTGCCTTAGTGCCGCAGACTCTCGTTAGTCAATAGCGTCTTTAACACTATCTTTTACGTCTTCTTTTGCGTTGGTAGCGTCAGCTTCTGTCTGCTTGGCCTTACCTTTTACCTGAGCTTCTGTGTTGTCAGTAGCTTTACCGGCCGCTTCTTGAGCTTTGCCGGCAACGTCTTTTGCAGCAGCTTTGGCTCTATCGTCGAGTCCCATGGGGGTGTCCTCTAGTAATTTGTCTTTATACTTTTACAGTTTGCACGAGAAGATGAAATGGCTTCTATCTTCTAGAGAGAATGATCCAGTTTAGAAAGAGTCTTCCTAGTTAGCGGGATCTTTCGCGTCTTCGCTTCTGCTTTTATCAAGATCTTGAGCGTCAATAGCAGCCGCTTCTTTTTGCTCGGCTTCGCCTTCTTTTAGTGCTTCAGGGCTATCAGTAGCTCTACCAAAGGCTTCCTTCATTTTGCCTTCGGTAGCTTTTTTCGCGGCTTCTGCTTTGTCTTTAATATCCATTTGAGTTCTCCAAAAAATGAACTTTGTCAACCACCAATCTACCTGTGAGATAAGCGTAAAAGAGCCGGTCTGGGGACAGAGTTTGGCTAAGCCAAAGGGGTGATTGTTTATATTTGATATGCTTAGATCCGCAACGGTAGGTTGATTGAGAACTGATGGCTAGAGATGAACCCAGCACAGAGCAGAAAGCTGCGAATACAACAGCGGACTTAGATCCGCAGAAACCTAAGCTGCCTGCCAAAAGGAACTTGGAGGAAGAGAACGAAGATAGCATCCACAAGCAGCCCTTTTTAGCGCTGATGCGTTACTACCTGCCGGAGCAGATTCATCGCCCTGGGATCCGAACGCTGCGAAAGCTAGGCAATGTGCTATCGGTGAACCAGGGAGCATGGCACTGGCTAGATCAAAAACCCCTACCGCTGAAGATTCTAAATCGCAGCCTGTGGCGAACGGCTGAACCCTCTTTCAACTACTACATCATGTTATTTCTCTCTGGCGTTATTTCAACGCTAGGGCTGCTGGCCGGAAGTACGGCGGCGATTATTGGTGCCATGATTGTAGCGCCGCTGATGGGACCAATTGTAGGCATGGCCTTTGCGATTACGATGGGTAATCGCCGGTTGCTGAAGCGGGCTGGGCTATCGGTGATTACCGGCGCGCTACTCACAATTATGACAGCGTATCTAATTTGTCAAATCGTGGGTATCAATACCCTAAATCCAGAGATTTTAGAACGCACTCGTCCTACGCTGCTCGATTTGGCAATTGGTTTGGCCGCCGGGGCCGCTGGCTCTTTTGGTAAAACTCGCCGAGAGGTTGCTGATGCGCTGCCGGGAGTCGCGATCGCAGTAGCGCTAGTTCCCCCTTTGAGCGTTATTGGCATCGGCCTAGCTTTTGGAGACTCCTCCATATTCTTCGGGTCGAGCCTGCTGTTTCTAACTAACCTAGCTGGCATTGTCCTAAGTGGCGGACTGATTTTCATTTGGCAAGACTACGGCTCTATGAAACGGGCTAGGAAAGGATTGACGGCTTCTACAGCCACAGTGCTTTTGCTCGGAGTGCCGTTAGGATTTGCCATGAAAGACCTGATTGTTGAAGAGCGCGCGCGAACGCTAGTCGGTAGGTTAATTCGAGAAGAAACGCTGACTTTTTCAGACACGGATATTCGCAGACTTAGAGTAAATTCGGCGCAGGGCGACTTGCAAATTGATTTAGAAGTCGCCGCGCCAGAAGGCTCAATTACTCGCAATCAAATTGATCTGGTTCATCGTTTTTTAGAGAAAGAGCTGGCGCGTCAAATTACTTTAAAGGTAAATGTTCTAGCAGCTGATAACTTTGAGATGGGGCCGCCAGACAAAGTCAATAACCAGAATCAGTCTGAGGATGAGGCCGATCGTACCGACGTTGATCAGTCTGAAGTGGAGCCTTCCGAGTAGCTTATTAGCTTTGAAGCTTCCCTAAGTTTTAGCCGCTCGCTGGGTTCGCTACAGCTTAGGTAAAACCAGGGTAAAGGTGCTGCCTCGGCCCACTTCTGACTCTAGCGTCAAGGTGCCGTGATGCATTTCGGCAATCCGTTTAGATAGGTGTAGTCCTAGGCCGCTGCCGGCTCGCATATGATCGCCCTGATAAAACCATTCAAATATTTTGTCGCGAGCTTCTGGCTCGATGCCAGATCCGGTATCTTGAATAGCTACTTCAATTACTTGATTAGACGCAATTCCGGCGGGAGGCGCTGGACTCACTGAAAGCAAAACCGAAATGCTGCCCGAGTCAGTGAATTTAATGGCATTGCCCAGCAGGTTAGTGAGCAATCTTCTCAGTTCGATACGATCGCCTTCGGTACGGTAAGACTGGGCTATCTTCTTTGCAGTCTCCTTGCTGTCTAGGGATGAAACCGCTATCGTTTCATCGCTGCGTTCTGTGGGCAAGTCGCTCTGTGCGCTGCGGCTAGACGCTAGCGCCTGCACGGGGACAGACACATCTGCTGGCTGTTGCGCAACCAACTGCAGATCCAAAGCTTTCTCTTCAGCTAGCGGCCTTAACTCTTGAACGATTTCTTTGGCTAGTGAATATATAGAAAGAGGCAATCGCACCAGCTTTTTTTGCCCAGCTTCGTGGCGATACACCTGTAGCAGCGTATTGGTCATCTGCAACAGATTTTCGTTGTTAGTAACTACGTTCTCGACAGCTTCTACCATGTCAGTTGGCGGCTCGCCAAACACGCCTTGTAGGCACAGGCTAAGCATTCTGTTAGCGGCAACTAGCGGCGTTCGCAAATCGTGCGTAAGCCGGGCCACAAAGTCGTCGCGCTGACGAATCATAGCCTGCTGTTCGTCTAGGCTGCGCTTGAGCCGAAGAAGCGATCGCACCCGAGCCATCAGTTCGTCAATATCGAACGGTTTGCGAATAAAGTCATCCGCCCCAGAGTCTAAGCCTTCCGATAGGCTTGACTGATCGTGAGCAGTCACTAGCAAAATAGGAATGTAGGGAGCTGCTTTGCTTTGCCGAATGCGCCGAGTGACTTCATAGCCATCAAGGCCAGGCATCATGATGTCTAGCAAGATGAGATCGGGTTGGTTGCTATCTAGATAAGACAGCGCAGCCTCGCCGTTGTTAACGCAATCAAGACAGTAGCCATCTACATCACCCAAGATAGAATCTAGAATAAAGAGATTGTCGGGAATATCGTCGACGGCTAATATCTTGGCAGATTGGGGACTCACAGACTTACTAAAACTTATAAAAGTTTGTGCTTTAAGAACTGAAATTTGTTAATAGAGCGTAACACCACAAGACTCTACTGCGTTTATAACTAAGGGCATAAGCCTGCTATGTCTGTGACCCACAGACATAGACAAAACGCCGCTTTGTTTCAGGCATTCTTCAACCGTTTTTCTAAAAGCGAGCGATTCAAACCTCTAAAGAAAAAAGGTCTTCTACTTGAGCTGTTGTCGCACAGATGGGCTAACTCTGCTGCTGGGAGACTTATTCACTTGCTGGGCGTTTTTTGTAGAAGCTCTCTTCTTTTCAACGGCGACTTCTCTGGGTATTACCACTCTAAAGACGCTGCCTTTACCTACCTGGCTCTCTACCGTAATCTCTCCTTTCATCATGTTGACTAAAGAATGAGTAATTGCCAGACCTAACCCAGTGCCTGCATGCCTGCGCGTGACCTTTTGGTCGGATTGATGAAACGCATCGAATATGTACACCTGGTCGAGGGCACTAATACCGCAGCCAGTGTCTAAGACCGAGATAATAATGTATTCGCTAGATAAAGCATCGTCGGGTCGAGGGGATCGCGGCTTTGAAGCTTCTTCTGAACTATCTTCTGAGCGGCCCTGAAGCCTGCCCGCTGTAGTTGCTACACAAACAGCAGATTCTACTACCACGCGAACAGATCCTTGCGAAGTAAACTTAATCGCGTTAGATAGCAAATTGACAACAATTTGGCGGATGCGAGCGGCGTCGTTGATAACGGTAGGGTTGTCTAGTGCGACATCTAGATCTAACGAAATAGATTTCTGAGCAGCTAGCGATCGCAGTTCTTCGACAGTAGCGCTAACCAAATCGGGTAAGTCAAACGGAACAGGCTCTAGCTCCAGACGACCCGCCTCTATTCTTGAGAACGACAGAATATCGTTGATTAGCTCTAACAGGTTTTTGCCATTAGATAGAACCCGGCTTAGCATGTCCTGCTGATAGTCGGTAAGCGGGCCTTTGGTTTTGTTAATCAGAATTTGAGAGAAACCGATGATGGCATTAAGCGGCGTTCTAAGTTCGTGAGACATCGTGGCCAAAAATTCTGACTTGAGCCGGGAGACCTCTTGCAGCTGAAGATTTTGCTTATATATTTGACGGCGTTGACGCTCTAGCTCATGATTTTTCTGCTCTAGTAGCTGGTTCTTCTCGCGCAGCCTGCGGTTGGTGTCTTCTAGCGTGCGCTCCGCCCGATAAACTCGCATCGCACTGCGGATCAAGCGCGCGATCGCTTCAGCCGATAGCTTACTCTTCGGTAGATAGTCAGAAGCGCCCGCCTTCATCAGCTCAACAGCCGTCTGCTCGTTGCCCTGTCCTGTCAACACAATCAGCGGCACCTGAATGCCCATATGCCGAATTTGCTTAACGAGCGACAGCCCGTTTCTACCGGGTAAATGGTAATCCAAAAAAATGCAGTCGGGCTCTGTATCTACTACCGATGCCAGCGCCGTATCCGCATCACTAGCCTCAGCAATCACTACGCTTAGAGAGGTTCCTTTCAATGCTCTACTCAGCGCCATTCTATCAACTTCGTCGTCGTCTACGATCAGTATGTTTAGGGCTTCTTCGAGAGAGATTGACATTGCGGTTTTATCAAGCCGATATCAGGGTTTATAGCAGCTATAGAACGGCACGCAAAGGCGCATCACGAAACCAACTTTTAGCGTCCTGAGAAAACAGTCTAGGTGACAGCCCTACAGGGGTTTCGTACGCTTGCAGCCAGCGTGTCATTAGTTAGCTGGCCAGCGTGGCGTTGATTGGCTGGTAGGATCACGTTAACTCGGTAGTTGGAAAATTGGCTAGTGTCGATAGGAAGGTATCTCTATTGACGGATTGAGTAAATAGGTATTGTTTTTGAACATCAAAAGAATAGGAGCTCTTCTGCTTACAGCGCGGTGTAAGCGCATGAGAGCCATCGAAATACACATTATCTTTTAAGTTCGACGCCTTGAGACTGCGGCTTTATGGAATCTCACAGAGCGTCCAGTAGCGGTTAAGCGTGGTCATGACTTCAGCAAAATTGGCAAACGTAACGGGCTTGAGCAGGTAGCCCGCTACGTTTAGGTCGTAAGCCTCTACGCGATCTCTTTCCTGGTCGGATGTCGTCAATACAATCACCGGCGTGCGCCGCAGAGTAGGGTCTTTTCTTAGCTCTTTTAAAAACTCAATGCCACCCATTTTGGGCATATTCAGATCGAGCAGTACAAGCCTGCGAGACTTAGGCATTTGTAGGGTATTAGGCTCATTTTTGAGAATGGCCAGCGCCTCTAGACCATTGCCAGCGACAAACAAGGGGTTGGAAATATTAGCTTTCTTAAACGAACGCTGAACGTTCATGACATCTACTTTGTCGTCTTCGACGAGGAGGATGTTGGTCACTATCATGTCAGATTTTTCTGTCATTGCTTTGTTTCTATCCGCCCTTTCTATGGATTGTTCATACTTGGAATAGAACGCGCTAAGTGGCGTATCTATCGTCTGTGTTCGGTAGCTTAGGCCAGGTGAATTGAAAAGTAGTCCCTTTTCCTTGCTCTCCTTCAGAGAAAATTTCAATCTCTCCGCCTTCTGCCAGGATGGTTTTCTTCACCAGAGAAAGGCCAATACCCGTACTCTCTAGTTCGTCGCGCGATCGCAATGTCTGAAAAATAGTGAATACCTTTTCGTGGAAGGCCGCAGCGATCCCAGGCCCATCGTCTTTAACCGTAAACTGATAGGCCAAACTCAATTCTTTCACGCCGATTTCTACGGTGCCGACCGAGCGGTGGTGATGTTTGATGGCGTTGTCAATCAGGTTAGAGAACACCTGAAACAAAGGTGCTCGCTTAGCCTGAAACCTAGGCATACCTGGCGCGATAACCACCGTGAAGTTTTCAGCTGACAGTGAGTCAACAACTTCTTCTAACAGCTCGGCGATATCCACGCGCTCAGTGCTCTGGTGGGATCGGCCAATGCGAGAATATTCTAACAAGCCGTTAATTAGCCCTTCCATGCGATGCACTCGGCTTTTTAGCAGCTCAAACTGTTCGGCGTTCTCCGGAGGGAGCTGAGCGCCCAAGTCTTCTTCTATCCAGGTGGCTAAGTTTGCGATCGCACGCAGCGGCGCTTTTAAATCATGTGAGGTCACATAGGCAAACTGATCGAGTTCTTCATTCCGCTGCTCTAACGTCTGCATCGTGTGCGTCAACATCAGGTTAGTTGTTACTAGGCTATCTTTTTGCGACTTTAGCGCCAGCATGGCCTCTTTGCGCCTGGTGATGTCCTGCATAGCCAAAATCAGATAGAGTAGCTGGCCCTGCCGATTGCGAATAGAGGAGAGCGTCGCTCTTGTCCAAACCGTTTTACCCGCAGCGGTAATGTAGCGATTCTCAATCTCGCCCTGAGCTTTTTGATCTTGAGCATCTGATAAGGTATCGCCCGATAGAAGCTGCTGAATCTGCATCTGAGCGATCGCTCGATCGTCAGGATGAGTGACCTCTACCAGCGTTTTCTCTAATAGTGCTTCGGCAGAGTAGCCTAGCAAATCACACAGATATTGGTTTACCTGCATCCACTGGCCGGTAGAAGAGAGCCTAGCCATGCCCACATTCGCCTGCTCGAACATGACGCGCAGCTGAGCTTCCTGCTCGTGACGCAGAACTTCCGCCTTCTTATGCAGCGTGATGTTATCGAAAACAACGCCTACGCAGCGGTCAGGCAGCGGGAACGCCTTTACGGTGAATATGCTTTTCTCAACGCGGTCGTCGCCGTAGACAACTTCTCCTAGATTACGCTTTTGATTCGTACGAACCACCTGCGCATATTGCGTTGGAATGTCGGTGCCGCTCAGCGCCGGGAACCCTTCTAAAATAGTTTTGTTGAGGACACTTTCAGCCGGAATTCCGGTAAACTCGGCGGTCGCTGGGTTGGTTGCAATCAGGCGCAGACTATTGGCATCTTGCGGGTTCTCTAGCCGCCACAGATAAAGCCCCACCGGCATATTGTGCGTTACGTCGGCGTAGAGCTGCCTCTGCATTTCGGCGGCAGAAGCCCGCAGGTTGGCCTGCTGTTCCGACTGAACGAGATGAACGTATTTATCAGCTGCTGCCGATAAATCGTCGGTTCGCTGCATGAGCTGGCTTTGCAGCAAACGGTTTTGAGTAACGTCTTTGGCAACCCCGTAAAGCTGCTGGCCTGAGGCCGTTTCTACCGGTGAAATCGTCCAATCTAGCCAGAGGACTTGAGTACCTGCCGCGATGAAGCGATGCGTAAAGCCGACGGTGGCCTCTTCGGCGATCGCGCGATCGATATGCGCCCGTATACTGTCTCTATCATCTAGGTGGGCTAACGAACATAAGGCGCGATCGCGCAGAGACTGCATGGAGTATCCTAGCCCGTCAACGAAGGCCGCATTGACTTGAATGCAGCTGCCTTTTTCATCTAGGATGCACATGAGATCGGAAGCTAGGCCAAAAAAAGGCCCAACATCAGTCGCTGAAACATTAGCCGAAGAAGAGCGATTCATCTTAGAAAAATATGTAAGATTGCGACTGTGATAAGAGCGCTATGAATCGCTTCTTACGAAGAGCCAACAACATTATGCTACATAGCGCTTCGACCCCATAGGATAAAGGTTCGCATCTATTTCCATCGGCATATTTAGTTCGAGAGGGTACTGCGATAGGCTTCATCTAACTTTAGAGGTAGACAAGCGAATAGGCTGTCTCTCAATGGATAGATGCTCAGAGAAAGCGCGTGCTGCGACTGTTACAATTTAAGAAAGATTGCGTCTATCTGAATTGAAGGCAACGCAGCAATTTGTGAAAAGGCAGAAAGTTCAAAAGGAATTTAACGAGTTGTCGCCATTCCTAAAGCTGTTCTCTCAAAGCAGAATCTCGATCAAAGATAAAACTTCAAATCCTTTAAGATTCTCAGCACTGCAACTCAATAAGAAAAATACTCACAGCTAGCAAAGTTTTAGGCGTTACGACATGGATACGGAAATTGGCGTTGCATTAATAGAAGACCACGACTTAACTCGGATGGGTCTTCGAGCTGCTTTTAGGCAGGCCGGGCTGAGATTTTTGGGTGAAGCCGATAACGGCGAGAAAGGCCTGACATTACTGCAAGAAATGCGCCCAGATGTGGCAGTAGTCGATGTTGGGCTGCCCGATATTGACGGTATTGAGATGATTCAGCGATTTAAGAAGGAAAATCCTGACAGCGAAACGCGGATCTTGATGCTGACGATGCATGACAGCGAGAAGGCGGTGCTGGCTGCTTTTGCGGCTGGGGCCGACTCCTATTGCACCAAGGAAATCGATACCAAAGATTTAATTACGGCTATCCAAGAAACGAGTGAGGGGAATTCTTGGATTGATCCTTCTATCGCTAGCTTGGTACTGAGCCAGGTAAAACCCGTTGCTGCTGTAGGCGAATCTTTTAACAGCCGCACGGTAGAAATTAGAGCCGTAGAGCCAGAATATGAGCAAATTATTGAGGCTTACCCCCTAACAGAGCGCGAGCTAGAGATTCTAGAATGCATTGTGGCGGGCTGTAGCAACGCGCAAATTGCAGAGAAGCTGTTTGTGACGGTCGGAACGGTGAAAACGCACGTGCGCAATATCTTGAACAAGCTAGGCGCGAGCGATCGCACTCAAGCAGCGGTTCGAGCACTGCGCTCTGGCCTGATTAGCTAGTTCGCCTTTGTATAAAGCCTTCGCTGTGAAGCCTTCTCTATTGAACCTTTCTATATGAACCCTTCTACACTGTGGTCTTTGCTAAAGCAGTCTTTCGCGGAGTGGCAGCGGGACAAGGTTTCGAGACTGGCGGCGGCGTTAGCTTACTACACGGCGTTTGCATTGGCTCCGGTGCTGGTGATCGTAATTGCGATCGCCAGCTTTTTGTTTGAACAAAGCGCCGTACAAGACCGCATTATCGCTCAGCTTCAAAGCCTGTTAGGCAACGATGGGGCCGAGATGGTGCGAGAGATGCTGATCAGCGCTCAGTCTCAAGATAGCAATAGCTTTTTGGCGACGGTGGTTGGCGTAGTGTTGCTAATTGCAGGAGCTTCGGGGCTGTTCATTCAGCTTCAAGATGCGCTTAACACGGTGTGGAACGTAGAGGCTAGAACCGACCAGGGAATTTGGCGACTGGTGCGCGATCGCCTACTCTCTTTCGGCATGGTCTTAGTCATCGGCTTCTTGCTGATGGTTTCGCTCTTACTAAGCGCGGCTCTCACAGCGGCGAGTAGCTTTGTTGGTAGCGGTGGTTTACCTGGACTAGACATCTTCTGGCAAATAGCCAACGCCGTTGTATCTTTTGGCGTTATCACGCTGTTGTTTGGCCTAATCTACAAAATTTTGCCCGATGCCAAAATTGGCTGGAGCGACGTTTGGGTAGGCGCCGCTATTACCGCGTTGCTATTTACCATTGGTAAATGGCTAATTGGGCTGTACTTAGGTAACAGTAGCGCCGCCTCTGCTTACGGCGCAGCAGGCTCTTTTGTGGTGCTGCTGCTATGGATTTACTACTCCACACAGATATTGTTATTTGGCGCTGAATTCACTCAGGTTTATGCCAACCGCTTTGGCTCGCATATTCGCCCGGACAAACACGCAACCTACTCATCAGATGCGACCGCCGCAGACAAAGGTGAAACAGAGCTACCGCAAACTCGCTCAGAATACAGGAAGCAGCAGTCGCTTAAGCCACCGGCAGATCAATAGCTCAGTGTTTTGACAGTTAGAAGGCAGCGAAAAGGCCGTTAAAAGATAGATAACCCCCTAGAGACAGAGGCACTTTGCGCTACAAGATTGTGTTCTCGCGATTGGTTCATTCTTCAGGAGGAGGAAGACTTGCTCGCAAAGCGGCTTAATGGGAGAGCTATTTATCTTTTTGTTGGGCAATAGAACGCGCTATGGAATTTGTTAACGGCCTGAAGTGGGCCACCTCTCTTTACGATCCAGGAGAACTAGCCTCCTTGCTAGCTCAGGTCATTGTTAACGAAGAGTATAGGAGCTTCAATGGCGGGCAGTTCTTTGCGGCTCTGCTCTCTGGAGTCATTTTGGCTTTTGGCTTTCAGCTACTGCTTACCAACCTCTCGGTAGCAACAGGCGTCTCTTATTTGGCGCATTCTAGCAACAGCAGCGACAGCGATAGCGACAGCAGCGGCAGTTTAGTGAAAACCATTGGCTTAGCTTTTGGTGCTTGGACGCTAATTACGGTCAGCTTGGCATTGTTTTTTGCCTGCTGGCTTGCGGTTTCGCTAGGTGAGTACGAGGAGCCTTTGTTGGGCATTACGATTGCTCTGGTTATTTGGGCTACCTATTTCAGCCTGCTTACCTGGATTAGCTCTACGACGGTAGGGTCTTTGATTGGTTCTGTGATTAAGTCGGCAACCGATGGCTTTCAGACGCTGTTTGGTACGGCCACAGCGGCAATAGGTGCAAAAGCTGCCAGCAGCCAGGTTGTCAGAACAGCAGAAGAGACAGCGGCTGCGGTGCGTCGTGAATTTACAGACGGGCTAGATATAGACGGTTTGCAAAATAATTTGCAGAGCTACTTTTCTAAGCTAGTGCCTAGCAGCGTAGACGTTGAGTCTATCGAGCAGGAGTTTGAAAAACTCATTAAAAGTGCGGACTTTGGGGATGTGGCTAAAGGCGATATGCCTGAGATCACTCGGGATCTGTTTGTAGAGATGCTGAGCGATCGCACCAACCTTTCCGAGCGCGAAGTTAATGACGTGGCCGACCGCTTGTACAAGTCCTGGCAGCGCAACACTGGCAGTAAGCAAAGCGGCGGCATGAACGACCTACTAAGCTTTGTCGCGTCTGCGAGTGCTGGGCAAATTGCCTCCGAGGGGCTAAGCGGCCGATTGGATAAGCTAGTAAGAGAAGTTCAAGGTATAAAAGACAGCGGCGATCGCACAACCGACGGCGACGGTTCGCAGGACAAGAGCAGTGATGGGCCGCTTGCCCAAGCGATGTCACAAGGCATCAGCTCTGTTATTGGCATGGTAACGGCCAAAGCCGGTCTGTCCGATTTAGATGCGAATAAGATTATTGGCCAGATCAAGGCAGCTCAAAAGGAAATTTCGGGTCAAGCTGAAGGCATCTCCCCTCGTCTAGGAGACGCGCTGTCCGCTGACGAAAACATCATCGAAACCGACGTAGAGTACTACATTCATCACGCCTACATAGGCGAGCTAAAATCACCGCAGATGGAAGAGGTCTTCCGCAACGTGCTCTACGACGATGCGGCCAATACTACTGAGCTAAAACAGCAGCTCTCTTCCATTGATCGCAAGATCTTTCAAGAGGCCCTAGCCGCAAGAGGATTACTAACGCAAAGCGAGATTAAAGACATCTCTACCCGCATGGAAATTGTGCGACAGCAGACGTTGAAAGACGTTGTTTCTGCTGAAGCAGTCGCCGCTGAAGCCCGTGTGCAGCAGCAGCTAGAGACCTTCTTCCGCTATACGCCCGTCAGCGAATTGCGTAGCGAGATGGGAAGCCGCGCATTTCGAGCGCTGATTGAAGAAGAAAACCTAGACGCAGAGTACTTGAGAACCCGCGTTGGCGAAATTCGCGCCGATGTTTTCCGTCAGGCAATGACCGGGCGCGAAGATATTGATCCGAACGAAGCAGGCGAGCTAGCTACGCGATACCATCAGCAGTTAGACAAAGTGATTGCCGATGCAGAGAGCGTACAAGAAGCGGCCAAGGTTCGTGTTCAGCAGCAGGCTAAATCGGTAGAAGAGTATCTGCGCAATACGGGCAGAGAAGAACTGAATCCCGACGACATCAAGCGCGACTTAGCGAAGCTGCTGTCTGAGCCTGACGAAGGAATCAGCCGCGTCCGTGGCCGAGTGGCTAAGTTTGATCGCGACACGCTGGTGCAGCTACTGGCGGGGCGACCCGAGTTTAGCGAGGGCGATGTGAATAGCGTAGTTGATAGCGTTGAGCAAAACTGGCACGCTGCTATGAGCACACCGCAGAAGGTAACGGCGACCGCTCAGGCGAAGTACGACGAAGCGACGAATGCGATCGCTGAGTACCTACGCAGCACCGGCAAGCCCGAGCTTAGCCCCGAAGGTATTCAGCGCGATGTCGAAAAGCTGATTAACCATCCGAAAGCAGGGATGAGAGCCATGCGCTATCGCCTCTCTAAGATGGATCGCGATACGCTAGTGCAGCTGCTCTCGGCAAGAGAAGACCTGAGTGAAGATGAGATCAACCAAACCATCGACAGTCTCACGTCTAGTATTCAAAGCGTTGTTAAGCTGCCTCGTCGCTTTGCGCGCCGAACGCAGTCTAGAGCGCTGTCCTTCCAAACCGCTTTGGAAGACTACTTGAGCAACACCGATAAAAGCGAACTCAATCCAGATGGGATTAAGCGCGATCTTAAGCTGCTGCTAAGCGACCCTAAGCTAGGCGCTAGCAAGCTAGGCGATCGCCTTTCCGAGATGGACGATTCTACGATGGTTGCCCTGCTTGCCCAGCGCTCAGACATGAGCGAAGAGGAAGCACGGCAGGTTGTGCAGCAAATGGCTGATGTGCGTCATCAAACGATGGAGCAAATTCGCAGCGTTAAGCGCAACGTAGAGTCTGTTCTCAATCAGATCTTCGCGCGGATTCGCCGCTTCCTAGATTCGCTAGAGCGCCCCGAGCTAAACTACGATGGCATTGAGCACGACGTACGGCTCATGATGGATGATCCGAACGCCGGGTTTGGCGCGATGCGCGATCGCCTTTCTCAGTTCGACCGCAACACGCTAGTTTCGCTAGTGACCTCACAGGGCAGCATCTCCGAGCGCGACGCCAATCGAGTAATCGACAAGGTAGAGTCGGCTAGAGACAACGTGTTGGGCAAGGCCGAACGCATAGAGAGACAGATAGAGAGCCGGCTAGTAGCGATTAAAGAGCAGACCTCAAAGCAGGTTGAAGATACGAAGAAAGCGGCTGAGGCGGCTTCCTGGTGGCTCTTTGGCACGGCGCTTATTTCTGCGGTTTGCGCGGCCATTGGAGGTGTGATCGCAACTGGCTAGGAGCGCCTGTTGTACTAGATAGCCTTACAGCCTTTGTTAAAAATCAAATAGCTGTGCAATCAAAGCCTGTCTGCTAGCGTTAGCAGACAGGCTTTTTATTCGATCAAAAGCTGGGATTAATTCGTTAACCAAGGTTTTCCTACTGCATCTGTCAAGCCGATTACGGCAGCTTAACCAGGCCGGAACCGTTACATAGCAAGGTATATAGCAGAGGCCAATCGTGACTATCAAACGTCCTAAGCTAGTCTTCCTCGGCTATAGACATATTTTTTAGGCACAAAAGTTTTCCCAGACATAAAAAAGGTCAGCTAGGGAAGTACCTTAGCTGACCTTTTTTGCGTTACTGAGGGAGTTTAGGAAATAGCCTGCACCATCACCCAACTAACGCGCGTAATTTGTTAAGCGACTATGGAGTAACTTCTTCGAGTGCTTCTTTGATGTTTTCCTCAATGGCAACCGCACCGCCAGAATTTTCAGGATTCTTCATATTTTCCTTATTGGCTGCACCCTGCACGCCGTTAAGGCCTTCTTGAGAATTCTTGGTAACGCTTTCGCCATCATTAGCATTGTCAATTTGGCCGGTGATTGCCTCTTCCGACTTTTCTTGAACGCCGTCTAGCTGCTCTAAGCCCTTAGAAGAACTAGAAGAGCTGTTGCCGAATGCCATAGCTGGCGCGGCCACAGAGAAAACCATCAGTGCGCAAGCTAGGGCGATCGCAGCAGGACGTAGCTTAGCCAAAAGCATACGGAAAGAGTTGTAAACGCGTTTCATAATTGGAACCTTCCCAAATAGAGAGTGTTGAAATGTATCTGTTTGAAGTGTATCTGTAAGATGAAAGGAGAGCGCTCTAATTAAACAGATCTTTAACTGAATCCACAATGTTATCGGCCGCGTCTCCGACGTCATCGCCTAGCTCAGCAGCTTTAGACTTCGCTTTACGCACGTTTCGCTTCGCATCGCTCTTGAGCTTTTGGCCAGCTTCATCTAGATCAGAATCAGCATCAAAAGTGCTGGTGCCGCCAGTTCTAGCCGTATTACGAGCGGCCTCTTTAAGAACATCATCAGACTTCTCGCCACCCATTCTATCTAGCTCTGCCGCCGCTCGATCTTGCATAATCTCAGCAGCTTTTTCAGAGCCGACTGCATTTGCGCTTGGAACCCAACCACCGCCCCAAACAGTAGCCGCTACCATTAAAAGGCAAACAGCTTGTACCACAAAACGCTTCAGTTGATGACGATACTGGTTGAACTTGGCCACGTATAGCCTCCCTAGTTTGTTAACTAAATATTGTTAGACAGTACATATACAATCTTTTGAAAGACCCCCTGCGAATCCATCTACTGATAGATCGATCCATATCTTTGGGGAGAATTATTCAGCTCAGCGACGAGGCTACGCTTCAGAGTCGGTCGGCTACCGCTAGGTAAATGAGACAGATAGTTGGAAAATGAGGAACGATAGATTCACAATAATCATAAGGATAGACATCCACGCAGTCAGATATCTATCTTGAAAGTCAGCTTTGTTTTTCCGATGCTTACTATATTGTTAGCGACTGGCGATTAACGATTAGCAAGAAAGAAGGCTATTCCTTCTGAATAATAAAGGCGTTGTTCTTTTCAACTGCTGTGTATAGCTAGCATTTGTAAAAATCTTTCGACTTTAACAGGAAAACCCTTCTCTATGATTACTGAAAAACCAGATGCATCCCCAAAAGCAGAGATACAGGTGGCAAGCGAGGCAGCAGATAAGCAGATAGTCACACAAACAGCAGGTCAGATGGAGCGGGAAGTTTCACAGAAAATACAGGCGCTGTACAAGAGAGTCTTGGGCCACCAGCTAGGTCGCGTCACTTGTCAGCTATTTGACTCTCGAATTGCCATCATTTTAGAAGATTCTATTAGTCAACCTGTCAAGCTTTTGCTCGAAGATGCCCAGATAGAACTCGCTCAACGGATTCGTACCGATCTAGACAGCGCTATGCAGCCTCAGATCAAGGCTTTGCTAGCGAGTATACTGGGCGTAGAAGTCCTAGATGTACTTAGCGACGCAACATTAAGTACGGGTAGAACCGGCATCATTGGAGTGCTGAGCTGCCCACCTTCTGTTCGGAACCCAGAAACCATCTCTAAAGATAGAAAGCTCAAATAATCTACAGTCTGCCTAGTGCAGGCATTTTATAGTTCAGGTAGTTATGAGCGATAGAAGCGTCTGTCTAAAACATTTCGCTTTTCTTAAATACCTTACTTTTTGAAGAAGAAGCTTCGTTTGGATCTATGCCGAAAGACAGCGTTGTGTTGCTTGTTTTCTCCCTAGCGATTGACTGCTCTGGGGCGATCGCTTTCGTATGCTTTTAAAGCACTATGCACCTGAGCGGTAAACCAAGGCGTAGTTAGCCAACGGTTTGCGTAATTTGCATAATCAGTAGAGCGCTTCCAGAATAGAATTATAAAAGACACGACTAATAGCTGCTCAATTAAGCCATTGGAGATATTTTTTTATGACCATAGAGTTAAAAGAAGATGTGATGTACATTCTTCTGACTAAGATGGGCGATCGCCCTATGTCAGATGAGGCTAAGCCCATCAAACTTTCGGCAACTGACTTCACTGGCCGCAACACCGATAAGAGCGAGATTTTGTCCCACCTCGACTATCTCAACCAAAAAGGATACATCGAAGCAGAGTTTGAAGGTGACGCCTACGCAGACGAAGGCCCTAACCCCATACCTGAACACGTAGGCTTGCGCACAGCTAAAATAACGGCGAAAGGTAAGAAGCTGCTAGAAGAAATGAAGGCAAATCCGCCTGCGGCGTTAGATTCAGGTCCGAGTACGCCCATTGCCACCAAAGACACTGACTTTCTCAATAAGGTCATGCTCAAAGGCAATATTGAGGATATCTACGATGCTAGAGACATCACAGAAATTGTCTTTCGCACCATGCGCGACTTGATGACGACCGAAGCGCAGGAGGACGTTGCTAGCGATCTTCATACCACCACCCTCGAAACAGACAAGAAGGCTCTTTCTGGCGAAGTCTCAGATCTGTGGCAAGATTCAAACCCACTTGTCCGCTTCTTAAGCAAGATCCGTCCGCCGCTTAAGTTTAGCGACGACACCTTTCTTTTTAGAATCGAGAAGGAAGCTGGTTTGCCTAAAACGACTGGCCCTAGCACCGTCGTCAAGGCTGTCTTTAGCGCTACTAAAGAGGAGCTTTCGGCAGAGCGCGTAGCAGAAGTAGCCGGTTTCTTGCCCGGTAAAGTCCGTACATTATGGGAGGAAGCATAATTCATTATGAATGAAGAAGAACTCAAACAACAAAACGAACAGCCTGAAGGCGAGTCTCACATTAACCCCGGTGATAAAGAGGCACCTCCTGGAACCTCAGCTGAAGAGAAAGGGGAAAAGGTTGCCGTTGAGTATCAAGATGCGCTGGGCAACGATGTAGAAGTCCCTACCTACTTTGTTGCAGAAGGCGAAGATGGGGAAAAAGAGGCGCTGCACCACGTAAAGGATGCAGAGAAAATCTCTGATGTCATTCGCGAAGCGAGAGTCAACGAGGACGGAGAGCGCACTTGGCGCTAGTTAGCCAGACGTCTTGGCAACCAACCATAAGCGCAAACGCTGATTGAAGCTGCTGCCTTGCTTAATTGCGGGGCGGCAGTTTTGAGTAAGCCTATAAGCCTGAACTCATAAGATTATACTCATAAGATTAAACTGCAAGCCATAAAGCCTGAAGGAGAAAACATGGACGCTGTATTTGACGAGTCTTTATTGATTAGCGTTAGAGAGAAGCTCGCCGAACTGTTGGTACAGGCCATTGCTGTTCTACCTGGGCTGGTTTTGGCCGTCATTGTTTTATTGCTAACGAGAAGCTTCGCTAACCTAGTCCGCAGAGCCGCTCGAAAGGTCGCGAATAAGACGCTTAAAAGTCTATCTTTGCAGACGCTTCTAGTCCAAACTGGCTATGTAGGTGCTTGGGCAACAGGAATTTTACTGGCCTGCATTTTGGCGTTCCCAGATGTTGGCGTTACCGATTTAGTAGCACTATTAGGGCTGGGCTCGGTTGCTATTGGCTTTGCTTTTCAAGATATTTTCAAAAACTTTCTCTCGGGCATCTTGCTGTTACTGCAAGAGCCTTTTTCTCTACGCGACGAAATTGTTGTAGAGGGCTATGAGGGTACCGTTGAAGAGATCGCCTTAAGAGCAACCAGTATTCGGACGTACACTGGCGAATTAGTTGTCGTTCCTAATTCAATTGTTTTCACTAGCCCAGTTAGAGTGAAAACGGCTAAACCGCAGCGTAGAACAGATTTAGCCATTGGCGTAGATTACAATACGCCGCTACATATGGCCGTAGAAACAATGCTAGCCGCCGTTAATTCTATTGAAGAGGTCCGCTCTATGCCCTCTGCCGAAGTTGATATTGTAGAGTTCGGCGATAGTTCAATCAATTTTTTGGTTCGCTACTGGACAATCCCTCAGCAGAAGAGCGTAAGAAGGGTACAGACACAGGTGATTCTAGCGCTCAAGCAAGCCTGCGATGAGGCAAACATCAGCATCCCATATCCTATTCGAACGGTGTACCACTTCGATCAGGACAGATACGCAGACTCCAGCAGACTAGGGACACCCGCTGCGAACTAATCTTTTAAGTCCAATACTATTTTGTGAACGCCTGTGAGCGCTAATATATACCTCATCTATAATCCTGTTTCTGGTCAAGGCGATGCAGCAGTCGAGCGATCGCGCATCGAACAGCTGCTCGGGGCTAGGCTTAACCTCACAGTTTTAGAAACCACGCCCGAAGCGTCCGCTGAAGATCTAGCCGAGCAGGCGATTGAGCAGGGCGCTGAAGGGGTTGTAGCGTCCGGAGGCGATGGCACGGTATCTGCAGTTGCAGGGAAGCTCGTTGGCACTGGGTTACCGCTAGGCATTATTCCTAGAGGAACAGCGAATGCGATCGCGGCTGCCTTTGGCATTTCGGATAATACTGACAATGCCTGCGCCACTATTCTAGAAGGCATTCCCAGACAAATTGATGTGGGTAGCTGTAATGGAAAACCACTAATACTCCTTGCAGGAGTCGGGTTAGAAGCCGAGGTGATAGCACAGGCAAACCGCGAGCTAAAGAACAAGTTAGGGACAGCCGCCTATATTCTCTCTGCCTTTCAGCAGGTAAGGGAGCTAACGCCGTTCAATGCAGTCATAGAGACGGCGGATCGAACTATTAGCTTTGACGCATCGGGGATTACGATCGCGAACGCCGCGCCTGCCACGTCGGTTCTAGCGCAGGGCCCATCAGACGTAGTGCCGTTTGATGGGCTGCTAGATGTCACAATATTTGCGCCCGAAGGAGCAGGTAGCGCGATCGCGGCCTCTTACAATCTTTTCCAAACGGCTATGAACAGACGCTCTAGTAAGCGAGAAGACATTGGCTACTTTCGCTGTAGAGCGCTCACCATTACAACCGATACCCCTCAAAAAGTTGTGCTAGATGGCGAGATGATAGGAGATACCCCCATTGAAATTCGCTGCATTCCCAAAGGGCTCATATTAATGACACCGAAAGAAGGCACCTTCGACCCACCCGAAAAGCTAGAAGGGTTACCTAATCTCAAAATTCAGTACAAGCAGGCTTAGGTGCGATCGCCTCGCCCTCAGACAAGAAAAAGGACAGAATAGCAATGCCATTCCGTCCTCAAATCAGCTCGGGACTAAAGCGGTCCTGCAACTACCTTTATTTAGGCTACAGAACACTTAGACAACAAAAGTAGTTAGATAGCAGAAGGATAAACGCTATCCGCGACAAAAACGGGCTTCGTATCGTACTCAGCTTCGACTTCCTCTCTCACAGAAAGATCCCAATTCAAGTCGTAGTCCCTCTCAAAATCGGCCACTATAAAAGGACGCAAAACGCCCGTAACCGTAATCGCCTCAGATTCCTCTATTGGCCTAAAAGCAGCCGTATCTGGTGCGTATACCAGCAGGTCTTCGCCGCCAAACAGCTGCTCCTCAGCAATGGTAAACAAACCTGTCTCGCGAATCTCATCAACGTCCCCTTCCACTGCAATACGCTGATTGTAAAATTTCTCAGGATCTGCGGTAATCTCACCTGGATCGGGCGCTAGCGCAATAGACTGCGCGATGATAACCGGCTTAGTTTCATAGTCTTGATAAAGATCGGGATCTAGCGTCAGACCGTAGCTCTCGGCCACCGTCGTCATCGCAAAAGTTTCGACCGTGCCAGTCACCTGTACTTCGCTATCGCCAACATCAGGCACGACAAAAGCTTCACCCGTCGCGTTAATTACCAAGATGCCTTCGCCATCAAAATAATTATCGTCATTTAGTAAGAAAGCCGAATCGTCAACGGTTTCTTCTACGGTGCTGCGGATTGTGACTTCTTCGCCAACATGATCGCCCGTATTTTCGGCAACTTCCTCAGCGGTCACGTTGCTTTCTTCTGCGGCTGTGTCTGCTACATCAGACCCCCCGCAGGCCGGTAGTAAAGCCAAAGCAGCAGCAGCTAAAAGCCCAAGTGCCGCAGACCCACACTTATTTGAACAGCGGCGCTGATTCTTGTGCGGGCCGTTACTCTGATCACGGCTTCGGCCTTTATCGCTACTTAAAAATATATTTTTCAATCTATAGTTCCTCTTTAATGGTGGCTTGGGAAGAAATGAAATTTGTTAGAAATGGCCAACAGCTAGAGCTAACCAACGGACAGTCAAGACAGCAATAGACAATCAGTCAGATAAAATTTCTGCATAGCGCAACTGATGTGTCGAACAATACAGACAGGATACTAAATCACCTTCTCTCTTTTGAGCTATATAGCTAGTTTCAATAGAAAGATCATTGTTAAGATGCCAAAAGTTAAAATGTCAGAAGTTAGAATGTCAGAAGCTGACGAACCCAAAGTCTTTTAGACCGAAAACACAGCCGAAAAACTAACTGAGAAACAGCCCCGAAAACAAAAAAGCTATCCGTCGTTGCCTTGGGTGTGAGGGTGCATTCCTGCACTTCAATCGGCGATCGCCATGGCGCGAGTTGCCCTCGGCCGGTGGGTTCATTAATGTTAGTATCTCTGAGTGTTTTCAGTCGTAATATTTCAGTCGTAAATATATTAAGGAGAGCCGAATGAGCGAGTCCGTTCAAGGATGTTTAAGAGTTGGTGAAAGTGCCCCCGACTTCACGGCAACAGCGGTTGTCGATCAAGAATTTAAGACAATTAAGCTATCCGACTATCGCGGAAAGTATGTTGTGCTCTTTTTCTATCCGCTGGATTTCACCTTCGTTTGTCCTACAGAAATCACGGCCTTTAGCGACAGCTACAGCCAGTTCAAGGATATTAACACCGAAGTACTAGGCGTTTCCGTAGACAGCGAGTTCTCTCACCTTGCCTGGATTCAAACCGACCGTAAGGCAGGCGGTGTTGGCGATCTCAACTATCCGCTAGTGTCCGATATCAAAAAGACCCTCAGCGCCGACTACAACGTCCTAGATCCCGAAGCCGGTATCGCTCTGCGCGGTCTGTTCATTATCGACAAAGAGGGTGTCCTTCAGCACGCGACCATCAACAACCTATCTTTTGGCCGCAGCGTAGACGAAACCTTCCGCGTACTTCAAGCCATTCAGTACGTCCAGTCTCACCCCGACGAAGTATGTCCCGCTGGCTGGCAGCCGGGCGATGCCACGATGAATCCAGATCCTGTGAAGTCTAAAGAGTTCTTTGCAGCCGTCTAAAGGGCAATTGCTCTTAGAATAGGCCCGCTTGTTAGCTGGGTTAGCACTCGCCAAAGGCCGATAGAATGTTGTTTTTAGCATCTATCGGTCTTTTGACGTCTTTTTGGAAACAAACCGCCCATGCAGCTCACCTCCCGCGATTTCAGCGGGCTTGTCAACCGCCGGTTCTTCAATAACCTACTGCCGGTGCCTGCCTACTGCCGATTTCTGCTCGGGCAAACGCTGCCCGACTTTGTGCTACCCAACGCCCAAAACAGTCAGTGCCAGCTCTCGCAATACAGAGGCAAGCCAGTTGTGCTGGCATTCACACGCATCTTTACAGAAAAACAGTACTGCCCTTTTTGCTATCCACATATTTTGGCACTTGTCGAGGCCTACCAACAGTTTGTGGGACTCGGCGCACAGCTCCTTCTCATTACCAGCACAGACAGCTCGCAAAGCCAGACGGTGCAGCAAGATCTGTCCCTACCCATGCCGCTGCTAGTAGACCCAAGCTGCCAAACATTTCACCAATATGGCACTGGGCAAGCATTAGGTGCACCGCTACCGGCACAGTTCGTGCTAGATGCCCAAGGCAAGCTGCGTTTTCAGCATCTGTTCTCGTTTGCCCACTCCAACGCAACGCCAGAGAGACTGCTCTGGGCCGTTCGAAACCTATAGCGGGAAAACCCGTGAAACCAACGGAGAAGGAGGGATTCGAACCCTCGATGAAGTTTACACCCCATAACTCCTTAGCAGGGAGCCGCTTTCAACCACTCAGCCACTTCTCCTTGAGTGAGCAACCATGATACCAAGAACTCTGCGAAAGCTCTAGCTGTATTTTCAAGGTTTTTTCAAAACTCGGCTTAAATCTAATTCAGGTGGCGGAAACGCCCACTCGAACGAGCATCTGGCAAAAACCCATTTACGCACCTACTGCTTACTCGGCTTCAACGCTATCTCTAACCGGCCAGTGTGTCACTGCGCCCTTTTGCACCCGAGGCAGCCGGTGCTTAAAGCTGCAAACAATTTCCCAAGAAATGGTCTGCGCCAGCGCGGCCCAACGATCTGCGCTTAAAGAATGTTCGCCCGTCTCACCCAAGTCCGTCTCACCTAAGAGTGTCACTACATCGCCCACCTGCACAGTCTCTAGCTCAGAGACATCTAGCACGAGCTGATCCATCGTAATCGACCCGATTTGCGGCACCAGGCAGTCGGCCACTACGCACTCCAACTGATTAGACAAAATACGCGGCACCCCATCCGCATAGCCAATGCCCACAATCGCAATTTTCATGGGCTTAGTAGCAACAAACCGATGACCGTAGCTCACCCCAGTACCCGGTTCAATTTGTTTAATATGCGTAATTCGAGCCTTCAAAGCTAGAACAGGACGCAAATCGACTTGGGCCTTTAAATGAGGCGCGGGGTATAGACCGTAGGTGGCCAGTCCAGCTCGTACCATATCGTAGTGCAAGCCTGAATCTGTTAAGGTTGCTGCCGAGTTAGCCAGATGCAATTTGGGCGGCAGCAGGGCCGCTTTCTCTAGAGCGGCGATTGCCCATTCAAACCGCTTGTGCTGAAGCTGCATTATCGCCGGATCGGGGCTATCTGCTGTGGCCAAATGAGAATATAGACTGACAGGTTCTAAATGAGGAAGCTGCTGAACTAAGCAAACAAACTCCACCGGATGCTGCCAGTCAAAGCCTAGTCGCGACATTCCCGTATCTAATTTTAGATGCACCGGAACTGCCATCGACTCGCCGGTATTAGTATTTTCTGCACTCGTCCCGGTATAGCGCCAATAGCTAGCTAGGGTCTCAGAAAATATCAGCGCCTGTTTAGGGTTAACAATCGTGGGCTGAAGCTGCCAGCGCGCGATCGCGCGCATCTCACCTGGCTCATTCACCGCCCCCATCACTAAAATTGGGGCATTAATCCCAGCTTTTCGCAGCTCCATGCCTTCTGGCACTGTCGCCACGCCCAGCCAAGTCGCTCCCGAAGCTAGCGCCACTTGAGCCACGCTCACGGCTCCGTGCCCGTAAGCATCGGCTTTCACAACCGACATCAAATCTGTTTTAGGTGGCAGCAGCGCTTTGAGCGATCGCACATTATGCGCTAGCGCTGCCAAATCAATCTCCACCCAAGCTCTACAGCGGCGCATAGGAGAAAGCGCAGGCGTTTGATCCCAACTGAGCATAGCGAACGTTCCTCTATCGCCTCAACAAAACTGGCTCAACATACTGCTTCGGCAAAACCATCTCAACAACGGTCTTCCACAAACAGCTTTTTTCCGAGAACACTTCTTCCGAAAACACCTTTAAGAGCGGTCTTCAAAGATATTTATCAACGTTCCATGATCTCAGATAGTCTATCAGCCGCAAGCCGCTCATAATAGGTCGTATATGCTAGTATTTAAGCAGGATCCTGGCTGGATGAAATGAGTAAAGTCCTCGTTTTGAATGCTTCTTACGAACCTTTGAACATCACAAGCTGGCGACGCGCTGTGGTGCTCATCATCAAGGGCAAAGCTGAACGGCTCGAAGAGCATCATCAGCAGATTTACCCTGGCTTCCAAATGCCTACGGTCATTCGGTTGCGTCATTACGTTCGCATTCCCTACAAAGAAATTCCGCTCACTCGGCGAAACCTACTGCACAGAGACAACAACACCTGCCAATACTGCGGCTACGCAGGCGACGGCCTGACGCTAGACCACGTTATCCCGCGCTCTCGTGGCGGCGGCGATAGTTGGGAAAACATCGTCAGCGCCTGCGTTCGCTGCAACGTTAAAAAAGGCAGCCGTACGCCCAAAGAAGCCAGAATGCCGCTGACGAATCCGCCGCGCAAGCCGCACAGCAGCCTTTATTTCGAAATATCCAGGCATGTGCGTGGTGGCGTACATCAAGAATGGCGACAGTACGTTATCGGTCTCAACTAAATCTACTCATCTTAATTACAGTTAGCTCAGCTCACTTCTTCTCAGCGTAATTTCTTTCAACTAGCGGCCCCTATCACTCATCGATCAAAGTCCTGTTCGATGCGAGTGACTACCCACGCATCTGTCTATCTCTAAGAGGGTTACCTATGATAGGTAATCACTGTGCCGCTACTCTGAACTTTTGGCCCTTTATGTCGTTTTTAGACTCTATATCGTCTACGGAAAGTACTTTGATAGATAACCTAGCTTCAAAATCTGCTTCAGAACCTAAGAAATCCACCGCTGAGGCTCAGTCAGAGAGGGGAGAAAGTGCGATCGCCGATCAAGCGGCTATTCTTCGCAGAGCGGCAGGGTTCGAAGACAACCCGGCAGAAGCGTTAGAAAAGCTGCTGAAAAAGCATAGCGGATCTCATCAGCTCGTTTTGCTGCAAGACTTCCCAGACCCAGACGCGCTCTCAGCGGCCTGGGCTTACCGTATCATTGCCAGCGCGTACAATATCCAATGCGACATCTACTACTCCGGAACGCTCAGCCATCAGGAGAACATCGCGCTCGTAAAGCTAACGAACCTACCGGCCAAACGCTGGCCGGCTCAGCCCAAAGACAGACCTGACCTGAATCAGTACCAGGGCTACATTTTAATCGACACTCAAGGCACAACCAGCCAACTTACAGATCTTGTAAAAGCCGCCGAGCTACCGTTGATCTTAGTCGTCGATCATCATGCTAGCCAAGGCAAACTGGACGCCGAACTAGCCGATATTCGTCCAGATATCCACGCCACAGCCACTATCTTGACGCAGTATTTACAGTCTGGGCTCATTCAGCTCGATCGCAGCAATAGCACCCACGTCAAATGCGCAACAGCGCTCATGCACGGCTTGCGTTCAGACACGAGTCAGCTCATGCAGGCTTCAGAGCCAGATTTTTTAGCGGCTGCTTATCTCAGTCAATATTACGACGCCCAGCTTTTGAGCGCAGTATTGCAGGCTTCTCGCTCTAGACGGGTGATGGATGTGATCGAGCGATCGCTCCGCAATCGTCACATGCAAAATAGCGTATCCATCGCAGGTGTCGGCTATCTGCGCTACGAAGATAGAGACGCCATTCCTCAAGCCGCCGATTTTCTAGTCACCGAAGAAAACGTCCATACCGCTGTCGTCTATGGTATTGTCCACGACGAAGACGAAGAAAAAGAGCTGGTTGTCGGCTCGTTGCGAACGAATAAAATCACGCTCGACCCCGACGAATTTATTAAAGAAGCTTTCGGACAGGACAGCCAGGGGCGCTTCTTCGGCGGTGGCCGATCGATGGCGGGCGGGTTCGAAATTCCGATTGGCTTTCTCTCTGGCTTTTATGAGAACGGCGACTATAACCGTCAGAAGTGGGAAGTTTTTGACAAGCAGATTAAGCAAAAGCTACAGCGCTTAGTCAACCCAGAAAACGGCGTTCTCAATACCGATTAAACACCAGCAGCGCGTGACAACTTCCTGAGCAGCGGTATCAGAGGTTACCTATCCAGTGTGCCGATGACCAAATACTATATAAAGCAGCAGTTAAGCATTCATTAGCAAGGGAGTCTCCAAATGGCGACATGCGACTATAGGCCGGGTTTGGAAGGTGTTCCGGCCACGCAGTCGAGTATTAGCTACGTCGATGGGCAAAACGGCGTATTGGAGTATCGCGGCATCAGCATTGAGGATTTAGCGAGACAAAGCAGCTTTTTAGAGACGGCCTATTTGCTCATTTGGGGCGGACTGCCTACCCAGCAAGAGCTCACCACGTTCGAGCACGAAGTACAGTACCATCGCCGCCTCAAGTATCGCATTCGCGACATGATGAAGTGCTTTCCAGAAAGCGGACATCCCATGGATGCCTTACAAGCTTGTGCAGCAGCTTTGGGCTTATTCCACTCTAAGCGCGAGCTAGAAGATCCTAGCTACGTACAGGATGCGGTAGTGCGCATTATTGCCAAAATTCCGACAATGGTCGCTGCTTTTGCGCTCATGCGGAAAGGAAACGACCCTGTTCAGCCCAGAGACGATTTGGGCTACGCGGCTAACTTTCTTTATATGCTCAATGAAAAGGTGCCCGATCCTCTAGAGGCCCGCATCTTTGACGTGTGCCTAATACTCCACGCAGAGCACACCATCAACGCCTCTACTTTTTCTGCGATGGTAACCGCCTCTACGCTGACAGATCCTTACGCAGTCGTGGCCTCAGCCGTTGGCACATTAGCTGGGCCACTGCACGGCGGAGCGAATGAAGAAGTCATTGCCATGCTTAAAGAAATTGGTTCAGTTGAGAACGTACGCCCCTATATTGAAGATCGAATTGCCAAACGGGCCAAAATTATGGGCTTCGGGCACCGCGTGTATAAGGTGAAAGATCCTAGAGCAGCTATCCTACAGCGATTGGCCGAGCAGCTATTTGACAAGGCAGGTCGCGACGCCTATTACGATATTGCGCTAGAGCTAGAGCTTGTTGTAGAAGAGAAGCTGGGTCATAAGGGCGTATACCCCAACGTGGACTTCTATTCGGGCTTGCTGTATCGAAAGTTAGGGATTCCGACAGACTTGTTTACGCCCATTTTTGCGATCGCCCGTGGCGCTGGCTGGCTAGCTCACTGGAAAGAACAAATCGGCGAAAACCGTATCTTCAGACCCACCCAAATCTACACTGGCCCGCACGAGCAGCCCTATACTCACATCGACCATCGTATCCACCTTTGGGAAAACTCCGGCAAAAGAACAGCCGATCTGGCCCTTCCCGAAGTCTCTCGCACTGCCTAAGTAATATCAAAGACCTAGAACCCAATCTAAATAAGCGCATTCGTTCGCTAAAAAACTTTGGAAAGTTTTTTAGCGAACCTAGCAGTCTCTAAAAGTGACTAAGATCGTTGACAAATCGGGATTCAGTAAATTTACTCAGCCGAAAATAGGCTTTAAGCCTAAGCAGTGATGGGCGTTACCCCTCTTGGCAATACCGAATTATCCCGTGAATATGTTTCCAGTGACGATTTTCAGGAACTCCAGCCCCTTCGGCCTTGTGTCGAGGGGGTTTTTATGTGCACCTATCGAAAGATCGTTTAGGCAGAGATTAAGCGCTAGAATCTTCTAGAGACAGCGCGAGTAGGATCAGCGTCCTAGAAAACAGTATGACCCCAGGCATAGACCTCCAAGGCACGTTCGTTCAGGCACTGATGGATTTAGGGTTACCTGCGGGTGCTGCTAAAACTATCTGGATTCCGCTACCTATGCTGCTAATGCTAGTAGCAGCAACTATCAGCATTTTTATATCCGTCTGGCTAGAGCGTAAAATTTCCGCCGCCGCTCAGCAGCGAGTTGGCCCAGAATACGTTGGCCCCTTAGGTGCCCTTCAAGCGGTTGCAGATGGCGTCAAGCTAATCTTCAAAGCAGACATCACTCCCGCTAAGTCAGACCCTTATCTATTTGTGCTAGGGCCTGCAATCGTCGTAATTCCCGTCTTTCTATCTTTTCTCATTGTGCCCTTCGGCCAAAACATGGTCATCACCGATCTAGGCATCGGTATCTTCCTATGGATTGCGCTCTCTAGCATCGCGCCCATCGGCTTTTTGATGGCAGGCTACTCCTCCAATAACAAATACTCACTTTTAGGCGGACTTCGCGCCGCGGCTCAGTCGATCAGCTACGAGATTCCGCTAGCCCTCTCAGTTCTAGCGGTCGTCATGATGAGCAACGGCCTGAGCACTATCGACATCGTCAATCAGCAGTCCAGCTACGGCATCTTGGGTTGGAACATCTGGCGACAGCCCGTAGGCTTCGTTATCTTCTGGATTTCGGCCCTAGCAGAGTGCGAGCGCTTGCCTTTCGACCTGCCAGAGGCAGAAGAAGAGCTAGTAGCGGGCTATCAGACTGAGTACACGGGCATGAAGTTTGGCCTGTTCTACGTCGGCTCTTACGTCAACCTCGTCCTCTCTGCGCTGGTCGTTTCGGTGCTCTATCTAGGCGGCTGGAACTTCCCCATTCCGGTAGAAACTATTACCGGACTCCTGGGCATCAACGAAAACGCACCTTGGGTGCAGATTATCACTGCATCTCTAGGCGTCGTTATGACAATGATCAAAGCCTATTTGCTGGTATTCCTGACTATTTTACTGCGGTGGACGGTGCCTCGTGTTCGTATCGACCAACTGCTAGACCTGGGCTGGAAGTTCTTGCTACCAATCTCTTTAGTAAACCTATTGGTCACCGCGGGTCTAAAGCTGTCTTTCCCGATGGCGTTTGGTGGCTAAGCCCACAAACCAATTTGCCCTCCGTTTAATATTTTTGTAATCTTTCATCCTACATAGACCTCTTGCCATGTTGAATTTTCTCAAACAAGTTGGAGACTACGCCAAAGAGACCGCTCAAGCAGCAAAATTTATTGGTCAAGGTCTGTCCGTCACATTCGACCATATGAGCCGTCGCCCGGTCACGGTAAAGTACCCCTACGAGAAACTAATTCCTTCAGAGCGCTATCGTGGCCGCATTCACTTTGAGTTCGACAAGTGTATTGCTTGCGAAGTGTGCGTTCGCGTTTGCCCGATTAACCTGCCGGTAGTGGACTGGGAGTTTAACCGGGAGACTAAGAAAAAGACGCTAAATCACTACAGCATTGACTTTGGCGTCTGCATTTTCTGCGGCAACTGCGTGGAATATTGCCCCACAAACTGCCTGTCGATGACAGAAGAATATGAGCTATCGGCGTACGATCGCCATAACCTTAACTACGACAGCGTAGCGTTGGGCCGCTTGCCTTACAAGGTAACTGAAGACCCAATGGTAGAAGCGATGAGAGAGCTAGCCTACCTACCCAAAGGCGTATTAGACCCTCACGATTTACCGGCTGGTTCGCAGCGAGCTGGGCGATCGCCTAGAGACATACTCGCTGAGCTAGAAGCTGAAAAAGCAAAAGCAGATGCGAGTAAACCCGCCGAAGCAACCACTGAAAGTAAAGAGTAGGTGGTAAATTAATCAGAGCGATGGCAAGCGCTCTTGAGCAGAGACTTAGGCCATTCGTTAGAGCAGAGAATTTAGAGCAGAAAATTGTGAGGAAAAAATTACTTTGAACTTAGCAGAAGGTGTTCAGCTAGTCTCGTTTGCTATCCTAGCGGCGATTGTCATTGTCGGTGCGCTGGGCGTAGTCTTACTCTCTAATATTGTCTATTCTGCGTTTTTGCTCGGCCTAGTTTTTATCAGTATTTCTGGTATCTATATTTTACTGAACGCTGGTTTTGTAGCAGCCGCGCAGGTATTGGTATATGTAGGCGCGGTCAACGTGTTGATTCTGTTTGGAATCATGCTGGTTAACAAGCAAGAAGACTTCGTTCCGATTAAAAATGAGTGGATCAGCAGAGCCACTACGGGCGCGGTTTGCGTCGGCATTTTTGCCTTGCTAAGTAACATGGTTCTCGCACACCCCTGGCTAATTTCTACGGAAGCAGCTGCTGGCGACCAGGCAATTGAGGTCATTGGTCGGCACTTCTTTACCGACTTCCTGCTTCCTTTTGAGCTAGCTTCGGTGCTGCTGCTCATTGCACTAGTAGGCGCGATCATCTTGGCTCGTCGCGAGTACATTCCCGATGAAGCCGTTGCGCAGAGCAAGTCTTTGACTTTGCCGGAGCGCCCTCGCGAGCTAGTAGCGGCTGGTGCGCGCGACGAAGATTAATCTCGAAAAAGATTAGATATAAGCGCAGATCGCCTCAAAGCCTCAGATTTTTGCTCAGCTATCTCTATCCAAGCCGCAGATTCATTCCTATGCAACTCGAATATTTCTTACTGCTAGCTGCCGCCCTGTTTTGCATCGGCATTTACGGTTTAGTCTCTAGTCGCAATGTCATCCGAGTGCTGATGTCGATTGAGCTGATGCTCAATGCGGTCAACATCAACTTGATGGCATTTTCTAACTACCTTGATCCTGCGCAGATCAAAGGACAGGTTTTTTCGGTCTTCGTTATTACGATTGCTGCCGCTGAAGCAGCAGTGGGCTTAGCCATTGTTCTTTCTATCTATCGCAACCGCGACACGGTAGATATGGAGCGATTCAACTTACTTAAGTGGTAGCAACCGCCATCTATCGTGACTGCTATCGACTCGCTACTTTCATTAACTGCTGATAAGCCTCAACTGCTCATGAGCCGGATGTTACTTAGGATAAGTTCGTGCAGCTAAAGCAGGTCGTTATTGTATATAAAGCAGGCAACCAGCAAAGTCGGGGCTGGGCCGATAAGTGTGCCCGGCAGCTAGAGTCGTTGGGAGCTAAGGTAATGCTCGGGCCTAGCGGAGCGCAGGATAATCCCTATCCCGTTTTTTTAGAATCAACGCCTGTTCCAATTGACTTGGCCGTTGTTTTGGGTGGCGATGGCACCGCGCTTGCTGCAGCGAGGCATCTAGCAGCAGACGATATTCCAATTTTGGCGGTTAACGTAGGCGGACACTTAGGTTTTTTAACAGAGTCTGCTGAGATTGCGGGTGATTTTGAAGCAGTTTGGGATCGCCTACAGTCTGACAAGTTTGCGGTGCAGCAGCGAATGATGCTGCAGGCCCAAACCTATCGGGGGCCGTCGGGCCAGTTTGAGGCGGTAAGCGATCGCTACTTTGCGCTCAACGAGATGTGCGTTAAGCCCGCCTCGCCTAACCGCATGATTACTTCTATTTTGGAAGTAGAAATCGACGGCGAAGTCGTCGATCAGTATCAGGGCGACGGACTGCTTATCAGTACGCCTACCGGCACTACTGGCTACACGGTTTCGGCAAATGGCCCGATTGTTCACCCCGGAATGCATTCCATTACCGTCACGCCGATCTGCCCGATGAGCCTGTCGAGCCGCCCGATTGTACTGCCGCCCGGTTGCACAGTGAGCGTTTGGCCACTGAAAGACGAAGAGGGCAACACCAAGCTTTGGACAGACGGTGTGCTTGGCACTGCTATCTGGCCGCAGCAGCGCGTTGATATCCGCATGGCCGAGCATTTAGCAAAATTTATTATTTTGCAAGAAGATCACTCCTACTATCGGACGCTACGCAATAAGTTGCAGTGGGCCGGTGCCAGAGTAGACTACAGCGAACATCCTGAGGCAGACAGTAACATAGGCAAAGGATGATCTCAGCTATGGGATGACGCAGGAGCTTGACCAGAACACGATTAGAGCACTACTCCACTGCCCAGGGCCTTCTAAGCACAACCTGATTGCGACCTCTGCGCTTAGCCTCGTAAAGTCCCAAGTCGGCAGTATCAACTAACGTGCTTACCGCCATATCCGGCTTAGGCACCAGCGTTGTCACTCCCAAGCTAATGCTGACGTAGGACGATACCTGAGAAGACTTATGGGCGATCTTTAGCGCTTGCACTCTGGCTGCTGCGTCCTTTGCAACTTGCATAGCACCTTCTGCCGTCGTATTAGGCAGCAGCACCACAAATTCTTCGCCCCCATAGCGTGCGGCCAAATCGTCAGGTCTACGAACAGAACCGCCAATGGCCCTGGCAACCTGCTTCAGACATTCGTCCCCTTCGGGGTGACCATAGGTATCGTTATAGAACTTGAAATAGTCTACGTCGCATAATACTAGCGAAATAGGTGTGTGCGATCGCAAAGCCCGCTGCCACTCTTTTGTCAGATGATCTTGAAAGCTACGACGATTCGCCAGTTGGGTCAGTTCATCGACATGAGATAGCGTTTGCAACCGATTTATTTTTTGCAGTCGGGTAATGACCGGAGAGGCAAACAGCGATAAGCTGACCGGCACAACAGGTAGCCACCAACCCGCTAGCATCAGCGCTAAATAACTTGCACCAAACGTAAGGCCCAAACAGCACCCAAACAGCATCAGTCGCTTCATATCACTACGCCCTAGCTGGTAGAGCAATATTCCTAGCCCGGCGTAGGCAGCAATCAAAAAAACTTCTGCCTGCTCAGGCAGCGTACGAATCGTAGAACGCTGGCCAAAAGCAGCGCTGATGACTTGGCTCACCAGGCTGGCATGAAGCTCAATACCATGGCTTGGCAACAGACCACCTTCACCGCGATTGCTGTAGGGCGTAAAAAATACATCGGCATCCCCCGACTGCATACTGCCAATTAGCACAATCTTTTCGCGCAGCGCCTCCGATGGCAACTCGCCATTCAATACCTCATAAGAGCTATAAGTTTGAAAGCTCAAATTAGGCCGCCAGTTGAGGATGATTTGATAGCCTCCCGCGTCGGCGTCATGGTAGCCCCCCGAGTTTTTCTCAAAAGGAGGTATCCGCGCATAGCCCAGCTCTAGCAAATCTGGACTCCCTGCCGGTTCAATATCGTGAGTAGATAAGTATTCGAGCGCGACGCGAAAGGCCAACCCCTCTAGTACGCGTTTGTCGGCGCTTGGAAACAAAAATCCTCGGCGCACCCGCCCGTCTATATCGACAATGAGGTCGCTAGCGGCCATCTGATTATTGCGAGACAGCACAGAATTACCGGATACTGCCGATAGGGCCTCGTCATCAACCACCTTTTCAATCCCGATGATATTAGGTGTTTCTTCAAAGATCGTCTGCAAGCGCTCGTAGCCCTCGTCGCGAGGCACATTGCGAAAAAAGTCTAAGCCAATGACAGTAGGCGCTTGCGCCTTAACCTTCTCGATCAGATTGGCCATCAGGTCGTCGGAGATAGCAGCGGCATCCTCGCGCACGACATCCGATTCAGTAACGCCAATAATTACAATACGATCATCTAGACGCTCTGCTGGCCGGTGGTTCATCATCCAGTCGAAGGTATGCAGCTCCCACACCTGCAAAACCCCCAAACTTCGAAGCAGTAAAACACTCCCCGTTGCAGCAATACCTAGCAACGGAACCACGTATTTCTTATCGACTAGCTTTCGCCGCCAGGTCTTGAGAATGTATTTCCACTCTCTAACAGGCGAGCTATGAGGAGTCTCTATCACGTGAAATCCGGCTTGAGCAATCGCTGCGTAGAAGGGTGATTAGCAAAAGCAACCCGACTGAAATTTCCTTGCGGGGCGCTGGCTTCATATCTAGTAAACCCATTGCATAGACGAGAGGCTCAGCCCCACATCATGCGCAGCTAAGCCTCCTATCTATATCAACGCAGGCACTTAGTCAACGATTTTCTAAGTGCGGTTCTATTACTCCCTTGTCGATTATTCAATGGCTAGCGAAAGCTCCAAGGGGACGTCGGTTTCTGCTTGGGCAAGCAAATTACGGATCTCTAGCAGCGTGTTAATGTCCGGCTCAGCGCGATAGGCTGCGATTAAGGTATTGAGGGCGTCATACCAGATACCGTTAGAGGCATAGGTGCCTGCCTGATCGATCGAACTAGAGGCCGCGGCGATCGCCATACTGGGTACGCGCTCTACAAAACTGCGAGCGTGAATCTGACTTTCACCACCATTGCAAGAAACAAAAACAGTCCACCGATAGCGAACACCCGCTTCTAAGGCGGCTTCTTTAGGAAGCGAAACTTCGACTAGCCCAGTCCCCGAGCGCAGCTCTTGACGATATATAGGCTCTGCCTGCTCGGGGTGAGAAAGCACAAACTCCATATCGGCCATGCCTTTGCTCTCTAGATACCAGGACAGTTTGGGCTGGGCAGTCGTCGTCAGCCCAGAATCGCCATTAGGAACTAGCAAAGTAATAGCCGGATCGGGTTCTGAGGCGTTGAGCGCACAGGCCGAAGCCGAGGCGCTGCGACGTCCGCCAGACAGCGTACTAGAAGCGCTGCCGCGTTCTGGGTTGGGGGTCCAACGGACGCCTGCTTCGGCAGGATTGCCGATTTGCCAACCGCTAGCAACGGTTGCAGTAGAAGGAACATAGCTACTAGACCAAGCAGCCAATGTTAGAAATGCGCCGAGAACGTGGTATTTGCTCATGAGTGAAGTCCCTATGCTTAATATGGTGATTTGCTCAACTAAACGGTATAGACAATGTATAAATAAACACCGTCAGGTTAGAAAAGACATTCACCGAACAGCCACCTCAGTAGGCTGTTTTTGTTTGTATAAATTTATACTTACAAGTAGAAGAGAATCAGTGAGCTTTTGTGATAAAGTTTCCACATATTTAGAATCTATTCTGCTAAGAAGTCATGAAGATTACTTGTATTGCGTTAGTTAGGTGAATAGATTTTCGACAAATCGAATCTAGACAGCAAAACAGAAGCTACAGAGGCATTTATTCGGTGAGAGATGCGGTTAAATCTGCAATTGAAGTGACGATTTTGCTCGCTTCCACCAGTGAAACATTCTGACAAGGTGTTTGATTAGGGTAGTTTTGCGCAATCATCGCGGCCCCGGCTAGTCGGTACGAACCCTCTGCGTTACTCAACCATTGGCTAAACAGTTGACTAGACGGTTGGCTAAGCGGTTGGCTGTCCTGCTTGCTCTCGTTCGCAGGACTGTAGTAAAGATCGTGGGCTGCGCCGAATGCAGGCGAATCAAAAGATTGAACCATCAAGCCATCCGTATTTTCAGCGAGTGGTAACTGGCGGTAGTATTCAATGGCAAAGCACTGGTTCTTTGGGTTGCGGTAGAGCAAACTATAAGACTGAGATCCTGCCAAGCGATAGTCGGCTAGGACAAAATTGGCGGGAATGTAAGCCGGAGCCATGACCGGAAGGTGCTTGATTTTTGCAAAGACATCAGGCGAAATTCTGCCTAGGAAAGCACTCTTGGGCGGCGGCGGTGGCATCACAGCAGCGGGCGAGCTGTTAGATGAGGCAGAAGGCTCAATAGGTGAAGGGCTAGGGCTACAGCTTACTAAACCAGCGGCTAACAGTGCGATCGCAGGGCCGCTCCCTTGGCGCATCGCTCTCAAAACAAGCTTTTCCACAAGGTTTCTTCTGCTGCTAAACAATTGTTTTCTAGATTAATGCGCTTCAAACTTATACAGGCTAAGCCAATGCGCTATAGGGCTGACCGTTTTTATGCTCGAACCGTCTAGCGCCTTCCACCGTTGGAACACAGACCAAATCTTCATCTGGATAGTCGGCGCGATCTGGAGTAGCGCGATCGCCGACTTCTAAATACACAGCTATCTGCCCAGACCGATTGACCAGATGATGTCCATTCGCAACCCCTGCCGCAAACCCTGCCATCTCTCCGGCCATTAGTCTCTGCTCACCTTCGTTAGTAATCAGCGTCAGTTCGCCTTGAACAACGTACACAAATTCATCTTGAGCAGAATGCCAGTGACGAAGCGCCGATTGTGCACCGGGTTCGAGAGTCGTCAGGTTTACGCCAAAGTTTTTGAGTCCGGCGGCTTCGCCTATCTTCTTACGCGATCGCCCCTCTACTGCCGACCTAAAAGGCTCCGGATAATTTGTCCCCGTCTGCACGGAAACCGCGTCAGGATCTATTTTCATAAGGTCTAGCTATCCCCCTTATTTTAGATGTCTGTATCTTGTGGCGCTGTGCATCTGTGTATATAAAGAGCACAGCTTAAGAAGCCTGCTAAGCTTTGGCTAAACCTTGGCTATCCAGCCTGGTTCTATTGGAGTCACCAGACATTCTGGACAAGCCTCTAGGCGCTGAGACAGCACTGAAATAGCCGGATAGCTATGAACATTAATTACGTCAGGCATTAGAAACTGCGTAAACTGCCAGGCAACGCCCACCGTAATATCAGCTTGTGAAAGCTGTCCGCCAACTAGCCAATCATCGGCCTCAGCAGCGTAGGGTTCGATTAAGTCGTAGGCGGCCACCAGTTGGGATTGAATGCGATCGCCCCAGGGCTGGTACTGCTTATCGTTGGGTCGCTTGCGTTCGTATTCAATCTGAACACTTTTATCGCAAGCGTTCAAACCTAGCCCAATTATTCGAATAGCTGTTTGGTAATCGGCGATCGCCTCAGGCATCAGCGTTTTCTTTTCGCCAGCAATTCGCTCTACATATTGCAAAATCAGCGTCGAGTCCATGAGAACCTCACCATCGTCACAAACCAAAGACGGTGCTTTCAGCAGCGGATTAATTTTTCGAAACGTATCCATACTGCGAAACACAGAGATCTCAGACTGCTCGAAAGGGATCTCTAGATAGCGCAAGGAGAGTGCCACCCGTCGAACATACGGAGAATCGAGCATCCCAACTAGCTGCATTTATCTGCCTGGTATTGCGTACGATTCTAGGAAACCACGGATCTGTCGCTCAGCCAATCTAGATTTTAGATGACAGGATTCTCCATATAGACCGTTTATATGAGAATAGATGAGAAATATTAGATAGATGAGAAATATTAGATAGACAAGAAACATAAGCTCAAACAGAGACTGAGCGTTCTGTAGAAAACGCTAGCCGGGCAGTAATGAAAAAATCTCTTCTATCAAAGATTTCGTCTTATCATCTAGCTTTCTCCAATCCACCTCACCCGAGGAGGCCAACAAATTGGTATCCGCTTCAAGAGACCTATCCAAGTCCGTAGAATAGTTCGTCGTACAAACCTGGTAGCAGAGCGCCCAAACATCTAAAGTTTGCGCTGCAAACTCCACCTTCGTTAGCTTTAGCGTATACAGCGGCGACGGTTGAGGGAGCTGTGACATGAGTTCGGCAACTCGATCATGCTCTTCGGTAGGCACGCCATGGAGCTGTTTTTGAAGGTCGGCGTAGGACTGTTTTTGCTCATCGCTCGTCCCTTCCGGCCAAACCAAAGTTTCCTCATATTCGCCCTTCCAGTCAGACTCATCTAACTGCTTACGCAGATTATCAATGACGCGAATCAGCGCTGGCTGCATTAACTGCTCAACCTGCGATCGCGCCAGTGGCGTAGAAAATGTAGATGTCATTGAGCCTCCCTATGCATCCATTCGAAACCAAGCGGTCAGAGCCACCGCTAAACCATCGGCAGCATCGTCCGGCTTAGGAACTTTGTCTAGCTTTAGTTCGCGGGTAATCGCATCTTGAACGTCTGCTTTATCGGCGTTGCCATGCCCAGTAATAGACTGTTTTATCTGAGCGGGCGTAAATTCTACAAAGGGCAAATTTCGCTGAGCCAGCACTAGCATCACCACGCCCCGAGCCTGCGCCACCAAAATGGTATTGCCCATCTTATAAAAAAACAGCTTCTCAATAGACACCAAATCGGGCTTGTACTCATCGATTACGCTATGCAAATCATCGTAGATGGTGCAGAGTCGCTTACCCGTATCGGTGCGAGCAGGCGTTTGCACGATGCCGTAGTCGATGACTTGAATGTCTGGGTTGAGCGATCGCATTTTAGCCGGGTCGTATTCAATGACGCCAAAGCCCAAAATAGCCAGCCCTGGGTCAAGCCCTAAAATGCGCTGTGTCATAAGGTCTGTCCGCAGGACTATACTGGTCTTGTCCTCAGCTATCGAACGCCCGCTGGCTGACGTCCATTCGAGCTAGGTTCAGCGACCCCAAACGCCTTGCTAAACGTCTTCTCCACCTTTAATCCAGAGTCAATTGACTCTAGGGGATCTTTGCGCAGACGGTGACGCAAGCAGAGTGCAATCACCTTTTGAATATCTTCTAAAGTCACCTCAGTGCGGCCTTCGTACGCAGCTAGGGCTTTAGCCGCGCGGTTCGTCACAATATCACCCCGCAGACCGTCTACATCTAGCTCAGAGCAAACCTCAGAAATTTTGACGCGAAACTCACGCTCTAGCTGCACATCTTTCAGCCGGTTTTGAGCCTCAACAATCCGCTCTCGAAGCGCATCTTGCTCAGTTTTGCACTGAGTTGAAAACTCATCTGGGCTGCGGTCGAAAGCGGTACGCTGCTCTACGATTTGTACCCGCTGCTCAGGATCGCGCACGGTACGAATTTCGGCATGCATCCCAAAGCGATCTAGCAGTTGAGGGCGCAGTTCGCCTTCTTCAGGATTACCGGAGCCAATTAGCACAAACTCCGCTGGATGACGAATAGAGATGCCTTCGCGCTCTACCGTATTCCAACCAGAAGCCGCCGAGTCTAACAAAACATCTACCAGGTGATCGTCTAGTAGATTGACCTCATCGACATAGAGCAAGCCGCGATTGGCTTTGGCCAGCAGGCCCGGCTCAAAGGCTTTTTTACCCTCCGACAGCGCTTTTTCAATATCGATAGTGCCGCAAACCCGGTCTTCGGTAGCGCCCAAAGGCAAATCTACCATAGGTACTTTTTTAGTGCCGACAGCAACGTCTACATCACCCAAATCCGCCTTCACGTCAGGATTATCGGGTGCACGGTTGAAGGGATCGTTCTCGGCCACCTCAATTTCGGGAAGGAGATCGGCGAGCGCGCGAATAGTCGTAGATTTACCTGTGCCGCGATCGCCCATAATCATCACCCCGCCAATCTTCGGATCGATCACGTTGAGAATCAGCGCTAACTTCATATCCTCTTGGCCGATGACCGCAGTAAAGGGAAAGACGGCTCTTTTCGCTGGCGGCTTGGGGGTACTCACAGGTTTATCTATCTATTGTTTATTGCCTAACCATTGTGCCACAGGAGGCTGTATCTAATGAGTAGCTCTCCTAAAGCGAAAGATAGACGCCTCTTTTGAAGCATCTACCTTTTGCAGCAAGCACCTTCTCTACCGCTCAACCTATCGTTCTCTACCGCTCTTTTCTATAGTCGCAATCATATCTCTGTTCAAAAAGGAAACAGGCATCCTCCGAAGAAGACACCTGCTTTTTTCCTATATTGGCAAATCAATACCGATCGGAGCGACAGGATTTGAACCTGCGACCCCTACTACCCCAAAGTAGTGCGCTACCAAGCTGCGCTACGCCCCGAAGCGTTGGATTTGCCTATCAAGAATAGCATAAGTAAGCCTGGATTCAAGGAAACCCCATCGCCACTTAGCACAGTACTATCCTAAGTATAGTCCTCAGGACTAATTTGAGGATAGAGCCGCAAAGGCGCTGGAAAGATAGGCGATCGCAGCTGTTCAACGCCGATTGTCCTTAGTTACCCGCCACGCACCTTCTCCGCCCGAACGAAATCCAACGCGGTTAAAGGCGAAGCCCGCTTCATAGAAAGTCAAGCCGTAGCTATCTATTTCTTTTACAGAGAGTTTGAGCAAATCGGAAAGTTCGGAGGTTCTAAGCTGCCAACCCTTCCCAGCGGCACTCTCTAGCGATTCGTAGTAGCCAAGAGGATTAGCAGGCTGAATCTTAGCGGCGAGTTCTTCCGCAAATACCTTCATCAGCGTCAGCATTTCTGAGGTGTTAATAGTCAGATCAGAAGAGCCAGCTTCGTCTGTCGGGCGATCGCTCCGTCTAGATCCGCTACCTCTACGCGCTATAAATTCGGCAACGTTACCGCCTAGCTTAATAAAGTCGTGCAGCGAATCTAGCTCGGTTAGCTGCTCGGCACTGACATAGGCTCTGTTACCAATTTTCTCGCGATCAATGCCCAGATCTTTCATACGCTTATACACAGCGCTTCTGGCCAACTTATATCGGGTAATTAACTGATTGACCGGAACTCTGTCTATGTTGTCATCGCTCATTCTCTATCCTCTGGACAGTCCTCAGGAAGATTTGCACCTATATTATCCTTAAGACTCTCCAGAGGACAACCTAGAGGACGACAAAAAGCGCTCAGTTATAACGATTTCTAAGTAATGAAGATTGTGGATCGACCGGCTATGGACGTAAGACACACTGATGCAGACCACTCACTTAAAGCATTAACCCTGCTGAGTTTCTCTCGCTGAGCTTCGCTTGCTGAGTTTTTAAGGTGAGCCTAAGTTATTCTCTATTGTCCTGCTATGGAGTTCAAAAGATTGAGAACAGACTGTTCGCTTTGAGCGTCGCCGATGTCCTGGTAGATGCTTAGGGCTTGTCGAAAGTGCGACTCCGCCTGCGGGTAGTTTCTCATAATCCAGTAGCTATCAGCGATATTTTGTAAAGCGGCAGCCGCATCTTTGCTGTAACCTAGCGCCTGATAGATAGAGAGAGCCTGCCCGTGAAAACTAATTGACTGCGGATGGTTGTCCAAATGGGCATAGACAGCGCCTATGCCCATGAGAGCCTCGGCTTCTTGTTGCTGACTGCCAATCTTTCTAGAAGCGGCGATCGCGCGTTCATATGAGGCGATCGCCGCCTGATACTGCCCCGACTTCATCTGCTGTAAGCCTTCATCGAGCTGTCTATTTGCCTCGGCTAGCAGTTCGTTAGCAGTGGTTTGGGCGATCGCTGGAGATAACTCAGAGGCCAGCGCAGAGGAGATTAACGGGCTGTAGATTCTTCGGCTGACAGAAGAGCTAACAACAGCAGCGACAATCAAGCTACTGATAGAAAGCGCAATTCCATTTCGGCAGACCCTGGCGGAGATTTGCATGGCTAAACACTGAGAATATGTAGGTGCTCCTTTATACTAACGCTGTCAGTGATCTGTATCACATCACATGCTTATTTTTTCTTTTATCAGTCGATTGACTCAATCAGACTATGCTTAATAATCTAGATAGCTATCAGCCAGGTTTAGTACCCATAGCTCCAACGAGCGTAGTATCCGCGAGCGTCGATGTGAGTGAAGATCGAGGAACTGGCCAAGCCGCCTCGGCTGCCCCACCAGCCATGGAGCTGATCGTAAACGGTGTAAGCATGAAGGCCAATGACAACAAAATCGATAGCGTCTCCAGACATGTGGCGCGAGTATAGCGCCCCGCCGACAGCTCTATTGGAGGCCGGGTCGCGATACCAGGAGTTGACGCTAATGGGGCGATCGCCTAGCCGAGCGCGGACTTCTTCCATCACTCTAGCAATGCGAATAATGCCGTAGGTCACGTTGCGGTTAACCGGAATGCGGCTACCGTTTTTAGTCGCTTCGGCCCAGGTGAAGTTGCCATTAGGGACAATCGGCTCGGATAGGTAAAAGGTGCTGCTAAACCCAGGTAGTCGGAAAGGGCCAGTGGGCTTGTTAGGAACCGGATCTGGCTTGGGTTTTACGACCGGGGGGGTGGGTTTGATAACGACCGGTGGCTCTGGATCAGGAACGGGCTGAGGGGTGGCGCCGCTGCCCTGATGGGGCGTGTTGCTAGGCGGGTTACCTTCGACAACGATGTCAGGGACGTAGGCGTACCATTCTCTAATGTTGCGATCGCCTAATCCGGTATTCGCCAAGACAACTCGAACATGATTGCCTTCAGCCAACTGGCTTTCGGTTAGTTCGAACCGGGTGCCATTTTTGACAAAAATTTTCTCATTAGCAGAAAGCTGGGAAGAAAGCACAGGTCTAAGCTTAAACAGCGTATCGCTAACCACCTTAAGCTCAACGGTAGAGCCAGAGATCTGCACATCAGGTTGATAGGCATACCAAGTGTTGCGATTGTAGGGGCCAAGAAACTTGTTGGCCAACGCTACCTTGACGTGGTTACCCCCCGCAGGTAGGTAAGATTGCAAGTCGAACTCAGTTCTATTTTTGACGAAAACCTTTTCATCATCC
>Ga0209194_1000080_pt1 | contig 88300 bp, 51 predicted proteins | sample COGITO_mtgs_1004_FD_184787 | JGI IMG/M metagenome (GOLD analysis project Ga0209194, IMG submission 184787) | Pelagic marine microbial communities from North Sea - COGITO_mtgs_100413 (SPAdes) (version 2) | ecosystem: Environmental > Aquatic > Marine > Epipelagic ... | reverse complement strand
CTGAGCTGTTCTTTGGGCTTTTGCTGGCTCAAGGCTGGGCTTTAGAAGTTGCACTACACCCAAAAATTACCTGATTGTTGCTACAGTTCTGGAAAAAGTCTTTATTTTCTTAAGCCTGAGTAGTTACCTATTTAAGCTCTATTTTTTGTCGCTTAAAGAATTTGCAAAACGCTGTCAGAAGCAGCATCAAGAAAAATTTCTAATTAAGAGAGATGTTCAAGAGATGTTCGGTTATCTCGCTTTTTTGGGAGGACATCCTGAATTGCTAAAAGACTGCTTACTAATATCCTATAAATAAAGTAAATCTCTAGATGCTCAGTGCGCAAGCGGCGCGCAAGCAGACTAGTTTTAGAGGTTCTTCGTAGCGATGAGCATTTTGTCTCGTAGCATTTTGTCTCGTAGCATTTTGTCTCGTAGCATTTTCCTCTATGGCTCTATGGCTTTGCTTTAATCTGCCTTAATACGTTCTCAAGAAGTACAGGATGCAACACAACGATATTTCGCTATTGCTTTTTATACCTTTTTTATGCCTATAGAGGTTTAGAGGTTTTCTTTTAAGCTTGAGCTTTTGTGACCATTGTTTTGTAACCATTGTGTAGACATCTGTTTAATGAGTCGAGGTCTTGATTGTCATGTCTTTACCCAACGGCGTAATGATGCAGTTTTTTCACTGGTACGTGCCTTCTGACGGCTCCTTGTGGAATGTACTTGCGCAGAGATCTAATGAACTTTCAGAAGCTGGTATTACGGCTGTATGGCTGCCGCCCGCTTATAAAGGCATGTTTGGCGACAAAGATGTTGGTTATAGCGTCTATGATCGGTATGACTTAGGTGAATTTGACCAAAAGGGCTCTGTACGCACAAAGTATGGCACGAAACACGACTATGTAAACGCCATCAGGCAGGCGAAGCAATCGGGCTTAGCCGTTTATGCTGATGTGGTGATAAACCACATGATGGGTGCCGATAAGCAAGAAGAGTTTAGAGCAACGCCATACCATCCAGACAATCGGCTTCGTGCCATTGGTAAAGAGATGCCTGTGAAGTCTTTGACGCACTTTACCTTTCCGGGGCGCGATGGCAAGTACTGTAATATGGATTGGCACTGGTGGCACTTTAATGCCAATGACTACAACGAATACGCTGAAGAAAATTTTGAGGCTATCTATTTGTTTGAAGGCAAGGCTTTTGATAATGAGGTGGACTTAGAAAAGGGCTCTTTTGATTATTTGATGGGTTGCGACCTAGATGTGAATAATCCCGAAGTGGCTGATGCTCTTAAGCGCTGGGGCGAGTGGTACGTTGATCTAATTGACCTCGATGGCTTCCGATTTGATGCGGTTAAGCATGTAGAGGCTGGATTTTTCCCTCAGTGGCTAACGCATTTACAGCGGTATAGCGGTCGGCACTTGTTCTCTGTCGGTGAGTATTGGTCTGGCAACATTGAAGCGCTGCATCGCTTTATTGACGTAACAGATGAGATGGTGACGCTGTTCGATGCACCCTTACATTTCAACTTTCACAATGCCAGTGTGCAGGGTTGCCACTATGATATGCGTACTATTTTTGACAACAGTTTGGTGAAAACACGTCCCCATCTGGCTGTCACCATGGTTGACAATCATGATTCACAACCCTGCCAAGCTCTAGAGTCTCCGGTAGAAGACTGGTTCAAACCTCTAGCTTATGCGTTGATTTTACTGAGGAAAGATGGCTATCCCTGCATATTTTATGCGGATTATTACGGTGCGCAATACACGGATACGGATGCAAATAGCTATGAACGGAACGTCTGTTTGAAGAGCCATAAAGCTCTTATTGATAAGTTTTTAGCCGCTCGACAATGCTATGGTCATGGCAAACAACTAGATTATTTCGATCACCACACTACTGTTGGCTGGACTCGATTGGGTACGCCTGAATATCCAGGTGGCATGGCCGTGATTTTGAGTAATGGCGATCGCGGGTACAAATGGATGGAGGTCGGTCAGCCTAACCGCAGCTATGTCGATTTGACTGGAAACATTGATCGGCCTGTAACAACAAACGAACATGGGTGGGCCTGTTTCAGTTGTGAGGCAAGCTCTGTTTCAGTATGGGTTCCACAGCAAAGTTGACAAACCCAGCTAGAAAGAATGCTTTGCAACAGCATTTGTCTTCCTCAGCTTACTGTGCTAACAGTTTCACAGAGGCTTGTGGAAGAAGAGGCTGCTTTCATTTGTGCATTAGCCGCGTTGTCCATACGTCCATAGCGAATATTTATGAACTCTCTTGCTGCATCACTCTATTCTTGAAAATTTTTGAAAAATCTTGAAAACCAAAGCAATTAGCACGAACTTGACGACATCTCTAGGTATGCGCTTTTTATCTGTATTTGGCAGTTTATGACTCTGCTTTAGAGGCTATTTCTTTTTCCTTTGGTTTTTTGTACTGAAGCTGTAGCAAGTAGCTGCTTACAGAAATTAACAAGATAGAGAGCGCAAGGTAAACAATGTCGCTAGTTTGCACAATTTCTAGGCCTAACATTTTTTTGAACAGGTTAACAATCAGCGCTACAACAATCACCTGTACCAGCTTGCCTTTTAGCTCTTCTAAAGACTCGCTTTGAAGAATATTAACCTCGTGCTCGAATCGAATGTCTATTTTGGAAATGAAAAGTTCATAGACGCCAAAGCCAAAAATGAGTAAGACAATACCAATGAGGTAGTAGTCTACGCCGCCGATAATGTAGGAGACAATTTTGTTGGTGATGTTGCCTTCTGGATCGGTAACGTCAAACTGAAGGTTGAAGCCAACCCAAATATCTAGCGTGCCGATAATAAAAAACTTGACGGCGCTAAGTATGCTGAAAATGACGGGCAGCAGCACAAAGAAGCGAAAATTCCAGATGAGGGTTTCAAAGATGACTTCTATCTTTTTGAATGGCTTCATTGACTATCTGTATGACGGTGGATATCGCAGCGGGCCTAATAGCGCTGTCGGTAGGCCCGTACGATTGACATTGTATGTGTGGATAGGTATGTGTGGATGGCTCGAAGGTGGCGACTTTTATGACACGGCGATCGCTCAAAATATTAGCGACGAGCAAGTATCTGCCCAAAAACCGGGTGACGGCGGCGGCGCTAGCTAACGAAATTGGCGTTTCTACAAGCTGGATTGAGAAAAAATCGGGGGTGAGGGTTCGCTATTTTGTAGCTGATGAGACGGCTTCGCAGATGGGCGCGATCGCAGCTCGCTCCGCGTTAAAGCTGGCGCAGCTTTCAGTGTCAGACATTGACTGTATTGTCTGCGCGAGTGCGACGACAGAGCAGGCGCTACCCTGTACGGCAGCCTTAGTTCAGCGGCATTTAGGCCCAGATGCGGCAGGAATTCCGGCCTTTGATATCAACGCGACCTGTCTGAGCTTTATCACGGCGCTAGATACGCTGTCGTACTTGATTGAGGCTGGGCGCTACCACCGGGTTTTGATTGTTAGTAGCGATGTTGCCAGCGTGGCGCTAGATTGGACAGACTATGAGAGCTGCACGCTGTTTGGCGACGGGGCGGCGGCGGTAATTGTGGAAAAGGCTGAAAAAGATTCGAATAGCGGCATTTTTTGCTCGCGGATGGAGACCTATAGCGCGGCTTCAGCGCTGACTGAATGCCTGGGTGGGGGCACAAAGGTTCACCCGCGTGAGTATCCGCATCAGCCGGAGAAGTTTGTATTTAAGATGAAGGGGAAGGCGATTTATCGTATGGCCTCGAAGACGCTGCCGGGCTTTTTGCAGCGACTGTTTGAGCCGATGGGCTACGGCATGGCAGATATGGATATGGTGATTCCACATCAGGCGAGTTTAATGTCGATGCGGCTGTTGCGATCGCACCTTCAAATCCCAGAATCGTCCTTGATGGTAATTGCTCATAACCACGGCAATACCGTCGCGGCCTCTATTCCGATGGCGCTGCACGAGGCGATTGTGCAAGGTAAAGTAAAACGAGGCGATCGCCTGCTGCTGCTGGGCACCGCCGCTGGGTTTTCGGTTGGCGGCATCGTCATGGTTTACTAATGTCTCTTACGCCCAAGCTTCAGCCAGATCAGCACGAGCCAGACCAGCCTAAAACAATTTTGCTCACTGGCGGACGTGCGCCGGTAACGCTAGAGCTGGCGCGGCTGTTTGCCGATGCGGGCGATCGCGTCTTGGTGGCCGATAGTTTGCGCCATCAGCTCTGCACCTGCTCACAGGCCGTTGCCAAAAACTTTGTGGTGCCTGCGCCCAGAGAGAAGACCAGAGAGAACACAGCTGCCTACATTGCCGCCCTACAGGAAATTGTTCAATCAGAGCGGGTAGACTGGCTAATTCCAACCTGCGAGGAGATCTTTTATATTGCGGCTGGGCTGGAAAAACTGACGCCCTACTGCCGCGTGTTGTCAGAGCCGTTGGAAAAACTAGAGCCCTTGCACAACAAGTGGGCGTTTATTCAAAAGATTCAAGCAATGGGTCTGGCGGCTCCTGAGACTTGGCTAATTCAAACAGAACAAGATTTGCAGCATGTGCTAAAAGATACGGATACGCCCGAACACTTGGTGCTAAAGCCGGTCTATTCTCGCTTTGCCAGCCAGGTTAAGTTTGTCTCTAAGTCCGGCGCAGAGACTTCTGGCGTAGAGACTGTTGATATTGACCTGCGACCAGATAAGCCGTGGGTCGCGCAGGCACTTATCACTGGCGCGCACTACTGTCTGTACGGTGTAGCTCATCGGGGTCAGCTAACGGCCTTTGCCGCCTATCCAACAACGTTTACCGCCGGGGCCGGATCGTGCATTTGCTTTGAGTCGGTGGCAGATCCTGCCCTGTTGGCCTGGATGCAAAGAGTTGTTGATGCCGAGCAGTTTACCGGGCAGATTGCGTTTGATGTGATTATGGCGGCGGATGGCAAGCTGTATCCTTTGGAGTGCAATCCGAGAGCGATTAGTGCGATTCATTTGTTTGCGCCTGGCGATCGCCTGCCTCAAGCTTTCTTTAGCTCAAAGACTGCGCTGATTTTGCCGCAGGCAAAATCGCCTGCTATGATTAGCCTGGCCATGCTGCTGTATGGGCTGTGGAGTGCGATCGCTACTCGCCGTCTACCGGCATGGGCTAAAACGTTCCTAAGCGCCAAGGACGTTATCTTTCAATGGCGCGATCCTTTACCGGCCCTACACCTGGGCGTTACGCTGCTACAGTTTGTCGGCATGGCCCTGCGCCAAAAGCAAAGCCTGCAGCGGGTATCTACGCAAGATATTGAATGGGACGGAGCGCCGATTGATGTTTCCTGATCAGCCCTGGCACTATCAGCACTGGTACATTGTCTGCACTACCAAAGAGCTGAAGCAAAAGGAGCTGAAGCAAAAGCCTCTTGGCCGCACGGTTTTAGGATTGCCCCTCGTGTTGTTTCGATCGGCCAGCGGTGCGCCTGTTGCCCTGCTAGACCGCTGCCCTCACCGCAACATGCCCCTTTCTGAAGGATGGCTGCAACAGATCGGCCCAAAGAATAGCTTAGAAAATAGCCCAGAAAATAGCCTGGAGAATAGCTCACAGCCTACTCGGCTCGTGTGCCCATATCACGGCTGGCAGTTTGACGAAAAAGGGCGCTGTCAAAAGATTCCGGGGCTGTGCGCTGTTGGTGCGTCTGGGGAGGCAAACGGTGCGCAAAACGCGATCGCCTATCCGACCGTAGACACCTATCCGATCCTAGAGCAGCAGGGATTTATCTGGGTGTATCCGACCCGCGAACCTGTTGAAGATCAACAGCCCTACCGCTTTCCCTTGCAGGAAAATCCAGACTTTTCTACCTTTAGCTGGCAGATGACGGCCCCGGTCTCTATGCCCAATGCTGCTGAGAATTTTCTAGACGCTACCCATACGCACTTTGTTCATGCGGGCCTGGTTCGTACCGAAAAGCGCCGCCAGTTGACGAGGGTGACGGTGAAGCGAGATCATTGCAGTGCTGAAGCGATCTATGCGGATGAACAACAGATTTCAGGGCTGATCTATCGAGTTTTGGCACCGGGCTGTAAAGAGGTGGTTTCTATCGGTCGGTTTTTGCTGCCTGCGATCGCTCAAATTGAATACAGAACGGACAAGAACTATCGGCTGTTGATGAGTGTGTTTATGACGCCTGCCGAAACAGGACAGATTCGGGCATTCGGCGTGGTGACGTTTTGCTGGGGGCTGCCAAATTGGATAGGACGGCTGGCGGCTTGGCCCTTGTTTCAACTGGCCCTGCGGCAGGACTTGGCCACGCTGCTGGCTCAGGCGGAAAATATTGACCGCTTTGGCGGTGAGCAGTTTTGCTTTATAGAGCTAGACGTGCTGCGCCCGCATATTAATCATTTGTTGAATCAGGCGGGGGATGCTGAGGCCGTGCTGTTTGAAAAGACGCTGACGATGTGGCTGTAGTGCTAGGTGAGGTGAACAAGAAGTGCTAGGTGAATAAGGAGTACCAGATAAAATAAGACGCGAGGAAACAGAGCGTGAATGTGCTAGTAACGGGGGGAACGGGTTTTTTGGGCAGGCGGCTGGCGCTGAGGCTGCGATCGCAAGCCCATCAGGTCACGGTTTTGGGCCGCAATGCTGCTATCGGCGCTCAGCTAGCGGCGGCGGGTATGCGATTTGTGCAGGCTGATTTGCGCGATCAGGACGCGATCGCCGCTGCCTGTAAAGGTCAGCACTGCGTCTTTCACTGCGCTGCCTTTTCCTCCCCTTGGGGCAAGGCAAAAACCTTTTACGACATCAATGTTTTGGGTACGCGCCATTTGGTTCAGGGCTGTTTAAAACATCAGGTGCAGCGGCTGGTCCACGTTTCTACCGCCGCCGTCTACTTTACCTATGCTCATCAGCTTCAAATTTCAGAATCGCAGCCGTTCGCCCCGCCCGTTAACGCCTACGCCAAAACCAAGCAGCTCGCTGAGCAAGAGATCGCCCAGGCGCAGCAGCAGGGCCTATCGACGATTATCTTGCGGCCACGCGGTATTTTTGGCCCTGGCGATACCGCTTTGCTACCCCGCCTGCTAACGGCGAGCGATCGCACGGGCATTCCGCTGATTCATCAGGGCAAATCGAGGGTTGATGTCACCTACGTTGATAATGTGGTTGCGGCGTTAATATGTGCTCAAACGGCGTCTGATTCTCTCTCTGGTAAAATTTACAACATCACAAATGGCGAACCACTGCCGCTGATTGACCTGCTAAATCGAGTGTCTAGGCAGCTCGAACAGCCGCTAAACTTTAGATCTCTTTCCTTTTCGGTGGCCTACGGCTTGGCGGCTGCGATGGAAGGGGCGGCTGGTCTTTTCTCGCTTTCAGAGCCGCCGCTGACGCGCTATACGGTAGGGCTAATGGCCTTTAGTCAGACGCTGAATATCGAGCGGGCGATCGCAGATCTGGGCTACCGTCCTCACATTTCTCTTGCAGACGGCATTGTAAAGTTCTCTTACTGGTGGAAATCGCAAGATGAATAATAAAACGACCGCTGAGGCTACAGCGGTAACCTGCGAGACTCCGGTTCAAATCGACTTTCTTAAAACCGGCTATTGCACCCATCCCGAGGCGATTACCCTCAAAGGTGGCCGGTGGAACAGCGTTAAGTTTCCGGCGCTGTTTGCTCTTATCCACCACCCGACGCATGGCCACATTCTTTACGATACGGGCTATTCCGAACGCTTTTTTCAAGAGACTGCCCGTTTCCCCAATCGCTTTTACGCAATGCTAACGCCTGTTGTTTTTCAGCCAAAAGACAGCGCTGCCCGGCAGCTACAGCAGCGCGGCATTGACCCCGCGTCAGTCCGATACATCATCATCTCTCACTTTCACGCGGATCATGTTGGGGGGCTAGGTGACTTCCCGGCGGCGACGTTTATTTGCGCTGGGTCTGCCTACAATGCCATCAAAGAGAGAAGCGGATTGCAGGCGCTAATAGCGGGATTTTTACCCGGTTTGCTGCCTGTTGATTTTGAGCAGCGGACTCAGTTTATCGAAGCGAGCGACCGGGTTGAGCTGCTATCGGGCTTGTTTGGAGTTGGGTTTGAAACGGGGTTTGATGTGTTTGGCGATCGCAGCCTAGTCGCCGTTGAGCTACCGGGCCATGCGACCGGGCAGTTAGGCCTGCTGCTGCGAGATGCAGACCAAGACTATTTTTTGGTGGCTGATGCCTGCTGGTCTAGCCGGGCGTATCAGGAGATGGTGGCACCGAGTGCGATCGCGCAAATTATCTTCTCAAATTCGTCTGCCTACCGCACCACTCTCAAAAAGCTGCATCAGCTTCACCAGCAGTGTCCTGATATTCGCATTGTGCCTACCCACTGTAATGACATTTTTGGCGGCGATGCTTTTAGCGACGATTCTTTTGGTGACAATTCTTCTAAAAGAGAGCATTTCCAATGAGTCGTATAAAAGAAGTGCTTGCTATTCTGTGGAGCTATAGCAAGACCAAATTCCGGCGATTTTCTAGCGCTCAGGCACTACAGCGCTGGCAAGATCAGCAGGTGCAACAGCTTTTACGCACCGTTTTAGTGCGATCGCCCTTCTATCAAAGCTACTATCAGGGCCGAAATCTTGCCGACTGGCAGCAGTTTCCGCCAATTGATAAGTCGATGATGATGGCGAATTTTGATCGGCTAAATACAGCGGGCATAGGGAAAGAGGCGGCAATGGCGATCGCCCAAAAAGCTGAAAATACCCGAGACTTTCGCGCCACGCTACACGGCTACACTGTTGGTCTGTCTTCTGGCACCAGCGGCAATTGCGGTCTGTTTCTAATCAGCCAAACCGAACAGCGAGCCTGGGCCGGAACCATTCTTGCCAAAGCCTTACCCGCCCCGATCTGGGTGCCTCAGCGCATTGCCTTTTTTCTGCGGGCCAACAGCAATCTGTATGAAACTATCCAAAAGCAGCGCATTCAGTTTGAATACTTCGATCTCTTTGAGCCCGTAGCCGCCCATATTGAGCGACTGAACGCCTATCAACCGACGATTTTGGTTGCGCCTGCCTCCGTGCTAAGAATTTTGGCAGAAGCGCTCATGGCCAAAAAACTGTTGATCTCACCGCTCAAAATAATCTCAGTCGCAGAAGTACTCGATCCGCTAGACGAACAGGTGATTCAACAGGCTTTTATGCAAATCGTACATCAGCTATACCAGTGCACTGAAGGATTTTTGGCCGCGACCTGCGCTCACGGCACGCTGCACCTAAATGAAGACATTCTAGTTATTCAAAAAGAGTATTTAGACAAAGCTGCCGGTAAGTTTATGCCCATCATCACTGACTTTAACCGCACTACGCAGCCGATTATTCGCTATCGGCTCAATGACATTTTGACAGAGCGACAAACTCCTTGCCCGTGCGGCTCTGTTCTAACTGCTCTAGAAAAAATCGAAGGCCGCTGTGACGATATCTTTTATCTGCCTCCACAAAGTTCTAGCGAGAGTCTTAGCGAGTCTCTGGTGCCGATGGTGCCGATTTTTCCAGACTTCATCCGCCGTGCGATTATGCTCAGCTCTGAGGCCATTGAAGCCTATGCCGCTGTCCAAATAGCCCCTGATTTGATTGAGATCTCTCTTCAGCTTCCGGCCCAGCACTGGCCAGTGGTCACTGTTAATTTAAAAGAGAACTTGCAGAAACTCTTTCGAGAGTCTGGCTGTCAGATTCCTACGATAGAATTTAAGCCGTATGAGCCGCCTGTACGGCATGACCAAAAGCTCAGAAGAATTCGCCGAGACTTTTCGGAGCGCTCTGGTGAAAGCGGTGGTTAAGCTTTACGATGCAAAGACTATTGCGACTTTTGTTTGGCCAGATTCAGAGACTGCAAGGCTAGCTAAAGGCTACTGGCTGCCGATGATGCACTCAGGGTCTTCTGCTGCGTTCGTTGACAATGTTGAAACGCAACTGCTGCTGCTGAGTGTTGATGATGTGGTTTTGCCGGTGACGGTGAATAGCCAAGCCTATGAAAATTCTTATGTTTGTTCGTTTTATTCGCACTATATTACCTATGCCAAAGATGAGCTGACGACGCTTCAGTTTCCGTTGCTAGAGCGGCTGCTGGCTTTGTTGATTGCCGGGGTGGGCCGTTTACTCAAAGGCACAAAGATAAACCGGGCGGTGATTGTTAACAACTGGATGCTGTCAACCAATTTATACCCGGCGCTATCGATACCGCAGCTAGATGCGATTACGGAGCACCTGCGAGCGGTGTTTCCGAGCCATGCGATCGCCTTTCGTTCTATCAATACCGTTACCGAAGCGGCTATTGGTCAGTCGCTGCAAAGCCTGGGCTATCAGATGGTCGGTAGCCGCCAGGTATATTTGTTTGACCCGCAGAGTCCTGAATTGGATGAGGCGCGATCGCGTCGCAAAAAGCGCTATCTCCACCAAGACCGCCGACTCTTCGCCACCCAAGGCTACGAAGTCATCGACGCCAAAGACCTTCAGCCTGTTGATCTGCCTAGACTCATTGAGCTGTATAACGCTCTGTATTTGCACAAATACTCCTTTAACAATCCCCAATTTAATCTAAGCTGCCTCGCACTCATGAGCCGCCGCGACTCATTACATCCGCCTTTCCTCACGCTCAAAGCCCTCCGTCAAGCAGGCAAAATAGATGCCATCGTTGGCTTTTATACTCTCAACGGCGTCATGACGACACCTTTGCTGGGCTATGACACCCGCCTGCCCAAAAACACCGGCCTTTACCGAATGCTGACCGCCTGCCTGATTGAAGCGAGCGAGCAGCAAAATTTACTCATTAACCAAAGCTCGGGCGCAGCCTCTTTCAAGTGGCGACGCGGCTTTACCGGCCACATAGAATACACGGCTGTCTTTCATCGGCACTTGTCTTTTTATCGGCGTTTGGGCTGGTGGCTACTGGCTGGCTTAGTCGATTGGGTTGCCATTCCGCTGATGAAAAAGTACAAGCTATAAGGCCAATTTGCTATTGGGCCAGTTTGCTATGAAGCCAGTTTGAGTTTTGACCCCTCTTGCTTAGCCACTATCAAGCTCAGTCGTTAGAATTCGATAGACTTAAGACTATTGGGATCGGGTGGCTCAAACGTTGATTCTGCCGGAATAGCTGCCGAAATAACTGTTGGAATAGCTGTGGATACGTCACAAAAAATCACGCATGTTCTAGATCGATTGAGCTTTGGCCCCAGGCCAGGCGATCGCCAGCGTGTGAGTCAGCTAGGTGTAGACGGCTATATTCAGTCGCAGCTAAACCCGTCCGAAAATGCCGATCCGCCTGCACTCACCCGCGCACTCAGAGAATTTCCCTCTCTAACGCTCTCGCCCGTAGAGCTGTTCGAGCAGTACCCCGCGCCCAAAAAAGACGACTCGCCAGAGCGCAGCACCGCGCTGAGGCAAAAGCAGAGATCTATCGTCGAAGAGGCGCTTCAGGCCAAAATTAGGCGATCGCTAGAAAGCCCAAACCAGCTGCAAGAGGTCATGGTGGACTTTTGGTTTAACCACTTTAATGTTTACGTGGGCAAGGGGCTGACAAAGCTGTGGGTGGGCGCTTACGAAAGAATGGCCATGCGCACTCATGCTCTCGGCAAGTTTAGAAATCTGCTGGGTGCAACTGCCAAGCACCCGGCAATGGCCTTTTATTTAGATAACTGGCGCAATACCGATCCGGACAGCCCCAAGGCCAGAGGCCCCTACCGAGGGTTGAACGAAAACTACGCTCGTGAGCTGATGGAGCTGCACACGCTGGGCGTAGACGGTGGCTATATTCAAGCGGATGTTGAAGCGCTGACGCGAATTTTGACGGGCTGGGGCTTAGTGCGAGAAGATACGCCCAATCACGATGGCAGTGGCTTTAGGTTTGAGGCCGACCGGCACGATGGCGGCGATAAAAGACTGCTGGGCGAGCTGATTCCGGGGGGTGGGGTTGAAGAAGGGGAGCGAGCGCTGGACTTGCTGGCTCAGCATCCGTCTACGGCGCGGCATATTAGCTATCAGCTGGCTCAGTATTTTGTAAGCGATGAGCCACCGGCCGCGTTAGTTGAGCGCCTAGCCGAGCGCTTTTTGGCCACAGAGGGCGACATTACGCAGGTGCTGCGATCGCTCTTTGACAGCGACGAGTTTTGGGCCGATGCTAGCTACCAAACCAAATTTAAAACGCCATACCAGTACCTAATCTCAGCGGCTAGAGCGACCGGTTTGACTGAGCCAGACGAAAATGCCATCCGGCGATTAATCGGTGTGGCTAACCAGCTTGGAATGCCGGTGTATCGCTGCCGCACGCCCAACGGCTATGCCCAAATTGAGTCCGCCTGGCTGAATGCAGACGCTATGCTGCGCCGCGTTGGGTTTGCTCGGGCCATTGTCAACCTGCCCGCAGAAAAGCCCAGCGCCTCCGCCCTGTTAGAAACGCTGGGCGATCAGTTTTCACCCCAGACCCTATCTGTTATCAACAGCTCTCCGGCGGGACTACAGTCTGCCTTAATGGCTGGCAGCCCCGAAATGATGTACCGCTAGCTATTAGCCTCTAGCCATTAGCCCCTAGCCATTAGCCCCTAGCCATTAGTCTCCAGCTAACTGCCGCCAGCAAACTGTGCCACTCACGAACCCAAAAAAACAGCCCAAAAATTTCCTATGAAACGACGTCGCTTTCTTCAACACACGGCCCAAAAAACGGCTTGGCTAGGGGCGGCCAGTTTGGTGACTACTGTGGGGGCTCATAGCTGGCTGTGGCAGTCTAAAGCGCAGGCCGCCACCATGCCCCGGCTGATTGTGGTTATGCTTAGAGGCGCTGCCGATGGCCTCAATATTGTGGTGCCCTACCAGGAAACAGAGTATTACGAATCGCGCCCTTCTATTGCCATTGCCAAACCCGGTGAAAACGACGGCGTGCTGGACTTAGATGGTCGCTTTGGCCTGCACCCGGCCTTAGCGCCCCTGATGCCAGAATGGGAAGCGGGGCGGCTGGCGTTTGTCCATGCCTTGGGTTCACCGACAGAGACGCGATCGCACTTTCAAGCCCAAGACTATTTAGAAAACGGCACGCCTGGCAACGCCGCTACCCATACGGGCTGGCTGAATCGACTGCTGGCCGTTTTGCCCGATGGCTCTCCTACGCAGGCCGTCAATATGGGCACGGGCGGCACGCTGCCCCTGATTCTCTCTGGGGCCGAATCTGTGGCTAACCTGGGCGTTAATGGGGCCGGTAACCCTGCTTTTTCTGGTGACCAGGGCGCGCTGCAAACGGCCTTTGACCAGCTCTATGCGGGGGATGACAAGGTGGCTCGGATCTATCAGCTGGGGCGTCAGTCTCGCGATACGCTGATGCAAGAGCTGGCCGAGGAAGGAATGGAAGCCTCTCGCGGTGCGCCGACGCCAGAACGCTTTGCAAATACTACGCGATCGCTAGCTCAGCTGATGAAGGGGAATGCGGGCACTCAGATTGCCTTTTTAGAACTGGGCGGCTGGGATACGCATGTGAATGAGCGCGGTGTGCTGGCGCGTCAGCTCGATCCGCTGGGCAATGGGCTGATGACGCTGGCCACAGAGCTGGGCGATCTGTATCAAGATACGACGATTGTGGTGATGTCGGAGTTTGGCCGCACGATTGCCGAGAATGGAAATGGCGGTACGGATCACGGCTATGGGAACGCGATGTGGATTTTGGGCGGCAGCGTTCGCGGCAGGCAGATTTATGGCGAGTGGCCAGGACTGAGCGAGGCCAATCAGCATGAGTCTAGAGATTTGGCGATTACGACGGATTTTCGAGACGTGATGGCTTCTTTGCTAGGTCAGCAGTTTGGGCTAGATGCCGGTGCGATCGCACAGGTGTTTCCCAACTACCGACCCCAGAACAGAATTGCCCTGCTGTAGTCTGGCTAGGCATTTCTTTCTAAACGATGAATCCTAAACGATGAAGATGCTAAACGACGAAAATGCGATCGCCTATTTCGGCCTTGGCGTAGTCATTAGCCAGCTTGCCTAGCGCCGTGTCTAGGTACTCGCCCATTCGCTCAATTTCTTGCCGAGCGTAGCCCGGAATATCGCTCTGCGATTCTGTGTATAGCTCGTTTAGCCGAGTTTCAACAGCCTTAAACGCCGCGTCAATATCGCCTACTAGCGCGCTTACAAACGCTGGTGGCCCGTAGGCAATATATAGCTGATCGTCAAACAGCACCAGCCAGTCTGGCTCACCCGCATACAGCACAAAGCTAATCACGCCGCACGAGGTGCCGCGCAGTTCGTCCAGTGCCTCTAGGCTCATTGGCACCTCATAGCAGTGCTGCTCTTCTGGGCTGTACAGCCCGACGGCGGTCATAGACGGTTGCCCGGTTTTCTGGGCGGTTGTTTGGGCGGCGTCAAAAATGGTTTTTAACACCTCTGACGAGAGTGTGCCTTTATGAATCACCGGGGCGACGACATAGTCAGCCTGTTTCAGCAGCGCTACGTTTGGCGAGCCTTCTTCACTGGCTGCGAGTGATACTACCCGGTTGAGCCGATCTATCGCAGCTTCAGCGGCCTGCCCTTCGAGAATTTGAATGTGATCCATACTTCTGCTTCAAACTTTTTTCTGGCGTTGCGCTTGTCGCGTCTGTATCAGCTTACGACTATAGCCTTCACTGATCGGGTTTCTTTACGAGTAGGTGACAGTAAATGAATCAAGCTGTGAAGCTAGTGAGAACAAAAAAAATAAATATGTTTCACGCTGTCTTTTCCGGCGAGGTGCCCGTAATTTTGAATAATAGAGGCAGCTCAACCCTGTGGTGATATGCCTTCTTTTAAGCTCCGTTCCTTTTTGCTCACTGTCCTATGTGTGATGCTGTTAGCGATCGCACCCAACTATTACGCTGCCGCTCAGCTTCACTATTCCCGTGCAGATATTCAATCTGGCACCGAATACGCGCAGTCTTCTGGCCAGCAGCACTCCGGTCGGCAATACGGAGGCACCCGCACCTTTGGCGAACCTGGGCGTAATGGCCGCAACGGTAGAGATGGCAGATCAGCACCCGCGCGTGAGGAGGCTACTCTAAGGATAAGTGACGGTCTCGTCAGGCCAGTTAGCTATGATCTGGCAGGCGATCGCGGTAGCAGCGGTGAAAATGGCGACTATGGCGAACCCGCCCGCAGCTGCCGGGTGCCGCGTCGTCCGCCCTATTCTTTGCAGGGCGCTAATGGCGGTAGTGGCGGCAGCGGGGGCAATGGCGGCAACGGCAGCAATGGCACCAGCGCCCTGATTTACTACACCGATCCAGCCGCGCTCAAACAGGTTGTAATTGATGCGCAGGGCGGCCAGGGGGGGCAAGGGGGCCAGGGCGCAGCTGGTGAAGAAGGCTGCGAATGTGCTGAACCCGAGTGGATTGTCAATTTTTGCGATTGGGAGTTGTTAGCTCGGCGCACTGATATAGAAAATGCAGAAACAGTTGTGGCTGCTCGCGATCGCACCCCCTGTAGAGGCGTCAGGTCTGTAGATGAAAGTGAAAATGCGCCTGCGTTTCCTAATAATAGAGAATCGAATACAGCCTATGAATGGGTTTATCAGGGCGTGACTGATACAGCCCGCTTTCGCTGCCGAGATGGTGAGCGTGGTCGCAACGGTGAAGCGGGTCGATCTGGCACAGACGGCGGCTATGGTCAGTTTCGCCTAGTGCCGCGTGCAGACATTCCCGAAGAAATCACGCAGCGCAGCGGTCAGCTAAGCACCCTGCTAGGTCAAACTGTGCAGCTTGTAAAAAACGTCTGGGTTGACCGGCAAGATCTGCGCACCCAGCTCAACTCGGCCTCTACTGTTCCTAGCAGCTACACTTATTTGCGCTCTACAGAGCGCCCACAGTTTCGGCTAGAGTGGGCGGCGGATGCTACACCAGAAGGCTTGGGCGTTGCTGATACGACAGTTAGCGCAGCGATCGCGACTCAATCTGGGCAGGTCAATATTACGCTCGATATTCCTGGCACGCTTGACTATGCTAAATCTGTTCAAAATGGTGTTGAAGTGGCGACTGTCACCGGTGGCTTTTCACCGTCGCGGGTCAGCTCTTTTCGGGTTGAGCGAGTGAGTGCCAATGAGGGGGCTAGTCAGCTTGTTTTGGTAGATGAGGGCGATATTCGGGGGCTGATTCCGCAAGCGACAATTGAGGTGACGCTGCTGACAAAGCAGTCGGCTAGCGGTCTGGAAACGTCAGACTATCGCGCTCGTCACAGCGTTACGTTTACCGTTTCGCCCAATTCGGTGGGGCTACTAAATAGCAATATAGAAGTTGCTGGTAATGTGTACACCCTCGACTTGGGGGCCGCTTTTAGCGCCTGGCTCAAAGCAGGTTATGTAGCCGCTTACGATATCAACATTCAGCAAACGACCAATAGCGGCGTTGTTTACGATCAGCAAGCAGAGGTTGAGTTTCAAGTGGGGTCGGCCAGCGCGTAACAAAACGGCAGCGTTTCTCGAATACATCCGAGAAACGCTATAGACTCTACAGAAACAGGTTAGAAACAGGTTCTATGAATTGTAAGGAATTTCAATCACGAACTCTGTTGTCTCTCCTGACTTAGACAGACAGCTTAAGCGACCGTTGTGCTGCTCTACCACGATCTGATAGCTAATCGAAAGGCCTAGCCCGGTTCCTTTGCCAACTGGCTTGGTGGTAAAAAATGGTTCAAAGATGCGATCTTGTATGGCCGGATCCATCCCGCCTGCATTGTCAGTAATTCTAACGACGATCTGGTGAGGCTGAGCTTCAGTCTGGATGGTGATACTAGGCGTTGATATTTGATTTTCCTCTAGCGCATCAATGGCATTTGCCAAAAGGTTCATGAATGCCTGGTTAAGCTGATTCGCAAAACAAGATACTAAAGGCAGTTGACCGTACTGCCGGTGAACCTCAATCGCTGGTCGCTCACCCTGCTTTACTAAACGATGACCTAAAACCATCAGGGTATTTTCTATGCCCTCATGGAGATCAACCGGCTTCTGGCTGGCCTCATCTAACCGAGAAAAGTTTCGCAGCCCCAGCACGATATTTGTAATCCGCTCGCTGCCCAGACGAATTGACTTCAAGACTTTAGGAAGATCTTCTACGACATACTCAATGTCTAAAGATTTTAATTTAGCCTCTAGCTGAGGCGGTAGGTTAGACCCTTCGGTTTCACAGAGCCGAGCCAATTCTAAAAGGTCTTGAGCATGTTCTTCAACATAGGCCAAATTTCCTGAAATAAAGTTGTTTGGGTTATTGACCTCATGGGCGACGCCTGCAACCATTTGTCCTAGCCCTGCCATTTTTTCTGCTTGAATAAGCTGCGACTGAGTTTGGCGTAGGTTGCCCAGCGTAGTTTGTAGCTCAGCGGTGCGTGAGGCGACCTGTTTTTCAAGCGTTCTGTGCATTTGCTGACGGCTTAGCTGAGTGCGGTGGGCTTCTGTTGTAATGCTGGCCAAGTGTGCGGCAGCTTTGAGCACAGTGCGGTGATAATCTGTGGCCTGACAAGGCGAACGATGAGAAATGGCAAAGGTTCCTAACACGTCTCCGCTTTTTGAGAAAAAGGGCATAGACCAACAGGCCCTGATGCCATGTGAGAGGGCAAAGTCTCGAAAAGAGGCCCAAAGCGGATCGTTCGCGATGTCATCTACAAAGACGGCTTCTCCTCTGTGAGCCGCCGTTCCACAAGATCCTGCGCATTCTCCTATTAGCAGGCCATCTACGCCCTTAGCATATTCAAGGGGTAGGCTGGGGGCTGCGCCGCCCTGTAGCTGTTTTGTGTCTGAATCTAGTAGCAAAATAGAACAGTAAGCATCGGGGAGCTGTTTTTCTAATAGCTGACAAAGAATGTTGAAGACTGTAGAGGCGTCCGTTTCGGCTGCTACTTTCTCTAGAATATGGCTTTGGGTAGTGGTGAGGGCTTCTGAACGGTGACGTTCTGTCGCGCTAGATAGAATGTGACCAATTGTTTGCAAGAAGTGAATGGTTTCTAGATCGAAGTCATAGTTGTCAAACGCATGTACTTCGATGCATCCTAACCACCGTGTTTGTCCGGGAACCTGCACGATGGCTCCACTTAGGCTACCGAGCGGAGAAGGAATGAACAGGTTGTGTTGCTCTGATAGAATGGCAAGCTGCGATGATTCGACAATGCTGCTTGTGGGTAGCAAGAAGGTCTGATCAATCGCAATATCTATATCTCCTGCTATTTGTTGGAGTCTGTATCCATCGGATGTGACTTGCCAAATGCGACAGAATGGAATTTGAAGAGCTGCCTTAATTGTTGTTGCTGCGCTTTTATAGAGTGCAACGATGTCTGTCTCTAGTAAGGCCCGCTGACTAAATTGATTTAAGACTGCTTGGAGGCTACGTGTAGCCGATGATTGGGACTCTATGGGGGTGACTTTGCGTATATGACGAGTAGGTGCGGAGACAGTAGGTGCAGCGATTAGTTGGTCGGTCTTCATGTTTTTTAAGATAGTTTTGTTGACTGGCTTTCGTTTAACTGTAAGTGATGGTTGATACAGTGCTGACCGTATAATTACGGCCTGTCGGTGTTGTTTCTGAGGAGATATTATGAAGCTGCTGGTGGATGTGAAACAGTTTGACGATGCTATTTTTCCCACGGTGCGATCGCTTCCATCGCACTCCTGCCGTTTGCAGCGCTACAGCAAAACTAGCTAAACGGTGCGATGTACTTAGATGCTTTGGCTAATGTCTTGTCGATTTTTCTCCTTGTTAGGATCTAGCAGTGACCAGCAATAAACAGACCAGCAATAAACAGAGCAGGGAAAATACCTTGCTCTAAGCGCATTTGTTGTAAGCGCTCTATAAGATCAATGAAGACAAGATCAATGAAGACAATCAATAGAGAAAAATAAATGGAGAGTTGAAATTAATGAAAAAATTGACAGAGAGAAAACGACTCATCTGTTTCTTTGTTGACACGGGCATTGACAAGGGCATTGGTACGGGCATTGGCACGGGTAGGAACGTTCTCAATTGGAAAGACTTCGCTGCTCATATTTTCACTGTTCGGATTTGGGATGATTAGCCTCGCTGTAAAATGCTAAAAGAATTGAGGCCAAAGGCGTCAATAGCTTGCAGAAGCGCCATAATAAGACCAGTTTTAGGAAATGTGCTGGGCGGATATGGAATTTACGCTGATAGCAAAGTTTTTTGGCGGGCTGGCGCTGGATTTGGTGAAGCCTAAGCTGGGTGAGGCGATTGACCATGCGCTGAGCCCTTCTGCGATTGAAAAGGCTTTGAATCAGGCGGTGAGTGAGGCGGATAGGGAAGTGCCTGAGCTGTTTGCGCCCTATGAAAGAGACGGACTAGGAGGGATTGATCGCTTTTTGGATAAGTCGTTTCGGGGGACGGCGATCGCACAGCTAAAAAAGCCGCTGCAAGAACAGGGAAAGCCTGATGCTGCGCTGCTGGCTAAGGTGTTTTTGAGAGAAGCTGAAGGACATGCCAAGCTAAAGGCGGTAGAGCCAAGCCGGGTAGAAGCTTGGATGCAGATATTTACCGAGGCTTATTTTCAAACGACTGAAAACTTTCTGAGCTTTCAAGTTACTAAAGATAAATATTACAGACAGCTACGGGCCAAGACTAAGAAGGTGGTGTTTTCTGGGATAGCGGTGGATGGCACGGTAGTAGGTAAGCCGGGTGAGCTGGACGAAACCTTTGTGATGCCAGACGTGCAGCGGCAGGATGCCAAAAGTTATGAGAAAAGTGATGGGTCAGCGAGTGTAGTCCCACTAGAGATCGCGCAAAATGCGCAAAAGCTGATTCAGTGGGAGCAACAGCAGGAACTTTCGCTCAGGAGAGAGAAAAATTTCAGCCACATACCTGTTTCAGCCGTTGAGCTATTGAAATCGCAAGATGAGAGACGTATTGTTATTTTAGGTGCGCCGGGTGCAGGGAAAACAGCCTTAATGAACTATTGGGTTGTGACTGCCATACGGGCACAGTTTCCGGAAGATTTTTCACCTAGCGTTTCTGGATCAGAGCCTGTACTAGTTCCCGTATTAGCGACAACGCATTACTTTCCAGTGCTGATTCCTATTCGGGAGTTGGCTCTGAAGCGTGAGCTATCGGTACTCGACTTCTTAATTCAGTTTGTGAAAGCAAATTTGGAGATTGAGAGTATTCCAACCGGCTTCTTTCAGCACTGGTTGGAAACAGGAGAAGCACTGATTTTGCTAGATGGGCTAGATGAGGTAGCCGACGATGCGAAGCAAAAAAAAGTCGTAGAAAAAATTGAGGCTTTTTTAGGAGCGTATCCTCGCTGTCCGGCCATCATTACCTCCCGCCCTGCTGGGTATCGGGACGATTGCTTTAGCCGCGAGCAGTATCCACATTACGAGCTGCTGCCTTTTGACGATGGTAAAATTGAAGCTTTTATCAATCGCTGGTATAACAGCCGGATTGATTTGCCTTCTGAGCGAGAACAACGCAAAGACAGCCTGCGCAGCGCTCTGGTTAATAGACCGCGCATAAAGCAGCTGGCGCGCAATCCGCTATTGCTAACTATTATTGTGCTTATTGCGCTAATCCATCAAGACAAGCCGCTGCCCAGACAGCGGCACGAGCTGTATAACAGTGCTGTTGACACGCTAATTTCTACATGGGATGGAATTAAATGGGATGAAGACAAAGAGTTAACCGCTCGGCATGTGCTGAAGTATCTGGATATTCCAGATATTCGGCGGCTGATGGAGCGGTTGGCCTATTGGATTCATACGCAGGGTAGCGTGAATGATGCGGAAAATGGAACGCAGATAGAGCGTAGTCAGCTGATTAAGAAGCTAACCAAATTTATAAAAGAGATAAAAGCTTCTGAAAATTTGGAGACCTACGCGGCCAAAGCAGAAGCTGAAACCTTGCTTGACAAGATCGTTAAAGACCGAGCGGGTTTGTTAGCAAAGCAAGGGGAACGCCGCTACGCCTTTGTTCACAAAACCTTTCAAGAGTATCTTTGCTCGAAAGAAATCCTGTATTTACAAGAAGACCGGGACTCAGATGATGATGACTATGTACCCTACGCAAAGCAGCATATAAAAAGGCATCTGCACGATCCGCACTGGCGAGAAGTGTTGTTGTTGCTGGTGGCTCAGCAGACGCCGAGCCTGGCTAAAGCCTCGCTAGAGACTATTTTGAAAGCTGGCAGCGAATACGAGCAGTGGCTGCACCGCAATGTGCTGTTTGCAGGTAGCTGCTTAGCTGAGATCGCAAAGGTGAGCGACTCACCAGCCACTGACGAAATTTTAACTAAACTGGTAAACCTAGAAATTTCGCCGCAGCTTCGGACTAGTAGCAAACTGCGCTACGAAGTTTTTCGTGTTATCACTAGCTTGAGAGACACGCCTTTTGCCTCAGCCGCGATGCAGCACTTGATAGAGCATCAGCAGACTATAAAGCAAAAACGCTTTGATAGATACCAAAGCAAGCTAGAGCCAGACAAAGACCTACAATGCCTGTTGAAACTGCTGAAAGATAACAACAACTTGCTTGTACGTTATCGCGCGGCTGAGTCCTTGGTCCAGCTCGGCTACACCTCTGATGCTGTTGCTGATGGTTTACTTTCCATCGTTAAATCTACCGATGCGGATACGTCCGTGCGTTATCGTGCGGCTGCGTCTTTGGTCCAGCTCGGCTACACCTCTGATGCCGTTGCTGATGGCTTGCTTTCCATCGTTCAATCTACCGATGTAGATACGTCTATGCGTCTTCAAGCCGCTGAGTCATTGGGACAACTTAACTATGCCTCTGACACGGTAGTAGACTGTTTGCTTTTCATTGTTCAATCTGCTGATACAGCTGCATCTGTGCGTCTTCAAGCCGCTGAGTCTCTGATACAGCTCAACCATGCCTCTGATGCGGTAGTAGGCTGTTTGCTTTTCATCGTTCAATCTGCCGATGCGAATACGTCCGTGCGTCTTCGAGCCGCTGAGTTACTAGGACAGCTTAGTCATCCCTCTGATACGGTTGTTAGTGATTTACTTTCTATTGTTCAATCTGCCGATGCGGATACATCTGTGCGTTATCGTTTGGCTATGTCCTTGTTACAGCTCGGGCATGTCTCTAATGCGATAATAAGCAGTCTCCTCGCTATTTTTCAATCTGCCGATGCGGATACGTCTGTGCGTTCTCACGCTGCCGCGTCCCTAGTACAGCTCGGTCATGCCTCTGATGCTGTTGCTGATAGCTTACTTGCCATTGTTGAATCTGCCGATGCGACTGCGTTTGTACGTTCTCATGCCGCTGTATCATTGGTACAGCTTGGCTATACCTCTGATGCTGTTGCTGATAGCTTACTTGCCATTGTTGAATCTGCCGATATAGCTGTGCCTGTGCGCTTTCACTCTGCTGTGTCCTTGGTACAGCTTGGCCACGTCTCCGATGCTATTATTAAAGGCTTGTTCGACCCACTAGAGAGCAGTTCTTTTAGCTGGAGATTGGGAAGTGGGGGTAGTGATCACACTATTCAGTCTCTAGTTGAACTTTCTGAAAAATCAAACGCAATTGAACCCGCGCTTATTCAGTGGCTCGAACAGCACCAGCACGAAACCTATGTCGGTAACGGCATAGATGTACTCTGGAAACTAACTGGAAGCTAGTCAGATGTGTAATCATCGCCGTTGACAGATGCGAACGGCCTAGCAGCAACCAAAAAAATGTATACTGCACCCCTCCTTTTTTCCCAATTCAATCTAGCAGACGCGCTCGCCTTAACCACAGCTTGACGCCAGTCAAAAATCAGCTTATCTTCAATAACGATGGCTGTGATGCCTATCACAGTCACTTTTCTCAGAACTCAATTCTACTTAGCACAGCCAGCAGGTGTAACAGCACCCACTGACTGCTAACCCTCAAGGATTCCAAGGCAATCCCGGAAGGCTAGGTCAACTGTACCTTAGCCACCCCGACTTGCACTACATCTACTTGCGGGGTGGCTAAGCGGCATTGGGTTCTGGTTTCCTACCAAACCTAAACCCGGAGACCAGATCTCATGTTTATCTCTTATTTTCAGGGCGCAACCGCGTCCACAGATTCTGTTGCAGATTCACCAGCGACCCTTCCACCCGCAACAGACCCCAGCACACCGCCGCCAAACGGCCCAAACAGCCGCAACCCCAACGATTACGAAACCGTGCGCCATCTGCTATTTGGCCCGCTTTCAGTCGTGCGTTTTACCATTCGCCTGCTGCACAAATGCGGCTACGCCGAACCCAACGACTGGAGCCAGCCCATCTCTACCGGCAAACCCAACGAGGTCATGGCCATATTGACCAAGCGCATGATGCTGTAAGACAGGGGCGCACCCCTCCAACCGAGAAAAGTTTCCGCTGGAGGGGTGGCCCTAGACCGAAGGTGGGTCAGCTCATACCGCCACAGATTCCTGCCATTGAGAAAGTGCCTGATTAAACACTTCGCTAGGCCGCATCGCCTGCTTGGTTTTCTCCATGTCCGGCAGGTAATAGCCGCCAATGTCCACCGCAGCACCCTGCGCCGCATTTAGCTCTGCGACAATCTCTTGCTCTTGCTCGGTTAGCTGCTGGGCCAGCGGTTCAAAGGCCGCTTTTAGCGCCGCATCCTCATTTTGCTGGGCCAATGCCTGTGCCCAATACATCGCCAAATAAAAGTGACTGCCCCGGTTGTCTAGCTCGTTGACCTTGCGAGAAGGTGACTTGTCTTTATCCAACAGTTTGCCCGTTGCCTGGTTGAGCGTATTGGCTAAGACAATTGCTTTTTTATTGCCAGTTTTATGGCCTAGCTCTTCTAGCGTCACCGCCAGTGCCAAAAACTCCCCTAAAGAGTCCCAGCGCAAATGCCCTTCTTCTACAAACTGTTGCACATGCTTGGGCGCAGAGCCGCCTGCCCCGGTTTCAAACAGGCCACCCCCGGCCAATAGCGGCACAATCGAGAGCATTTTAGCGCTGGTGCCTAGCTCTAAAATAGGAAAGAGATCGGTGAGATAGTCTCTGAGCACGTTGCCAGTGACCGAAATAACGTCTTTGCCCGATTTGATGCGATCGCACGTAAACGTCATCGCCTCAACCGGCGGCAAAATTTGAATATCGAGCCCAACGGTGTTGTGATTTGCCAGGTACTGTTGCACTTTGGCAATAATGTTGGCGTCGTGAGCCCGGTTTTCATCTAGCCAAAAAATAGCGGGGTAGCCCGTAGCGCTCGCCCGGTTTACCGCTAGCTTTACCCAGTCTTGAATGGCGGCGTCTTTAGTTTGGCACATCCGCCAGATGTCGCCTGCTTCTACGCTGTGCTCCATCAATGTGTTGCCCGTCTCGTCTATAACGCGAACGATGCCGTCGTCTGGAATCTCAAAGGTTTTATCGTGAGAGCCGTATTCCTCGGCCTTCATTGCCATCAGGCCCACATTGGCCACGCTGCCCATACGGCTGACGTTAAATGCGCCGTTTTGCTTGCAAAAGTCGATGCAGGCTTGATACATAGTGGCGTAGCAGCGGTCGGGAATCATCGCCTTGGTGTCGTGGGCCCTGCCGTCTGCGCCCCACATTTGGCCAGAGGTGCGGATGGCGGCGGCCATAGAGGCGTCGATGATGACATCGCTGGGCACATGCAGGTTAGTGATGCCCTTGTCAGAGTTGACCATTGCGAGACGTGGCTGCGTTTTGTAGGTGGCTTGAATGTCGGCTTCTACGGCTGCTCTGGTTGGGATGCGCTGATCTTCGCGGAGGGTCTGAATTTTGGTGTAGACGTCGTTGAGGCCGTTGTTGGGGGTGATGCCGATGGCGCTAAAGGTCTGCGCGTGTTTTTCAAAGACATCTTTATAATAGATCTCGACGGCATGGCCAAAGATAATCGGATCGGAGACTTTCATCATGGTTGCCTTCACATGCAGTGAGAGCAAAATGTCTTCTTCTTTGGCGGCGGCAATCTCTTTTTCGTAAAAGGCGCGCAGGGCTTTTACGCTCATCACTGCCGAGTCGATCACTTCTTGTTCTAGAACTGGGACGCTCTCTTTTAGCGTTGTCGTGGTGCCGTCACTGGCCGTTAGCTCAATTTTGACGCTGCCTGCTTGCTTAATAACGACCGACTGCTCGCTGCCATAAAAGTCACCCGATTCCATATGCGCAACGTGAGACTTTGACTGAGCTTTCCAGTCGCCGACCCTGTGAGGATGCTTTTGCGCATATTGCTTGACGGCGTCAGCGACTCGCCGGTCTGAGTTGCCCTCACGTAAAACCGGATTGACCGCGCTGCCTAAAACGCGGGCATATCGCTTTTGAATGCTGGCCTGAGCCTCGTTTCTAGGGACAGCAGGGTAGTCGGGGACGGTGTACCCTTTTGCTTGCAGCTCTGCGATCGCGGCAATGAGCTGAGGCACAGACGCGCTGATGTTTGGCAGCTTGATCACGCTTGCTTCGGGCCGTTTGACCAGCTTACCTAGCAGGCTTAGCGTGTCGGGCTGCTGCTGCCCAATTTCTAAATTTTCTGGAAAGCTAGCGATAATGCGGCCTGCTAGCGAAATGTCGCTCAGCTCTATGCCAATATCGGCCGTTTGGGTAAATGCCTTGATGATAGGCAGCAGAGAAACCGTTGCCAGAGCGGGCGCTTCATCGGTAAAGGTGTAGACAATTTTGGAGGGGGTAGGCATGGACTTCCTCGAGCGACTGCGCTAAGCAAATAAGCATGTTCTGATGGAGTATATCAAAAGACCTGTAAGCCGTATGTCCATTCGCAGTACAAAGTGCCATTGATATAGGCATTGATAGGGATAGGCGTTGATAGGGATAGGCATTGATAGGTGAGATGCCTTAGGCGTGCTGATATGCAGGCTGATATCAAGTGCGCTGATTGACGTTTAAAGGCGACAGGAGGTAAAGTGCCGCGAGCAGCCCCCAGGCAACAATGTTGGTGCGTGAGTCGAACAGAACCACATCGAACAGGCCAAACAGCAGGCAGGCGGCGAAGGCTAGCAGATAGCCAAACAGCACAGCGCGGTGACCAGCCGGTAGGCCCCCTTTGAGATAGGTATGAATCGCGGTGTAGTACAGCTTGCCGACAATTGCGCAGAAGCCTAGCATGACCGGAATACCGGCTTCAGAGGCAAGAAACAGCCAGACGTTGTGGGCGTGGTGAATTACCTCGTAGTCTGGAATGCTGTAGGGAATGTAGCGCTCTCTTAGGCCCGAAAAGCCCCAGCCTAGCCAGGGCCGCTGCCGAATCATTTTAATGGCCAGTTGCCAAACGCCAATTCGCGGATCTTGGGTAAAAATCGCCAGTGAGAGCGATCGCCCACCAATGCCAAAGCTGAGCGCTGCTGCTACAAGGGCCGCGCCGCCGCCTAACCCCGACAGCATGACCCAGCGATCGCGCCTGGCCGCGTAAAGTGCGATCGCCACTAGCACCAGCGCAATCAAAAGCCCGTTGCGCGACCCCGTGCAAAAAATAGCCGCCAAACACAGCGCCACCGCGAGGGGCACCGCAAGCCTAATCGCCCGGTGCGAACCCTGCCGAAATGGGCGATCGCGCCCATTAACCAGCGCCTTTCCATCTGCCAGCGCCTTTCCATCTGCCAGCGCCTTTCCATCTACCAGCGCCTTTAAAGCTAGCCCCAGCCCCAGCCCCAAAATCATCACCAGATAAGCGCTCAGTCCGTTAGGGTGATTGAACAAACTATGCGCCCGGTGACCAAACGAAGGCACTTCGTACAGCCAGCTCAAAAACGCAGTGGGCAACGGCATCGCCCGAACCTGTACGGCAATTTGTTCAAACTTTAGAACATATTCAGCGATAGCGATCGCGCTCAGCGGCATCGACGTTACCAATAGCCACCGCGCCATTGTCTCTAGCCGCCCAAAGGGATCTGCTAGCGCCTTAGGATGCGTCGCCAAAACGCCCCAGAACACAAAAAACGGCAGAAAATTAGTCAGCTGTAAAAACCCGTCGCCCCGGTTAATGCCAAAGCTAGCGCTAAGCAGCAGACCCGCCGTCAGCCAGCCAAAGCCATACTGCCTGCACAGCCGCCAAACCTTTCTGCCTCGGCTGTTCATCGCTGCAAACAGCAGACCCGCCAAAATCAACAGACCGCCATAGCTCGCATATGGCAGCAAAATAAAGCCTGCAAGCCAAAGCTGTTGCCCAGAAGGCAGGCCAGAAGGAAGACGCTTGAGGCCAGCGATCCGATGTTTTAAGTGCTTTAAGCCCAAATGGCGTCCTGGAAACTCTTGCTTATTCACGCTGATGTGACAACTCGCTGTAGAACTAGATATCTAGATAAAAGACATCCAAATAGATAGACATCTAATAAGCACCATCACCCGCCAAAACCACTTTGATCGTACGAATGAGAATATAGACATCCAACCATACTGACCAGTTTCTAACGTAATAAGTATCGAAGTTTACACGTTCGTCATATGTAACATTATTTCGACCCGATACCTGCCACAGCCCGGTAATTCCTGGCAAAACCTGCACATACGAATCAAACTTATCGCCATAGCGCCGCACCTCTTCGAGCACAATCGGTCTGGGGCCTACCATACTCATCTCGCCGCACAAAACGTTCCATAGCTGCGGCATTTCATCCAAACTGGTTTGCCGCAAAAACTTGCCCACCCGCGTAATTCTGGGATCGACTTTGAGCTTGTGGTCTTGCTCCCAGTCGCTTTTTAGCTGGGGATGCTGGGCCAGGTAGCGCGCTAGCACCCGGTCGGCATCGGCCACCATAGAGCGAAACTTCCACACCTTAAAACGCCGCCCGCCGCGACCAATCCGCGTTTGCCGGTAAAAAATCGGCCCCGGCGAATCGCACACCACCAGCAGGCTAATCAGGGCAATCAGCGGCAGGCAGCCCAAGCCCACAAACAGCACCAGTGCTTTATCTAGCAGTGACTTTAGCAGCCTGGGCCCTGGCAGAAAAAGCTGCTGTCGGACTTCTAGTCCCAGCACGCCTCCTAAATCTCTGGCGGCTACCCACAGGCTAGCCATGCCAAACAGATCGGGAATCACCATCAGGTGCGCAAAGCTGCGCCCATAGCGCTCTAGCATTGGCAGCAGATGATAGTAGGCCACCCCTGGCATGGCAAAAATGGCGTAGGGAATGTTGAGATCTCTGGCTAAAATGGGGGCCATCGACAGCTTGCCGACTACCGGGACGCCTTCGAGATGGCCGTGCTTTTGAATATCGTCATCAAAGACCGCGACGGGCTTTAGGCCCAAGGTTGGCTGCCGCTGCAGGGTGCGAATCAACATTTCTCCCGTTTTGCCTGCGCCCATTACCACGACCGGGTAGCCCCACCACGGCTGCCGCGCACAGAGCGATCGCACCCCATAGCGACCGATAATCACAAACAGCAGCGACAGCAGCCACGCAATCAAAAAAGCACCGCGCGAGTACAGCTCAACTTCGCGAAACAAGAAGATCGACGAGCCCAGCAGCAGATACATCAAGGTGGTGGTCAGCGTCAGGCGGCGCAGCTCTTCGACCGGGCTAATGGCAATGCCAGGATACAGCCCGGCTAGCCCATAGGTGACCAAAAAGGTGCCAATTAGAGGCCACAGCCGCCAGTATAAAGAAGGATGGAACTGGCCATTGAGCAGTAGGCGCGCCCACACGCTAATAAAACCAGCTAGGCTGAGGCAGAGGGTGTCAATGCAGATCAGTACAGCGAGCGTTAGCCAGGGGCGATGAGGAACCGGTGCGATCGCCTGACGTAAGCTTTCGATGCGATCGCTGCTAAACTCAGAAACTGAATAAATCGTCACAGCACCTCTCTTACCCATCAGCTAAACATCAGTTCTATCAAGAGACTCGCTCATCGTTTGGGCCTTGATTATGTCGGCCTCAGTGGCTTGGAATTGACGCCAAGCCTGTTCCACAAATGCCTCAAATCGCTGCTTAAAGCGGTCAATTGAAAACCGCTCAGCGTTTTGTCTTAACACCCTAGGCTCAAACCGGCCTATCTGTCCGTGCATTTGTTTGACCGACTGTACCAAACTTTCAGGAGTCTGGTGAGCAAACAGTAGACCAGTTTTGCCGTTGATTACCGTCTCAGCCTGTCCGCCCTTGGCGTAGGCTATTACCGGCGCGCCTGCTGCCTGTGCCTCCACTGGCGTAATCCCAAAATCTTCCTCGGGCGGAAAAATAAACCCCCGGCAGCGCTGCATATAGTCAGCAACCACACTATCTGGCTGCCGACCCAAAAACCGGATATTTCCCTGAGCCATCTGCTGCATCGCCTGGCGGCTATCGCCATCGCCAATGATGACCAACGGCAGTCCGAGCTGGTTGAATGCAGCGATGGTGAGATCTATCCGCTTATAGGGCACAAAGCGCGACACCGTTAGGTAAAAGTCCTCCCTTACCGCATCTGCTCTAAAGCGCTGTGTATCGACCGGTGGATAGATGACCTCTGCTGGTCGGCGGTAGGTTTTGTCGATGCGCCGAGCCACATAGCGCGAGTTGGCCACGTAGCGATCTACCCGGTTAGCGCTGCCCACATCCCACAGCCGCAGGTAGTGCAATATGGCGCGGGTCAGCGTGCTCTTAATCCCTTTGGTGAGTCCGGCCTGTTGCAAATATTGATGCTGCAGCTCCCAGCCATAGCGCAAGGGCGTATGCACATAGCTAATGTGGAGCTGATCGGGGCGAATGATGACGCCTTTGGCGACCGCGTGGTGGCTAGAGATGATTAAATCGTAATCGGAAAGATCGAACTGTTCGATCGCTAGCGGCATTAAAGGGAGATAGTTGCGAAAGGCGCGTTTGGCAAAGGGAAGGTTTTGAATAAATGAAGTTGTAACAGATTTATTTTGGATGAAACTACGCTGATCGGGCGGTAGAAAGTCTACCAGGCTGTATAGGTGCGCGTGCGGATAGAGGTTGAGAATTTGTTCAACGACTTTCTCGGAACCTGCATGAGTGGTTAGCCACTCGTGGACGATGGCAATTTTATTCATATTTTTTTGGCATATTTTTCGGCATATTTTTCGGCATATTTTTTGGCATACACACAAAAGAAAAAATGTAGAGAGAAATGTTGATAGGTAGGGAAATCTGTAAGTGTCCCTAACGTAACTGTGACTTTTTAATGCAATCTGATTTAGCCGTAAGAGGCTTTACTGCCCAAGACTGTGCGATCACGCTGGTCGCTGCCGACCTCAATCCGGTAATGATAAACCCTGATATTTTACGCTACAGCGGCGTTATTCCTGTGCATTGGGAACCGGCCTCTCAGCCGGTATATACCCCTCAAAACGTACGGCTCGCTTTTAAAAATGGCGTCAATATACTGGCCGCGGGCCATCAGGTTACCTTTGCTGAACCGATGGAAATAGACTCGCAGATTGTAGCGATCGCACAGCAGTTTGTTCGGGCCTTTCCCAATTTGCAATACAAAGGCAGCACCTTAAATATCAGAGGGTACTTGCCAACGGATGCTCTTCCTGGTCGCTATATCCGCGATACCTGGCTAGCTGAAGGGCCCTGGCAAGACGACTGTGCTCGCGCTGCGCTCAACCTAGTCTATAAAAGTGACCACGCCCCTCTAGAGCTGGCGCTGACCGAAGCGATGCTGCAAACAAAGGAAGAAAATAGTCTTTCTATTGTGCTTTTCAATGGTCGCTATAGCTATGGCGTCAAAGGAGACACAGCCGAAGAAAGATGTCGCGATTTATCGTCATATTTTGAGCACGTTCGGCCAGATGTAAAACATTATTTAAATATTGTTAGAACTAAGTTTGCTAAATCTGCCGTTGGTATGCAGGCAGATGTTCAAAAGCAGTTTGCGCTCAGTGCTGCTGGCTAGCTAAAGATCTGATTTCGATTCCATTTTTTAGCCTTTTTGAGGCAGCTAATTGGGACGCACATTAATTAAGTGCGTCCTATAGGGTCTTGCGTATCTATTCGTTGTTGCTCTTATTTTTCAGAGTTATTTAGGACAAAGTTGTTATGAGTCAGTCTATTGCGTTCATTGATGCTTCACTCGCTCAGAACGATTTGGCGCTGGAAAACTTCAGCGGTCAAATTTACACCATCCCATTTGGGACAGACGGTGTGCAGTATATTAGCGAAGTCCTCAAAGAACACAAAAATTTAGACGCGGTTCATCTGTTCTCGCATGGCACAGAAGCCGCCCTCATGCTAGGAAGCAGGGTCTTAAACCCAGAGACACTTCAAGAGAATGCAGCGCTATTGCAAAGTTGGCAACTAGCCCTGTCGCCCGACGCTGATTTTTTGATTTACGGCTGCAACGTGGCAGCAGGTGAGACTGGCGAAGCGTTTGTAGAAGAACTCTCTCAACTAATCGGCGCAGATGTTGCCGCCTCAGACGACGTAACAGGCGGAGCGCAAGCAAACTGGACGCTAGAGTTTTCAAATGGAGTCATTGAAGCTTCAACGCCTAAAGTCTCTAATCCTCAGAGCGCTACCCTGGCATTCAACTATATTTACGAAGACAGGCCAGAAAGAGATCGTGTCACCGGACAAGACTCTTATATTAAGGAGGATGATACTGGGCTAGGTGAAGACCAAGAGACTTTAGATATCTATCCTGGTTTTTCAGATGACTTGAAGGCCCGCGGCTCCGACTGGAATGACGAGGGGAATCTGAAATTTTACCTATCGTCTTCGCTTAAGCTAATTGCCTACGAGGAGGATAGTTTTGGAGGTCGACGAGACTATTATCAAGGGCGACTTTGGGACTTTAATGAACCTAACGATGATATATCTGGCATCAGAGTTTTCCTAAATATTGACGATGATCAGGAGTGGGTGTATGGAAAAAATACGGGAACAACTCTTGACCTAGAAGGTGGCGACGATGTTGGTGAAGCCGGTGGAGGTAATGATACATGGCGAGGTGGTAGTGGCAATGACAAGCTGTATGGCGAAAGCGGTGACGATACGCTCTATGGCGAAAGCGGTGACGATACGCTCTATGGCGGAAGCGACGACGATACGCTCTATGGCGGAAGCGACGACGATACGCTCTATGGCGGAAGCGGCGGCGATACGTTAGACGGTGGCAGCGGCAACAACAAGCTCTATGCCGGTGATGGTGCTTCTGAGGATTCTAGTAGTGCTGCTCACACAATAACTAGCGGTAGCGGGAACGATCTGATTCATGGTAGTCGGGGTACCGATACCGTAAATGTCTCTGGTGGCACTAACGAAATCTACACTTATAGTGGCAACGACAGCATTACAACGGGTGGTGGCGTAGATACCATTGAATCAGGCAGCGGGAACGACACCATTAAATCGGGTGGTGGCAACGACATAATCACTGCCGGAACCGGAAATGACACTGTCCGCACCGGAACAGGCGATGACACTGTCGACGGTGGCGATGGCGATGATCTGATTACAGATGATCTAGATAACGGCAACGGTAGCGGCGGCAACGATACGTTCTATGGTGAAGGCGGCAATGACACGCTGCGCGGTGAAGAAGGTGACGACAAGCTCTATGGCGGCGACGGTGACGACTATCTAGAAAGTGGCAATGGCAATGACCTGCTAGAAGGCGGTGCCGGTAACGATACGCTGGTTTATGGCAATGTCTCTAATGGCGATGTAGGCCCGCATCCCGACCCAAATAACGGTGGCGCGCCAACCCTCAATCCAAATACACGCGATCTTGAAGAGATCAAGGTTACGGATGGTAGCAATTGGCGCTCAGCGAGCGGAGAAACAACGGTAGACGGCGGTACTGGTCTCGACACGCTGAAAGTTGTTGGTGAATATTCAGACTTTGATATTGAGACTGAAACGCTAGCGGATGGAAATATGCGCTTTACGGTCACCGACCGTAATAATTCCAGCAATCGGGTAGTGGCGACAAATGTTGAAAAAATTGAGTTCTGGAACAACTATACGGTTTATCCAGGCGATCCTACCCAGCGAGAGCTACATAATCGCAACGGTATTATTCTACCGGTTCGCTATGAGCTAGACGTATTACAAGATGCCACTGAGCAGCTCTATGGGTCTAAAACTGAGCTAAAAGATAACAACAATGTGGGTCAGGTAAAGGTTCAGCTCAAAGATTGGCAGAATCCTACCCAAGACTATGTGATTGAAGGTGACGAAAACGAGCCAGGATCTAAACGGGATGAATACTCTTTGGGCAATGGACTGGCCATTAAATACGAGATTGTCGTTACGGGCAACTTTGGCCCCGAAGAGACTGAGTTTTTAAGCGATAAGCTGCGCTTTAAGCGAATTAACCTAGAAACCGGACGCTCTACAACGGTGAGTGGCGAAGGACTTGACTATGTAACTGAAAACTTTGTCGTCGTGCAGCCCGGTGAGAGCAGCGCCATCATCAACATTTTGCCAATTGTCGATGAGATTCAAGAAGGGCTTGAGTCGGTTGAAGTGCGTATTGTCTCAATGGATCGCGTTGATAAGATCGATGGTGGAGCGGGCACTAGCGCCTATGTATATCAGGAAGGCTTTTTGTATCCTGGCATTGTGGCGGCAAATGGCAGTGGTGTGCAGGGAACTAATAACGCCGAAAACAACATTCAAGACGGTGTTAATAAAGGCTATGTGCTAATGCCAGTGAGCCAGACTGGCGATCGCGTCACGGTTAACATTGCCGATTCGGGGCTGTTTCAGGCGGGCATTCGCTTAGTTGATGAGTATGGTTTTCAGGTGGGTGAAGAGGCGCTGCTGCAAGAGGGCGCGGCAGAAATCTTTGTTGGCCTAACCAGCCGCCCAGCTGAAGCTGTAACGGTAAATATTGCTGGTCAAGACTATACGTTTACGAGCGATCGCACGACTTGGAATCAGCTTCAGTCTGTCAACCTCACTGGTAGCGCAGGCACCACCGTCACATTTGACGTAACATCTACCGACCCGGCTTATAATGCGCTGAGCGATCGCACCCTGACACTAGTTGATGAGCAATCGGTGCTTCAGGTGCCAGAACCTGTTGCCTTACAAATTGGGGACGGCAACTACGTTCAGCTACCGGATATTTCGCTAAGCGGTGACTATGCGATTGAGCTATGGGTTAAGCCCAATGCTGGCCCTAATGCTAATAATGGCAGTGGCACGCTGCTGCAAAGCGATAGCGGCGCATTCCAGCTCGTTAACGGTCAGCTTCAAGGCACTAACGCTTTTAGCTTTATCGGCAACGTCAACAACCAGCTTGAGGCCGAGCAGTGGCATCGGATAACGCTACTGTCGGTCGATGGCCGGTTTGATATTTATGTCGATGGCAACCGGGCGGGCAGTCAGACTGTTGGCAGCAATAGCGGTCTTATCTTGCAATCTGTTGGGGCTAGCGAAGACGGCGCGCAGGGTTTAGTCAGCAATCTGCGCTTTTGGGATCAGCTTGTTTCAGACGGAGATCTCTACGTTGGCACGCGTCAGGCTCAGTACAACCTAGACGAGGGCTCTGGTACAGCGCTTAAAAATCAGGCTCCGGCAGTCTCTGGGGGTGACGCGATTGTTGCTTTTAACAATACGGACGCCCTGCTGTGGACGGCGGGCGTACCGCTAGCCGATCCGGCGCTGCAAGAAATGCTGGCAGAAGAAGCGACTGCCTTTGGCCTGGTCAATCGTAATTTCGATTTTCCCCAGGTTTCTGTTGTTATTCCTAGCGATCAAAGCCGGACAGTAGAAGGCAGCGATCAGCTAGCGGCTTTTGAACTGTTGCTAGATAAGCCCGCTCCGCGTGGCGGCATTACGGTTAATTTTGATCTGAGCAATCTGACCGTAGCAGAAGACGGTGCGCTCAAGCCCATAGATCAAATAGATCAAAGCGGCGAGGCTTGGCAGGGGGTTGATTTTCAGATCACCACGACGTTAGAAGATGGCACAAGTCAGATTCAAGATGTCGGCTTTGGCGATCGCCTCTCTAGCGCTCTTTACATTCCTGCGGGTGCTCGAAAAGGAACCGTTTATGTCAATGCACTTGACGATCAGCGCTCAGAAGGAAATCAGACGGTTCAGCTTTCGCTAACGGGCATCAGCGATGCGGATGACAGCCGCTATCAGGTGGCGGCAGGGCAGGCAGGGCAAGGTGCGATCGCAATTTTGGATACAGATCGTCCCGGCGTTGAAATTCTTAGCTTGCAGAGCAGCTACACCTACAACGATGAAACTGAGCGCGCCGAGAACGTCAACCGGCTAGCGCAAGTCGATCGAATCATTGTTCGAGAGGCGGACGACGGTGCGCTGGCGCTGCGCTTTAACATTGACGATCTGTTGTGGGATGGCCAAACCCGACAAACCGCCCAGCTTGAAATTACCGATACAGCGGGGCTGACGCTGAGCGAAACGAGTCTGAGCCTAACTGAAACGCAGCGTTTTGCTGTAACGACAGTCTATGGCGACTATGCGAATAAAACGCTTAGCGGCACGCTCACGCTTGACGGCGTTGCCCAGTCTTTTTCTGTTGATTTAGTTGAAAATCAGGCGCTAAGTGATGCCGAGCCACTTCGTCTAAATCCTGATGCAGCAGATCTGAAAAAAACGTTTGAGCAAGGCCATTTAATCACCACTGTAGACGGCAGTTCTTTTCCTATTCGCCTGCGCCAGTCTAGCTGGAATGAATATGTCTATGTGCGCCTCACCTCAGCGCCAATAGACACTAGCGGGCAAGTTGCGGTTGATCTGAGTGCGACTGAAAGCATCGTTGGCACAGAGGAGGTGCTGCTCTCTACCGACAAGCTGATTTTTACCGCCGAAAATTGGGATCAGCCTCAGCTCGTGGGCATTCGTGGCGTGAACGACGGTCTAAATGACCCTGATCAAATTGGTCAAATCACCGCTAAAATTTCGCTAGCGTCAGGAGAAACAACCGATCAGGTCTATGCGTTTGGCGGCGACCGAGCGAGCTTGCTGTATTTAAACGCGGCGCTGCCTGCTGAGACAGTTGAAATTACTGAAGAAGAGCAAGTGCAGCTCTATCAGCCGGAGAATCCGGCTAATCCAAACTACCGTTTTGAACGCAATTCTCCTACTGGCTCGTTCACCATTACTGAAGGCGAAACGGCTCAAGTGGCGATCGCTGCTGACCCTAGCGGCCAGTCTAATTCGCTGAAAGGACGCTACAAAGTTGTCGAGCCCGGCCTGACCCGCTCGCTGCGGCTGACCGGCGGAGAAGATCGGTTGACTTTAGAACAGCCGATTGCGCTGGGCTCAAACTTTACGCTACAGCTTGCCTTTCGCTGGGACGGAACGCGCGATGAAGGCCAGCCGATTCAGCTTGTGCAGGCGGTAAATGGGCATGGTGATGTCTTTATTAATAACGACGGTCGTCTGGAGGTGCGATTTACCAGCGCCCAAGGGCAGCCTGTCATTATTGCGAGCGGCACGCCGCTGCTGGCGAATGAAGAATATCTGATCAACATTGCAACAGATGGTCTGAACGCGCAGATTTTTGCAGATGGCCAGCTAATTGGATCGGGTAGTTTGGGCGCAGCAGCGATCGCACCGGTTGAAGTGACTTCGGTATTTGGAGCCGCCGAGGTCAGTCAGGTCGATAATTTCCGAGGCGTTGTCTACGGGGCTCGCTTTTGGGGCAAGGCGCTGAGTCAGACTGAAGTTCGTCGGTTTTCTCAAGCTGTTCTTAACCCCTCGCCGGTTCTGTTCACACTCGACGAGGCGAATAAACAAGTCTCGCTGCGGCTCAATCCTGATGTGGTGACAGAAGCGCCTAGCGGCCCGATTGATCTGACGTTTCGGCGCTACAGCTACACGGGCAGCCCAGAGCCAGAAGTTTCAACCGTTACCATTACCTTCGATGCTAATAACTGGCAGTCAGATCTGGCGCTGCCGTTTACCTTCAACAACAGCCAGTCGCTACAAACTGACATTCAACAGATTACGGTGCAGGTCAAGAGCCAAAGCGATCAGGTTCAAGATTTTATCAGTAATGTGGGCGATGCCTATGCGCTCGAATCGCTACGCAGCCTTTACTTAATTGATGAAATTTCACCGACAGCGCTGGATCGCTTCGAGCGGCGACCTAATTTTGCTGAAGGGGGCGCAACTCAGGGGCTAGATTTTGAGCGGTTAGAAGGCGTCACGGTCAAAAAAGGACTCTCAGAAAACCTGCCAATTTCAGGCGATCGCTATTTGGGCGATCGCCCCGCCTTGGCCACGGGCGATCTGACGGGCGATGGCAAAGCGGATTTGCTTGTGCTCTCTGAAAAATCTGGCGCGCAGTTTTATGAAAATACGTCAACAGACCGCGAGCTAAGCTTTACGCAGCAGCAGAGCAATCAGCCACAAGTTGATACTGAAATCGTCTCGCAGGGGTTTAGTGGCTCTGAAGCTCGCTTAGTTGATGCCGATGGCGATGGCGATCTTGATTTGGTTTGGAGTCAAGACGGCGGCCTCAAGGTTATTTTAAACGAGCCAACCGACGGTGTTGCGTTTGCCGGATCAACAGAAGCGATCGCGCTAGTAGATCAAACCGGATCGGCGCTGGGCTCTGGCACCGCTGGCGATTTGGTTGGTTTTGACTTTGCCGATATCAACCAAGACGGCACGCTCGACGCGGTTGTTTTAGATGAGAACAATCAGCTTCAGACTTACCTTGGCAACAGCTCGTTTAATCTCACCAATGGACTGGTTCGCCTAGCTGATGAAAACAACCCGTTTCGCAACGTGATCTTGCCAACGGGCGAGCCGCTAGCGCTCAAGTTTGGCGATGTTATTAACGAGGGAATTGCCGATGGTATGCCGGAGCTATACGTCTATGAACGCGACGGCGGCGACGGTAGCTACTGGCGGTTTTTGATGCCTGAGACGGATGGCGCTGAGGGAATAGATGTGGTCTATCGCGATCGCACCTATCTTGATCCGCTTACTAGCCGCGCCGGACAAATTGGCGATCTTGAAAGCCTGGCTTTCTTAAATAAGAGCGGCGTTAACGATAGCGGCGTTGACGGTGTCTTTCTTAGCCTAGACAACGCTCGCTATCGTTTTGGCACGATTGCCAACCGGTCGAACGAGATTATCTTTGACTACAGCGATCCGCAGGCTGGCGCGGGGGCTGTGTTAGATGTGGTCAGCTTACAGGATAAAACAGTTGAACTTGACGAACGAGTGCGACTACAGCTGGTTTCAACTGGGGATCTCACTGCCGAATCGGGGCTAGATCGCAGCATTGACATCATCATTCAAGATGACGATCGCCCCGGTGTGACACTGGCCTATGTTAGCGGTAACGGTGAGGCCGCAAGCATTGTCTCTAGCCACCTGAGCCCGCCTGACAATGCGCCGCGCCCGCTAGTAGAAGGCCAGCAGAGCGACGGCTTTTATGTGCTTAAGCTCGACTCTCAGCCGCAAGAAACTGTTGGCCTGGTGCTGCGCAACAGCGATAGCGATCGCCTTCAGTTCGAGAGAATTTACCCGTTTGGGCTAACGGTAAATGCGGATGGCAGTTTGACGGTGCGATCGCGCCTTGCCGATGCGCCGAGCGACTACAGCCTAAGCTTCAAATCGTCCTTGGTACAGACAGTCAGCCGAGATGCTCAAGGTGGCTATCAGGTGCAGCTAGATGGCGCTACGACAGGGGCTTTGCAAAGTGCGATCGCAAACAAATCGACCAGCGAGATTCAGCAATCTGTTGCTGTTCAAAACATTCTTAAGCAGATTTCTGTTCGCGTAGATAGTGACGATCCGACCTACCGCGTTGGCTTGGGGCTCAATGCCAATCAGCTCCTGCAAGAGCGCATCAGCATCACGCCAAAAGAGCAGATGAAGCTGTCTATTTTGCCCGGCAGCTGGCAGCAGCAAATTCTGTTGCGACCCGTCGCACCTGATAATCTGGCAGACAATCAGCAAGACGCTACCCCTCGCCTGTCTATCGCGATAGACAGCAGCGACCCGGTCTACAGCAGTCTGCCAGGCTTGCTCGCAGAGCTGCCGATTACAGATAGCGACCAGTCAGGCGTCATTATCAATCAGCTAGACGATATCCGTGAAGGAATTGACGGTGGCCAGTTTCAAGTTAGCCTCAACAGCAAGCCAACTGGCACCGTGCTAATTACCCTAGAGCCCAGCGATCTGAATGGCGAGGCCAGTACCGCGATCGCACTCGACAGCAAATACTATGGCGACACCATTGAGCTAAAGTTCAACCAATACAACTGGAATGCGCCGCAAACGGTGAAAGTGCGCGCTCAAGACGACAACGTCGTAACCGGAGACATCCAGCGCTTCATCCAGGCTAAGGTGCGTTCGGATGACGCAAACTATGCGGGCATAGCGGTCGATCCGGTTACCGTTACCATTCGCGATAACGATCTGCCCGCTGTTAGCGCCTACACAGTGCTCGATGCGGCTGAACCCGGCCAAATTGGTTTCTTTGGCATTCGGCTCAATACCGATCAGCTTCGCAACCCCGAAGGACTCAAGATTCACTACCGGGTCAGGGGCTGGGCGAGCGCACCGGCTTCGGCTGACGACTATCAGGAGTATGTCAATCTCACACCCGAAGGCGAGAACTTTATCACCATTGCGCCAGGCCAAGATCTGGGTAACGTGGTGATTTTCCCAATCGATGACTACATTGCTGAAGGGTTCGATATCACCTTTAAGCCAGGCGCTGTTGATATAGATCGCAATCAAATCACGATTACCACTCACCGCTTGGTCGATGGTTCTAAAGTTGTTTTTACGCCCGAAGGCAGCGACGGCAGCATTCCATCAGGACTTTCTAACGACAGCTTTTACTACGTCGATAGCATTGACAGCAACACTATCAAGCTCTACCGCGACGCCACCCTATCACAGGAGGTCGATCTCACCTCTGGCGGTATCGGCGAGATTCGGCTGCTTGACGCTACTGGCAAAGCGACGGTAGAAGAGGCCAAAGAGAATACCCAGCGTTTTGAAGCAGTTGAGCTAGAGCTGCTGAGCGATCCGAATGGCGACGATCCGGGCTATCGATTAGCCGATATTGACACCCAAGCCTCTGTTCGCATTTACGACAATGAAGAAGTGGGCTTTCGCTTTATCTTGCCGGGGCAGCAGGTTCTCGACAGTAGCTCTCCGGCAGATAAGGGCTATCTCACCATTGCCGAGCACCCTGAAATTGATAACACCGAAGAATTTTCTGCGGCGGTGTTTTTAGTGCGCCCGCTTTCTGATCCTGGAAAGGTTCAAACCGGTGCCAATGCTGGTCAAGACAACTGGACCGCGCTACGCTTCAATCCGCGCTGGGATCAAAACTCAGCCCAAGAGATGCAGGTTCACCTCGCTGAAGAACCGAAGTTTGAAGATGATGGTACGCAGACCGTTACGATTGCCGTTTATGACCAATATGGCCGCAAAATTGAATTCTATCAGCGCGATCCAGATATTGATGATAGCGCTAGCGATGAGCTAACCACTCAGCTAGAAATCAGCGTAACTAAAGACACCTGGGCCGAGCCGATCCGCCTCAAGAGCGCGGTCTTTTTCGATCTCAATGGCAATGGTGAATGGGACGATGGTGAACATCGCGGCGTTACCCTAAGCGATAGCAGCTACTTTTTTGATGACACTCTCGACCAGCTCAGCGTGGGTAAAGATAATGTGGGTCTAGATGTCACGCTCGCTGATTTTGATGCTAATAAAGATGGCTACCTGACGCTGTTTGAAACCACTCAGCGAGACGATCAGCCCGATGGCTGGGGCATTGTCTCAGAGCTGGGAAATGCAGCTGCGATCGCAGTTCAAGTCGGTGACGATATCGGCAAAGTTGAAATTCCAGGCAGTACCGATGTAGCCGTCGACCACTGGAATCGCTTTGCCGTACTCACCTCTTTTGCGGCCGACACCGCCGACACCGAAATTAAGCTCGTCGCCGAAGACGGTGTGCCCAACGGCGTCGCTCTGCCCACTGACTACAGCGGCGATCCCTACGCTAGCGGCGATCTTTGGAAGCAAAACGCCGTTTATTTTGACAGCAATAACTGGGCTCGTTTTCAAAGCATTAAGCTAACCGCGCTAGACGACAAAGAATACGACATCGACCGAATTTTGCCACTCGAAATGAAGGTTTATGAAAACGAGGGCAATGACGGCTTCTACTCCAAAAAATTTGATAACGCTCAGTCGCCACTCGTTTTAACTGTTAAAGATCGCCGCCTAGACAATGAAACCGTTACCGGCTCGCTGACGAATGGCTTCTCCGAGCTCGAAAAAATTATCAACAACTACGAGCTGCCGCTTGTAGGTAGCCTTTCAGGTAAGCTGCCTCCTTTCTTGACTGACTTTATCCGCGCTTTTTCGCGCAATCTAGAGCAGCAGCGCTACATTACTGGTCCATCGCTGGCTACAGCCCTCAGCGATGCGCTTAATGAGCAATTTGACGGCACAGGTTTTGAAGTCTCTATTGAATACGATGCCGACAGTCAGACGATTTCTATGAGTCTTGCCTTTGGCCAAGACTACGATCTTTTTGAAATTGGGCTCGATTCTGATTTAGGAATACCTGCTTTAGGCTTAGAAACCGAGGGTTCGCTCGCTTCTATTTTCCACTTTGATTTACGCGTGGGCATCGCACTCAACCTCAAAGAGCGCAGCTTTACGCTAGATATCTCCGAAGACGAAAACGGCACAACTAATACAGGCGCAGATGCCAACATCTACCTCGATCTCAACAACTTTAAAGCTACTGGCAACATTGCCTTTCTCAAAGCTGAACTAGAACAGATTCCGCTTGACGACTTTATCAATGGTCACAAGCCGCAGCTCACCATCTGGTTAGATGAAGATTCAGCGGTCGGTGAAACGGATCAAACGGTTACAGTGCGAGCCTATGACATTGGCGGCAGTGAGATCGATCTAGACCTCACATCGGGCAACGCGTTTGCTAGCTATGAAAAAACAGAAGACAACTGGAAGCATCCTCTCATCCTCGAAGGGCTAGACTACGACGCTATCGATGAAATTTCTGTCGATTTCAACGATAAAACTCGTCGTTTTCGGGTGGATTGGACGGGTGAAAAAGACATTCAAGGGCTCAAAATCGACGCCCGGCTATTCAGCCAAGATCCGCATGCCTTTTTCCAAGAATACGATGGTGATAAAGACATTCTGGGCGCACTTGAGAAAAATGCCGAATCAGAAGGGTTACTTTCTAAAGGCGATACCCACAGTGAAGCCGCGCTAGGCGTTGGCTTTAGCCTAGTTGGAGAGAAGGCCGTTGACGTTGAAATTGAGCGGAAGTATGCCTTTGCGATTGAAACCGAAACTGAAGCACAAACTATTCCTGATCTATATCAAGGTGATAAGCCAGTCGGCACTCAAGCACTATCTGACTTCCTTGATGATCAAGGCCCTCAAGATGGCAGCGTTTCAATTGCCCTAGAAGATATTGACAACAACTCAGATGCAATCAATCTCTTTACCGTTGAGCTGTTCAAGCTGGTCGATCCCAATCGAGAATCTTTTACGGCTAGCGCAGAAGAAGATTCAGACTTTTTCTCTGGGCTGAAGCTAGATCCAATTAACTTTACCCTTGGCGCAGCCACCGTCGATCCGGACGATCCGCAGCCCGCGTCGCCTAGGCTGCCGCTGCGCCGACAGCTCAATACAGGTGGAAGCAGCAATTCTGTCCTGATGCGAGATGTGCAGGGCTACGCTATCGATTTTTCTACCGGGGGAGACACTGGCAATATTGAGCAGGGCAGCGATATTGTTTTTCGTGTGACAAAAGCTCAAACGTCAGATGGCTTGCCGAGCGGTGCGTTCTACTATATCCAGCCTTTTAACGAAGATAAAGCTATCCATCAGGTCGTGGATTATTTGGTTGTCAGCGGCCCTGACCCTGAAACTGAAGGCGCTGCGCCTCTTGAAGTTTCAATTACCAACCCAGATGCTGCTGATAATGTCAATAAAAATGAGCTGCCCGATCTCTTTATCATTCAAGAAGGTGAGAATGTAAAGATTACAGGCGCGCAGACTCAAGGCGCTCTGACACGGCTTGAAGTTCCTAACGCAGAGGGCTTTGAAATCGTTGCTACAGGTGACACTGCCGCGCAAGACGCTTATGAGCTGACCGAAGTTGGGGTGCCTGTGCGAGGCGCAGAAGTGGGCATCTCTGAGCTGGGCAGCAAAGCTAAAGAGCTGTTTGACTATACGCTGAGTGGATCGGTTGGCGCTGCCTTTAACTTGGTCACTAGCGTGGCGGGCAATACCTCGTTCCCTTCGCTGAGTATGGATTTAGCGCTAGCTGCCCAGGCGGAAAAGAGTAAAGACAAAGCGGCTGAGCTTTCGCTAACCGTGGGATTAAAAGATCTGGGCCTCGATCTTGGCAGCTTTATTACTAAGTTTGCTGCGCCCGTGATTGAAGCGGTTGACAGTGTCCTTGATCCGATTAAACCGCTGATTGAAGCGCTCAATCAAGACTCTCAGTTTCTTGAGGCGATCGGGCTAGAATCACAGTTTGATAAAGATGCCAATGGCGAAGCTTCTATTTTAGAAGTTGCGCTTGTGCTCTCGGAAATTTCTAAGCAGGTAGGCGAGGCCAAATATGCTGAATTCTTTGAGACGGTTGTTAAAGTTATTGACTTTATTCAGACAATTGAAGAATTAGCCGCCAAGCTGGAAAACGGTGATAATTTAGTCATTCCGCTGTTAGATGAGTACCATCTATCGCTTACACCGGGCGGTGATGAAGCGGCTGAAGGCGGGTCTGAAAGTGGTGCTAAAGACAGTACAGCGCTGCCAAAACCAGCTACCAAAACCTCAGGCATTCAGCATCAGGAAACTAAGCCAGATTTGCCAGGCACAGATGGTATCGGTGAGAAAGCAGCACAATCTGGTAACGAAAACGCTTCTTTCTTTAAAAAGCTGGTTGACAAAATTCAAGGGATTGAAGGGCTACGCTTTCCTATCTTGGAAGATCCGATTAGCCTTGTGAATTTGCTCTTTGGCAAAGATGTCAATCTGGTGCTGTATGAAGTGCCCGATCTCAAGCTTGAGCTAAATCCTCGGGTCGAATTTTACCCGTTTCCGCCTTATCCCGTGAAGGGCGTGTTAGCTGGAAAATTTGAAGTAGGGGCGCAGCTTGGCTTTGGTTACGACACCTATGGGTTCCGGCAGTGGTCAGAGGCTGACTTTGATCTCGCTGAGAGCTATCAGGTGTTTGATGGCTTTTTCCTGACTGACTGGACGCTGGATAGCTATTTGTCGAATACTGGTTCTGGGATAGACGATAAGCCAGAGCTGTACGCCACCGCTGAGGTAGAAGCGGGCGTTGAGATTGGCGAAGGGCTAACGGGCTATCTGGGTGTGGGCGTGGGTGCTAATGTCAACTTCGATTTGGAAGATGTTGGGGAGTATCAAGATAATTTGGGTACGAGCGACGGCAAAGTTCGCGGCTCGGAAATCATTGCGGGCATTAGCGATCCGCTCTCGCTATTTGAGCTTTACGGTCGAATCTATGCCTTTCTCAGGGCGCTGGTCGAAATCGATTTAGGGCTGTTTAACTTTACGCTCTATGAACAAAAATGGGAATATGATCTGTTTAAGTTTCAAGTTGGCGGGGCTAAACAAGATGGTTCAGCCGTTCAATCTGAGATTGTTGGCGCGACGGTTTTCTTTGATGCCAATTTTAACCTGAAGTTTGATGAGGGTGAAGCCTGGGGGATGACGCTAGGTGATGGCAGCTATAGCTTTGACGTTGACCCGGCTGAATTTGATGTGGATGGTGACGGTCAGCTGACGCTGATGGATGGTCAGATTGTTGTTATTGGCGGCCGTGATAAAGAAAGCGGGTTGCCTATTATCAACCCGATGATTGCCAGCCCTGAGAGCAGCATTGTTTCACCGCTGACGACGCTAGCAACCCAGATAGCAGTGAGCAACGGTGGAGATGTAGAGGCTAGCTCGTCTCAGGTTAAATTGTTCTTTAACTTGCCAGATACGCTTGATCTAGGTGGTTTCCATCCAATTGAGGCCATTCGCAGTGGCTCGGCTGAAGAAGCCGCTTTGGGCCTACAGGTGTATAAAAGCCACATTATTATCGATTCACTAATTTATAACGTCAGCCGGGTCGCAGGTGGCTATAGCGAGATGGGCATGACGGCTGATCTGGTGATTGAGGTTTTAGAGTTTGTTGCGAACGAATTAGCTGAAGTGACTCTTGATGACAATGAAACGTTTGAAGATCGGCTATCAGGTTTTGCTGAGAGCGTTGTTGCAGATTTTTACCAGGAGAAGATTTTGCCAGCGCTAGCAGGGGAGGCATTAGCCGAAGCTGAGATAGAGCAGACGACGGTGATTAATGTTTTATCAGAAACCTATGCGCGCGTGGCCAGCGCTGCAAATGTCACCGGGGGGTCTGTAGAAGATGTTCAGCAGGCATTTGAGAATTTGACGCCGCTGAAAACATCGCTAAAAACGGATATTCCGGCGGCGCTAGATCAGTTTCAGCAGGGCACGATTTCGGCTAGCGAAACAGAGCAAATATCTCAACAGACGCTGTCGGAGATTTCTAACAAAGCGCCGGTTGTCGATGGCTTGCAACTGTTCACTAGCTTTGATGCCTACGCGGGAGCTACCGTTGCCAGCATTTTCAACCCCACTTTTGTCGATGATACGGGCGACAGCTTTTACGGTATTGCAATTGTGGGCCACACGCCTCAAATCAACTTAGGTTATTGGGCATATTATGACTCGAACAAAGCTCTCTGGTTCACTTTAGATGAGCCGATTACGTCTGATAGCGCCCTGGTTTTAGAAGCCAATACGCGCCTGCGCTTTATTCCACAGCCGGGCGCAGACGGTGCACAAACGCCTAACTTTGCCGTGCGCCTAATCGACCAAAACGGTCAAGCGGCTGATGCACGCCTGCAGACGGGCGATCGCATCAGCTTTGAGGGAGAAACGGCCCAACCGACTGGCGGTATTTCTGCCTATAGCGCCACTCTCCTAAATTTCGCAACCACTATTACCCTGCCAGAATCTAGCATGAGCGACGCACCTAGCCTTAGTCAAACAACTGCCGACATCGAAAACCTTGCTTTTGCTTGGGAAGATGCTATTCCTACACCGCAAGGGGCGAGCGTAGCCTCGCTGTTCGGCCAGTATTTTGAGAGCAGCAGCATTTATAACTTTTACGGCATTGCCATTGGTGACTACAAGCTGAGTCCGGCTCAAGGCGTATGGCAGTACTCTACTAATGAAGGCGATGACTGGAGCGACCTGCCTGAAATCAACCCTGAAGCCAATAGCCAGCAGCTTTTGCTGACGGCTAATACGCTGCTGCGGTTTTTCCCGACAGTTGACTACGAGGGCGCAGCGACAGCGCTGTCGGTTAATTTGATTGACAGCCGGGTTGCTGGTGAGGGCGGATTTGATTCGGGCGATCGCAAAAACATCGCCATTGATTTGCCCAACAGCTACACCGAACCGCTGAGCTTCCAAACTCAGGTATATGGCGTCAACGATGCGCCCATTAGCAGCCTCAGCGTGACCTTCAGTCAGCGCGAAGCCATTCGGATTAGCGATCGCAAATCAGCCACTACGGCCGATCCATCGCCCGCTGCTGGCAAAGGCGATCTGTTCCCATCTGTTTTGAGCGTGCAGGGGCTGCTTGGTGAAATTGAAACGATTTCTGTTAAGCTCAACGGCCTCAACGTTACCGCCGATAACAACTTAGATATTTGGTTAGAAGGGCCGCAGGGCCAGACGGTTATTTTGCTATCTGATGCGGGCAACGGCACCGCCCTTAGCAACTTTACGATTACCTTTAGTGACAGCGGCGTGCCCGCCTTGGCAGGCAGCTCGTCTGGGCTCATCAACAACAGCATCTACCGCCCAACTAATAACGCGGCGGGCAACGCCGATCTCGATCCGAGTGCATTTAGTACAGCCGCCACTTCTTTTTCACAGTTTGTGGGTCAAGCGGGCGCGTCGCTAAACGGAGACTGGAAGCTGTATGTGCAAGACGATACCGACAGCGGCGTTGATGCCGAAAAGCTTGGCAAGCTGCTCAATGGCTGGCAGATCACGTTTAACCGGGTAGAGGGCAGCTTCTCACCGATTACCGAAGACAGCAGCGCCCCGCAAGAGCTGACCGTGAGCGATCTGTTTGGCAGTCGCTTTACCGATGTTGATAGCGATAGTCTTAAAGGCGTTGCTGTGATTAACAACGCGGCGACTGCTGCTGAGGGCCGATGGGAGTATTTGAGCGGTGAAAATTGGAGTGCGATCGCCACCAACCTTACCCAGACCAAAGCGCTGCTGCTAACTGCTGAGACCAAGCTTCGCTTTATCCCTGCCGAAAACTTCAACGGCAAGCCAGGTAGCATTACCGGACGGCTCATTGATAGCTCTTTGCCAGACTTTATTACGGGTAAAGTCCAAGACGCGCGCTTCAATACCTCTGGTGGCCCCTTTAGCCCCAAAACGATCAGCCGCACGCTGACGATTAACCCCGTTAACGATGCCCCTAGTGTTGTGAGTGAAGCGGAGGTCACGCTGCCGAGCTTTGTTGAAGATACGCCCTTTACAACTGCTAATGCGCCTACGGTCGAAACCCTCTTTGCCAGCGCTTTTCAAGATACGATCGACCGCAATAATCTCAATCAAAATACCTTTATTGGTATCGCCATTATTCAAGACTTTGCCGCGAACGGTGAAAACGGTGCTGAGGATCGTGAGGCCGCTGCGAAAATTGGCTACGAGAAAGGTCAGTGGGAAGTTTATGACATTCGTAACGCGCAGTGGGTGGCGCTGCCGAACGATCTGAGTGAAGACAACGCGTATCTGGTGCCAAAAACTACGCAGATTCGCTACAAGCCGAATGCTAACTACAACGGCGAGCTGCCGCCGATTGAGGCCTATCTGGTAGATAATGGCTTAGGCCAGGCGCTCGGCCTCGGCCAGCGGATCAATCTTAGCCAGACGGGTGTAGGCGGTGTTACTCGCTATACGGCGACAACAGTGATGCTTAACGGCAGCATTGAAGCGGTTAATGACTTGCCGCCTGCCGCGAACGATCTTAGTGCGATTAATCTGAGTGACAACGGTCAAGATGAAGACTTGGCTGCGCCTCCTACACAATCTGTAGCAGCGCTGTTTGCTTCTCGATTTGGATTGCAAGAGACGTTAGATGGCGATCAGTTTGGCTATGACCCCGCTGACCACAGCGCATTTGACGATGCTACGTTCTGGGGCGTGCTGATCAAAGATGTTCCTGATAGCGAGATGGGCGTTTGGGAATACAGCGCGAACGGCGTTGACTGGACGGCGATCGCTGGCTGGGATGAAGGTTCAGGGCTGTATCTACCCCAGGCGTATCAGCTTCGCTTCCGGCAAACAATGGCGAACTATAACGATGCCATGACCGGAGAAGATCTGGGTCCGGCGCATTTGCTCACCGCTTACCTGGTCGATGGCAGTATCACCGATACCAATGTAGGTGCGCAGCTACAGGTACAAGCGCAGCCGTCATCTGCGATCGCCACTGCCAATCCCACCCCAAATCAGCCAGGCGAAGCTAGCCCTATTAGCACCAGCAGCCTGACACTACAGCAAGCCATTAACGCTGTGAATGATGCCCCCAAAATTGCAGAAGTTGGCGATCTCTTGCTAGATGGCACGCCAGTCAGCGCGATTATAGAAGATGAGACAGGCAGCGTTTATTTATCTGGAATTGCGATCGCAGATGTCGATGCAAATGAGCCCAACCCAGATGGTCAGCTCATCGTCACGCTTAGCGTAGAGAGCGGCATACTGACGCTGAGTCCTGATATCGCCGGTGGCCTCAGCGCAAGTGATATCGAAAACAACGGCACCGCTGAGCTGAGTCTCACAGGCACCCTCAGCGCCATCAACACGACCTTGCAGGCCACAGAGGCGCTTGGCTACGCGGCTATTTCCAACTTCAACGGAACCGACACGCTTGCCATCAGCGTTACCGATAGTGGCAATGCTGGCCAAGGCGGCCCGCTGACAGCCGAAACGACTCGCACTATCAGCATCACCGCCATCAACGACGCCCCAACGGTAGCTTTTGAGACCGGCACCTCACCGCTATCGGTCGACGAAGACACTGTGCTCTATATCGAAGATCTGATGATTGATGATGTAGATTCTCAGCTAAACCCAGAGGGTAATCTTGTGGTTACGCTCAGTGTGAGCAATGGTACGCTAGCCCTTGCTGGACCTGGGTTAGATGAACTGATAGAAAATGAACCAACAGATAGCTTACTGAGTGATGTCGAAATCACCTACAGCGAGGAGGAGGATGAAGTTGTTTTGGTTGGCACGCTGGCGGCGGTGCAGGCCGTGTTGCAATCAGGCGTTGCCTACCAGGGAAATTTGAATTTCTCGGGAGAAGATGCGATCGCTGTTTCTATCAGCGATAACGGTAACACCGGAGAAGGCGTATCCGAATTAGCCTCTACGGTACGTGCAATCAGCGTCAGGCCCGTCAACGATGCACCTATTGCGACTGAAACGACCGCGTTTGCGACTCTATACGAAGACGGCGGTAACTTTAGCGGTGAGCGCATAGACTACCTGTTTGGCGCATACTTCGATGACCGCGCAGATGCGCTTAATCCAAACAGCTCTGTTGAAGATGTCTTTGAAGATGCGATTTCTGGCATTGCCATCGTCTCTAATAATGCCAACCCCGAAACCGAAGGAATCTGGCAGTATACGACCGATACAGGCGCTGAAGACGGCCTTTGGAGAAACCTTCCCATTGATGCCCTCTCAGCAGCTAATACAATTGTTCTAGAAGCGAGCGATCGCCTCCGCTTTTTGCCCGTAGATGGCTCAACTGTCACAGCCGCAAGTCTAGGCGTGCACCTAGTCGATGACACCGCTCAAATTCCGACTGGCGAACTCGGTATCAATCTCACACAAACCGGTCAAACAACCCCATTTAGTGAAGACTTGGTTACTCTGAGCACTCGCCTACTATTAGATGAAGCGGGCAATGTTGGACTGATCCAAACCAACCGTCAGGTATTGGCTGAAGAGATGTTGGATGAAGAAAACGGGCTGCTTCAAACTGCTATTCAGTTTCTTGATGCCGATCTACAGGCGAACCAATTTCCCGGCTGGGAACTGCTCGCGGCTGAAACTATCGAAGGTGAAAACCAACTACTTTGGCAAAATCAGGCAGCTCAGAAATTTAGCCTTTGGACAATGGATGATACCTGGCGCTATGTTTCTTCGGAGGAAGTCGATTCTGAAGTGCTTCGGGCCTCACAGCTGCTGGCTCTGTTTGAAGCTGGCGACGATACTTCGATAGAAAATGCCAGCAGTGTTGAACTCTTCAAAAACAGCCTAAATAAGCTTTGGGTTTGGGAGGAGGGTGCCTTAGAAGAAGGCTCAACCTTTATTCAGTTTAACGGCAGCCTATTAAATGCCAATCAGTTTCCCGACTGGGAGCTGCTTGCGGCTGAAACTATCGAGGGAGAAAATCAACTACTTTGGCAAAATCAGACAGCTCAGCAGTTTAGCCTCTGGACAATGGACGATACCTGGAACTATGTTTCTTCAGAGGAATTCTCGGCTCAAACACAGGGGCTATCTGATCTAGTAGCGAAGTTCGACGCAGAATTCACTTTCATTGAGACAGACGGTAGCGTTGATTTGGCTCGTAGTGTCTTAAAGCACTTGCAAGTATTTGAGGACATTGGCCAAGAGCCAAACACCATAACGCTCAGCGACGGCTCTATCGTCAGTGCCGATCAATTTTCAGAGTGGGAAGTTCTCGCAGCCGAAGTCATTGAAGGGCAAAACCAATTGCTCTGGCGCAATCTAGAAGCTCCCATAGTCAGCCACTGGATGCTAGATGATAACTGGAAACTTGTCTCTTCAGCGCTGCTTGATATAGATACATCAGAAGTTGCAGCACTTTTTGAGCAGTTTTCCATTGAGCCAGATGGCGATCGCGTAGCCCAAGAAGCGCCTGCAACCGTTGTTGAAGAAGTCGGCCAAATAGCATTAATTCGAAATAGCGATGATCAAATGTGGGTGAGTAATGCTGAGCTTTCTGCAGAGAATCTAAACTTGTTAGAGACTGCCATCGCGCTTAAGTTCAATGGTAGCGAAATTTATGCAGACCAATTTTCTGATTGGGCGCTGGTGGCCGCAGATCGAATTGAGGGGAAAAACCAACTGCTTTGGCAAAATGTTCAAGGCCAGCAGCTCAGTCTTTGGACGATGGATGAAACCTGGGGATATGCCTCTTCGGAAGCGTTTAGCAGTCTTTCTGAAAGGGCTTTGAGCCTAGCAGAACAATTCAATGTGGTTTTATCGGCAGATTCTTCGCCACGCTACTTTAGCAACAACGTGATTGACGCTCGCGTGGATAGAGACAGCTTTATAGATGGCGGTGTTGGGGATGATTTGCTCATTAGCAATAACGGTAGCGATGTTCTCACAGGCGGCATTGGTTCAGACATTTTTTCACTCAGCACTTATGACCAAGGAAGGGATGTAATCACAGATTTTGATGTCGATAAAGACACTATCTGGTTGAGTACATTTGATGATTTGGGTGCGCTAGTCGGTGAGGATGGTACGCTGAATACGGAGGCATTTACTTTGGGCGCGATCGCAGCTACTTCTAGCCATCGCATTCTATACGATGCCGCTTCGGGCATACTCGCATTTGATCCGGACGGCACTAGCGCTCAGGGACAAACCCAAATTGCGACGCTTGGAACAGGGCTTGCTCTTACCAGTAATCATTTCTCCGTTTACTCCAGCAGTTCCTAGGCCAACTGAGCCGTGCAACTTGCAGGACAAAAATGTATCTACGCTGTATCCATTGTTTGCAAGTTGCACGATAGGGACAAAAGCAAAGATGACAAAACGCTTGTTTACTTTTATCAAATAGCTAGCAGCACACATCTACTAGAAAGTAGCTCTTATCTAGGGGCATGTTAAGATAGCTTTGACTATTTGATATTGTTGAAATAAAGTAATTTCCTTCATGAAAACTGACTTTAAGAGCAAGAAAAGGATAGTTGTCAGTACAATAATTGGCGATATCTGTTTATAGGTCTTGTGAGAAATTCTCTTCTCTTCCCCAAAATTGCCTATCTAAATTTCCTGTGAAACCATAGTATGTTCCGCTTAAACAGGCATATATCTTCTGAAACTTATAGTCAGTAGCACCAACAAATAATCTGGCAATTCGAGCAGCTAGAAATTGAATACGCCTTAGCCCACAAGTGAATTTTCTATATAATCCCTTTGAGAACTTCAGCTCTAAATAAGTGTGATTGCGACAGATGTAGTAATAACGCAGGGCCGAATATTCCTGAAAAAAGAAGCACTCTCCGAAAAGACGAACTACCGTGGGTTCTCCAAAATTATGCCGTAAAACAGCTGAAGGAATCACAAAATTTCTGTAGCCTGCCTGCGTCAGCCGAAAACCATAGTCTAGGTCAACACCATCTATAAACAACCTAAAATCCGGTAGTGAAACCGAATCTGCTGCCTTTAAGCAAAGTAAGCTACCCGAGGTAATTGGCGAATCACACAGATATGCCTGTTCATTCTCAAGATGCTTTACCTCTCTAAATCCGTCGTTGATGAAATTTACCGGTGCAATTATGTATTTCGTTCGTGGGTCGATAGCTATAGGTGCAACGATTGCAATCAAACAATCAGCAGCTAACCTCTCGTATGCGTGGATCAGATGGTGCAAGCAATCAAGACTGGGCTCGCTATCTTGGTCAAACAGCCAGACAAAGTCGTATCCTTGTTCTTTAGCCCAGGGAATGACCTGACCTAGGCCTCCTGATATTCCAATATTTTCTGGATAGTGCCAAACTAACGTATCTACTGATTGACAGCAGTAAGTTCTGTTTTGTATGAGAGAACTAGGAGAGTTATCAACGATAACTATTTTGTCTACCGAGTAGTTCTGCTGCTGAATAGACTGTATGCATTGATACAGCGCATCCCGATCTTGGTAGGCGGTAATATAGGCCAAAACTTTGAACATATACTGCGCTATTCAAACGGCATGGCAGTCTCAAAAAAGGGACGCCGCGTAGATAAATTGGGATTGTAGTAAGGATCGTTTTTCATATATTCAGAGCCCTCGAACTTCTGGCGTAGCTTATCTAGATGTGCAGGGTCAAAATTGCGGTCATGGCTAGCTGATTCGTAGTGAACGAGCTCTGCATAAGGCGTAAATACATTTCGATAGCCAGCCTGATGAATACGTAGACATAGATCTACGTCATTACAGTCAAGTGGAAAGTCTTCATCAAACCCATTTATATCGGTAAATATCTCACGGCGCATCATCAGACAGGCTGCTGTGACGCCTACGTAGTTGCGGTTTACAGCATTAGATGCATAGTATCCAGAATGGTCAGCTTCAGATTTGTAGAAAGCATGAGTGGGGGTCCCATCCAGAATTAAGACACCCGCGTGCTGAAGTAAGCCATCGGGATGAAGCAGTCTAGCACCTACTGCTCCAATCTCTTTTTGCTGTGAAAATTCTAATAGCGTCTCTATCCAATCGGGAGTAACTACTTGTATGTCATCATTGAGCATCAGTAGGAAATTACCTTTAGCGGCTTCAACCCCTAGGTTCATGCGCTCAGAATAATTAAAGGGGCGATCACAGCGTACTAGTGTGAAGTCGTCCATCTCGAAATTGCCAGCATCCTCACCGTTAAAATTCCTACCGCTGATGTTTGCGAGTGTAGTCTCTGGAATATCGTAGCCATCTACCACAACAATCTCTATATTTTTATAAGTGCTGAGATTTCGAATACTGTCTATACACTGTTCTAACAAAGAAATTTTTTGTCCTTTCCATGTCAGGTAGGTGCCTGCGCTCGGAATGATAATACTCACTAACGGAGAATCTATAATATCTCTTCTAACTCGATAGAATCCTAAGCTAAAACCGTTATCTACCCAACCACTATATTCACTACGCTTGACCATGTCTGTTAAAGCTCTCTGTGCCGCTTGATAAGCCCAGGGCTTTGCGCCTATTGCTGAAGACATAGAAGAAGGCAACATTCTCCAGTGATAGAGAACTTTAGCGATATGAAAGATATGATCTGTCTTCTCTACAACACGCAAAACCAAGTCATAATCTTGTGAGCCATCGAAGTCACTTCTGAACCCACCAATTTCTTTTAGTATTTGAGTCCTATAGACGCCAAAGTGACAGGTGTACATGCAGGCATGAAAGTAGTCTGGAGACCATTCAGGCTTAAAGAAAGGATGCCGACAGCGATTGTGAATATCAATTTTGTCTTCATCGCTGTAGATAAAGTCAGCTTCAGGATGTTGATTAATCAGCAGTGCATTCTCATAAAGCGCATGGGGGGTTAGCTCATCGTCATTGTCGAGCAATGCGATATAGTCTCCAGATGCCATACTAAGAGCTATATTACTAGCTGCTGAGATACCGCCATTTACGTCGCTGAACCGCACTTTTATTCTTTTATCAAGCTTGGCATATCGCTTCAGTAATGGTCGAATATGTGAAGCTGTAGAGGCATCATCAACAATACACAGCTCCCACCTCTGGTAAATTTGTTTGATAACTGACTCAATTGCTCTTATTAGCCAGCGTTCCTCGACATTATACACAGGCATAACAACTGAGAATAAGGGCTGATAGGTCAGATCTGATAAACTAGCAGCGTAGCGCTCTGCATCCTGCTGTGTGAATCGAGTACGACAGTGATATTCATACAAAACGTCACCGCCGTACTCTTCCTCGGAAAACACACGTTGCCGCAGTGTGTATAGAGTTGGAAGTGGCCCTCTTGCTTTCAGCATTTTGAGTAAGCCTATACTTTTAGCAGGAATCCGCTTGGCCGACATCCAAATCCGCCTTAGCTTCCAAAATTTAGTGCTTTCCATACCGGCTATTAGTGCCTTATTGGCCTCTATTTCCGTCTGTTGACGCTCTACTTCTCGCCGAAGAGACTCTATCTCAGAATTCAGTTGCTGAATGTTCTGTCTTGAATTTTCTGTACTCATGTTGTCAGCATCCTTGTTAGTTCGAGCTTTTATCAAAAAACTTATGGTAAATAAAGCGCAATGGTGCTGTAAGTTTCCAGCTATTAGATTTCAATAACATGGCAATATCAGCACTAAGGCTTTCTTTTTCGATAACCAAACTTCTCAAGCGTCGCTCAAGGTCTTCAACTTGGGCACTTTTCTCTTCCAAAATTGTCTCAATCTGCGACGCTTTTGCATCTTTCTCTTTTAGCTCCGTCTCCAAACGGGTAATACGCTGGTTTTGAACATTAACAATCTTCTCCATAGACACAGCCTCTGCCCAGAAATTGTCTCTCTGAGGAGGCGTGATGATACCTTTCCCGTGCAGTTCTTTTCTCCCTCCGCAATCCAGTTCTTGGCTACCTGCCACAAACCGCGTGCTCAACTCATTCAAAGCTTTCTTCTTCTTTTGTATGATGCACATTGAGTTGATAAAAGTTATGGCGTGGATCTGGGCTAATACGTCTTCGTCAAAATCAATTGAGTACTGTTTAGAAAAATTCTCGAGTAAGTCTATTCGGCGCTTATCTATTCCCCAGTGTTCATGATTAATGATATCAGAGAGCAACTTAAAGAAAGAATTGGCAGAAGTTGCTTTCAGTAAGCCTCCACCAAATTGCTCCCAATAAGAGCAGTGCAAGTCTTCGATGATATATGTTCCATCAAGCTTTAGACGTTTAAAGTATCTAGAAAACGACGAAATGATATCTTTAGAATGATGAGAGCCATCATCAACGATAACATCAAAAGCAGACGATATATCGAGAATTTTTCGCTCGGATTCCTCTGAATTTGCATCACCGATTACTATACTAATACAGCTGTTTTCATACTCAAGGCCTGCACATAGTTCGTCAATGTCACAGCCGATGAGTGCTTTTGCTCGCTGAAAATACTTTGCATATATCTCTAGAGAACCACCGCTTTGGACGCCGATCTCTAGAAGAGAGATCTCCTTGTCCCTGTAAGGGCTAAACAGTTCCTCGTATTTCTCAATATACGAAGTCCATTTATCAGATACCTTGTCTTTGTGGTTCTGATACAGGTGTTTGAGTGACGGAGTTAACATTTAAATGACACTTCTGTAAATGGAATACCAACTAATCCCCAACGAACTTTGCTGGATGATACATTAATAATCAGAGCATCACTTAGCCAGTGATGCTGTACATTGTTGTGCAGGGTCCCATCTGCTACCGACGTCATAACAGTGTATTGACCATTGGGTAGCATAGGCAATCGGAAAACAAATTTGCTCAAAAAGCTTTTCCCTGCCTTTACGGGCGTGGCATTTCTCTCTGTAAAAGATAGAGTATTTTCGCCAAATAAATCTTGACCAAGGCGATCTTTCACAATAAATCCGAGGATCGGATTGCTTAGATCGCAATGAGCTTTGGCCGTAATTTGTAGGCAAACCTGCTCGCCACCTTTGCAAACGCTAAGCGCTTTACCTTCTAGCGTAGTCAGCTGGACTGAGAGGATCTCTGCTTTCGTCGTTTGCCACCCTCTGGCCTTTTCAAGATTACTCGTTACGGACGCGGTTGCTGAATAGTCTAAGACGGGTTCTTCAAAATCTTCTAGCTCTTCTGACTCTAAATCGTCGGCATTCTTAATAGGAACTAACTCCAGCTCTTCATTGCCAATTTCTTGAAAGGTATATCGAAGGTACTCTTCAGTAACAATTTGAGATTTACCTTTCAAGCTAACGTTTCCATTGTTCAGCCAGATAGCATTTTTACAAAGACTATGGACTGAAGCCATGTCATGACTCACAAAAATAAGCGTTCCAACTTCTCTAAAAGTACGAATGAATCGCATACACTTCTGCGTAAATATAGCATCTCCAACAGAAAGAGCTTCATCAATAATTAAGACCTCTGCATTTACGTTAGCAACGACTGCAAAGGCAAGCCGAATATACATGCCGCTAGAGTAGGTTTTGACTGGCTGATCAATAAATTCTCCAATATCGGCAAAAGCTGCAATTTTATCAAAGCGCTCTTCTATTTCTGTCTGGTTTAATCCTAAAATACGTCCGTTAAAAAAGACATTCTGCCGCCCTGTAAACTCCGGGTTAAAACCACTTCCTAGTTCCAGCAGTGCCGAAACACGGCCATTGACTAGAACATCGCCACTTGTCGGCTGCAACGTCCCAGCAATAATTTGCAGCAGGGTACTTTTCCCAGATCCGTTTCGACCTATGATTCCGACAGTCTCGCCCTTGCGTAATTCCAGATCAATATCGCGAAGCGCCCAAAACTCATCGGCTCTCTGCTTGCCAGGAAGTAGGATTTCTTTCAAGCGATCAGCAGGCCGATGATATCGCTTGAATACTTTCGAAACATTCTTTAACGAGATTGCAATATCATCGGCCATAAGCAGCAAGAAAAAACGTGATGAAAAGAAAGGCTATGGAGATCGCCTGCTTTTAGCCGTAGACGTTCTGCCTGGTAAGAGACCTGTCAATTTTAAGAATAACGCTCTACATTCTACAACGCTATCGGCGTAGACATATAAATATGTAAGCTGTAATTATGAGTAGGGTTATAGAACGTCGGCGAACGATGAGCGCAGCTTCTTATAGCACCAGAACCCACCCAGAAATACAGTTAGGGAGATGCCCACTGCTGCTCCCCATTCTCTCCAGTGGGTTACTTCGCCTATCAGAAGAACGTCCCGATACATCTCTCCAATAGCGGCTAGTGGGTTGAGCCAAAATATCCACTGCCGAACTGGTTCAGGAATCATCTCTGCCGGATAAATTAGCGGCGTAGCGTAGAACCATAAGTTGAGCAAAACGCTCAGCGTTTGGGGAATATCGCGCACGAACACCGTTAGCCCTGCTGCTAGATACCCCAATCCTGCGGTTAGCAGCAGCTGAGGTAGCCAAATCAAGGGCAAAAGCAAAATAGTGGGATACAGGGTGTGACTGACAAAAAACGTGACGAATGCAATCAGCGCCATTAGTCCGAACGTGCTTTCTATGAAGCTTGATAGGATCGGAATCCAAGGTAAAAGACTAAGGGGGAAAACAACCTTTTTGACAAGATTAGGCTGGACGATGACTGATCCGGCGGCCTGTGATAATCCACTGCTAAAGGCAATCCAAGGCACTAACCCAGCAAATAGCCATAGTCCAAATACAAAAGGGTTCTCTGCTGCTACGCCCTTTAAGCTGAGCTTGACTTGTAGTACGACTGCAAAGACGTAGGTGTAGATCAGAAGCTGCGATAGCTGATTTAGTAGCGGCCAAAGGTTGCCGAGTACGGACCCCTTATAGCGAGCATCCATATCTCGCTGCACGAGCGTTTTGAGCAGGCTAAGATGTGCCCACTGCGACTCGTTTAAGGGAATCAGCGGCTTTAGTTTCGCAATTTTTTGCCAAAGCATGCAGGTTAGTGCCTTTGTAGATGCTTTGATGGGTCGTAGTAAGGCAGTCATATTTTATGGTTACAGCACTAATTTGTAATCATTTGCGCCATTGCGATGTCACTATATCAAAAAAGCGCGATCGCTCAGGCGATGGAAATAGCCAGTAGCCTGTTTTTTTATAATCTTAGGAGTTACGCATTGACAGGAAATTAGAATGTGTATTGGTACTTTAAGTATCCAGAGATATCGTTTTTAGCTGCAATGCATGTGAATCGTGAAATCGCAAAGCTTATAGTGTCGGTTCTGAGAACGATGCTGAAACCCTTTAGATTCGTTAATCCACATGCTGCCTATTTTGTATAGTGCGTAACTCCTAAATCTGTCCTGTCTGTCTTAACCTATGTCTGTGGATTTTGACTTGACCCATCCTCCGCTTTATTTTTTGAGTGTGAACTACAACAGCACCGAGCTATTGAAAAAATTGCTGGGTAGCTTGGGTCCAAACCAAGGAATTGTGATCGTCAATAACTCTCCTGAAGACGAAAAAGTACACAGACTAGCGGGGAACTTTTACGGAGGAGGTGAATCAGTTGTGCTAGATGCTACTGAAAACGTAGGATTTGGGGCTGGCTGCAATATAGGGTTGCGGTGGGTCTATGCGCGATCGCCGCACGCTCTTGTCTGGCTAATCAATCCAGATGCACAGCTTTTACCAACGGCTATAGGCTCGGTTCGCCAAATCTTGAGCGATCAGCTTGACATCGCAATCTTGGGCACACCCGTTTTAGATGATAAAGGTTGCCTATGGTTTGGCTCTGGGCAGTTCAATCGGTGGACAGGCGCGGTGACTGCTCAGCGCGAGGCTGCCCATAGCCTGACACCAAGGTCTGTATCGACTCAGCCTATATCAACTCAGTGGGTTAGTGGCTGTAGTATGGTGCTAAATCTAGCGGTGCTAGCTCACTGTCCGCAGTTTGATGAAACCTATTTTTTATACTACGAAGACTGTGATTTATGCACGCGCTATCTGCAACAAGGGCAAAGGGTTGCGATCGCACCGCAGCCGCTAGTGGTGCATGCAGTTTCTAGTATCACTAGTCGCTATACTCGGTCAAAATATGCTCATGCGACCTTTAGTAAACTAACCTTCCTGTGTCGTCACGCGACGCCGCTGGCGCTAGGACTAAATATGATTTACTTATTTGGTCAGTCGTTGGGGCATCGCGATCGCGATGCTGCCCAGGGTCGATGGATAGGGATCAAACGCTTCGTCAAACTATTTATTCAAGGCTTGTTAAAGGCCAAAGCGATCGCGATGCCCGACATGTCTCAACCTAGCCATACCGATGCTCGTTAACCTGGCCTATCTATTAAACCGGCCTACCGGCACAACCAACTACGCGCTAAATTTGCTGCCATATTTAGATACCCTTTCTCCTACCTATCTAGCTACTTCGGCCAGCGGACTTACTCACTACACCCCCGTGCCCGATAATATGACGGCGGCTGACGGCATTGCTGGTCACCTACGCCGACTACGCTGGACCCAGTTCAATCTGAAAAAATACTGTAAAACTCAGTCGTCAGCTTTGTTTTCACCCATTCCTGAAGCTCCGCTATTTTTCAGCGCTCAAAATCGACCTCAGACGGTTGTCACCTTTCACGATCTGACGCCGCTACGGTTTCCTGATGATTTTGGCGGTATCAAGTTTTTCTTTCGCTACTACGTGCCTCAGGTGTTAGCCCAGGCAGAAGCAATTATTTGCGACAGCGAGGCCAGCGCTCGTGACGTTGTAGCGTTTTATGGCATTCCAGCTCGCAAGCTCATCTCGATTCCACTAGCCCACGATCACCAACACTTTCGTCCCACGGCAGCATTGCCGCAACTACCTGGAGAAAAAGACTTAACTAGTCGGCCTTATTTCTTGATGCTCGGCAGACAAGCACCTCATAAAAATCTAGGGCGGGTGATTGCCGCTATGTCAAGTGTGCCCAGCGAGTTTTCTTTGCTGATTGCAGGGCCGGGCGATCCTCGATATACACCGCGTTTGAAGGCTCAAGCTGATGAATTAGGCGTGCGATCGCAAGTAAAATTCCTCGACTATGTTCCCTACGATCAACTGCCCGCACTCCTTAGCCATGCTCATGCTTTGGTTTTTCCTAGCCTATGGGAAGGCTTTGGCCTACCTGTCTTAGAAGCTATGGCCTGTAGAACGCCTGTGATTACTACATGCACCTCATCACTTCCTGAAGTCGTAGGAGATGCCGCTCTCCTAATCGATCCTTACGATTCGGAGTCAATTGCCGCTGCGATGAATCAAGTCTGTCACGATAGCTCGCTGCGTGAGCAACTGAGTATTGCCGGACTTGTAAGAGCGCAAAGCTTTAGCTGGCAGGCAACAGGTCAAGCAACGGTTGAAGTACTAAAGCGTTACCAGTAAAGAGCCGACAACTACACATGTCAGCATCAGCGGCTTAGCTAGTGCCTCCAAATGTCGGCTGTTTCTAATGCTCAGTTCCTAAAGTTCAATCAGTTCGACCTTCTCTATAGCCGAAGCTGATATAGTGCTGTGTTGCCGCAGCATAGTTGTTGCCGAATACTGCTCGCAAATCAGAATAATTATTGAGATAGCCTACTTCATCAAATGAGTCTCGAGAACGCCCTTCAGTAGAGCCTAGCGAGATATAGTGCTGCGCGGCGGCTGCAAGATTGTAGCCAAAAGCCTGAATCAAATCACCGTGAGAAGCTATATAGTCATCTGCTTCAAAGGAAATTGAGCGTCCTTCTGGAATACCAGACTGTTGGTAATGCTGACGAGCCGCATCAGGATTGTAACCAAACGCATTAATCAGATCATCATAAGATGCAAAGATAAGAAACGGCATCGAAGTCAACCAAACGTCTTTCTTCGATACCAAATTGCAAATAATGCTGACGGGCCGCATCAAGGTTGTAGCCAAAGGCGTTAAGTAAATCTCTGTTAGATTCGAGATAAGACACAGCATCGAAGCCAATGCTTTTCAACAGGCTAGCTTCGTAGCCGCCTGACTCAAAAATTCCTTGATAGGCTTGATCTAAGCGTCCTTCAAAGCTGGCTACGTATGCGGTGGTGGTAGGTTCGATGAAGCCTCCCGAGCCTAACGATATAGATCCCTCAACAGATCGTAAATCTGGCGAGAATCTGAGCGCAATCTCTCCAAGAATAATAGGTTTAGGAGCGCTCAAAAAATTGCTGCTGCTATTGTAATAATTTAGCTGGACACCACGTGCGGTACTTTCATCCCCAATAACGAATCTCCGAAAGCCCGAAGCAGGATCGAACGATTGTTCGACAACGTCTATGCCAGCTGCTTGAGATGAATTGCCACCATTATAAAAATGAAGAAACGAGTTTGTCGCAAACCCTAGAATTCCGGCCCCAGCAGCGCCACTATTGCCTACAAAAAGCCCAAAATCAAAGTCATTGATATCAGTTGTCGTAAAGTTAGAAGCGCCGATTGTCGGCTCGATATATAGTCCTGCATTCAACGCAAAATTTTCTAACGGCGTAAATGTCGTTGTGGGCGAATTGAAAGTAGTACTGCCTGTATAAGTTGTTCCGAAGACATCGACCTGATAAGACAAACTCATAATCTACTTTGAAATCATCAAGAATTTATCGTATTAGACTCTCTTGATGGAATGTATGAAGAAACGAACTGCATAGCATGTTTAAATCAAGTAGATAAGAAACCCAGCAGACTTACATCGGTGACTATGCATTTTGAATTGACCGTTGTTTAACAGGCTTCGCTGGATTTCCCACATAAATCGTCCATGCTGCGAGAGAGCAACTCGCGACGCTGTTTAAGCTCAGCACCGCTCCTTCCCCCACGGTGACCCCTGGGCCTACGACCGCGCGGGCTCCAATCCAAGCGCTGTGCTCGATAGTGATCGGCCCTAGCCGCAGGTCAAACGTCTCTCGGCTCCAGTCGTGATTGCCTGTGCATAGATAAACGCCCTGAGATAGACAGACGTCATGCGCTAAGGCAACGGGCGCTAGGTTGTCAATCCAAGCCTGCTCGCCGAGCCAGCAGCTATCGCCAACCGTTAGCCGCCAAGGGAACTTGACGCGTACGCCGGGTTTGATGCGGACCTGATTGCCAATAGAGGCTCCAAATAGGCGGAGAATGCCAACTTTGAGGGCTGAAAAGGGTAGCCAATAGCTCATTAGTAAGGGCGAGCCAATGTAAACCCAAAGTAGCTGTTTGAATAGCGGTGCACCAGGGCTATAGTCTTTCCCTGGTGAATAGTTTGCTAGTTGAACAGATGCTAGTTGAACAGATTCTGGTGCCATCGCGTTAATCTTCCCCTCTAGCTAGCCCCATCAGATTGCAGAGCTTGTAAACAATCCGAGCAGCGACGTTGCCATCCCACTCGTCTGGGCCGACCTCGCACAAATCAAAGCCAATAATCTCTCGGGTATCGGCGACGACCTTCAGCAGGCAAAAGGCTTCGTCTAGGTCTAGGCCGCCGGGGACGGGGGTGCCGGTCGCGGGGCATAGTTTGGGGTCTAGGCCGTCGATGTCGAAGCTGATGTAGACTTTTTGCGGCAGGTCGGCGACGATTTGATGGCATAGGTCTAGCCAGGGGGTGCCTGCGTAGCGCGATCGCTTCAAAGCCGTATCGTGATGCACCACAACTTTCTTATGATCGGTAGCAAAGGCCATCTCACGGGGTGAGACATCGCGAATACCAACTTGTACTAGCTTGGCAAGCTGCGGTAGCTTCAGCGCGTTGTGCATAATCGACGCGTGAGAAAATTCAAAGCCTTGATAGGCTTCGCGCAAGTCGCAGTGGGCATCGATGTGCAAAATGCCGAAGTGCTCATGTTTTGGGCCATATTTCTGCGCGATCGCCTGCAACGCTCCTAGCGGTACGCTGTGATCGCCGCCTACGATGCCTACTTTTTTACCGGCAGCTAGCGCCTCGCTCGTTTGGGTAAACAGCCATTGATTGAGCTGACGGCAGCCAGCGTTGACCTGATCTAGCGCCTTGGGGTCGTGGGTTTGGCCGGTTTCGGTGGCGAGTACGATCGCTTTGGCGAGCGATCGCAGCCGCTCATTTTCCGGCAAAATCCAGTCCGGCACGGGTGGCATATAGATTCCCTGTTGCCAGCCGGTTGGGTGGTCATAGTCATAAAAGTCTAGCTGCGGTGATGCGGCCAGCATTGCCTGCGGTCCTTTGGCCGTGCCGCTATGAAAAGAGACCGTGACTTCCCACGGCACGCCAATCACAATGATATCGGCGCTTTCATAGTCAAACGGGAAGCCGAACAAATTGCCATTGTCTAGGCCCACCCCGCTCGGATCAAAAGACTCGATAATCTGTTGCTTTTTACTGTTTGAATGAGACATTAGCTAAGACCTCTAAGACCTCTAAGACTTCTAAGACTTCTAAGACCTCTAAGACTTCTAAGACTTCTAAGACCTTAATCGCGGGTCAGCATGGCTTTGATAAACGTAGGCAACGCGAACGCTGCGGTGTGAACTTCGCTGTTGTAGTACTGCAAGTCGTGGTTGTTGGCAAAGCTGGTGGCGGTAGCGGGGTTGAGCGATCGCACCGGATTCGTACTGTTCTTTGTGCCATAGGTAAAGCTCCATATGCCTGTTGGATAGGTTTGAATAAAGGCCAAATATGTATAGATATTTGCCTCGCCAAAAATATCCTGCAAGCAGTGCGTGAGCTGCACAAACGCCTTCTGGTTAAAGCGGGGCGACTCACTTTGGGCTACCATCATTCCGTGTGGCGATAGGCAGCGATATACGTCTTGATAAAAGGCCGCGCTAAACAGCCCTGTTGCCGGTCCTACCGGGTCTGAAGAATCAACCACAATACAGTCAAAGCTTTCATCTGCTGCCTGCCGCAAATACTCAATCCCGTCGCCAATGATCAAATCTAGCTTCGGATCGTCTAGAGCATAAGAGAGCGAGGGCAAAAACTCACGCGAGGCGCGAACAACGGCCTCGTCAATTTCTACCATCGTCACCGACTCAACCGACTCGTGCCGCAAGATTTCGCGGACGCTGCCGCCATCGCCACCGCCAATGACCAGCACCTTTTTAATCGGCGCTTGGGCCTCGGCATTAGCCAGCATCGGCACATGCACAATCATCTCGTGATAGGCCGTCTCGTCTTTTTCGCTGCACATCACCATCTTATCGACGGTCAGCATCTTGCCATATTTAAACGTGTCGAACACTTCTACTAGCTGATAGGGCGACTTTTCTTTAAATAGCGGCGTTCCCTTATGCCGAATCGACAGCGCAATATTCTCATCGCGGTCGGTAAACCACACGCTGCGGCTGTGCTTTGGCGGCATCAGGGCTTCAGTGGCTCCTCCTTGACCAGATCCCTGATGGGCAGACCCTACCGCGTCCGATCCGGTCTCTGACTTTTCTAACAGCTCTAGCTGCCCTCGGTTAATTTCTATCGAGGATCCGTGCGTCGCTTCAAAAGCCGTCTTTAGACTTTCGTAAGACACCCAGGGATTAACCGAATCGCCGCAGGTAAATAAATCGACCGCCGCATAGCCATATTCAGGCCAGGTATGAATCGCCAAATGGCTTTCTTGAATGACGACGACGCCAGAAACGCCAAACGGTGAAAAATGGTGAAATACCGAGCTGATAATCGTAGCGCCTGCCTGCGTTGCCGCGTCGATCATGTCTTGCTCAATGCGAGGCACGTCGTTTAATATTTCGGCGCTACAGCCGTGGAATTCGACCAAAATATGCCGACCCAAAGATTTCATATGCGATTGCCCCTCAAAACAGATCAAAAGTACACTAGAAACAGCCCAAAAATTATTCGGTTTCATCGGTTTTGACAAAACCCGCTAGTCTATTGTGTAGACAGTGTACAAAGGAGAGTCTGCATGAATTCAGGGCTAAATGCAGAAGGAGGGGCAGCCGCACCTCTAGGCGATCGCTATCACGTCGTTGGTGAGCTAGGAGAAGGCCGATTTGGCCCGACCTATCTTGCGGAAGATGTGAACCGCAATCGCGATCGCTGCGTCGTCAAACCCTTTGTGCCCTCCATAGAAGACGACGCGCTGCTAGGTCGTGCCAAAACGCTGTTCGAGCAAGATGCTAGCGTACTTTATGAGCTGAACCATAAGCAAATCCCTGAATATCGCCAGCTCTGGCAAGCTGAGGACGCCAACGGCAGTCGGCTATTTCTGGTGCGAGACTACGTTGAAGGGCATACCTACCAGCAGCTGCTGCAGTCGCGCCAGCGCTCTAGAGGACGCTTTAACGAGACCGAAATCACCCAGCTTTTGTACGATCTGCTGCCTGTGCTTTCCTATTTGCACACTATGGGCATTATCCATCGTGACATTTCACCTGACAATATTGTTTTGCGACAGACCGATGGTCTGCCCGTGCTGATTAACCTGGGCCATGTTGAAGAAATGGCGGCTACCGTGCGCAGCCAGCTTGCGCTTGAAGGCAGCGGCTCAGTTTCTACGCGGGCGGGCAAAGTGGGCTACATGCCCAGAGAACAGCTCGATACGGGCAGTGCTGATGCTACTAGCGATCTGTATGGGCTAGCGGCGACTCTGCTGGTGCTGGCCACTGGTCAAGATCCGCAGCAGCTGTATAACTCAGACCAAGGAACTTGGCGGGGTTTTGACCTGCTGAGCCCGCGTCTAGGAGCCATTTTAGAAAAAATGCTGGCGGTGCATCCTTCCCAGCGCTTTCAATCGACAGACGAAGTTTTTGCGGCGCTTCAGGGGACTCAGGCAAATCAGATCATGGCCGATCAGATCATGCCCGATCAGACCATAGCCAATCGCCTCGATGAGGCCGGTCCTTCAGCCGTCAATGGCGCTGCCTTTTACGATACCGACGCGCCCACTAGTGCTACCGAACCCGAGGTTTCGGTGGTTTATGACGACGATGTGGTGGTGCCGATGACGGCGGTGGGGGCCCATGCGATTAGGCCAGATGAGGTGTCTTCTACCTATATGACACACGGCGATTCTGATATCCCCGAGTCAGCGGAAGATGAGCTGACGGATCAACGGGCTTCGCGCCAGGCGATTTTGCCGCTGCTAATTTTGCTGGCGGTGTTTGCCACTTTGTTAGGACTGGCCTGGTTACGCTCAGCTTTTTTCTCGCCCAGAGCTTCGGGCGGATCGTCTCCTGCGCTGACTGGCGGAAGTTCGCCTTTGCAGGGGCCGTATTCACCCGAAGAAGCGGCTCGCAGATCGGAAATTAGCAGTCGTCAAGCGGCTACCGGGCTGGGTGAGAATACGTTTGAGCGCCTGGTTGACCGGCTGTTTTATGACCAGTATCCGGCTTTAGAAACCAGTGGACCCGATGGTGGACGCAAGGCGCTGACCAGTGCGCCAGAAGATGAGCCGCTGCGAATTCGCTGGGAAAATATTGCGCTGAATTTGCTAGATGCGCTGGAGGGCAATTTTAGTCAGCGGAGTTTGGAGCGAGTTGGGGAATATGGCGAGAGCGATCGCGCTCGCTGGCAGTCGCAGGTAAACGGGGTGAATATCAGCACGCGATCGCTCTATGACCTGACGGATGCCAAGTTTGCGACGCTGTTTCCGCAGCAGACGGGGCGCGAATTTTTGCAGCAGCCAACGGGACAGTTATACTATGCGATCGCTGACGACACCGCTCAAGATATCGCTTCTGGCAGCCTCCGAGAAAACGTCCAGTTCGCCGAAGGTGCGTATAGCCAGTCGCTTGACGGCAGACTCGGGGCAGGCGGCGGCCAAGTGTACACGATGCAGCTCACCGCCGGACAGCTGCTGCGGCTCAACCTCAACGCCTCTAGCGAGAGCACGTTAATCTCTATCTATCCGCCACCGAGCGCCACCGAAGAGCGCCCCGCCATCATCGCTGACTCTGAGCAGAAAACGTGGTCTGGCGAAGTTACTCAGACAGGACTCTACGAAGTTACGGTTGTTAATCAATCGACTGCGGCTGTTGACTATCAGCTCACGCTATCGGTCGATAACGTGTCATCGAATCCAGTGGCCGCGCCGGAAGAAGAAGACCTGCCGCCCGTTCCAGAAGATGACGCAAACCCGACAGATGAAGCTGCTAATGAAACTGGCAGTGAGTCTGGCAGTGAGTCTGGCAACGAGTCTGGCAGCGAGTCTGGCAACACAGGGAATGCTGACGATAGCACTCCTGGCACGACAAGCGCGCAGTAGATCGCAACAAGATAGAGAGATCGCAACAAGATAAAGGCGCAAAAAATAAGGTGCGATCGCTAATCTCGATTGGCTACTAATCTCAACTGGCTAGAAGCGATAGCGGATGGAATACACCATGCCGACATCAAATAAAGTATGGAGAGCCGCCACCGACCAAAAGTCTTGATAGGTGAAGTATAGCCAGCCCCACATCAAGCTAACGGCAGTGAGGCTGATAATCCAAGCGATGCGGGCTTTTCTAACGGCAGGGCGTTTGTCGAGATGAGTCGGCAGAACCTTGAGCCAGAACAGGGCGTGGATGGCGGCTAGGTAGGCGAAAAAGGTAACGGTGCCCGCGAGAAAGAGCCATAGCGGCTGCGTGGTGAAGGGGGCCGCCAAGACGGTGCCAATTTTGAAGCTTACCAGAAAGGGAATGGTTTCAAGAATGCCGTTGGCAATGGGGAAGATGATGAAAGTAGGCCAGTGGAGCGATCGCATTCCAGTCGTCGCCACTCTATCGTAGGTCACCATCGTCGTTACCGTCGTCACTAGCCCTATGCCTATCGAGATCAGATGAGACTGACTCAAGATTGTCGGTACGTGAACAATCTCTGGGCGTAAATATAGCCACCCTACTGCTATACAGACTAGCCAGTAGATTGTAAGCGGTTTAATGGATGAGGCATGCTGAGCTGAGGCGTCTTGAGCTGAGGGGCCTTGAGCTGAGGTGTCTTGAGAGGGCGCGTCTTGAGAGGGCGCGTCTTGAGAAATTAGAGAAGGAGCTGGCATAATTGCGATCGCTAGATAAACACCAAAAGTAAAAACCGATAGAGACTGTTGAGGCTAGGCGCTACTGCGGACTATACGAGACTATACGATATCTCACTGCCTACTCTCCATCACCCGAGAACAGCAAATCTTCTATCCCCTCCTCCTCTCCGACCTCTCTAATAATGGCCGGAGCGCGGCTTTCATCTTCGCTAAAAATAGCCTGTAGCGATTCATCTAACGTCTGTGCCATGACAATCTTGTTCTTGTAGGCCACAATTACCCGCGCCAAAATCGGCAGCTGATTTTGCTCTGCTTCTAAATACAACGGCTCTACATACAGCAAAGACTGTTCAATCGGAATCACCAACAGATTACCTTGATTGGCCCGTGACCCCTGCGTATTCCAAAGCGAGATCCGCTGAGAGATTTCGGGCTCTTGATTAATGCGCGCTTCTATCTGCTCGGGGCCAAACACCAGCTCTTGCTTGGGAAACTGATAGAGCAGCTGACGCCCATACTGTTCGCCGTCTGAGCGTGCGGCCAGCCAGGCGACTAGGTTGTTTCTTCTGGCTGGGGTAAACGGACGCAATAGAACAAACTCTCCGTCTTGTTCTCCGGGCAGTTCCATAATCAAATAGTAGGGTTCTACTACCTGCTGTTCGTTGGCGTATATTTCGTTAGGGGCGCGCCACTGGTCTTCTCGGTTGTAGAAAACCTGCGGATCGGTCATGTGGTAGGTCAAGAGCTGATCGGACTGGATGGCAGAAAAGTCTTGCGGGTAGCGGATGTGGGCTTTGAGGGTGGCGGGCATGGCCGAGAGCGGCTCAAACATATCGGGAAAAGTTTCTGACCAGGTGCGAACAATCGGATCGCGCTCGTCGGCAATGTAGAAATGAACAGAGCCGTTGTAGGCATCGACAACGGTTTTGACCGAGTTGCGAATGTAGTTAAACCCATTAGTACCAGGGTCGGCATAGGGATAGCGATCGCTGGTTGTATACGCGTCGATCATCCAGTAAAGGTAGTTGCTGCCAGATTCCTCGCCGGGTGGCGAAAAGTCATCGCCCGCATCTGCGACGACTAAATACGGATCGCCATCAAACTGAAGAAACGGAGCTAGCCGCTGGATTCGGCGTTTGATATTGCGCCGAAACATAATCCGGGTGTTGGGCGTAAAGTTGTCGGTTAGCAGCATTTTCCAGTCGCCCAGATGCTTGGCAAACAGCAGCCTGCGCCACACAGAGCTAATATTGATGCCGCCGCGCCCGTCGTAGCGGTTGTAGGCATTTTCACTGCCGCTAGGGTAGTCTAGCTCCGGGTCGCGCGATCCGGGCATGACGTAAGTGTTGGTTAGCTCGCCGTAGTAAATGCGCGGCTTGCCGACGGGGATAGATCGCTCAATGGTGGCTGAACTCGGGACGTGGGCAATGTCTTTGATGAAGTACTCGGGCAGGCCGCTAGGGCCAGCCGTGTTAACCGGGCTCATGGTAAAGCCGTAGCCGTGGGTATAGATTAGGTGTTCGTTTACCCAGGTTTGGGCATCGGTGGGCACCTGCTCGTAGTCTAGCTCTCTGGCCGAAATCAAGACCTGACGGCGAGTGGTCTCTTGGTTATCTGCCAATAGGCTGTATCTATCAACGTCCGCATCGGCAAACTCGTAGTAAGAGCGAATCTGCTGTAGCTGCCGGTTTGAATCTAGCAGGGGCCGCGTATCCCACAGGCGAATGTTGCGCACGGTTAGCTCATTTTCGTCGAGATCGGCGGCGGTCAGATTGCCCTGTGGGTTGAACTCTCTGGTTTGAATGTTGGTAAGATCGAACGCTTTGCGGGTAAAGGCGATGGTGCGCTCTAGGTAGGGCAGCTCTCGGCGCAGCTCGTTGGGCTGAACGGCAAGGCGCTGCACTAGCCAGGGGGCGAGGGTGTTGCCAAGCAGGGCAAAGAGCAGGTAGAGCGCGATCGCGCCTACAATGGGTCGCGCTCTTAAAATACCACCCCCCAACCGATGAGACGTAGAGCGCTTGCCTAAGGCTCGCCACAGCAGCGTCAGCGACAGCCCTAGCGAAATAAAGCTGAGCGCTACGTTGACCGGCACGCTGACGTAGGTGTCAGTAAAGCTTGCGCCGTAGCTAACGCCCTGCTGAGAGTACAGCAGCTCGTAGCGGTTGAGCCAGTGGGTGATGGCAGTGACGGCTAGCAGCGCAGACGTCAGCGCTGACAAGTGCCGCTGCTGACCAGATGAAAACCCGGCAAAGCGCCCCTGGCTAAAGGTATTGCCTGCGAGCAGATACTCTAGCGTCACCGCCGCCAGCGCAAATACCAGCAGTCCCGAAACCCAAAATTCTACTAGCTCAAACAGCGGCAGACGAAAGATATAAAAGCTGAGGTCTTGGCCAAAGAGCGGGTCTAGCTGCTCGAATGAGGTGGGATTAAGCGCGGGCAGCACTCTGGCCCATTCTTCGGTGAGAATAATGCCAAAGCAGGCGCTGAGCACGACGGCCAAGAGCCGTAGCAGAAACATGGGGGCGGTGGTAAGTGCGATCGCGCCGCCAACCACCAGCCCTAATGCCACTGGCTGCGCCAATAGCTGTCGCCCTAGCGCCCAGTTTGCCGTAAAGCTTAGCCCTAGCGTGATGGGAATGGGCGATCGCACGGTCGTTAGCTCAGTAGCGGCGATCTGAATGTAATGAAACAGCCCGGCGCAAATGACGATGCCAATGAGTAAAAGCACGGGCAGCAACGCCTTTAGACCCATGCCGATCCCGAGGTTTGCCTGGTTGGGCAGCAGGCAGTTGCGGTTGAACTGAAGTCGTTCGGCCACGTTGAAGTTAAAAAAGGTGAAGCCCAGACTGGCAAACAGGGTAAAGGTGCCCAGGATGATTTGAGTACGCGATCGCACCACAAACTCACTTAAAAACCCCAGCTCATCAAACCACAGGCCCTCGGCGAGGTAGTAGGTCACCGCGTAGGCCACCGCTAGCACCAGCAGGCTACCTAGCGCTATCCAGCGACTCGCCGGGGCAAAAAAACCACGTCGTTTGCCTGGGCGTCCCGCGTCTAAGCCATCTGCCGGAACGGGCGCGTATCTATCTGAAGCTCTTGCCATCGTTTCAATTCGCCTCTTTTTAACCGACTACCCGTCCTGTTTACCGGCCCCAGAAATCACCGGCCCCAGAAATCAATCGCCCGGTAGCCTAGCTCCGCCATCATCTGCCGTAATAGTGGAATGCTTAGGCCCACCACGTTCGTATGGCAGCCCTCAATTTTTTCCACAAACATACTGCCTTTGCCATCCGTTGCAAATGCCCCGGCGCAGTGCATGGGCTCACCCGTATCGATGTACGCCTGAATTTCTGTATCGGTAATATTGGCAAAAAACACTTTCGTCATGCGGTGTCGCACCAGCGGCTCTTTGCCTGGCGCAATTAGCGCGTAGCCCGTCAGCAGCTCACCCGAACCGCCCCGCATCTCTCGCCAGCGCTCAACGGCCTCTTGCCGACTCTCCGGCTTACCGTAAACCACATTGTTAATAGACAGCATCGAATCGCAGCCCAGCACCAGCGCACTTGGAAACTGTGGCGCGACGGCGGTGGCCTTACCCACCGCCAGCACCTGCACTAGCTCGCGCGGATCGCTAAGAACCACCTGATCTTCATCGAAATTGCTGGGGCAGACAAAAGGCTGAATGCCAGCCTCTATCAGTAGATTTCGCCGAGCGATAGAGGCAGACGCCAGTACGAATTGAATATCAGCCATGAGGAAACTGCAAAGAGTGTACGTGAGAGCACTAGCGTAGCAAGAAAACCCGAAAGAAATGCACTAAAGAAACCTACAAAACCTCGCCAAAGAAGCGCACTAAAAAGGCGCACTCGCTAGCGGTAAATCCAGCTGAGTGCGCCTTTGTTTTCTACAGAAGATCAATACACGATTCAATACACGGTTCAATACACAGAGAAAGAAGCTACCGTCTGCTTCATAGTGTCTTTCATGCTCTCCCAGCGGCTTTGGGGCAAAGAGGCATTAAACGTATAGAGCTGACCGCGACGGATAATCACGCTTGCCAAATCGTGACGAGTCCCAGACGGTAGGTTTGCAACGTATTCCAAAACGTAATAAAGCTTGTCACCCGCTTCAAAAGACTGGGCGTTGACTAGCTCTACATTGCGGTCATCTGGTGCCAGCGAGGTGATGCTTTTAGAGAGGGTGTAGCCGACTTCGCTAGGCGTCCCTAAGTCGGGCAGGGTTTTGCCGCCAGAGACAGGGCTAACGACAACGCTGACGTTTTCATCATTGTTGATAATGTCGTGAAATATGGTGTCGGGGCCGCCGTCTACCTGTGCGGGCACCCAGCCCGTCGGATACAGGAACTCGTAGCCTTCGTAGCTGTCGTTGTAAGCTTGCAAGCTGGTCCCTGAAGAGCAGCTTTGCAAACCTAGCGCTAGCACGATTATAAACAGGGCGGCAAACCGCTTCAGCATCTTAAAGGTCTCTTTCATTGTTTTTGCGTTCTCTATCCTCTGGCTTTTTAATTGTGCCATGGAGGGGCAGATCGCAAAAATCAAACGCTCAAGACCTAGCCACTTGGCCCTAGTCGCTTGGGTAGGCCAGCAATAGGATATCTCCTAACCGTATCGGCGATGTTTGACGGGCGATCGCACGCCACAATACAACTCATCACTTAAATTTTGTCTTACGTTTGTTGACTGCTATGAACACCCCTTTTGAAACCTTTTCGCAAGATCTATCCGATATCATCACCCGCGCAAACCGTTCTATCGTCTCGATTCGAGGGCGGCGCGCTGCGGGCACGGGCATTCACTGGCGCAAAGGACTCATCGTTACCTCGTGCGAGGCTTTGCAGTCAGAGAGCACTTTTAAGCTTGTGCTGCCAGCAGGAGAGACCGTTGAAACAGAGCTATTGGGCAGCGACCCAACCACCGACGTTGCGGTGCTTTTACTGCCCAAAGATTTGCCTGAAGGCACCGATTTGCCGCTCGCTGTTTTGGGCGATGCGCAGACCTTGGCTGTGGGTCAGCTGGTTTCTACTGCGGGCTATTCAGCTGGACGGGGGCGCGGCAGTCGCCGATTTGCGACGCTAGGCATGGTCAGCCAGCTAGGCGAGGCTTGGCGCAGTCAAAGCGGTGGTCAAATTGAGCAGTACATAGAGGTGGATTTGGGCTTGCGGCGAGGAAGTGCGGGCTGTCCGCTGATTAACCACGGTGGCCAGGTTGTAGGGTTCAATACGTTTGGGCCTGGGCGAAAAGTGCTGACGATTCCGGCGGCGACGGTGAATGCGGTGGTTGAACAGTTGCAGCAGCGCGGCAAAATAACGAAGGGCTATTTGGGGCTGGGGATGCAGGCGATTCCTTTGCCAGACAATGTGCAGCAGCAGCATGATTTGACGAATCAGGTTGGCATTATGGTGGTCAGCGTTGAGCCCGGTAGCGGCGCGGATCAAGCTGGTATGACTATTGGCGATGTGATGCTCGCGTTTGATGATGAAAAGCTAGAGAGTTTGCGGCAGGTGCAAACGCGGCTGGGGCCGCAAAGTGTGGGCCAAGCGCTGCGGGTGACGCTGCTGCGCGGCGGCGATTTGCAGACGGTGGTGGTGACGGTGGGTGAGCGCTAGTCGATGGCTGATGTTGTCATTTGTGCGGCGCAGTCGGTAATGCGGGCGGGGCTGTCGGCGATGGTTTCTGGCCGGGTCTCTGGAACGACGACCGGAACGATTGCTGAGGTGGTTGGCCAGGTGGATAGCTTGCAGGCGTTGGGTAAGTGGCTGCAAACTCAGCGGGCTGATTTGGCGGTGGTGGAACTGTCGGCGCTGGGGGCTGTCGATCTGGCGGCAATTTTTGACATTGTTGATGCTTTCTCAGATGAGACTTTTCCAGGGGAGACTTTTTTAGATGGGACGCGGCTGTCTGTTTTAGGGCTGGTGAATGATGGGTCTGCGATCGCACCCACCTCCCTTTTGCAGCTAATCGGCACGGGTACGGTTAGCCTGGTTCCCGTAGGGGTTTCGGCGCATGAACTAAGAGCTGCGATCGCGGCCATTCTCAGCGGCTTCACTGTTTTTCATCCCGACATTACCGACATGCTTTCGCTGGCGTCTACTACTGCCTTGGACCCGCTAGCTTCTGACTTGCTAGCTTCTACTGCCGAAAGCCTGTCAGATTTGGCTATCGAACCGCTGACACCGAGAGAAATTCAGGTGCTCAATCAGCTAGCAGGTGGGCTGACGAATAAGGCGATCGCGATCGCCCTTCACATTTCCGAGCACACCGTCAAATTTCATATCAGCAGCCTCCTTTCCAAGCTCAACGTCACCAGCCGTACCGAAGCCGTCACTGTTGGTATCCGTGCTGGCTTAGTAATGCTCTAGTAGGTTTCACAAGACCAATAGCGGCGTATCTGTCAAGCGCCCTAGCGGGTACTTTGCAAGCGCAGCGCGTCAGACTAAACTTGAGTGAAAACGCCTACGCCGCCGTGCCATGCGATTAGATATCAAGAGCCTGAATCTGGGCTCAGATTCTGCTGAGCGCGACATTGATGTCGGTCTAGCCGAATACTTCTACCAAAATGACGCCTATCATCGCTTCTTAAACGGGCGAAAAACGATTTTGGTGGGAAATCGAGGTGCGGGGAAAAGTGCCATTTTTAAGTACATTGCAACCACCGAGCGCAAAAAAGGCAATTTGGTTTTAGAGCTGTCGCCCGAAGACTACTCGTATGAGCTGCTCTCGGAATATATGCGCAGTGAAAAAGAAGGCTCTTGGGGCAAGCAGAGTGCCTATTCGGTCGCTTGGCAATACCTGCTATACAACCTAATTTTTAAGCGGATTGCGAAAAACAAGCGGGGCCTGCTAATCGGCGCGCAAAAAAATATTTACAACTACGTCAACGGCAGCGGCATCGTGACCGAAAATAGCTCGATTGGCATTTTGGTCAACTACCTGAAGCGGATGGAGCGGGTCAAGCTAGAGTCTTATGAGGGCGGCATTCGCTCAGACTTGCAGGCGCTGTATGACCTTGAAGAGATCAAAGCTTTGCTGCCTAGCCTAAAAAATGTTTTGAGCAACACCCGCATCACCGTTTTAATTGACGAGCTAGATAAGGGCTGGGATAACTCAGAAGATGCGAAGTATTTTCTGGCGGGTCTTTTTCAGGCCACTCAAAAAATCAATCTGTTTAATCCTAATCTGCGCATTCATATCTCTATTCGCCAAGAGCTGTTCGATAATATTCCTCAGATTTACGAGGATGCGCAGAAAATTCGCGAAGATGTAGAAGTGATTCGCTGGGGCAAAAACGAACTGCTAGAGCTGATTGCGCGGCGGATTGCGCACTCTTTTCCTGATGCGGCCAAGCTGAGTGCGATTAAACGGTGGAAGACGGTTTTTGTCTCGAAGCTGTCTTCTTCTAATGTGGAGTCGCTGGACTATATTATTGATCGCACTCAGCTGCGCCCGCGTGAGCTGCTGCAGTTTTGCAAACAGTGTGTGGAGTGTGTGGGCTATTCGCTGGTGGCTAGGCGGATTGATGAATGTGCGATCGCCGCTGCCGAAGAAGCCTACTCCGAGCAAAAAACGCGCGATTTGGCTTCAGAATATCGCTTTCAGTATCCTTATCTGCTAGACGTGTTTGAAGTTTTTCGGGGCCGCAAAACCTACTACAAAAAAGAAGACCTCGACTATCTGTTGCTTTCTTTGGTGGTGGGCGAAATAGACGTTGAACAGGCCGCCGTCTGGGTGATTGATTTGGACTACCTAGAGCTAAAGCAGATTCTTTGGAAAATTGGCTTTTTGAAAGTACTGGTGCCGCAGACCAGCCATAACTCGGCCAAGCATCGTGGCGACTATCTGGGCCATTACGAACTGCCTACGATCAATCTTGAAAATATTGAAAAGTTTAGGGTGCACCCTGCTTGTACTAAGTTTTTACACCTACAGGACTAGCCGCCACGATGCCTCCTTTTCGGCCCTCTTTTCGCTGGTCTCGCCAATCTACCCGTCAGCTAGAACAAAGGCTGCAAGCGGTGCCGACCTGGCTAGTCGCGCTGGTCTCTGTGATGATTCTCTCTGGATTGATTATTTTGGTGCGCGGAGACTATGACTCGTCAGTGCAACCGCTAAGCTATCGGCAGTATGTGCTAAATACGCTGTTAGATGATGCTGAAGCGATCGCAATTATGGTCGCGGTCATCCTCTATATCAAAGGCGTACCCGATCGCAAGGCCCAAAAGCACTATGAGGCTTGGCGCGTTATTGACACTGCCGCTGCTGCCCATGTCAATACTAGCTACGCCCGGTTTCGGGCGATAGAAGATCTGCATCGAGATGGCGTCCCGCTTAAGTGGCTAGAAGCGCCTAGAGCCAACCTCACCGGCATTTCCTTACCCAACGCGAATCTGCAAAACTGCAATCTAGCAGGCGCTAATTTAGAGCGGGCCCATCTGCGAGGAGCCGATTTGCGAGGGGCTAACTTAGCGGGCGCGAATCTTAGTCATGCCGATTTGGTTGGCAGCGATTTGACGGGCGCAGACCTGCGGGCGGCTATTTTGCGCAGCACGACGCTGTGGGAAGCTAACCTGTGGGAGGCTAATCTTGCTAATGCGGAGATGCGATGGGCCGATCTCAATCAGCAACAGCTCGATAATGCCAACCTGAGTGAAACGATTTTGCCGGATGGAAGCCTTTGTGAAAGCTCGATAGATCAAGGATCTACGCGTAAGATGCCGTCAGGTGAGAGACCTTTTGATGAGAGGCCTTTAGATAAGATATCTGTCACTAAAGTGCCAACAGAGCGAGGCGAAGATCTAACAGAATAGGGCCATTGAAGATAGAGCCGTTAAAGATAGGGCCATTGAAGATAGAGCCGTTAAAGATAGGGCCATTGAAGATAGGGCCGTTAAAGATAGTGCTGAGCTACCTAGAACCGCTGCTTGTTGATTTCTGCTGAGTGCGGCTGTGAAAATTAAGATAGATTAAGAATAGTCGGCGCTTTTAAGACAAATCATTCTATTTTCTATGTCGTAAAAGAGTTTTCCTATAGGATGCTTTTGTTATGACTTCTTATTAGCCATATATCTTCTTCTGTCATTTAGTTTCTCCTGTCATTTAGTTTCTCCTGTCATTTAGTTTCTCCTGTCATTTAGTTTCTATAAGTATCTTCCCTTTATGAATATCTCCTTTAAAGCATCTAAATTTTTGTTGAACAGCCTTCGTAGAAGTGGCTTTGCGATCGCATTTGGATCGGTTTTATGCGTGGCAAGTGCGAGTAAAGCTCAGCAGCCAATAACAGGCCGAGTGCTAGGTATAGAAACAGACGGAACGCGCTGTAACCTCTCTATTATTGATGATGCGGGTGATATTTTTGTAGAAGCAGCCGAGGGCGATGTTTGTGAGCAGTCACTAGTTGGTAGCGAGATTCGGCTGACCTATAAAATTGATGAGATAGAAGTTATTCCGCCCCCTACTACGGCAACGGTAACCAATCTGACGGTAGGCGATCGCGCCTGCTACGTTCGGCTAGTAGACGCCAATGGCCGCAACTCTACTCAGTTCGCCAATTTTGAAATTTGTGAGCAAGATATCGTCGGTGCCGTCGTCGCACTCACTTATGAGACAGGTAACATTACGGCCTTTTCTTGCCAGGGCAACATAGAGTGCGGTGAGAGTGAAACCGTCAGCCTAATCGCCAGCGCTGACATTGTAAGCCGCCCAACGCCCTCCCCTGAACCTTTTATTGGCACTTTACCAGACGGCAACTATCGCTACTGGAGTGGATCTAGCGCTAACCCAGTGGTCACTAACGAAGAACTGCTTGCGGGCGGTGGTGTTCTCTTTCTTTTTCGCAAGCAGGGCAACAACGTGACGGGCGTTTTTGGCTACGTTGATGGCGAGGCGATATGCGTGCAGGGTCAGGTCAATGAAAATACGGTGACGGGTATTTCTGTTCAAAACATGCAGGGCGCTGGCGTTATCAGTGGCGCAGATACCTTTGAAGACTTTGGCCCTAGCGGTAGAATTCAAGTTCGCCGTGGCCGCCAAATTAGCCCGACGACCGTACGCTACAGCAGCACGCTGCTCAATCTGCAAGGACTCAATAGAATCAATGCGGGCGATCGCCTACCGCCTGGTGGCTGCTAGCCCTGCAAGCTGGGTGTTTTCTATCTGGCGGCTGCTAGCCCTGCAAGCTGGGTGTTTTCTATCTTTTGCTAGTTTGCCAACGGAAACGTAGGGTGCTCAGAGACTTCTGGGCCCTGAGCGCTGCTGTAAATATAGTCATAGTCAAAGTGAATGGCATTTTGATGGCGCAAGATAGAAAATCCAAGCTCGATAATGCTGTCGGCGCTGAAGGCTTCGCCGACTAGATCGGTGAGCTGCTGCGGGCTAATTTGCGGCACTTTGATGTAGTAATCACGGCGGGCAAAAAAGTCATTTTCGTCTTTGGGTACAACGAGGCTGTGGCGCTTGTGCGATCGCTGTATTGGCTGAAGGTAAGCGCGCGAAAAGTCTTCTTGGTCAACCTGTAGGCTACAAAGCCTTTCGTGCTGCGCCCAGCTCATAGAAGAAAACAGCTTCAAAATTTCAAAGCCCAAAATATAGCAAAGCAAGCTGCTGCGCTTTCGCGCGTTGCCCATCGACATTAGCACCGTTTCTAAATAGAGTTCGGGCCGCTGCTGTTCGTTCTCTTGCATAGACTGCAAATAGACATGGCGAATATAGCGGCGGATAGTTTCGTCGTTGAGCTGCGTACTACAGCGAAAGCGGTGGAGATGCTCATTCACCCGCTGTTTAGTATCTGGATCGTCTGCAATATGAGAGAGCAGCCCTTCTGCGGTGTAGGTATCCAAAAACTGAGCTTGCTGATCGGCAGATGTTGTACAGACCAAATGACAGAGCGATAAAATATAGCGGCGCTGTGCCCAAGGCAGCTGTGTGAGCCAGTCTCTAGCCTCAGGTGGCAGATCTGAGAAAATGGGGGTTGTCTTTTCTAAAAACGTACTCACAAAAGAACTATCCAAAGTTGGCGAGGGCAAAGGCTGTCTTGATGACTGTTTGATCAGACTATTTATTCGATCAGACTATTTATTTGATCAGACTATTTATCTAGACCGTTTAGGTTGCTTCTAGATACCTATAGGTTGCCCAGCTAAAATCAATGAGCGCTGTTACTTAGCGCATAATCAACTTTATGCACGGGGCATCTGTGCAAGGCTGCTGCCAAATCTTTCCTCCGAATTGGCTTGCTTACATAGTCATCCATACCTGCTTTTAGGCAGTCCTCGCGATCGCTTTGCATAGAATGGGCGGTCATGGCGACGATGTAGGGCTGTTCAATCGTGAGATTGCGACGAATTTCTCGCGTCGCTTCCAATCCGTCCATTTTTGGCATTTGTACATCCATGAAAACCAGATTATAAGACTGCTGCCGCAGAGCCTGGATAGCTTCTTGCCCATTGTTGGCCACATCTGCCTGATAGCCATAAGATAAAAGCATCTGCAGGGCAACTTTCTGATTGAGCAAAATATCTTCTGTTAGCAAAATGCGAAGGGGTTTTTTAATGCCGAGCGTTGCCTCTTCTGACGGTCCTGAACAGGTTTGATTGGGATTTTCGCTCTTTCTAGGTTGCAACAGTTGCACTAAGGCATTATAAAACTGAGAGCGGCGAACGGGTTGATGCAGTATCTGTAGCTGCTCTTTCAATCTGATGTAATCGTTGGAAAGTACCTCTTGGCAAGATTGAAGCAAGATGCAGGGCAGCGTTTGATAGCTGGGCAGTTTGCGAATTTGCCCTATCAGATGAGCACCGTCATACTCTGAGAGTGGCTCGCTAATGGCGATCGCATCAAATGAACGGTGATGAAGCTGAGAGAACATTGCTTCTACAGAGGCGACGGCCTGTACCTGCAAGCCCCAGGATTGGGCCTGTAGCACAAGCGATTTGCGGCTAGTCGCGTTGCTATCGATAATCAGCAGCCGCTTTTCGGTTAGCGTTGATGCGATGAATGTTGTCTCACACCGCGACGGATAGCTACTATCGGCGCTCAGCTGAACAAAGAAATGAAAAGTAGAGCCTTTGCCGACCTCGCTGACCACCTCTATTTGACCGTGCATCATCTCAACGAGCTGCTTGCTGATAGATAATCCCAAGCCGGTTCCACCATACTGCCGCGTCATTGAGGTATCCGTTTGACTAAAGGGTTTAAACAGCTGGCCCATGCCCTCTGACGAAATGCCGATACCCGTATCTTTGACTGAAAATTGGACTTTGTAGTGAGAAGAAAGCGTCTCGTTTGCCTGCGCGTTTGTTTGCGCGTTTGCCTGTGTCGGACTGCGAGCCGGACTGACCTTAATTTGAATGCTAATTTCGCCCTGATGCGTAAATTTTATACTGTTGCTAACGAGGTTGGACAAAATCTGTTTTAGCCGCGTTGCATCTCCTCTAAATCTGGTGGGGTTCTGAGCGGGTTCAATGAGTGAGGTAAGCGTTAGCCCTTTGTCTGCTGCTTTACTGGCAAATAAACTCAGTACCTGATCAACACTGTCATAGAGATCAATACAACCGACCTCTAGCTCTAAGTTGCGCGACTCAATTTTAGAAAAATCGAGAATGTCGTTAATAACTGTTAGCAGCGTATTGCTGCCGCTGCGGATAGTATTGACAAAGTCTTGTTGCTGTGAGCTGAGCGGGGTCGTGCTAAGCAGATCAATCATGCCGATGATGGCGTTCATAGGAGTGCGAATTTCGTGGCTCATCATCGCCAAAAAGCTGCTTTTGGCCTCAGTGGCTACTTCAGCGGCTGCCATCGCTTTTAAGAGCGCTCTATTGAGCTGTTCTTGCTTTTCTCTATCGGTAGTAAGCTGATGCTCAAGCTGCTTTAGCGGGGTAATATTCACGGCAATTCCCCCAATAAATTTCTGCCCTGATCGATCGGTAAAAGGAAACTTAACAACTTGGGAGTAGGTCTTAGACCCGTCTGCGGCTGGTATGACTTCTACAAATGACTGTGCTTGATTGGTCGATAAGACCAAATCATCATTTTCTTGTAGTCGTGTTGCAACTTCATTTGAAAAACAGTGGAAATCAGTCTTATTCAAAAGGCCAGTCTCAGCCTGAAAGGCCTCTGATTCTGGGTTGCAGCACTCCTTAATCTGTGAATTTGCATAGACATAGCTGCCCTGCTGGTCTTTCATGAAGATGGTAGCAGGACTATGGGCCATAAAAGATTGGAAGCGAGTTTCACTGTCTTCTAGTTTCTCCTCGATCTGTTGCTGTTTTATCAGTCGACTGATACAGTGAGAGACCGCTTCAATTGCCTGAATGAGCGCTGGATTTTCTGGCATTGCTGTATCGCTAAAAAATACCAGCACGGCCGTTGTGCGCTGATGGCTGATTAAGGGAATGCCAAAAGCTGTTTTAATCCCGCAGTCGCTAGCTGTTTGAGCCCGTTTAAATACTTCAACAGATACTTGTGAGACATCAGCATGCCATTCCCACTTCTGAGAAGCCCAAACTCGACCTGGAATACCGACGCTTGGGGGAAAGCGCACTGATGCGCTGAGTTCTCCAAATTGCTTAGGATAAGCTGCCGATCTGTCAAGATTTTCTATGACTTCAGCAGAATAAAAAGTAGATTGTAGTTTCAGTACTTTCGCTGACTCATCCCACTGCCAAGCCTCACCATATAGCCATTGACAATGTTGACAAATGATTTGAACAACAGTGGCTAACGCTGATTCTAGATTCTGAGCTGTATCAATCTCAAGAATGAGCGATTGCAAAAGAGAGAATGGATCAAATAATGTCATAGGTTAAATAGGTGGGGGATACCGGTATTAACGATAGATGATGCAGTAGAAAGATGCTAGTCAACTCTATAGCTAGTTAACTCTATAGCTAGTCAACTCTATAAAAGCTACGTGAAAAGCTGCGTGGTTCATTTGCAGACGCTTAGTCTTTTAAACCACACACATACCCTTTTGCTGAAATTGCTTACATAACTTTCCACTTAAATTAACCACATAACTTTTGCGAATTGGTTGGTGGTATACACGGAAGTGTTAATGAAATCTCTATCTGAAAAAAACATTGCTTTGACTTATTTGACTTAAAAGTGTAGAAAATCAGTAGATATGCGCTGCTGTAGCTACAGTCTCATGCGATTCTTTACCTAGCAACATCTTGCCCAAACACAGGCCTATTCATAAAGGTTGTTCTTAAGTTGGAACTTAGAGGTCATACGGTATTGCCGCATTTGCAAGTCAGTAATTTTGCTCTGCAGTTGCTCTGTTGCGATCGCGCGCGCTCTGCTCATATCGCTCAGCCTGCATCTCAACCTATGTCTTAGCCTGTGTCAAGGCGGCGAGACCTACCGCTGGTTTCAAGCGAAGCTGCGATCGCCTGTCAGCAAAAGAATTTCGTAAGGTTTTGTGGCCTGGTGCGATCGCCCGTCCTCGCGCTCAGGCTCATTTTGCCAATGCTACCGAGTTCAAGCAAACAGTAAGCGCCAAAGATCATCGTTACTACCGAGCCTTTTTATTACAAATATGGGTTTTATAGAGAGAAGCAGGACGACAGTATGGAGTCTCTACTGTCTAGCCTGTTCTATTGATATCTTTTTATAGCTAATTTTCATTATTTCTGATTGTCAAAACCGCGCCCTGTTGCGCTTTACATAGAATCTACTCTCATGTGGCACGAATTTTCTTTGAGCCTACCTTCATCTCAGTATATCCCGCATGGACACTGTTATCTGTGGCAGACGCCACTGGTAGCGCTGCATCTGACGAGTGATTTGTTAATTGCGCTGTCGTATTTTTCCATCCCTCTAACACTGTTGTACTTCGTCTACAAGCGCAAGCATCTTTTCCCGGTTCGGCTGCTGCTGCTGTTTGGCAGCTTTATTTTTCTGTGCGGCTTGGGGCATGTGTTAGATGTGGTTACGCTCTGGTATCCAATTTATTGGACATCGGGCGCAGTGAGGGCCTTTACCGCCCTAGTCTCGGGCTTCACGGCTGTAGAGCTAACGATTCTCTTGCCGCAATTTTTGGCTTTACACGACGTAGGCTCTGTTAATCAGCGGCTAGAAGCTGAGGTGCACAAACAAGAGATGACCCAGCGAGAATTAGAAGAAAATCAAAAAGTTTTTAGAAGCGCTTTTTATGATATTCCAATCGGCATGGTGCTGGTCTCTTTAGACGGTCTTTTTCAAGAAGCCAACGAAGCTATCCTAAACATTGTGGGGTATTCCAAAGAAGAGCTGCTGGCTTTAGATTTTCAATCTATTACGCATCCAGACGATTTGGAGGCGGATTTAGAGCTGGTCAATGACCTGCTGACGAATACCCGCAGATACTACCGACTGGAGAAGCGTTATTTTCATAAGCTTGGGCATATTGTTCCGATTGAGCTAAGCGTTTCTTTGCTGAGAGACTCTGAAGATAAACCGCTGTTGTTTATTGCTCATATTAATGATATTTCAGAGCAGAAGCGAGTGAATGAGTCTTTGAAAGCAGCTTCGGAGGCCGCAGAAGCCGCTAGCCGGGCTAAGAGCGAATTTTTGGCGATGATGAGCCACGAGATTCGCACGCCGATGAATGCCATGCTGGGGATGACTGAGCTTATTGGGGAAACTAAGCTAGATAATCAGCAGCAAGATTTCGTTGAAGTGATTCGAAACAGCGGCAAAACCCTGCTAACGGTGATTAATGATATTCTCGACTTCTCTAAAATTGAATCCAATAACTTAGAGCTAGAAGAGGGACGCCTGGATCTACATGAATGTATTGAAGATGTGCTGACACTGTTTACTCATCAGGCAGAATCAAAAGGACTTGCGCTTACTTCACTAATTGAGCCAATGCGTATTCCGACTGTATTTAAGGGCGATTCTGTGCGGATGAGACAGATCTTGAGCAACTTAATCAGTAACAGTATTAAGTTTACAGATGAGGGCGAGATTAGTGTCCAAGTCAATATTAGCGAGGAAACGCCTGACGAGATAAAAGGTGAAAAGCTGGAAAGCGACCAGTCAGAAATTGGTCAGTTAGAAGGCGGCCCGTTGGAAACTGGCCAGTTAGAAAGCGGCCATTCAGAAAGCGGCCATTTAGAAAGCGGTAAACTGGCCAATTTCTATCGAGTTCGATTCTCTATCGAGGATACAGGTATCGGGATTGAACCAGATAAGCTGGCTAATCTCTTTCAGCCTTTTAAGCAGGTTGATTCTTCTATTACCCGAAAGTATGGCGGCACTGGGCTAGGGCTGTCGATTAGCAAGCGCCTAGTGGAAATGATGGGGGGTAAGCTATGGGCTGAGAGTGAATTAGCCAAAGGGTCTACGTTCCACTTTTCACTGCTGTTAGAATCTTCCGGAGAACCTAGTCTTAGCCTTCCGGCTAGTTGTAGAATCGATCTGAGTAGCAAGCGACTGCTGGTGGTCGCTGCTCATGCCAACGATCGAAAAAGTCTCTTATTGCAGACTGAGTCTTGGGGGTTAAAGGCAAGCGCGGTTGAATCAGCTGCTGCCGCACTGGCTACGTTAGAAACTATGTTGAACAATAATCAACAGGTTGATGCGATCGCAATTGATGAAACCCTGCTAGATATGGATGGTGTTGAGCTAGCCCTGCGAATTCGAGATCTTCCAGCGTATCAAGAGATTCCCTTAGTGCTGCTTCAGTATCAAAGAAGCGCTGGTGAAAAGCCGCTAAATGAACTAAACGTTCGGACCAAGCTGCTGAGAAAACCAGTTCGGCGATCGCATCTTTACGATGCCTTGGTTCAGCTTTTGCTCAACGAAAATAATGCCATAGACAATGCCTATGGCCATAGCACCGATATCCAGATACTACCTACAGTAGAAACAGCCAATGATCATAAACCCTTACGGATTTTACTCACCGAAGACATTGCTCTCAATCAGAAGGTAGCCTTACATATGCTGTCTACCTATGGCTATGAGGCCGACGTTGCCAACAATGGAGAAGAAGCTGTAGAAGCCCTAGCACACAAGACTTATGACCTCGTATTTATGGACGTACAAATGCCCTGTATGGATGGCTTAGAAGCCACCCGCCAAATTCGTGAAAATCCGCATATCTGCCAGCCTTATATTGTCGCCATGACCGCACACGCGATGCAGGGCGATAGAGAAGAATGCCTCTCGGCAGGAATGGATGAGTACATCAGAAAGCCAATTGGCAAGCGAGATTTATTCAATGCTTTGCAAAAATGCCCACAGCTAGCAGAAGAACGTTCAGTGATCTCTGTTTAGGCTCTTTGCTGACTACCGACACGGACTGAAGTGCCGTTTCGAGTCCCCAAACGCCAGTTCAACAGCCAGTTTGATGACATACGTGCCTACAACCGACAGCCGCTAATAGGTAATAAAGCAACATGACTCTAAATACACAGCATTCTCCTACGCTAGATACTCGTGCCCTAGAAAGCATTAGTACTGACCGATTGTTTTTAATTGAGGTGTGCGATAGCTTTTTGGCAGATGCGCCCGCCCGGATAGAAGCGGTGGACGCTGCGATCGCAAAAGGCGATCCATCAGCGCTCAAGAGCACTGCTCATGCCCTCAAGTCTCTCAGTGGCTGTGTTGGGGCAATGGGCCTTTTCAAAATGGCTCAGCGAATGGAAATTCTGGGAAAAAGCGATCAGACACAGCCAGCAGTGCCCTTAATCGAACAGGTCAAGCACGAATATAAAAACGTTCAAGCCGCCATTGAGACCTACAAAAACGCTTAGTAACCCTTTGCTCGTTCAGTTATTCTTTAACAAAAAATCATGCCTCAAACCACTGTTATCTCAAGAGCTAGCAAAGCGATCGCTGACAAGCAGCAGCGCATTATCACGCAGGTTCAAGCTGTTCTTGAAGATTCAGCGCCATCTTGCCTGTCTATCTTAATTGTTGACGATGAACCCACCACCCGGTTGTTGCTAAGAGTCGCCATGCAAAAAGAAGGCTTTCGAGTAATAGAAGCTAGCAATGGCATTGAATGTTTGCGCCTATTCAAGCAAGAGCAACCCGACATTGTGCTACTAGATGCGGTAATGCCGGAAATGGATGGATTTAGCTGCTGCGCCGCGCTGCAAGATCTCTGCGAAAAGCTATCCACCGGGCGACTAGAAAAAGTCTCGGTGCCTGTACTAATCATCACCAGTCTCGATGATTCGCAGTCTGTCGAGCAGGCCTTTGCCGCTGGTGCCACAGACTATGTTACTAAGCCTATTCATTGGGCCCTGCTGTGTCACCGGGTGCGAGGCTTGCGAGATAGCATCAAACGCGAGCAGGCAGAAGCTGAAATTAAAAGATCGCTCAAAGAAAAAGAAGCCCTGCTCAAAGAGATTCATCACCGCGTCAAGAACAACTTGCAAATTATTTGCAGCTTGCTAAACCTTCAGTCCAATGCCATTGAAGATGAAAAAGTATTGAGCTATTTTCAAGATAGCCAAAACCGAGTTCGGCTGATGGCTATGATTCACGAGAAACTCTATCAGTCCGCAGACTTTGGGAAAGTCGAGCTAGCAGACTACATCCGAGATTTATCTAGTCATTTGCTGCGCTCTTACAGCGTTAATCAAAGCGATATCCGTATTGACACTCGCATCAGCGGGATTTTTCTAGAAATAGATACCGCCGTTTCTTGCGGACTAATTATCAACGAGCTGATTACTAACTCCTTGAAGTATGCATTTCCAGATACGATTTCAGGGGCACTAGATTCGAGTGAGTTGGGCCAAAGTGAAATAAATCAGGTTGAGTTAAATCAGGCTGAGCTAAATCAGACAGGGCCTGTCAGACGCGAAATCAAGATTGAGGCCAGATTGACAGACCGCAATCATTTTTCTATCACCTATCAGGACAATGGCGTTGGTCTGCCTGACGATTTGGACATTGAAAATGCCGCCACGCTGGGTTTACAGCTAGTTAGCAGCCTAACAGAACAGCTCGATGGCCAGTTAGCTGTTGGAAAGGGTGAGAAGGGCTGCGGTGCAGCCTTTGTCTTTAGCGAACTTTCGCTCTCAAACTAGGGAACATCTGAAGAGAATATCTAAAAAACAACATCTACCCAATTAAAGGACAGCCGTTATGACAACTCAACTAGAACTTCAACAGGCCTCTCCATCTGTTCCGCCTAGCCCAGCGACAGCCGCAGCCCCAGCAGCTGCTAAAAGGGTGATGGTTGTTGAAGATGAAAGCGTGATTTCGCTAGACATTAAAACTAGCCTGATGCGGCTAGGCTATAGTATTGCGGGTGTGGCCGCCTCTGGAGATATTGCGCTTAGAAAAATCAGAGAAAGCCGCCCAGACGTGATCTTGATGGATATTCATCTGAAGGGTGAAATGACGGGAATTGATGTCTCTGAGCAGGTAAGATCGGAGCTGCAAATTCCGATTGTGTTTTTAACTGCCAACGCAGACAGCAGTACGTTTAAAGAAGCCAATCAGACCGATCCCTATGGCTATCTATTAAAACCGTTTGAAGAAAAAGAGCTGGGCATCGCGATCGAAATAGCCTTGCATAAGCACGAGAAAGAACAGATTATTCGATCTAGCGAGCACTGGTATGCGACGGCCTTTCAATCTCTAAGCGAGGCGGTGATTGCGACCGACCGTCACGGCGACGTGGTCTTTATGAATGCACTGGCTGAGTCGATGACACAGTGGCCTTTAGCCAAGGCGCTAGACCGACCGGTGGGTGACGTTTTGGCTTTTCAGAAAAAAGATGAGTCGGCAGAGAGTGGTGGGAAAATAGACCCTACGGGTTCTGTTGTAAATGCAGCTTTGAGCGCGGTGCTAGAAGGGGTAGGGGTGATGTCGCTACCTAGCCAAGCTCAGCTATTAACCCGGTCTTTTCAAATGGCTCCGGTGGAAGGGCATGTGGTTGCGATGCGCGATTCGACTGGATATGTGACGCACGTAGATCTAAAATTAGTGCCTAGCGCCCAGCAATTGCTCTACACTTAAGCATCCCTCACGAAGAGCATAAGTCATGGCCACAGGCCGTCAGAACCAGAATCGCACCGCCATCGTCTACTTTGGC
>Ga0209194_1000079_pt1 | contig 89476 bp, 75 predicted proteins | sample COGITO_mtgs_1004_FD_184787 | JGI IMG/M metagenome (GOLD analysis project Ga0209194, IMG submission 184787) | Pelagic marine microbial communities from North Sea - COGITO_mtgs_100413 (SPAdes) (version 2) | ecosystem: Environmental > Aquatic > Marine > Epipelagic ... | reverse complement strand
AAGTAAAAGAGAAGCGCTGGCGGTTATTCGGTGGGGGTTGAAGTTCTCTGAATGCGTTCGAGTTCGCGGGCGATCGCCTGTTCTAAAGCTTCTATTGCACTGTCCGATCCTTGAGCGCGCAAGCTGGCTTCTATTGTCTCGCTCGTGAGACCGGTGACGAAGCTAAGCGGGATTTCGGGTTCGCTCAGGCGGGTAGTAAAAGCGCTGCTAAGCACTGGCCGATAGCGTTCGTCGCCCGAGAGGTAAACGCTCATAAAGGCGAGGCTCATCTTTTGCGCGTAGCGTTGAGCGATCGCCGGGTTGGGGCCAATGACCTGTGGCGGCAGCTCGAAGGTTTCGCGACCCGAAATACCCAGCGTAGAAAAGTGTGTCGCTCCTTCCATGACTAGCAAATAATGGTCTACACCCGTTAGCCAAGTAAAGGGGACTACCTGCTCTGGTAGCGCGGGCGCAATGGTATCCGCACTCCCAGCCATCATTAGGGTTGGCACGTCTATTTGCGCTAGGCTGTCGGCTCCCATAATTACGCTATCTATTGGGTTAATCGCTACGACGGCCTGAATGCGAGGGTCCTTGAAGCTAACTGATGGAGTCTCTGGAGTGGCAACGCCAAGTGCCTGACATTGCAGCAGTATGGACGGATTAAAAATTAGGTCGGGCGGGCAAGTACTGCGCAATAAATCGAAATTAATAGGGGCCCCTGCGACCGCTAAAGCTGTATAGCCGCCGAAAGATTGGCCGATGATGCCTACATTGTTAAAGTCAATCTCGCCTAGATTTTTGTCGGTGGTGGAGCGAGATTGAAGCTCATCTAAAACGCCTGAGATCAACAAGGGCCGATTGAAGAACTCGATGTCGGGGACGACCCTATCGGTTCTGCCTGAAATCAGTGCATCGAACTGGTCGGCGCTGCTGCCCGGATGCTCTACCGCAATGGCGGCAAAGCCATGTTCTGCTAAAAATTTGGCCAGGTAGGCATAAGTGCTGCGATCGCTGCCTAACCCGTGCGAAATGATAACAGCGGGCATATTGGCCGCAGATGGGACAGAGGGCAGATACGACTGGCGGGGCAAATAAAGATCGACGGGCTTGGGACTGGCTTTTACCCGCAGCGAGATTTTGCGCGCCTGATAGGGGCCAGGTCTGGAGACTAGATCGCTGAGCTCGGCGGCAGAGGTGCCTGCTGGAAAGGGCAGCGTTGCCGACTCAAAGGAAATTTGGGAGATGAAGTCGAGCGCGGCTCTAGATTGATTGACGGCTTCGGTCGCCTGGCGCGCGATCGCCAAACCCTGGCGAATATCTACCCTAAGGACGGGCGTAGGAAACCGACTGAGCATGTTGAGCACCGTTAGCCCTTGCGATTCGTCAGCGGCTGAAAGAATCGCCGCCCCGCGCAGTCCTTTTCCACCGGGCAGCCTAGCCCCCGTTCTGAACACATCACCGGCTTGATTGAGTACGTACTCGCCTTGAGGCGTATAGCCAAACTGGGCCACGGTCGTAACATCAGCATCTACCCTTTGTGAGAGCAGGCCGCGAATTTGCTCGGGCAGGGCCGGGTCGAAATTTTTGGCATAGCGAATGTAGGGCGCAAGTTCTTCGGTAACGCGTCCTTCTTCTACATAGATCTTTAGCGACTCTACCGAAATGGATCGTTCTATGACGCCAAAGGAAAAGGTGATGGTTTCGGCGGCGGGGCTAGGGCGAGCCGCCGGGGGGGAAAAGGCGATCGCCAGCTGAACCAAACTGAGTCCAAGTCCCCATCGTACCCATCGAATAAAAGGAGAATCACCAACGCGCATGGATGAATCACCACACTGAGTTTTTACATAGTCATCATAGGCTAACGGGTTGGGCCTCGGTTTGCCGTTGGCTGTCTAGGCTAGCGACCGTTGAATTTTCAGGGTTGAATTTTCAGGGTGCTATTTCAGCAAGACTAACAGCGCCGCCTCCGTTAGCTGGGTAATGCCAAGCTCTGCTGCTTTTTCCTGCTTCGAGCCTGCTTTTTCTCCTACCACTACATAGTCCGTTTTAGAACTCACCGATCCGCTAACGCGACCGCCAGCGGCTTCGATCATAGCTTTGGCCTCCGAGCGCTTTAGCGTGGGTAAGGTGCCGGTGATCACAAAGCTTTTGCCTGAAAAAGTCTGAGGCTGAGTACTCTCCGGTTCTTCAGCGGCCTCTAGCTGTAGTCCGGCAGCTCGCAGCCGTTCAATCAGCGCCTGATTTGCAGGCACTTGAAACCACTGGCGCACGGAGAAGGCAATTTCGGGGCCGATGCCGAATACTCGGGCGATCGCATCTCCGCCGGTTTGGGCTAGCACGTCTACCGAGCGAAAATTGTCTGCCAATATCTGAGCGTTGGTGCTGCCGACTAGCCGAATACCTAGGCCATAGAGCACTTTTGCCCAGGGCCGCTGTTTCGAAAAGGCGATCGCATTTATCAACTTGGTGGCTAGCTTTTCGCCCATGCGATCTAGCTGCATCAAATCTGGCAGCGTCAAATCGTACAAATCGGCCACCGACTTTACCATGCCGTTTTCTATCCACTGCTGCACCCAGCGATCGCCTAGTCCGCTAATATCCATCGCATCGCGAGCCGCCCAGTGGCTGATGGATCCTTGCAAAATAGCTGGGCAAGAGCCATTGACGCAGCGAGTGACCGCTTCTCCTTCGGGCTTTACAACGGGCTGGCCGCAGACCGGGCAGGTTTTAGGCAGGCGGTAGACCTCTGCGTTTTCGGGCCGCAGATCTTTAATGACGCGTACGACTTCGGGGATAATTTCTCCGGATTTGCGGACAATGACCGTATCGCCTAGATGCAGATCGAGTTCGGCTAGTCGATCGGCATTGTGTAGGGTGGCTCTGGCCACCGTCGTGCCTGCTAGCTGCACTGGGCTGAGTTCGGCGACGGGTGTGATTGCTCCGGTTCGGCCTACCTGTACGGTGACGGAATTGAGCAGGGTAGGGACTTCTTCGGCAGGGTATTTAAGCGCGATCGCCCATCTTGGAAACTTGTTGGTAAAGCCCAGCCGATCTTGAAGCTCAAAGCTATTTAGCTTCACCACTACGCCGTCGGTCAAGTAAGACAAATCATGTCTTTCCTTGTCCCACCGTTCGTAATAGCTTGCCACTTCATCGGCAGATTGGCAGATCTGGCGGTTTGGATTTACCCGAAAGCCTAGAGACTGCAAGCATTCTAGCGCCGACCACTGATCGGTTGGTGTCTCTACGTCGCCTGAGCCTTTTGGCATAATGAGCGTGTAGGCGAAAAAGTCTAGCCGCCTTTGGGCTACCTTTTTGGCGTCTAACTGTCTTAGCGTTCCGGCGGCGGCGTTGCGTGGGTTGGCGAATAGCGCTGTGCCCTCGGCTTCGCGCTTTTGGTTAATCTCTTCAAAGACATCTAGGGGTAGAAATGCCTCGCCACGGACTTCAACGACCGGGGGGGGCGTCTGATTGCCTGGCATGTGCAACCGCAGCGGAATGGCTCGAATGGTGCGGACATTGGGCGTAATATCTTCACCGGCAATGCCGTCGCCACGGGTGACGCCACGGGTAAGGAGGCCGTTTTCGTAGGTTAGGGCTAATGCATTACCGTCGATTTTTAGCTCAGTGACAGCGGGTGCTTCTTCTACATCGGGTTCTAACCTTTGCCAGCGCCCTTGCCACGCCCGATATTCCTCGCTGTCGAAGGCATTTTCTAAGCTGTAGAGCGGAATGTTGTGCTTTACAGAAGTGAACTGCTCGGCCGGCTTTGCGCCGACTCGCTGCGTGGGGCTATCGGGCGTTAGCAGTTCAGGGTGGGCGGTTTCAATGTCTTGTAGTTCGCGGTACAGGCGATCGTAAACAGAGTCTGGAAGGTCGGGCGCGTCGAGTACGTAGTAGGCATAGCTGGCTTTTTGGAGCTGCGATCGCAGTTCTGCTGCCCGTTTTTCTACGGCTGCTAGTGCGTTCTCACGGCTCGCTGACTTTGCCGACTGATTCGCAACCATACTTACTTTACCCCAAATAGTTTATACGTACTATAAAGCAATCCATTGATTTTCCAAGATAAAGGCAATCGCGTCCGTTTGTCTGCTGCTTCCAGCTTTTCCTAGTGGCAATCTTGATTGCTATTTAATTTTGATTGCTATTTAGACAGACGGATTCTGGCAAACTTGCCGCTCTCAAAGAATCTCTTGTTCGTGGGAATACTGCCTTAATCGCTGTATATCAAGTTATTTTAATGAAGATTACTACCAAGTTTATTGGCTCCTCTACGCTGCTAGTAATCTTTGTAGCTATTCTTTCGGGTAGCAGCTACTGGCTCAATCGGCGGGCCGCTAATTCTTTAGAAGCTAGCTACATTCAGTCTCAGCAAGCAGCGGCGGCGGTGGCGAGGCTAGAGTCCACGCTACAAGACCAATTGGTATCTCTAAGTCGCCTGTCTGTTCTTTCGAATAAAAACGCGGAGATGGATTACTATCGGCGTCAGCATCAGGCGTTTTTATCGGCGCTAGATGAGTTTGCGCAGACCGCACCCGCAGATGATCTAATTCTGCAAGCACAGATAAAAACAATTCGCGATCAGCACGACTATCTCAATAAGCTAGCCGCTCGGGCCTCGGCTGACAGCTCTTCCGAGCAGCAGCTTCAGGGCTTAGCTCGTTCGCTCAAAGCCTTTGAAGATAGCCTCAATATCTATATTCAAGCGCTGCTAGAGCAGTCTAAAAGTCAGGCGTCGGACTACCGGGCGCAGTCTGAGTTTTTTCATGCACAGGTTGTCTGGCTAGAGGCCATTGGCCTAGCTGCTTTGCTGCTGCTGCTGGCTATTCAGTTCCACTGCTGCCTTCAGCCTGTTGCAAATTCTTTGCGGCGTTTGCAGTCCGGCGTTGATCGGATAGGGCGCGATTTTTTAACGACTGCTCAAGTCGATCGGCAGGCGGTTATTCAGACCCATAAGATTCAGATGGATACGGGCGACGAGCTACAGGTACTCGCAGAGGCTTTTAACCAGATGGGCGATCGCCTAGCGGAGTCTTACCGCGAGCTAGAGCGCCGGGTAGCCGAACGGACAGAAGCGCTGCGCCAAGCTAACGGGGATTTACAGGTTGAGGTATGCGATCGCACCGCAGCCGAGAACAAGCTCAAGCGCACGCTTGCGCAGCTCAAGCGAACCCAGCTACAGCTATTGCACACCGAGAAAATGGCAAGCTTAGGTCAGCTAGTGGCGGGCGTTGCGCACGAAATTAATAATCCGGTTAGCTTTATTCAGGGTAATCTTGTGCCTGCTCAAGAGTACGTAGATAGTCTAATTGGCTTGGTTCGCCGCTATCAGGCGGATTATCCTAACGCTTCAGAAGACTTGCAGCAGGCTGTAGAAGAAGCCGATGTCGATTTTATTCAGACGGACTTTCCCAAACTGCTGACTTCGATGCAAACAGGCGCCGAGCGGATTACGACAATTGTGCGATCGCTGCGCACTTTTTCCCATCTAGACGAATCAGAAACTAAGCTGGCTGATATTCACAGTGATTTAGACAGCGCCCTGCTGCTGCTTTCTTCTCGGCTGAGCCAAACGGCTGATCGCCCCGAAATTACGGTTGTGCGAGACTATGGATCGCTTCCCCAGGTCTACTGCTATCCCAGCCAGCTTAATCAGGTCTTTATGGGCATTTTGACCAATGCTATAGATGCGCTCACGCTAGAGCCTATCGACTGCGATCAATCAACAGGCTGGCCAGCCTTGCCGCTAGCCCCAACCCTCTCAATTAAGACAAGCGCCACCGCCGACTATGTTCGTATCGACATTGGCGATAACGGCCCCGGTATGAGCGAAGCTGTACGCGCTAAGCTTTTTAGCCCGTTTTTTACGACTAAGCCAGTTGGCTCTGGAATGGGATTGGGCCTAGCTATGAGCTATCAAATCGTCGTCGCTAATCATAGGGGCTCTATCACCTGCGCCTCCGCTCCCGGCAAAGGTTCGCGCTTCACGATAGATATTCCGCTGAATTTGAAGCTCGAAGGTGGAAAGGCGTTGGCCCAGCCTCTCCCTGAAAGAATCGCCCCTTCTAAAGCGTTAGCTGTTTAGATGACTGTTTTTATACGACAATCGCCAGCGCTAACCTACTCGTAAAACAGACGTTAGCACCGGCGATAACTTGATAGCGTTTGCGTTCTATTCTCTACTTTGCCTCTACACGGCGCTAATGGCCTGCTCGTATCGGCTGTTAACGGCTTCCCAGTTAACAACGTTCCACCAGGCATCGAGATAGTCACCTCGACGATTTTGATAGTTCAAGTAGTAGGCATGTTCCCAAACATCGTTGCCTAGAAGCGGCTGGTAGCCTTCCATCAAAGGGCTGTCCTGGTTGGCGGTCGAGATCACTTCTAGCTCGCCAGCTTCATTCAGAACTAGCCATGCCCAACCGCTACCAAACTGAGTCTTGCCAGCCGTATTGAATTCGTCTTGAAAAGTGCTGAAATCTCCAAACGTGCTGTCGATGGCCTGAGCGATCGCACCACTTGGAACGCCCGGTGCATCTGGAGTCATATTCTCCCAAAACATCGTATGGTTGGCATGACCGCCGCCGTTGTTGCGAATGGTGGTTTGAACGTCGGCTGGCAGACTGTCCAAAGTCGAAATGAGCGTCTCTACGGATTGACCGGCTAGTTCTGGATAGTCGGCGATCGCCGCATTCAAATTACTCACATAGCCTGCATGATGCTTATCGTGGTGCAGCATCATTGTTTGTTCGTCAATGCAAGGCGCGAGCGCATCGTAAGCGTAGGGCAAAGGCGGCAGTACAAACTCAGCGGTTGCCGTTTCTGGTGCGGACTGGGTTAGCGTTGTAGGTTCTTCTGTGGCGATCGCAGCGTCCGTCCCTGCACTCGCAACCCAAACTAACGAAACAGATAAAACGAAAGCAAAAACGAGCTTAGAAAATCTTCGAATTGAGGGCATAGGTAGAAATGTTCTTGAGAAGACGACAAAAAGCGATCGCAGTCGAACGCCTATAGATGAACAAACTTTTCGCATCTACTGCATAGTGCTGCAGGGATAGCCATGAAGTTAACTATAGGAAGATAGAATTTAGCTGAGTGAGAATGCGCTCAATGAAACGTGTTTTCCTGTATTCGTTCTTCTATACTCAAGCGTTTAGCTAGGCGTTTAGAGCTACCGCCTGGACTGCAGCTTGCGATAGACGGCTTTTATGTCTACGTTGTGATGAGCGATCGCCACTAATGTGTGATAGAGCAAATCGGCCACTTCGCCCGCAATTTCATCCGGCTCGTCGTCTTTGCAGGCCATCACGACTTCTACGGCTTCTTCGCCAATCTTTTGCAAGATTTTATTATCGCCGCCTTCGAATAGCTTGTTGGTGTAAGAGTTGGGCTGCGGGTTTTGCTTGCGATCGGCAATCGTGCTAAATACCTGCGAAAGCGTATCGGCAGGCGGCGGACTTACCTGCGTGCCATTGGTGCCCTCTACCTGATGAAAGCAACTGCGCTCTCCGGTATGACAGGCCACATCGCCAATTTGCTCTACCGTCACGAGCAGCGCATCGCTATCGCAGTCGTAGCGCAACCCCTGCACTTTTTGCAGATGCCCAGACGTTGCGCCTTTATGCCACAGCGTTTGTCTAGAGCGGCTCCAGTACCAAACTTCGCCCGTGTCCATCGTTTTTTGCAGCGCTTCGGCATTCATCCAGGCCATCATTAGCACGGTGCCGTCCAAATAGTCTTGGGCGATCGCAGGCACCAATCCCTGCTCGTTGTAGCGAATTTTGTTAACGGGAATAGGAGCCGAGCTAAAGTCATAGGGAAAAGTGCGATCGCATTTAAAGCAAGCGCATAAGAAGCAAGAGTAGCTATTATGCTAAATCTTCGTCGAACAGTTTAGATATCCTTCTCGTTCATTCTCACCCCGTTTGCCATCTCATACTCGCTGCGATCTTGACCAAACTGAGTCACCACGCCTATAGCCGCGTTATCTAACTCCCATATCAAGACCAAGAATTGCGTGGATTTAGCTTAATTAAAACGATTTCCTATTTAAAATCTCAGCGATTACCGCGTACTCTACATTCCTTTACAATCTGAAACACAGTGCCTCTCTAACCGCTACGATAAAAAACACTGCTGTTTTAGCGTTGACTCTGTAGCCTATCTATTTTTAGTCATTGGCTTAGCCTTTGAGATCTAGTGCGATATTGCTTCGAGCGCCAGCAACCTTCATCATTCCTACTCTTCATTTATCCAGCAAGGAGCGCGTTTTGGTTACTACCCTAACCCTGAACACCACGAAATCTGACGAGATTTTCTCAGCAGCCCAGTCCCTCATGCCCGGTGGCGTTAGTTCTCCGGTACGTGCCTTTCGCTCCGTTGGCGGCCAGCCCATCGTTTTCGACCATGTAAAAGGTGCCTATGTCTGGGACGTAGATGGCAACCAATATATTGACTACGTGGGCACCTGGGGGCCTGCGATTTGCGGTCATGCGCACCCCGAAGTGCTCGATGCGCTCAAGCTAGCCTTAGATAAGGGCACTAGCTTTGGTGCACCTTGCTACTTGGAAAACGTACTGGCCGAAATGGTCATCGAAGCCGTACCTAGCGTAGAGATGGTGCGCTTTGTAAACTCTGGCACCGAGGCTTGCATGGCCGTTTTGCGCCTGATGCGGGCCTTCACCGGGCGCAACAAAATTATTAAGTTTGAAGGCTGCTACCACGGGCATGCGGATATGTTCCTGGTGAAAGCGGGTTCTGGCGTTGCTACGCTAGGCTTGCCTGATTCTCCTGGCGTTCCCAAAGCGGCGACTGCCGATACGCTAAACGCGCCCTACAACGATCTAGAAGCCGTTAAGAAGCTCTTTGCAGACAACCCTGGCGAGATTTGCGGCGTCATCCTAGAACCGGTGGTTGGCAACTCTGGCTTTGTTACCCCGGATGCTGGTTTTCTAGAGGGGCTGCGCGAAGTCACTAAAGATAACGACGCGCTGCTGGTATTTGACGAAGTGATGACGGGCTTTCGGATTGCTTACGGCGGTGCCCAGCAGAAATTCAACGTCACGCCGGATCTAACTACGATGGGCAAGGTAATCGGTGGTGGTTTGCCGGTGGGTGCCTATGGTGGACGGCGCGAAATTATGGAGATGATTGCGCCTGCGGGGCCGGTTTATCAGGCGGGAACGCTCTCGGGTAATCCGCTGGCAATGACGGCTGGAATTAAGACGCTGGAGATTTTGCGTCGCCCTGGGCAGTACGAGCAGTTAGAGAAGATCACCAAGCGGCTAAGCGACGGTTTGCTAGCTGCGGCTCGCGATGCGGGACATGAGGTATCGGGCGGTAGCATTAGCGCCATGTTTGGTATGTTCTTCACGGGTTCGGAAGTGCACAACTATGACGATGCCAAAAAGTCTGACTTGGATAAGTTCAGCCGCTTCCATAGAGGCATGTTGGAGAATGGCATTTACCTGGCGCCTTCTCAGTTTGAGGCAGGGTTTACGTCTTTGGCGCATACTGATGAGGACGTGGATAAGACGATTGCGGCGGCAAAGCGTGTTTTAGCTGAGATTTAGCTGAGATTCAACTGTGGACATGTACGAAGATGAGTTAGCCGTATTAGATGCTGAGGTCGGGCGGGAAAGTCCGTTCGACCCGCTAGATGATATTGAGCCGCTGGATGAGTCTTCAGAGCCGAAGCCCAATCCAGATAATATGCTGCTGCTATTGCATCATCCAGAGAAGGAGCAGCGGATGTTAGGTGCGCGGGCTTTTTGTGAGATTAAGGACGATCGGGCAATTCCTTTTCTAATTGGGATGCTCTCTGATCCTTGTCCGCTGGTGCGGGTGAGTACAGCGTATGCGCTAGGTCGCAATACTAGCAGCGTGGCGGTAATGTCGCTGGTGGCTCAGTTTAATCGGGACTGGAATGGGTATGTGCGTAAGGGCATTGTGTGGGCGTTAGGCAATACGCCGGATGCTCGGGTGGTGGAGACGTTGGTGGATGCGATCGCGAACGACATCTCCGCCGTTCGCCTGTGGGCTGCAAGTGCACTAGGCCAAACACCCAAAATCGGCTACGACTCGATGATTAAAGCGATGCCTGCCTTGATCAAAGCCATGCGACGCGATCCAGAATCGGCGGTGCGCAGTAATTGCGCTTGGTCAGTCGGGCTAATTTGCGCTGAGCTGCCTTCAAACGTTGTATACGCAACGGCGATCGATGCGCTGATTGAAACCTTTGCCGAAGACGATGAGCTAGGCGTGAAAGAAGATGCTCGCTCAGCAATTTTGAGCGTGGGCGACTCTCGTGGCTTGCAGGTGATTGAGGAGATTGAGCAGGACGGTTATTTCTAAGCAGCTTTTGGCTTCTAGGCGTTTTGGCTTTTAGGTGATAGACACCAATCAATAGGCAAGTGCTACGCAATCATCCGAAAAAGTAGTTTCACCTGCGATAGATAGCTCGTTAGCTCAGCCGTTAGTGCGATGGATATTCCATCACATTATTAATTTCGAACCCCGAACCTGGATATCGCCGTTGTAAAGCTGCCGTGATTGCAACACAAAAGTAGACACCCTTTTCCTTAAAACATTTTCTGATCGAAGTTTTTAACTCTATGCTGGCATGCGACTTGACGGTTAAAAAAGAGCTTTATGCAAAAGTGGAATTCCGAATATTGGGTAGCTAATGTGGGGTTCCCTTGCTTTAATACTGGGCGTTTTTTCTCTTCCCAGACAGACTCAATAAGAGGGCAGTGAGAATCATCCCGACTCCGAATCCAAAGGCGAGTAAGAGTCCTAACGGGAGCGGAGTGGTTTCGCCATTTAGGAAGGCGATTGAGACGGGCGTGCCGTTTTGCGCGGAAAGAATTGCGATCGCCATTATCAAAACCGCTGGAATCGCTACCACCAAAAACTTCACCACAGCTATTTCTCCTTTTTGATTGGCCTCTTCAGCATGATACGCGCAAACAAAAGCATCGTGTTGGGTTGCTATTGCTTTTTCATTTAGCGGCAATGGTTAGTGAGACGCTAGAGACCTCGGGTTAAATCAGACTGTCGGGCCGCGCTGTGTTACTTCTAAATAGATGTGCTCTAGGCCGATAGGATGGCGCGAGATAGAGTCTACGGAGAGGCCCGAGAATTTGTCTAGCAGTTCGGGAAGCTCCAGCAGCTCGGGCACCCAAAAGGCAAGGTTCTTGCCGTAGTGACGGGGTGTAAATCCGTGGGACTCGGCGCGGGCGATCGCACTTTCCTCATCTTGGGTCTGAATCACCACGATCTCCTTGGCCGGAATGCGCTGACGCAGTGTTTCTAGGGTGCCGTCTGCGAGCAGTGCCCCTTGCTTGATAATGCCGATGCGATCGCACAGCCGCTCTACTTCATCGAGCAAATGCGTCGTCAGCAGCACGGTTACGCCCTGCTGCTTCAGCAATCGAATGAGCTCCCATACTTCGTAGCGAGCCTCAATGTCGAGTCCGGTAGAAGGTTCATCGAGTACGACTAGCTTGGGCTGGTGGATAATCGCTGCCGCCAGACTGAGCCGCCGCTGCATCCCACCGCTGAGATCGCCAACGACGCTATCGGCTCTATCGGCTAAATTTACCGCCGATAGGCAATAGTGGACGCGCCCCGGCAGTTCCTTTTTGGGCAGTCCATATATGCGAGCTAAAAAGGACAGGTTCTCTTGGCAGGTCAGACTTTGGTAGAGCAGATTTTGCTGAGGCATCACGCCGACTAGTAGCTTAGTCGCCTGGCTGACCGGCTTTCCCTGGACTAAAATCTCGCCGCTATCCGGTTTTAGCAGTCCGCATAGCAGGTTGAGCGCGGTGGTTTTGCCTGCGCCATTTGGCCCTAGCAATCCGTAGATTTCGCCGGGTTCTAACGCTAAAGACAGATTGTTTAGCGCCTGCCTTTGGCCAAACCGTTTAGACAGATTCGAGATTTTTAGCATGAAAGAGGGCTGAGCGAGCAGCGTTGCCATCGAGGATTAACCGTCGCATCATCATCCTACAGCCTGAGTTCTTTGGTGCGATCGCTAGGCCAGTTCGGCAAAGCCCTAAAACTCGACGCCTGCCTGCGCTTTAATGCCCTGCTCTTTAAAGGGATGCTTCACTAGCGTCATTTCGGTCACTAAATCAGCCCGTTCAATTAGCTCTGGCGGTGCACCTCGCCCGGTGAGAATAACGTGGGTCATCTCCGGCTTTTCCTCAAGTCCGGCGAGCACCTGCTCTACAGAAAGATAGCCTAGCTTAAGCGCGATGTTGACTTCATCGAGGAGCACGGTGCGATAGTTGGCGTCGCGGATGTAGGTCAGCGCTTTTTCCCAGGCAGCTTGCGCCGTTTTAATATCGCGATCGCGATCCTGCGTTTCCCAGGTAAAGCCTTCGCCCATTGCGTGAAATTTTAGCTGGTCTGGCCAGTGGCTTAGCGCTGCTTTTTCCGCTGGCTCCCAGCCGCCTTTGATAAACTGCACAATGGCGACTTTGAATCCGTGGCCGAGCGATCGCAGTACCACACCTAATGCTGCCGTTGTTTTGCCTTTCCCGTTGCCTGTATTAACGATAATCAGCCCTTTCTCTATTTTGCGCTCGGCCAGTCTTTTCTCTTGAACTTCCTTGCGGCGCTCCATTTTGCGCTTGTACTGCTCCTCGCTAAGACCTTTTTGCGTTGCCTCTTCGTCGAGTTGCGTAGCCGTTTCGTCTAGAGCAGTCTGGTCAGAGTCAGTTTTAGAGCTAGCCATATTGAGTTAAAAACGGGTTAGTAGCGCTCTTAATCTTAGCCTTTAGGCTGAGCGAATCTGGCCAGATGTCACGATGTGAGATGCGATAATGCAGATAAAGACAGGCATTCGAGCAGCATGACCCTCAAGCGCATCATTTTATCTATTCTGACGCTGATCGTATCAATAGAGCTGGGCACATCGCTCATTACCAGCTTTGGTCAGCCGCAGGTTGGCAATCAGCTTCAGCTTTATCAAACTGATCTGCTAGTGCAGGCCAGTAAGTGGGAGGGTAGCGGCCTTTCTCCCGATGAGGTGCAGCAGTTTCGCAGCGCGCTGTTTGGCGAAGATCCTTTTGAAGCGATCGCGAAGCAGTACCAGGAAGTGCGTAAGGATGCGACGACCGGTCTAGATCGATTACAGCAGCAGCTAGCTGCTCCAGAGCAAAAGCCAGCTGCTTCAGAGCTAGCAACGACGATTCAGGCGCAGCAGCAGCTTGTTAATCAGATTGATTTGCGGATGGGTCTAATCGAAGCCCAGACAGATCGCGTAGGCGAGGCCATTAGCACTTGGGAGGAGCTGGCCCAGCGACCGGGCGACAGTGCCCAGCTAGCAACCGTGCTGGCAGATTTGTGGCGAGATCCACCGAAGATAGCGCCTTCAGCGGAGCCGCTGTTAGAGGGTCAACTGCGCGGCTGGTTTCGCTATCGCGCTTTGAAGCGTCTCTACACCGTTCAAGATGCGATCGTGCGACTAGACAAACTAGAGGCCGACGAGCGCAGCGCGGCTGAGCAGGCGGTCGTTAAGACGACATTGGTGCAGGTGTTACCTTCGCTGGCGGCGCTACTTGGTAGCGGTGGGCTGATTGCGCTCATTGGTCAGCGGTTGCTAAAGGGAAAAGACTCTGTTTTGGCGATCGCCGAATCGCCTTGGGAAGTGCCCTGGGATTGGGAAACCGTTTGGCAGGTGATTGTTGGTGGCTTTTTGTTTATTGGTCAAATTGCCTTGCCCGGTACAGTTCTAATCGTGCGCTCTATCCTCGCTTCACCGGTAGCAATTAATGCGGCGGACGGCGGCGTGGCGGCAATTGGCCTGATTGCGGAGATGAGCAGCCGGGGAAGAGCGGTTTATTCGCTAGGGTTCTATATCGCGATGGCGGCAAGTACGCTGGGCGTTTTGTACTGGTCGATTAAGCAGTATCTACCGCTGTCGAAGGATTGGTTTCGAATCACGATCAAAGGGCGCTGGCCGCTTTGGGGGGTTGGCAGTTATTTAATCGCGCTGCCGCTGATGCTAGGCGTGGCTTTTCTCAATCAGCAGATTTGGCAGGGGCAAGGCGGAAACAACCCGCTGCTACAGCTCGTATTAGAGGAGCGCGATCCGCTGGCGTTAGGTCTGTTTTTGTTTACGGCGGCGGTGGCTGCCCCGATTTTTGAGGAGATTCTGTTTCGGGGCTTTTTGCTGCCTTCGCTGACGAAGTATATGTCAGCCTGGAGTGCGATCGCGCTGAGCGGCTTTATCTTCGCCGTTGCGCACTTAAGCTTTTCGGAGATTTTGCCGCTGACGTTGCTGGGTGCGATTTTGGGATTTGTGTATGTGCGATCGCAAAATCTACTCGCTTCCATCTTGCTACACAGCACCTGGAACAGCGCTACGATGATCGGCTTATTCCTCCTCGGCAGCGGCAGTTAGCAGATGTTCAGCGCGATTGACCCTCTTTGCTTTCATGGCTAACGCTAACTTATTGGCGTTGATGGTGTTGCTATTGGGTATAGCGATCGCTGCTTTCTACTCTAGCTGGGCTCTTTAAACTGAAAAGCGCTGATTCTTGTAGATTAGAATCAGCGCTTCCTTGCGCTTATTGCGCTATTTTTTCCGACTTAACGCTTTTCCGACTTAGAGCTTTTCCAACTTGAAGTCTGCTGGTCGTAGAGCGCTACTCCTCAGCAGTTTGGGGTGGCCAGCTGCTGTCTTCGCTCTCATCTCCATCTTCGGGATCGTCGTCAAAGTCCTGATTGTCATACTTACTAGACTGAGGCCCGCCCGACTGCGATCCAGGCGTTCTATCGGCAAAAGACTCGCTGCCAAAGCCAGTAGCCGCAGAACCAGAGCCTCTGCTAGAAGCGTAGCTAGAACCAATGTTTTGGCCTTCAGAGCTTGCAGGTCTAGCCGTTGCAGCACCAGCGCTAGGAGATGAGTCATCCGTCGCTGTAGGACTTGGCTCTGTTGCTGTCGAACTCGAAGGTGCCGCAGCAGAACTTGGGGCCGAAGACTCTGAGCCTGTCGAACTTGAAGTCGTTGAGGTCGTAGAACTCGGCGCTGAGGTAGGCGCTGAGCTAGTAGAAGGGGTTACTAGCTTCGCTACGGGAGACTCCTCTCTAGGTGCAGCTAACGGTGCGTTAGGGTCAAGGCCTAGCTCCTCGCGGGCTTTACTTAGAGCAGCGGCGATGCTTTCACGGCCCGTATCCAATAGGCTTTTACTTTTTTGGGCAGCGATTTCTGGGGCTGCCGCAGAGCTAGGTACGCTAACGTCTTTTTGGTCAATCCAGTCGCGAACGCCTTTGCCAGTTTTTACTGAAGCATCGCCAAACCAAGCACCAAAGACAAAGAACGAACAGATAACTAGCCATACTAGCTGAGCGGATTCTTTGAGAATGTCACCAGTGAGGCTAAGAGCCGACTGGTAGGTATTTGCCGTCTCCTTCGCAAATAAGAGATCCCAAAGCTCAGAAGCCTGCGTTTGAATGCGATCCATAATTTCAACAGCTGTAGTTTTTACGTTTTTCTAAAAGAATGAGCGTATTTGTAGTCTTTTCTCAAGCTAGCCTCCCCAGACCTTCTGTAAAACGGCCTCTGGTTTGATATCGGCTATTTTTCGACTGTCGGCGGTTAGACCTAAAAAGCGAGTTTCTTCGCCTTCGATAGCGGGCAGCATTTCTTCCGGCTGGTTTTTCCCAAACAAAACTAGGGTAAATACCTTGAGGGCTACGGCTAGCTGCATAATGTGGCTGTCGGGCGCAATCATCAAATTGGCTCCTGCAATCAGCGCTGCTGCCTGTCCTAGATTTTGAGCGGTGGTGATCAATAGCTGAGCGTCTTGGCTTTTTAGCAGATTTACCTGCTCGCTGCTGTCATCGGTTTGCAATAGCACAATTGCCATGTCGGGCTGCTTCTCTTTGAAGTCTTTGATGAGTGCCTGCCAACTTGCCAACGGATAGCTGGCTTGCTGATCGCCGTATGCGGTCGTAGGCCCTGGGTACATCAGCACGTAGCCGTCTTTTAGCTCGAGGCGATCGCGCAAAGCATCGGCCCACTTAATATCGGCTTCTGGCACATTAATTGCCAGTGCTGGCGTAGCGGTGCCCATTTCTATGCCGCTGAGCAAGTCGTGATAGCGCTCGGCTTGGTATTTGGCCGCTGATGAAACCGTTGCTGTGTAGAAATAAGGAGCTTTGGTCGTTTTATAGGCGACCCGCGTAGGAATCCCACTGAGCCAGAGCATTAGCCCTGTACTCCAGGTGGTATCGGCTGAGAGCACGACCTCGTATTCTCGGTCGCGGACGATTCCGAGCAAGTTGGCCCAATCGGAGGGGGTTTTGGCGGCTGAATAAGAAAAAGGCACTACCGTGTCTACAATTTTGGACACGCGGTAGGCGGGGGCTGCCTTGGGTTCCACAACGACGCCAATTTCAGCGTTTGGGTAGGCCCGTTTGATATCGTCAAGGGCTGGGAAAAACAAAAGCTGATCGCTGATGCCACCAGGGACTAAGGCCAGTATGCGCATGTGGTTAAAATTTTATATTTTTATCCGCTCATATTTTAAGGGACGCTGGGCGGTTAAGGCGATTTTCCTATGAAATAAAACTAAATTATTGGCTGCTGTGTCCTATGCAACTATTGAGAAAGCCTGGAGCTTCTATGAATCGGCCTTCACCTTCTGTCCATCTTTTGCTGCCCTGCGCGGGAGTCGGTCGCCGTATGGGCAGCGATCGCAACAAACTACTTTTGCCTTTGCTCAACCGTCCGATTATGGCCTGGACGCTCGAGGCGGCGATCGCTGCCGAAACGGTGCGGTGGATTGGCCTAATCTGCCAGCCGGTAGATCGTCCCGATTTTGAGCAAATTATAACTAGTATTGGACCGAGTAAGCCGGTTGTACTTATTCAAGGCGGCAATACCCGGCAGCGCTCTGTGTACAACGGGTTGCAGGCGCTGCCTGGCGAAGCGACTCATGTGCTGATTCACGATGGGGCCAGGTGCTTGGCTACAGCATCGCTTTTTAACCGCTGCGCTGAGGCGGCAATGAACATGCCAGGGTTTATTGCGGCTGTGTCGGTTAAGGACACCATCAAGCAGGTGAATGAGCACAAAGTGATTACGGATACGCCAGTGCGCGATGACTTGTGGGCAGCGCAGACGCCGCAAGGGTTTGAGGTAGATTTGCTGAAGCGGTGCCACGGCCGGGGGAGAGAGGAAGGTTGGCAGGTGACTGATGACGCTGCGCTGCTAGAGAGATGTGGGGTAGATGTGCGAATTGTAGAAGGCGAAGAAACGAATTTAAAGGTGACGACGCCGGTGGATTTAGCGATCGCGCAGTTTATTCTTCAGCAGCGCGGTGAATCGCAAAAATAAGGCGAGCTAGGTAGCAGAGAAAGTTAGGGGCGATCGCACTTATATGCTGAAACTTATACGCTGAATCTTAGGCACTGAATTAGACACTGAAAAACTCCCTTGCCTTGTAATCTGTGGCAAGAGAGTCTTGAGGAACCGAGTTTTGAAGCATTAAGCTTACAGGTCGCCACCGCGAACGGCTAGCAAGAAGACGATGGCAGGGCCAGCAATCACCACCATAGCCAGCATGGTTAGCTGTCCAATTAACACAAAATCAATACTGCTTAAAAAACCCATCTATCCTCCGAACAGTTCTAACCGAACCACATTGAGACAATTACACTGCGAGCATTGTACCTGTTTTGGGGGATGCAAATTTAGGATTGTTTACAAAATTCTAAGGTTCAGCGCTCGCCAGCTTGGAATCTTATAATCTAAGCGTATCTGGTATGGTCTTACCACTGATGTTTATTCTATTCCTGCCCAATGGCTACCTGGCAATGCGTTAAAAACTGCGGTGCCTGCTGCCAACTCGACCCGGCAGATCGCCCAGACCTAGCAGATTATCTATCGCCTGCCGATCTGGCACTGTACATGAGCATGGTGGGTGAAGACGGCTGGTGCATTAATTACAGCAAAGCGGATCGCAACTGTCAGATTTATAACGATCGGCCCAGTTTTTGTCGGGTACAGCCAGATACTTTTGCGCGGCTTTACGATATTCAGCCTAAGGAACTCAACGATTTTGCGATTGACTGCTGCGAGCAGCAAATTACGGGCGTTTACGGCAATCGCAGCGAGGAAATGGATCGATTCTACGAAGCCGTGGGTATAGAGAGCCATGTGATTGAAATTGTGGGCGAAACCGACTCGGAATAGCGAATTTTTGAGCCTTTGGCTATTAATGGGCATTGCGATTATCGACGAGTTTGCAGATAATGAAACAACTATGAAATTGCGCTTGCTGTGACCTCTTCCGATTCTTCTGCGACGGATGCCGCTCAAATAAGCACCCCCTCGGATGCCGACTCAACGAGTGAAGTCGAAATTGATTCCTCGCTTTTGGTGGAAGATTCGGCGGTTGCTGAGGTGATTGCTGCCGCCAAAAACTCAGGGTCAAAAGGATTCTGGGGCGTATTTGCCTCTACCTTCATCACTATTTTTCTAGCTGAACTAGGCGACAAAACTCAAGTAACCACAATGCTGATGAGCGCGGAATCGCAGTCGCCGCTAACTGTGTTTGCCGGGGCGGGTTCAGCGCTGATTGCGACTAGCCTAGTCGGTGTGCTTTTAGGAAGATGGCTATCGACTCGCGTTTCACCCGAAACTTTAGATGTCTGCGCGGGTATTTTGCTTTTGCTCATTACCATTGGGCTAGTCGGAGATATCGTCGGTCAGTGAGTTAAATTTACGCTTTAAAAGGGCAGGGCTAGGATGGATTTTCAACTTTTTATCGTGAGCTTTGCAGCCGTTTTTGTGTCGGAGCTAGGGGATAAGAGCCAGTTGGCGGCGATCGCACTTGGCGGCTCTTCTTCCTCTCCCAAAGCAGTCTTCTTTGGCACTTGCGCCGCCTTGCTCCTTGCCTCTGGCCTCAGCGTCCTTCTCGGTGAGAGTACCGCTCTGTTCCTGCCCGAAAAAATTGTCAAAGGCGTTGCCGCAATTGGATTTGGGCTACTAGCGGTTCGCCTTTTATGGCCAGATGATGAAGCTGAAAGCTAATAGTTTTATTGATCGTAAAAATCCCGATGCAGATCGAAGGTCTACATCGGGATTTTCATTTTATTTCATTCTAGAAAATGCAGTATCTAGAGTACGACTAGAAAGCGGCTTTAATGTCTCGATAGCACAGCTTCACTAGCCAAGCGGCAGCGACTAGCTTGAGTCCTTCGAGTCCCCAGTACAGTAAATGCATTGTGCCCATTGCGTTCGGCGCTTCGGCTGAGTCAACGAATTGGAGACCCAGAGCGCTCATTTGAGGGGTGAAAATGTAGGTATACAGGAGTGCGATCGCCAGCAGCGCTCCGCTAGTTACCAGTGCCCACCGACTTTGCGAACCGCTTTCGAGTACGACAAACTGCCCTCGCTGGTTGCCCTGAGTTTGCTGACGCAAAACGAGCAGTCCCGTTAAAATTGCCGCCGCGCAAAGCACTTCTACTCGGTTAAACAGCCAGAACATACTGTAGCTAGCGGTTGCAAAATTAGGCCCTTCCATCATGCCGGACTCATACATCATCGGCATCATAAAGAAGTCGAGCAAAACGCTGCTGCTTAACCAAAACGTAGCGACTAAAAGGACGAGCGCGTCCCAGCTAAACTGATTGCGGGAAAGCCTGGAGATATTTGCCATTACTATCTTTGAAAAATGGATTTGTTCCTTTTACTCTAGCGAAGGAAATCTTTGACGCAGGCAAATGCTAAGCAGTCATACAAATAAATTCTCGTTGCGTTACAAAAGCAGAGCGGCACACAATTTGCGTTGCCTTAGCCTGCTCTCAATTTGACCAAGGCCCCCGGTAAGATAGGTATTTTGTCTTTCCGTTCCAATTGTCTTGGATACTCATTGTCCTAGATATACTCATTGTCCTAGATATAAAGAGAACGCTTGCGATCGCAATAGAAAAGCCTTGCCGGGTTAGCAGCAAGGCTCTTACTCAGTCGAACAGCATGTAAGGCATTAAACCCTACAGCAGAGGACTCTTATCGTCGATCAAGCCATCGCCACCGATCAGCCCAGGTGTTTTGGCGTCGCCTTCCGCAGGTTTTTTCTCATTGCCGCCGATCATCCCGTCGCCAGCGAGCATATCTAGCCCACCTTCACGGTCATAAGCGCGCGCCGTGCGATCATCTAACACCATGTCCTGAAGCGCCATGTCACTACCCAGGAAGGTTCCGTCAAACGACGTATCTACCTCAGGGGAAGACGGCTCTTCATAAGCATTAAAGCCCGTACCTGCTGGAATCAAGCGACCAATAATCACGTTCTCCTTCAGGCCACGCAGCCAGTCAGACTTACCTTCAATTGCCGCCTCAGTAAGTACACGAGTCGTCTCTTGGAAACTCGCCGCCGAGATGAAGCTGTCGGTATTCAAAGAAGCCTTGGTGATGCCTAACAGCACTGGCGTGTAGTCAGCTGGAGCCATACCCGTAATCGACATCGCTTCGTTCACCTGCTCAAGCTGACGAATCTCAACTAGCTCGCCTGGGAGCATGGTCGTGTCACCGCCATCTTCCACCCGCGCTTTAGAGGTCATCTGTCGAACAATTACCTCAATGTGCTTATCTGAAATGTCGATGCCCTGAGACTGGTATACCGACTGTACTTCGTTCACCAAGAACGACTGCACCTGCTCCAGACTCAGCATCGCCGCATCATGCGTGCCTTTGTTCTCCTTGAAGTACTTATAGAACACTTCTAGAATCTGGTGAGGATTAGAAGGGCCATCTGTGAGCGCTTCGCCCGTGGTCACCTTTTGGCCGTCACCGATTACCAGGTTTTGGCCAGGCGTCACCGGATAGTCAGTCACAACGCCATCGCTCTCAACCACCTTAATCTCAACGGTTTCATCCTCGGCGTAGACCACTTGGGCCATTCCTGGACGCTCCGCTAGGATGCAGGCTTCTTTTGGCTTACGGGCTTCTAACAGCTCTTCAATACGCGGTAAACCCTGAATGATGTCTCCCGTCTTAGCCCGCTCAAACACTAGCAGCACCAGGTTGTCACCTCGCTGTACCAGGTCGCCGTTCTCAATATGGAGTACTGCTCCAGTCGATACGCGATAAGGACGGGCGATTCGCATGACGATCTCGCTGTCGCTTGCCGAAATCACCTGGCCAGAATCAGGCGAGATAACGCCTTCTGCAATCTGGGTGTTGTCTACGAGCAAGTCGCCTTCAGAGACCGTTGGGCTATTGCCATTAGTGGCAATGGTTACGCGGTCGGCGTCCCGGACGACTAGAACACGTCGTACCGATTCGAGATCTTGACGAATACCGCGAATTTCTCCAGCTTCCTTGCAGCGAATTTCAGTTCGCGCAATCACCGCGCCTGGCTCAATGGCATCGCCATCTTGTACTAGCAGCCGAGTTCGCGTACTGCCTTGCGTTTGGTCAGCGTCAATGTCGCGACGTACCACCAGGGTTTCTAGCACCACTAACTGTAAGCGCTTGGGCGATTCGTCGTCGTCCTCATCATCTGCTTTTAGCTCAATGTCCGCAGAGAGCTGAGCGCCACCCTCATCGATTTCGAGCACTAGCTGAGTCCGCAGAATTTCTAATCCTTCTACGGCCTTTACGCGCTCACCATCTTTGTAGAGAATTCGCTGAATTGCCCGCAGATTAATCGACTTATCGTCGCTATCGCTAACGGAGTCCTGGCTAGGAACCTTTGCCTCATCAGGCACTTCAAATTCCTGCACGGGGCGCAGCAATAGTGCCATGCCTTCAGGCGTTTCGACATACTCCACGTAGCGCAGCGCGTCGGCAACGACCCCCGGCATGACTTCTTCACCCGCGTTGACGATAGTGCCGCTCTTGCTTTCGTCCACATCTGGGCTGTCCACCATGTGGATATCGCCAGGACGAATCACAATCTCACGCAGAATGTCGTTCTTTTGCGTTACTTCCACCACGCCGCTGGTCTGGCAGAAGATATCTTTAACGACTTCTGTTCCGGCTTCAATGAACTGGCCGCTCTCTACCATCAGCAGAGAAATGTCCTTGTTCACCTCGTGAGCTTCTTCGGGAATCCACAAAATGGTTCCACCTTTGATCACCTCATAACCATTTTTGGCTTTGCCGCGCTTAGCGACTTCTACGCCCGCAAACTTGATGATGCCGCCGGTTTGTGTGCGGTAGGTATCATCAACTAGCTCAGCGACCACCTGATTGTTCGTGACTTTAGTTCCTGGCGTTGCGTTTAAGGAGAAACGCTGGCCGTTGCCTGTTGTTAGAAAGTAGTGCTCACGGCCCTGACCGCTTTCTACAACGACTTCCGATTTGTCTAGCTGCACAGATGCCGTGATGATTTCGACTTCGCGGCCACCTTTACCGTCAGTGGAGGTACTGGTAAGTCGGACGATGCCGCCACGCTCGGTCATGAGCTTGGTTTCGGCTAGTACACCTTGTTCGTCTACGCGATCGCCGTTCTTAACGACAGGTTCAGCACCCGGCGGCAAGTTATACACTTCGCCCGAGAGCACCCATAGCAATCCACCCCTTTGGGCGAGGCGAGTCATGTTTCCCTGTCGGTCGGTTTTCTCTTCTTGCACCAATCCTTCAAAGATAACCTCGCCCGACAAATCAGAGGTTACGTCCTTACTAGCTTTTTCCGTTACCTTTCGGACTCGGCTAGTACTTGGCATCTCAGCAATCATCTCGCCTTTTTGAATTTCGTCGCCATCTTTAGCGAACAAAATGGCACCTTGCGGTAGCGAAACGTTGTATTCCTTGCCGTTTGACTCAATTGCGATTTGGCCGTTCGCTTCTAGTACTAGCGCGTCTTCACCGTGGCGCGTTCTAAACGGACGAATGCGCAGCTGATCAACCGGGATCTTAATCGTACCCGTGCGTTTCGCCGTGACTTGAGGCGCGAGTTCTCCAGTAAAGGTTCCACCCGTGTGGAATGTCCGCATCGTGAGCTGAGTACCTGGCTCGCCGATAGACTGCGCTGCAATAATGCCGACGGCCTCACCGAGATCAACCATGTGAGAATGCGCCAAGCTCCAGCCGTAGCAGTGCTGGCATACAGAGCGAGCGGCTTCGCAAGTCAGTGCGGAACGGGCTTTTACTTCCTTAACTTTAGCGTCGCCAATGGCCTTGGTTAAATCGTCTGTAATAGCTTGGTTACGAGCGACAATGACTTCGCCGGTTTTGGGGTGCACCACGTCTTCCGCGGGCACTCGGCCTAGGAGCCTATCTTTTAGGGGAATCAGTACCCGTTCGCCATCTGTCATCGGGCGCACGGGAATGTAACGGTCTGTGCCACAGTCAATCTCGCGCACAATTACGTCTTGCGAAACGTCTACCAATCGGCGAGTCAAGTAGCCAGAGTCAGCGGTTCTTAGCGCCGTATCTACTAGTCCTTTGCGTGCGCCGTAAGATGAAATAATGTACTCGGTAACGGTCAGACCTTCTCGGAAGTTGGTCTTAATAGGCAAGTCAATGATCTCGCCTTGAGGGTTGGCCATCAGGCCACGCATACCGACCAACTGGCGCACCTGCGAGATATTTCCCCTGGCCCCCGAGTTGGACATCATATACACCGAGTTCAAAGGATTGTTGTCGCGGAAGTTTTCCACCACTTTGTCTTTGAGGTGCTCGCTGGTTTCATTCCAGGTGTCAATTACTTTCTGGAAACGCTCAACTTCAGTAATTTCGCCTCGGGTATAGCGCTCTTCAGTATCGCGAATTTCTTCTTCAGCGGTCTCTAGCATCGCCTTCTTACTAGGCGGTACTTCAAGGTCGTTTACGCTGATAGATACGCCTGCTTTGGTCGCGTACTTAAAGCCAAGACTTTTGATCTCGTCTGCCATTACGGCAGTACGGGCGGTGCCGTAATGCTCAAACGACCAGGAAACTAGATTTTTTAGCTGCTTTTTATCAATGGTGCGGTTGCGAAATACAACGGGTCTTTTAGCGTCGCCTTGCTCAGTCATGCTGTTCGGTTGCCCCTTAGAACTCTTTTGCTGCGGTTTGAAATACGGGTGGAGATGTCTGTTGCGAAGCCGCTGTGATGGATAAAGTCACACAGCGGATTTTCGTTTTTAACGGCTGTTTATTGAGCTAGTGCGCCTAGTACAGCGTGGTTGTAGATAATTCGGCCTGGTGTCGTTTCGACATATTGAGAAAGAACATTGCCTGATTCGTCTTCTCGTACTCGGCGGAATTTGTAGAGCTTGGTTGTAACGCCCGATGATTCGTCGGTGTTGACTTCTTTAGGCTCGCTGTCGTCTTCGTCGTTCTCAACGTCACCGATAAAGCGCAGCCAAACTTTGGCGTGCAAATCGACGTTGCCCTGTTCGTAGGCTGCGATCGCATCTTCCATATTGGCAAAATAACGCCCAGCCCCATTCTGCTTACTTGGGTTATCTGCCGTCAGGTAATAGCATCCCAGTACCATGTCTTGGCTCGGCGTAATAATCGGCCGACCCGTCGCAGGCGAAAGGATGTTGTTCGAAGCTAGCATTAGCAAACGCGCCTCAGACTGAGCCTCCAAAGAAAGCGGTACGTGCACTGCCATCTGGTCACCGTCAAAGTCAGCGTTAAACGCCGGACAGACCAGCGGGTGGAGCTGAATTGCTCGGCCTTCTACCATGATTGGCTCGAAGGCTTGAATTCCCAATCTGTGCAGCGTGGGCGCTCGGTTCAGCATCACCGGGTGGTTCTGAATCACATCTTCGAGCACTTCCCACACGCTAGGATCATTGCGCTGAATTAGCTTCTTCGCCGCCTTGATGTTGTTCACTAGGCCCTGACGAATTAGGCGATGAATCACAAACGGCTGAAATAGCTCAATTGCCATCTCACGCGGCAATCCGCACTGGTGAATCTTTAGATTCGGGCCAACCACAATCACAGAACGACCCGAGTAATCAACTCGCTTACCCAGCAGGTTTTGACGGAATCGACCCTGCTTACCTTCGATAATGTCAGAGAGCGACTTCAGCGGTCGGTTGTTAGCACCGACCACCGTGCGTCCGCGGCGACCGTTATCAATGAGCGCGTCCACTGCCTCTTGCAGCATCCGTTTCTCGTTTCGAACGATGATCTCAGGCGCTAAGATCTCCTGCAATCTTGCCAGACGGTTATTTCGGTTAATAACGCGGCGATACAGGTCATTCAAGTCAGAGGTCGCAAAGCGGCCACCGTCCAACTGAACCATGGGTCGTAGGTCAGGCGGAATTACTGGAATCACGTCCAGCACCATCCACTCGGGCTTAGAGCCAGTCGCAATAAAGTTATCAATTACCCGCAGGCGCTTAATCAACTTGGCTCGCTTTTGACCTTTGGAAGTCGCAATCGTCTCCCGCAGTTGCTCAGCCGTTTCTTCTAACTGTAGGTCTTCTAGCAGTCGCATCAGCGCTTCTGCGCCAATTCCGACCTCAATACCTGCTAGCTGAGAATCTTCGTCATATAGCTGATCCTCAACTTCCATCCACTGATCTTCACTCAGCAGCTGCTTGTAAGTCAGGTTCTCGGCGTTACCTGGATCAAGCACGACATACGCGTTGAAGTAGACAATCTGCTCCACATCACGCAGCGGCATATCCATCAAAATTGCGATGTAGCTAGGAATGCCTTTCAGATACCAAACGTGAGCAACTGGCGCTGCTAGTTTGATATAGCCCATGCGATGACGGCGCACCCGAGACTCGGTAACTTCTACACCACAGCGCTCGCACACAATACCTCTGTGGCGTACACGCTTGTATTTACCACAGTGGCATTCCCAGTCCTTAGCAGGCCCGAAGATTCGCTCACAAAATAAGCCATCCATCTCTGGCTTCAGCGTTCTGTAGTTAATCGTCTCAGGTTTGGTGACTTCGCCTACGACTGTCCCATTAGGAAGCGTCCGCTCGCCCCAATCTCGAATTCGCTCTGGCGACGCGAGACCGATCTTTACATAGTCAAACCGCTGTTCTACTTTCGGCATTCTTTCTCTTTTCCTACAACTTGACTGACGTTCTCAATACTTGCTCAACTCAACCGCGACTAAACCGACGGCGGTGTAGACGATGAGACATCCTCGGCAGTGTTACTAGCTGAGCCGTTGGCCGAACCACTTGCTAATTCGCTAACTGAACCGCCTGCGAAGCCGCTAACCGAACCGCTAACTGGGCTACTCCCTAAGGGTGCGGGCGCAAAGCCCGTTGGCGTTGCCTCTACCGGCGTTGCAGTTATTCCGGCTGGAATTGCCTGCTTCTCCTCAGTTGGCGCAGGCTCGTCTCTCGAAACCGATTCGTAAGTAGGTCGAGAAGGTGTCCTGCGGTTGCCCACGTCGGCCATCAAGTCCACCTCACTGTCGCGGCTAGTACCGTCCTCCTGTGTCTCCAGCTTGTGCACCGCAATGTCTAAACACAGCGACTGAAGCTCACGCATCAATACCTTGAAGGACTCAGGCGTTCCCGGACGAGGAATCGCTTTACCCTTCACTATCGCGTTCAAAGCTTCATTTCGACCCTGCATATCGTCAGACTTCACCGTCAGCAGTTCCTGCAAGGTATAAGCCGCACCGAATGCTTCTAGCGCCCATACCTCCATTTCACCGAAGCGCTGACCGCCCTGCTGAGCTTTACCACCCAGTGGCTGCTGCGTTACAAGCGAGTAAGGCCCTGTAGAACGGGCGTGAATTTTGTCGTCTACTAGGTGAACCAGCTTTAGCATGTAGGCTTGACCGACCGTTACCGGCTGGTCAAACGGTTCGCCAGAGCGACCATCGTAGAGCTGAATCTTTCCAGGATTTTCAGGATCGAATATCCAATCTTTTCCGGTCGCTTCACGAGCGTCCTGCAACATACCGTGAGTTGTCTCCATAGAAGCTTCCTCACCGTACATCTCGTCAAACGGCGTGATCTTATAGCGCATATTCAGGTTTTGCCCAGCCCAGCCCAGCAGGCATTCAAATACCTGACCTACGTTCATCCGCGAAGGTACGCCCAGCGGGTTGAGCGCGATGTCGATGGGCGTGCCATCGGGTAGATAGGGCATATCCTCTACTGGCAAAATCCGGGAGATAATCCCTTTGTTGCCATGGCGACCCGCCATCTTATCACCCACCTGAATCTTGCGCTTTTGAGCCACATAGACGCGAACCACCATGTTTGCACCCGGCGGTAGCTCGTCACCTTGCTCGCGAGTAAAGACGCGCACGTCAACGACGCGGCCTTTCTCCCCGTTAGGGACTCTTAGTGAGTTATCGCGCACGTCTCGCGCTTTCTCCCCAAAGATTGCTCGCAGCAGCTTTTCTTCAGGCGGCTGGTCAGATTCGCCTTTAGGCGTGACCTTACCTACCAAGATGTCGCCAGAGCTTACCCAGGCACCAATGCGGATGATGCCAGTCTCGTCGAGCTGGCGCAGCGCATCTTCACCTACGTTGGGAATTTCACGAGTAATTTCTTCAGGCCCTAGCTTGGTTTGCCGTGCCTCAATCTCGTACTTCTCGATGTGGATAGAGGTGTAGATGTCTTCGTAAACCAGTCGCTCGCTGAGCAGAATGGCGTCCTCGTAGTTGTAGCCCTCCCAAGGCATGTAGGTAATCAGCACGTTTTGGCCAAGCGCAATTTCGCCGCCCTCTGTGGCTGAACCGTCGGCCATGGGTTGGCCAGAAACAACTTGATCGCCCTCAAATACAATCGGACGCTGGTTTAAGCAGGTGTCCTGATTAGAGCGCTGATACTTTTGCAGTTCGTACTTATGCTCTTTCCCCTCAGGGTCGCGCACCTTGATCCAGTTCGCATCAACAAAAGTCACTACTCCGTCCGTCTGGCTAATAATGACCATTCTGGAGTCACGAGCTGCTTGGGCCTCTAATCCCGTACCCACTAATGGACGCTCAGGCCGTAGCAAAGGCACCGCCTGCCGCTGCATGTTCGACCCCATCAGGGCGCGGTTGGCGTCGTCATGCTCTAAGAATGGAATTAGCGAGGTTGCAACCGAAATAATCTGCACAGGCGAAACGGCAACATAGTCCACCTCTACCGGCGCAGTAACCGTAAAGTCTTGGCGATAGCGCACCGGTACGGTTTCACCCAAAATATTATTGTCGGCATCAATTGGCACATCACCAGGAGCCACGCGTAAATCGTCTTCTTCGTCAGCCGTCATATAGACCGCTGGTTTGTCCTTAATGATTTGGCCGTTCACGACTGGGAAGAAAGGCGTCTCAATAAAACCGAAGTCGTTGACTCTCGCGTGAGTAGCCAACGAGCCAATTAGACCTGCGTTAGGTCCTTCAGGTGTTTCAATGGGACAAATCCGACCGTGGTGCGAAGGGTGAATGTCTCGGACGGCAAAGCCTGCTCGCTCACGAGTGAGTCCACCTGGCCCAAGCGCACTGATTCTACGCTTGTGGGTTAGCTCAGCTAGCGGATTAGTCTGATCCATAAACTGAGACAGCTGACTAGAACCAAAGAATTCCTTAATAGCGGCAACCAGAGGCTTGGGGTTCACCAGCGAGGCGGGAGTCAAAGAATCTGCATCAGAAACTGTCATCCGCTCACGAATGATTCGCTCTAGCCGGTTTAGTCCAACGCGCACTTGGTTTTGTAGCAGCTCTCCCACAGAGCGCACTCGTCGGTTACCCAAGTGATCAATGTCATCGGGGTTGCCGATATCAAATTCGAGATTGATCAAGTAGTCAATCGCAGACACGATGTCTTGCGGTGTGAGTACACGGGTGGCCTCTGGAATATTTAGGCGCAGCTTGCGGTTGAGCTTGTGACGACCCACCTTGCCCAAGTCATAGCGCTTGGGATCGAAAAATCGAGAGTCTAGTAGCTGCTGACCACCATTCACAGTAGGCGGCTCACCGGGACGCAGCTTGCGGTATAGCTCCAATAAAGCTTCTTCTTCGCTGAACTGACCTTCTTTTTCAATCGTTTTTTGAAAGTACTCGGGGTGACGCAGCGAGTCAAAGATTTCGCCGTCGCTTAGACCTAGTGCCTTGAGCAACACCTGTGCAGACAGCTTACGAGTTTTGTCAATTCGCACCCAAACTAGGTCGTTTTTATCCGTCTCAAACTTCAGCCACGCGCCTCGGTTCGGAATCAGGTTCGCAGTGTACGTCCGGCGACCGTGCTTATCGGTCTCTGCTTTGTAGTAGACACCAGGGCTACGAACGATTTGGTTCACGATAACGCGCTCAGCGCCGTTGATGATAAACGTACCGCGATCGGTCATTAACGGCAGGTCGCCAATGAACACTTCTTGCTCTTTAATTTCTCCCGTTTCCTTGTTAATCAGGCGGGTGGGAACGTACATCTGTACTGAGTATGTGCTGTCCCGTCGCTTGGCTTCGTCTACCGAGTATTTAGGCGCCTTTAGTCGGTAGTCTTTACCTAAAAAGTGCAGCTCTAGCTTACCGGTGTAATCCGTAATAGGCGAGAAGCTTTCTAGCTCTTCGACTAACCCTTCTCCTAAAAACCAGCGGAAACTGGCTCGTTGGATTTCCACTAAGTCAGGCAGTAGGTGCGTAGGCGTGGTGTTAAGCGCAGCAGGGGTCGTTGCAGTCGCGTCAATGGTAACTAGAGTAGAGTCAGTCATGCGTTTCCTCAAAAAGTCGCGCCGGGCAGGGCAAGCGTTTGGACGGCAGAGTAGTCAGGATCTTTGAAAAAGGAGCTTGTAGTTTGATTACATCGGGGGCAGATACACTAAGGGACGGAGGCAAACTGAGTATAGAAAGACATCTTTTAGGGTTTGTAAGGTTCGTTGCCAAAGCAGTTGATAGCTTAGCTGCACTAGATTTTGCCGCTAACGATGAAAGTAGCAGGCTTAAGCGGTACTCAAATCGAGGAACTTTCCCCCTGATTTGCTCCTGTTAAGAATTGTAAAGTTGCTAGCAAAGTAAAAAGAAGATTCGGAAGAATTCAAGAGTAAGCTCAGTGAATAGTGAATCGATGTAATGGGAGAAGGTTTGATTGGCTAGGCCTAGGTCACGAACCTTGACCCTTGCTACACCAGTAGCAGAGCCGCTTTATCTATTCGAAGCAATCGATGAGCAGACGCGGAAAATACAAAAGCAAATTTTGATATATTTTTGAGTCTATATATCATAATCTAAATTTCGGATCTTAAAAACATCGGATTGTCAAGACAGTCGAATGCGTTAGTGATTTGCTGAACCGTGTTAGATCGGGCTCTACTTGAATTAACTAGCCGCTCGAACTATCCATTCAACTGTTACTGAGCAGTGAGTCGGGCAGTTGAAATAGCTTTTGCGCATTGCAAGTGGTTTGCTTTGCTAGCTCAAGAAGCGATGTACCCCTAAGCTCGGCTACATGCTCGGCTACATGTCGGACAAACGCAGGCTGGTTGCGCTTCTCTTTTCGCTGAGGGACGGGAGAAAGAAAAGGGCAGTCTGTTTCGATTAGCAGTCGATCGCTTGGCACCATTTGTGCCGAAGCCTTCACCTGAGTAGCATTCTTAAATGTGACAATGCCGCTAAAGCTAACAAAAAATCCTAGATCTAGAAACCGCTGAGTTTCTTCTGGGCTGCCTGTCCAACAGTGCATGACGCCTTTTACGGGGCCGTTCGCTTTGAAAAATGTCGTCAACACCTCAGCCATCTCATCCGCAGCTTCTCGGCAGTGAATAATTACAGGTAAATCTAAAGACTGCGCAATCTGGAGCTGTGCAATGAACGCCTCTTTTTGCAACGCTTTGTCGTCAGCTTTGAAGAAGTCTAGGCCCATCTCTCCAATCGCGACGACTTTAGGATCAGAGGCTGCTAAGCGAGCAATTGTCTCAGCCGTATCCTCTGTCCACTTATCCATATCTAGGGGATGAAGACCCACCGCAATCGATACTTCCGGATAGCGCTGAGCGATCGCCTGAATTTTTGGAAACTCAGCCGGTTCAACGCAAGAGTGCACAAGGTGAGCAACCCCTGCTGCTCTCCAAGCCTCAGCAACCTCATCTCGATCGGCATCGTAAGAATCAAAGTTGATGTGGACGTGAGTATCGACTAGGCGAATGGTCATATAGCTTGGGTTATATAGCTAAAACAAGGCTCACTGTGCAATTCGACCTGTGCAATCCGGCGTAGCAATTAGCGACGCAAAATTAGCAATACCTATGCTACGCAGCATCTAGTTCCGCATTTCTAGTTATGCACTTACCTAGTTATGCACTTGTTATGCACTTACAGGCTGCTCGTCTTTCTTTCTAGCTTTGGCAATTTGCGACTTGCGTCTAGCACCTGCATTACGGTGTAAAACGCCTCGCTTTACAGCCTTGTCGATTTTGCTGTAAGCCGCAGACATGCGCTCGTCTACCAGCTTTGTGTTCTCTTCAGATGGATCGCTTCCAAGCGTCTCAAGTGCTTCGTGATAGCGCTTGGTTAACGTCTTCACAGCAGACTTGTACGCCTTGTTACGCAACCGATTCCGCTCTGCAACTCGAATTCGTTTAATCGCAGATTTAGTATTTGCCACGGCTTGCCCTTATCAATTCAGTAAGACTATTAGAATTAGCAATCATAGCATCGAATTGATAAGGTGTGCGCATCAATTCCGTTGCGCCACCTGCCTATACCTATTCGAGAAACTCTCATACATACATGGGTTGCCCTTTAGAATTCCACGCTAAGCTGATAGATAGGAGCCTATTGGCCTTCCCCTTCGTACTACTGCCTAGCTGACTGCGACTTGTTCCCTCCACCTTCTTCCCCACATGCTGCGAATCATCCATCAGCTAAGTGAAGCGAGATCAGAGCTTCGACGAATTTGCGATCGCACTCATGACGCTCAGGTCACGGGTAAGGAAAACACGGTTCGCGAAATCATTGCGGCCGTGCAAAAAACGGGTGATGAAGCGCTAATTCACTACACCGAAAAATTCGATCGGCAGACGCTGACTGCCAAGACGCTGCGAGTAGATGGAGCCAGAATGGATGCGGCCTATCAGCAGATCTCTCAAGACTTGCTGAAGGCGATTCAAAAAGCCTGCAAAAATATTGAGCGATTCCATCGCCAGCGGTTACCTAAGAGCTGGGTTACCTTTGAGGAAAATGGCGTTGTGCTCGGCAAAAGATACACGCCGGTTGAAAAGGCGGGTATTTACGTTCCAGGTGGGCGAGCTAGCTATCCTAGTACGGTGATGATGAACGCGATCCCAGCCAAAGTTGCTGGGGTTTCACGCATTGTGATGGTGACACCAATTGGCTCAGACGGTAGCTTGAGTCCGGCTGTGCTCGTCGCCGCGCAAGAATCTGGTGTAGAAGAAATTTATCAGGTGGGCGGTGCGCAGGCGATCGCAGCGCTAGCCTATGGCACTCAAACCATTCCTAACGTAGATGTAATTACAGGCCCCGGGAACATCTACGTCACCTTGGCCAAAAAACAGGTGTATGGCACGGTCGGTATTGATTCTTTGGCAGGCCCTTCGGAGGTACTAGTCATTGCTGATGGCACTGCAAATCCTCAACATGTGGCCGCCGATTTGCTGGCCCAAGCAGAACACGATCCTATGGCTGCAGCCGTGCTGATTACAACAGAGGATGCTTTGGCTAAAGCCGTTGCGATTGAAGTGGAGAAGCAGTTAGCGCATCATCCGCGTCAGGAACTGACTGAAAAGGCGATCGCTCACTACGGCGTTGCCATTGTGGTCGATAATTTGTCGACCGCCGCCGAGCTATCAAATCTCTTTGCCCCAGAGCATCTAGAACTCGAAATTGCCGATCCCTGGGATTTGCTTAATCACATCACCCAAGCTGGCGCAATTTTCTTAGGACATGATACGCCCGAGGCCGTAGGTGACTACATCGCAGGGCCCAACCACACGCTGCCTACTTCGGGGGCAGCTCGCTACGCGTCTCCACTGAGCACCGAGACATTCATGAAGCACACTAGCTTAGTTCAGTACTCTAGAGCGGCGTTAGACGATATCTCTACCGACATTGATGCGCTCACTCGAGCGGAAGGGTTGCCCTCTCACGGTGACTCAGTTCGTATGCGCGTAGAAGACAAGTCGTAGCGGTAAGCGAAAGAGAAGGGTAGCGCGCTGCTTTTGTAAGTTTGCTGGCCTTTGAGCGTGCGCGTCACAAAGTAGAGCGGGACAGGTTCTTGCAGTGTGACGATAAGGGGCACCCCGTTTGGAGCGGCGCGATCGCCAACCTGTAGCCTGCGATGACTTTGGTAGCCCGATGCGCTTGGCCGTTGATAAAGCCTGAGCTCAGCGCTGTTGAGCTCGAGCGACCAGTAGTCAGAGATGCCCGATTGAGCGTACAGTTGAGCGCGAGCTTCACTGCTAGCGCTAACGCAGCTTTCTACAATGTCGATGACCCAAACAATCTCGGAGTTTAACAGAGGCTGAGAACTCATGGCCTCTGTACCGCTGCTGCGCACTACAATGGCTGGCTTCAAACAGCTAGATTCGCTCAGTTGAACAGCAGGCCCCATCTGCACTTCAAACTTACAATCTGTAGCGGAGGGAACTAGTAGCCTCTCTACTAACTCTGCTTTTAGAAAACGCTGAAGCTGCCACTGCAACAGCCGTAGTCGCTGCATCTGTGCTGTATCACGCGATAATGGGCGCACGCTTCCTTCAAGGAGTTCAAATAGATCTCGCTCTGCTTTTGGCTGTTGCTGAACCCAGCGGAAATATTGATCGACTGAAAGCCGACTGGCTAGACTTTCTTCAGGCACTTCTCTGCGGGCAAAATCGGGCGATGGTCATGGCGTTGAAGGCACTCAGTGCCTGCTACAACCATAAAGCTAAAACCGCAACGTCAACCATAACTTTCTAATACAACCGCTCTATGTTCTGCTGGTTTTTATCTGTTTATCTTTGAAGGTTCTGGCTCCGAAGGTTCTGGATAGTCGCCTAGCGTTTCTCTATTTTCTGCGACCCATTTCACGATATTTTTTGCCATCAATGACTTATGGCGAATCGCCCGCAGTGCTTTAGCCATGTCTAGCTCTGCGGCTGTACCAGGATGAGACAGGTCGAACATGCCTGTGGTCACCAGATCGATTATGCCGAACTCCGAGTCCATGTAGGTAAACGTATCTAGAAAATGCAGCGCACTTTCCCAACAGGGTGGATTAATATTCAGTTCTGTATCGGTCGCCCACATGGTGTTCACTTGCTTACCTAACTCTCCTTAAAAGACAGATTTGTCGCCGTGCGCACTCGCACCACAAGCCTTGTTTTCCCAAAGCCTGAATGCCTTGTAACAATTGGGATGCAGGTTCAGCATTTATACTTTGACCGCTTCTTTCTCTACATCAAAACCTCATCTAAATAACTCAATAAAACCGCAAACCTCTCTCCTTTCTTTATGCAGCAAGCGATCGTTTCAGCCTTTGGCGGCCCAGAAAATTTATGCGTGAAAACAGTAGGCTCCGTTCAGCCTAAGGCGACCGAAGTCGCAATCCGGCTCACTAGCGTGGGTCTTAACCAAGCAGATCTGATGGCCCGTCGAGGTGAATATCGGCTCAGTTCTGGTGAACCGCCTTTTACACCTGGTATAGAAGGCGGTGGCACAATTATTGCCGTCGGTTCTCAAGTTACTGACCGTCACGTGGGTCAAAGAGTCATTCTGACGATTTCAGCACCTTATAAGGTGGGCACTTACCGCTCCCAATTTGTCACTGCTGCGGTGAACACTGTCGTCGTTCCCGATGGGATTCCCGATGACTTAATAGGTGCGCTATGGCTTCCTTTTGCGACTGCCTGGGGTGCGCTTATCTGGCGGCAGAATCTACAGCCTGGACAAATTCTAATGCTGCCAGCCGCTAGTAGCAGTGTTGCGATCGCAGCGAGCCAAATTGCTAAATCCGTCGGTGCAACTGTGATTGGTACAACTACTAGCCCTGAAAAAGTGGACGCGCTACAGCGACTCTCTGCTGCAAGATACGATTACCTCATTGTTACATCAGCAAATGCTGCTGAAGAGAGTACCGAACCCTGGTGGAGGCAGATTAAAAAGATAACCGGTGGTAGAGGTGTAGATGTTATTTTCGATCCGGTTGCGGCTGGAGACTTCCTCCACCACGAAATTCGTTTGCTAGCTAAGGGCGGAACGCTTTGGGTTTACGGTCTTTTGGGAATGCCCGGCACGGTTGATGTGTCTCCCCTTATCCGTAAGGATGCAGCTATTCGAGGATGGCTATTGAATTCCCTAGTCGGCACGCCTGCCGAGCCAGAAGCTTATCAACACATCTTAAAAAACGTGGCCGCAGGCATCTATCAACTGCCTATCGCTGAAACGTTTTCTTTAGAGCAAGTTTGTGATGCTCACAAGGCAATGGAGAGCGGATCTCATATCGGTAAATATATCCTGAGACCTTCGCCCTGAGACTAACCGTAAGTAATTTGATTTGCTAGCGCCATTTGTATAGCTACCTGATTAAATACAGCTCCTTAGTTGAAATTGTCACAGGAGTATTCAGCCCTACTCATTAAACCGATAGTTCAACAACTTTTAGTTCAACAACTTTTGTTGTTGTGTTTTCCGATTGAATCGATGCTTACCCAAAAAATAGAGACAATGCTAATTGTTTAACAACGAAACTAACTGCTTGGATACGCTTTTTATTCAACAATTAAAACTAATAGGTTCAGCAAATAAACCGAAATTAAAAATGTTTTTTCGCTTTTAATCGAAATTTTTACCGATTCAGCGCAATCTTTAAAGATCCGCTATTCCGCTTAGATGAAACCAAGAAATATTGTTGCATCGAGATTCGTCAGGTTTGACATACGTGAGGATACGGATATTTTTGTTCCAACCTCTGCCTGCTGTCTGTATTTACCGGCTCTTAGATTTAATAACGCATCAAGCTCAATTGTTATCATTCTAACTACGTAAGTGTATCTGTGCAAGACGACTGTAACCTTGACGTATCAAGGGATGTTGCTATGAGTGGGGTGAGGGCAATCTCCCCCTGGTGGTTTCTTCCCAAATTTGTCTATCTTCATTTAGGAAGGTAACTGAGTGATGACGTATAGATCAATTAATCTTGTTCTATATGTCATCAACACTCAGCTGCTTCAATGAAGACAAAATCAATCTGAAATAACTGCAATTGACTAAATGTTGTTAGCAGCTAGATAGAAAGAGGTTAGAAAAACTATCTCCCTCTATTTGATTTTCTCCTTCCACGCAACGTTAGCAACCAGTGCTTTTTTAAAGTTACTTGTTTGAGGTGCTTAATAAGCCTTGCTAGCGTGCGCTACTTTTGCAAAGGGTGTTCTGCTCATGTCACGAGATGCGCTAATTGTCGGCGTCAATCAATATCAATCGCTGCCAGGGCTAAATGCACCAGCCGCAGATGCCGAAGCCGTTGCCGCTCGCCTGCAAACTCAGGGCGAGTTTAGGGTGCATCGGCTCCCAGAGGTCATTAAGAATGGCCGTGCCACCGTCGGTAGCCGTCGCGGTGTAACCTCGCAGATGCTTGAGGAGTCGCTCGTTCAGCTATTTAAGCCCAAGGGCAAAAACGTTCCGACGACGGCGTTGTTTTATTATTCTGGCCATGGCCTGCAGCGCGAAGCGGGCATTCAAGAAGGCTATTTGGCTACTAGCGACACCGATCCTAATAAGGGTAATTTTGGAATTTCTCTATTCTGGCTGCGCCGACTTTTGCAACAGAGTCCAGTCCGCCAGATTGTTATTATTCTCGACTGCTGCCACAGCGGCGAGCTGCTGTCGTTTAGCGATGCTGATCCGGGTGCTCGCTCTGGCATAGACCGCCTGTTTATGGCGGCTTCTCGGGAGTATGAGTCGGCCTACGAGGCTTTAGAAGGTAAGCACAGCGTCTTTACAGAAGCGCTCCTTTCTGGACTCAACCCCTACAGCAAAGAAGGTGGCAAGGTTAGTAATCATGCGCTGACCGAGCATGTTAGCCAGCATCTGCGCGGCGAGATTCAACAGCCTTTGTTCGAAAGCTCAGGTAGCGAAATTGTGCTTACTCGGGTGAGCGGTTTGAAGGCAGCTTTTTCCAAGACCCCGATTACCACGTTTGCTAAGCTCAAGCAGCTATCCTTTGGCTTTTGTCCTTACCGAGGGCTTTCGCCTTTTGATGAAGCACATGCAGACTATTTCTTTGGCCGCGAAGACTTGACGAATCAGCTACTGCAAAAGGTCGGTAGCGGTGACTTTTGCGCTCTGATAGGGGCCTCTAGTAGTGGTAAGACATCGCTGCTGCGAGCTGGCCTGATGCATTATTTGCGAAAAGGCGATCGCATCACCGGTAGCGAAAACTGGACTATGAAGCTGTTGAATCCTACTCAGCACCCGGTTAAGGGCCTAGCTGCTGCCTTTGCCTCTGCTGAAGGCGACGGCGTTCAGCGCGCCGGACAAATGCACCAAGCAGAGCTGCTGCTACAAGAAGGCGGCAGCGGCTTGGCCCAACTGGTAAGAGCATCCTTGATGAAGCCAGGCGAAACCTCTATCCCTAGCGCTTCTAAGCTATGGCTGATTATTGACCAGTTCGAAGAGCTATTTACGCCTACTCAAGACGAACAGGTCATGGCAGAAAGGCGGCTTTTTATCCGCTGTTTAACAGAAGCGGCAAAGGAGCCAGGTACGCCTTTGGGTATTGTGATTGGCCTACGTGCTGATGCTATGGATGAGCTGCTGCCTTACGAGACGCTTAAAACGTTAGTTGAAGATAACAGCGTGGTCGTTACACCCATGACCTACGACCAAATTAAGGCCGTTGTGCAAGAGCCTGCCAAAAAGATGGGCATTGAGCTAGACCCTACGATGCTCTACACGCTGGCAATAGACACAAACGGTGCGCCTGGTGAACTGCCGCTAATCCAACAAACACTGCTAGAGCTTTGGCGGCGGCGCGATTCTAGCGACCGAGGTGGAACAGCGCCTAAGTTGACGATGGATGCCTACATGGCTTTGGGCGGCGTTAAAAACGTCATGACTAAGCGAGCCGAGGCTGTTTACGAAAGCCTAGAGCCTGAGATGCAAGAAGCCGCTCGGCGAATTTTTCTGGCGCTGTGTGAGCTAGGTGAGGGCCGAGAAGATCGTCGTCGTCGAGCCTTTAGAAGCGAGCTGATTAATGAGCGCTTTCCAGCAGAAGTAATTGACTGTGCCTTGGACAAGCTAGCTTCGGAGCGGCTGATTGTGGTATCTCAAGCGGCGGTAGCGACTAACTGCTGCTCTGAGCAAGGGGTAGAGATGCCCAACGCCGCTTGGCAGACCCAGCGAGATGAGTCTTCTCCACTGGCAACTTGGTTTATAAACAATGTTTCTACCACGGCTAAGCCGATATTGGGATCGCCGCGAACGGTGGATATTGTGCATGAATCTTTGGTGCACGACTGGGATCTGCTGCGCACCTGGCTAGCAGAGTCTCGTAGCGTGATGCGTTTGCAGCGTCGTTTGGAAGCGAGTGCGCAAGAATGGCACGAACGTAACCGACCCAAAGGCAGTGAGCATTTGCTAGGCGGTACGCAGCTCCAGGAGACGCTAGCCTTTTTACAATTACATAGAGACGAGCTGTCGGGGCTAGCTCAAGACTACATTTTGGCTAGCCGCAAGGCCCAGAACCGCCTGCGTTTACGCACTGGAATGTTGGTGCCGGTGGTGATGCTCACCGGTATTGCCACGTTTATTTTAAGCCGTTTATTGATGCCACCTGTGCCGGTACTGCCAACTGCAGTTGAAATAACAGGCAGCAATGAAGCAGCTACTAGCGAATCTTCAGGGCTGTGGCAAAAGAAAACGCCTCATCCTTCCGAGCAGAGCGCTGGCGAAACACCTGCTGTGAAAGCAGATATCGACCATCCGGTATTAACGACGGCTCCGGTGATGCCAGAGTCTCTTTCGGAAGAGGATTACGTTATTGTGCCTGCAGGCACAATGGCGTCTCCTGGCAACCCCGATGAGCTGATAGAACTCTGGTGGATTCAGCCTAAAACAGAAGCTTCTTCGCTGGCACCGGCACCTCGCCGCGTAGAACCGGCTGCTGCAGGCGTTCGTTAGCGCTATGAGGGGGTTTGAATAGCGCTGCTGTACCGCTTTAATTCCTGGTCTCATTAGAGGAACAGGGACTATAGTACAGTTGTGTTGATCTACGCCTTCGATAGAACGCGAATAGAATGCAGATTCTTTCTGTCACGCTCAAAAACTTTAAGACCCATCAGGATAAGCATTTTGAGTTTGAGCTGGGAACGAACGCTATTTGTGGTGAGAACGGCGCGGGCAAAACCAGCATTTTAGAAGCGATCGCCTGGGTGCTTTTCAACTATCAGGGCAGCTATACCAAAGAAGACCTAATTCGCAACGGTTCAAGCAGCGCTGAGGTAAGAGTTGCCTTTGTCTCTAGCCGTGACAATCGAACTTATGAAGTGCAAAGGTCGACCTCGAAAGGATACACGCTGTACGATCCGCAGCTAAGCGAGCGGTTGCCCTATACCCGCGCCAAAGATGAGGTTTTGCCCTGGCTGAGACAGCACATAGGCGTAGCACCAGGTACAGATCTCTCGCAGCTTTTTGCCAATACTATTGGCGTACCGCAAGGCACCTTTACCGTAGATTTTTTACTAACGCCGGAGAAGCGCAAGCCGATCTTTGACACGGTACTGAAAGTTGAGGAGTATCGCGAGACTTATAAGCAAAGCAATAGTCTACGGAAATACAGCGAAGCGCAATCTCAGAGGCTGAAAGACTTAATTGAACAGTATGAGGAGTCTTTGCAGGGCTGGGATGACCTACAGTCTGGTTATCAGAAGCTTCAATCAGAGATTCACCTGGGTGAAAACCAGCTAACTGAGCTGGAGCAGTTGATTGAGAAGCTGGTCGAGCAACGACAGGAAATGACGGCGCAAGCTGAGCAGATTCAGAACCTGAAGTCGCAGCAGCAACAAATAGATGCCCAAGCTGAAATGCGTCAGCAGGCAAAGCAGCAGTTGGAAACTTCGTTAGCGGCGGCTCGACGAGCTGAGGAGATTTGCAAGACCCAGAAACTTGCCTATGAGGGATTCTTAGCTGTGGAGGTGCAGATTAAACAGCTGAGTGGAAAACATCGAGAGAGACAGCAGCTTGCCCGGCAACAGCAGCAAAGTCAGCAGGCGTTGGCTAAAGATCAAAGCGACCTGCTGCGCCTAGAAACTCGACTAGAACAGTTTGAGCACGCTGAGAAGGAACTGGCTGGACTGGCTGAAGAGGTTACAGTTCAAGTTGCATTAGAGGAGCGTAGCGAAAGCCTTCAGCAGCAATCTCAGGCTTTCGCTAACTTCCGGTTTCAGCAACAGGGCTTAACTCAGCAGACGAAGAGCTTAAGTCAGGATTTGGTGCAGGTGGATGCGGATTTAGCTCGGTTAACGGCGTTGAAGCAGGCAGCCGATCAAATTCCGCAGTGGGAGGAGGAGCAGAGCCGAATTCGAGTGCAGATGAGCCGGATTGCAGCGGCAAAACAGTTTGAGCAGGAGCTAAGTGCGCTGGCTGAAAAAGGGCAGGCCGAACAAGATGACTATCGCCAGCAGGTGGGAGCGGCGCTAAAGACGATGGAGCAGTGGGTGGATCGGTTTGATGCGTTGGATGGGGAGGCGATCGCGCCCATTAAAGCTACCCTTTTCCAGGGTGGTCTGCTTTCAAAATCTACGCTTAAAACGCTCAACGGCATTCTAGTTGATTTAGCGGTTCAGACAGACAAGGCCAAACTTGAGCAGCAGCAGCGAGCGATTGGAATTCAGCTTCAGCGGGCGTATGCCCAAAAAGGCGAGCTAGCAGGCGCTGAATCTAAGCAGGCAAAACGCGAACAGCTTGTTCAACAACAGATGAAAATAAAGCAGGCGCTAGAAGACCTATCTCAGAAGCTGGAATCGGAGCAGTCGGTTGCGAAACTGCTGACTCAGGTCAATCGTGAGATTGAAGAGCTAGGTAATCCGAAGGGAAAGCAGCAGCTATTGCAAAGAAGCCTTGAGCAGAAGCAGATGGTTTTGGACCAGCATAGGAACTTGCAATTAGCGCAGAAGGAACATGTAGAGAAGGTAGGGGCGATCGCCCAAAAGCTACAAGCCTTTGAGTCTTTAGATGAGCAAATCCAAACCCAGCAAGAGGCTAAGCAGCTTTACCAAGCAGGCTATTTACAATATTTGCAAAACCAACAGACGGCGCAGCAAGTAGAGCCGTTAGCGACCCAAGTGCAGTCTGTTGTCGAAGCTATGGCTCAATTGGTTGCTCAGAAAAAGGCGATCGCCGGTCAGCTTGCAGACTATTTAGAAGCCTTCGACTCCGAAGCCTTCGCGCTTTTGGAAAAGCGCTTTAGCGAAGCCAGCTCGCAGGCCGATCGGCTCAGAGGCAGCTTGCCCCAGCAGCAGGCTCGCCTAGCGGAACTAGACAGTCGTCTTGCCGAATTGCAGACAACAGCTCAAAAGCGAGATCAGGCGCAAAAAGACCTGAAGAAACGCGAGCGGATCAAGCGATTTGTAAATTATGCTCGGCGAGTATACAAAGAAGCTGGCCCCAGAATTACAGAACGCTACGTGCACAATATTTCTAGAGAAGCGGATCGCCTATTTCGCGAGCTACTAGGCCGTAGCAACGTAGCGCTGACTTGGAGCGCTGACTATGAGATTTCGGTGCAAGAAGGATCGCACAGCCGTAAGTTTATGAACCTTTCGGGGGGCGAGCAGATGTGTGCGGCCCTAGCAGTACGGTTGGCGCTGCTAAAGGTCTTAGCAGATGTAGATGTGGCCTTTTTTGACGAGCCGACAACGAATATGGATAGGCAGCGTCGCGCGAGTTTGGCTGAGGCGATCGCCCGCATCAAATCCTTTAAGCAGCTGTTTGTGATTAGTCATGACGATACCTTTGAGCAGGTAACCGAAACCGTCATTATCGTGACTAGAGATGACAATTGATACTTGGATGCTTGTTTGAAGCGAGTCTGCTCAACCCATTATTTTGCTGAAGATCCGTCTAGGTAGGCGGCTCAAATAACCTAGCGAATGCTACAGGCTACCGAAGAATTGAGTGCAAACAGTTAAATCGTCACCCGGATCCATCAATTAAAGAGAATACGAAAGCCGCTGAGGGCATCTTGAGAAGAAGCCCTGATCACAAATGATGGCAATGCATTCCCTCGTTTGCATATTGCATTGCCTACTGTTTTGCATTTTATCGAATCTGCATTTTTCCTTATTCGTCTTCGGTTATCTATGAAATCCTCTTTTGGCGTGGCAGATTCATCCTTAGGAAACGGTAAGGTTGCGCCTAAATCGGTCTCTGCGAAGGAAAGATCGCCCGTAGTTCCTAAACCTCAGAAGGCAAATTTAAGTTCGAAAAAAGTAGAGGCAGGCAATTCAGATTCGCTCAATACGAAGACGCTTAAGCAGGTCTTTCAACTATCGCCGATTGGGATGACTATCCTGGATTTGGGTGGACGGTTTTTGAGCGCGAATCAGAGCTTTTGCGAGGCGGTAGGCTACGACGAACGCGAGCTAACCTTGCTATCTTTTACCGATTTGACCCATCCAGAGGATGTTCCCTTGCTGCGCTCTTTGGGCGAGCAGCTCCTGCTAGGTGAGCGGCAGCATTTTCAGATAGAGACGCGCCACTGGAGTAAGCGCGAAAAGCCGCTGCATGTGGGCTTAACCGTGACGATGGTGCGCGATAGCCAACAAAGGCCGGTTTGTTTTTTGCTTCAGGTGGTGAACCTAACGGAGCAAAAGTGGATGGAGGCCCAGCTTCGCCACCGCGCTTTTTATGATGGGCTAACTGGACTAGCCAACAGGGCGCTGTTTGTGAATCGAGTTGAACAGGCCGTGATTCGGCTAGAGCGTAATGCCGGTAACCAATGCGCTGTACTGTTTCTAGATCTCGACAGATTTAAGGTGATTAACGACAGCTTAGGTCACAGCGTAGGGGATCAGCTGCTGTCGGCGCTGTCAGGTCGGTTGGAGTCTTGCATTCGCCGCTGCGATACGCTAGCTCGGCTAGGGGGTGACGAGTTTGCTATTTTGCTAGAGGAGATAGACGGCCTAGAAGACGCTGCGATGGTATGCGATCGCATTCATCAAAGTCTAAAGATGCCGTTTAAGCTCAGCGGCTACGAAGTGTTTGCCAATATCAGCATTGGCGTGGTGTGTAGCAACGTGGGTTACGAAAAGTCTAGCGATTTGCTACGGAATGCAGATACCGCTTTGTACAGAGCTAAAGCGCAGGGCGGAAATTGCTACACGGTTTTTGATCAGACGATGCATCAGCGGGCGGTGGCACTGTGGCAGATGGCAACCCAGGCGCAATTTGCGGTAGAACGCAAGGAGCTGAAGCTGCGCTATCAGCCCATCATTGACCTGGATACGAAGCAGGTAGTGGGACTAGAGGCGTTGCTACGTTGGTATCACCCTGAACATGGCTCTATCTCGCCGGGCGAGTTTATTCCGGTGATGGAAGAGACGGGCGTGATCTCTATCATTGGACAGTGGGTGTTAAGAGAAGCCTGCTTGCAAGTGCGAGAATGGCAAAAAATCACGGGGAACGATTCGCTGAAGATCAACGTGAACCTTTCGGTTAGACAGTTAGCTCAAAGTGACTTGGCCGCGCAGGTGCTGGAGGTTTTGAAAGAAACAGGGCTATCGCATGACAGCCTGAGGCTGGAAATCACTGAGACGGCAATTATGCACAACTCGGTGGAAGCTTTTCAGGTTCTACAAGCGCTAAGGGATCTAGGTGTAGGACTATGCATCGACGATTTTGGCATTGGCTATTCGTCGCTTAGCCGGTTGCAGCAGCTCCCTATCGATATTCTTAAGATCGACCGTTCGTTTGTGCAAAACATCGGGGCGAAGGGGGAGAACACGGAGATTGTGCGCACTATTATTGATTTGGCTGTGAGCTTGCAGATGGGTGTAGTGGCTGAGGGCGTTGAGACTAAAGAGCAGTTAGAGGGACTGCGATCGCTTAACTGTCGACATATTCAGGGGTTTTACTTTGCTAAACCGATGACGCCAGAAGATACGCTGCGCTTCATTCAGGCGACTTCGAAAGGCTGATGGCGATCGCGGCGAAGATATTAAAAAGAGCTAAGCCTAAATATCTTCTTGTCCGGCTGTCTAATGATCTGGCTGCCTGATGAGTAGGTTAAATGAGCTGTCTCAATCTTTCTAGGCTTCGAACAGAGTGATCGGCGTACTGCTGCCAGGGAAATTCGCCAGTGGGGTCTAGATAGACCGATACGGCTTTGGCATTGCGACCGGCGACTAGATCGAATTTGTGATCGCCTGTCATGACGGCATTGGCAGGGGTTGCAGACCAGGCTGCTAGGAGCTGGAGAATCCCGTCTGGTTGAGGTTTGGGTGGACAACAACTGCGGCCTAGAACATGGTCTAGATTAAAGAATTCAGCAAGCCCACAGGCGGCTAGGGTAACGCGCGCGATCGCCTTTGTATTACGCGTCAAGATGCCTACCTGCTTTCCCTGCTTTTTGAGGTCGCTTAGCAGCTCGTAGGCTCCTGGCTGAGGCGTGGCCTGCCGTGCAATTTTTAACTCGATCTCGTCGAGCTGACGGTGGCAGGCAGCGGCTTCGCGCTCTGGCAGTTTGGCTAGCGCTTCTAGGATGGGTTCATCATCTGGAAGCCCTAGGGCGCGACTGATGGCCGGAAAATCGTGAAGGCTTTCGGTTAGGGTGCCGTCCATGTCAAATATCCAGCAAGTGCGGGTGTGGAGCATAATAATTCCTGATGTTGCCTGATAATATCTATGGCAGCTCTAGCTATGAATAACCTATGACTACAATTAACGACAATTATCTCAAGCTCAAAGCAGGTTACCTTTTTCCAGAAATTGGTCGCCGGGTAAATGCGTATACCGAGGCGAATCCGGATGCGCCCGTGATTAAGCTGGGGATTGGGGATGTGACAGAGCCGCTACCGGAGGCTTGTCGGACGGCGATGACTAAGGCGGTTGAGGAGATGGGCGATCGCGCTTCTTTTAGAGGCTATGGCCCGGAGCAAGGCTACCTTTGGCTGCGAGAGAAAATTGCCCAGCAGGACTTTCAGGCTCGTGGTTGCGATGTAGATGCCTCCGAGATCTTTATTTCTGACGGCTCTAAGTGCGACTGCGGCAACATTCTAGACATATTTGGCGACGATAACAGCATTGCGGTAACCGACCCGGTGTATCCCGTGTATGTAGATACCAACGTGATGGCTGGACATACGGGCGATGCTAACGAAGACGGTAAGTATGAGGGCATTGTGTATTTGCCAATTAGCGCTGACAACAACTTTGCAGCAGAGATTCCTTCTGAGAAAGTTGACCTAATTTATCTTTGCTCGCCCAACAATCCAACGGGCGCAACGATGACTAAAGATCAGCTCAAAGCCTGGGTAGATTACGCTCGCAAAAATGGCTCCATCATTTTGTTCGATGCTGCTTATGAGTCGTTTATCACTAATCCAGATTTACCCCACTCTATTTTTGAGATTGAGGGTGCTCGTGAATGTGCAATTGAGTTTCGCTCTTTCTCTAAGAATGCAGGTTTCACTGGGACGCGCTGTGCTTTGACCGTGGTGCCTAAAACCTTGAAGGGAAAAGCAAAAGATGGCTCTGACGTAGAGATTTGGGGGCTGTGGAATCGCCGTCAGTCTACGAAGTTCAACGGCGTTTCCTACGTGGTGCAAAGAGCGGCTGAAGCGGTGTATTCCGAAGCGGGGCAAAAGCAGGCCAAGGAACTGGTGAGCTTCTATATGGAGAATGCTCGCATTATCCGGGAGGAGCTAACTGCGGCGGGAATCGATGTCTATGGGGGTGAGAGTGCACCTTATGTGTGGGTGAAGACACCGGACGGACTCTCTAGCTGGGACTTTTTTGATAAGCTGCTGAAGACCTGCAACATTGTTGGCACGCCAGGCTCTGGCTTTGGCGCAGCGGGCGAAGGCTACTTTCGAATTTCGGCGTTTAATAGCCGAGAGAATGTAGAAGAGGCCATGAAGCGGATCAGCGAGAAGTTTACGATGGCTACTGTTTAAGCTTGAGTTTGGTTGCAGTGCGGCATCGCTAAACTAGAACATCAGCAAAGCTTACTACTGGCAGCTTTGGTTAAAATAGTTTTGCGATGTTGCTTAGGAATTATAAGGTTATGCAATATCAGGTATTGGTACAAAACCCGTCAGAACGACACTTTGTGGCTTCTGTCGTGGGGCTGTCGAATGTAGTGGCTGACGGTAAGACAGAGGAGGAGGCGATCGCAAAAATCAAAGCGGCTCTAACCTCTCAGTTGTCAGTATCTAAGCTTGTAACGATTGAAATTGAGTCTGAGGATATTGATAGGGAGAAAGAACAGGGAAAAACTGCTGACCCCTGGATAAGACATGCCGGTATCTTTGCTGACGACCCAACGTTTGACGACTTTCTAGAGGAGATAGCGACATTCCGACGACGAGCAGACGAAAAAACAAACATATGACCCTGCCATTCTCATTCTAATTCATGATAGACTCATGCGAGAATGAGATAGAGAAGCGAATCTATGACTTTGTATGTGATGGACACTGGCCATCTGAGTCTGTTTGAGAGAAATCATCCAAGCGTTGTCAGTTGCGTTCTGAAATCTAGACAAAGCGCGCTTGATGATTTATCAACTACGGTCATTAGCATGCAAGAGCAACTCGAAGGCAGACTTGCTCAGATCCGTAGAGCTAGAGACTCAGAGCCTCTGAGTTTGGCGTACGTAAGGTTAAAAAGAACGTTCAAACTGTTTGCTGATTTGGATGTTTTAGATTACAGCACTGTAGCTGATACTCATTTCAGAGAATTTAGGAAGGCGGGCGTTCGTATTGGGACGCAAGATCTGCGGATTGCTTCGATTGTGCTATTGAGTGAAGGCGTTCTTCTGACTAGAAATCTGCGTGATTTTGAGAAGGTTCCAGGGTTGAAGATTCAAGACTGGTCGATCGATGCGTAGATTGTGCCGCTTGTAGATTTTGATGTGGCGTTGAAAAACGCGTTAGATTATTTGCTCTTGGTAGAGTTCTTGGATGAGGTGGAGGCGATCGCACAGATACTGCTTAACCTGCCGACGCTCCTGTGAAGAGAGGTTTGTGCGATCATCAATTTTACGAACGAAGGTGTTGATTTGATCGGCGGCTGCGGGTCTTTGCTTTGGCTGCCCAGGTGCTTCGTCAACTACAGACCAGGTGAGTCTCATTAGGCGAGTATCCATTATTTCTGCCTCGTTGATAAGGTCGTCTTAATTCTTTAGCCACATCAATAGAACCCTATATCTGCATACAAAGTGCGGTGTGCTTAATCCAAAGTATTAATGAAAAGTTTTTTGTGCGCTAAAGACTCAGTAGGCGAAGAGAAATGAACTATTGTTTCGTCGGTGCTGGTTCTTCTCAGGAAGCTACGGTGGGCCTTTCTGTTAGTTAGCGGCTGTAGAGTCTTGGTGCAGTCAGAGCCAGCAGTGGCCCAGTCCTTTGAGCGCGGCGTAAGTTTATGCCGCGTCTGGTAAGAATTTCTAAGTTGTTGGGTTCGAGGGTGAGGGCTTGGGTGTAGAGCTGGATAGATCCAGAGAGATTGCTCTAGGTTTGGTTTGCGAGGATCTCTGCTTTGAGTGCGATCGCCAGGCTCTATTTATCTGCAAGCTCTATTTATCTATTTTGTAGCCAAACTCAGATAGATGAGTTCGTGACTGTCGCCAGCGCTCTTGCACACGGACAAATACTTCTAGATATACTTGGCCAGCTACTAGCTTCTGCATTTGCTGCCGGGCTGCGCTGCTAATTGCTTTCATCATTGCGCCCCCTTTGCCGATGAGAATGCCTTTTTGCGATTTGCGCTCTACGTTGACGGTGGCTAGGATACGGGTGATTTTTTCATCTTCTTCTACTTTGTCGATGGCGATCGCAACTGAATGCGGCACTTCCTCTCTAGTATGTAGCAGCACCTGCTCACGAATGAGCTCGCCCATGATGAACCGCTCTGGCTGGTCGGTTACTAAATCTGGTGGATAGTAATATGGCCCTGGCTCTAAGCGCTCGATTAGCTTTTCTTGCAGCGTATCAATGCCTTCTCCCGTCAGCGCGGAGAATCTTACGACCGTCCAGTCATGCTCCGCTGCTAACGATTCGTAGCTGTCTTTAACCGCTGCTGCTTTGCGACCGCTTTCTGAAAGCGCGTCAATTTTGTTGATGCCTAACACAACTGGGCCGCTGGTTTTGGCTACTAAATCGGCTACGAACAGATCGCCTTTGCCCGCTAACGCCGTTGCTTCTACTACGAACAAAACAACGTCTACTGAGTTGATTGCGATGCGAGCGTTTTGCACCAGGACTTTGCCCAGTTCGTGATGGGGTTTATGAATGCCCGGCGTGTCTACAAAAATCATCTGCGCTTGCGGCGTGGTGACAATTCCCTGTAGGCGGTTGCGCGTGGTTTGGGCAATCGGTGAGGTGATGGCAATTTTTTGGCCGACCAGCAGGTTCATTAGTGTGGATTTGCCGACGTTGGGGCGACCGACGATGCTGATAAACCCGGAGCGGAAGTCGGGCGCGGCGGTGGGGATAAGTCCCTGGCTGATATGGGGTTTGCCCTTAATCTCAATATTCTCGGCGGCAGGGTTATCTAGCGGCACAATTGGATAGCTGCCGGACTGATCTAACTGCGTGGAATCGGTTTTTCTAGGCTGTGCTTTGTCTGAGTTCAGGTTTTTATCTGACTTTAGGACGGGGCCACCCTCACCTTTTAGCATGGGCTTGGGCGTTGCAATTGGCTTGTTCTTTACGCCTTTGTAACGCGGTATTGAACGCTTCTCTGAGTGATTATCCGCGCCCTGATAGCCGCCTTTTTTAGGGCCATCACTACCTGCATATCCCTTTTTGCGACCTTTGGCTGGCTTGCCTTTAGCGCCACCGGCTGCCTGCTGCCAAGGATTTTGACTGTCGCCTCGGTCGTTATTCTGACTCATGAGGACTCGGTTCCGGTAATGTGAACGACGACTTCGCGGGTGTGAGGGCGATCGCGATGCTCCCACAGATAAATTCCTTGCCAGGTGCCTAGCGCTAGCCGTCCGTTCATAATCGGAATCTGCTCAGAGGTGTGGGTCAGCGCGGAGCGGATGTGGGCAGGCATATCGTCTGGCCCTTCGTCGCTATGGCGGTAGTAGTTGCCTTCGGGCACTAGCTTCGCTAAGAACGTCTCCATATCTAGCAGTACGTCAGGATCTGCGTTTTCTTGAATGACCAAGCTAGCAGACGTGTGACGCAAGAAAACTGAGCATAGACCGGTACGGACGCCTGAAGCGCTGACGGCCTCTTGTAGCTTGTGCGTAAATCGGCCCAAAGACTTGCCCTGCGTCTTGAGCTGGAGCACCTGCTGATAATGGGTTTGCTGAGCGGAAGACGTACTCTGAGTCGCCATTTTAAATAGATATACCGAATTGCTTGCTAACGCTCAGTCTATCTCACTAGTGGAGTGGACGTTGTGAGGTTCGCTAGCTGTTCGCTACCATTTGCTGACCTAAATAAGTTGCGATCGCAGCGGCAATCTCTGCCTGACCGTTTTTGTCTAGCTTTTCTGACGTTTGGGCGGGGTGCAAATCGTCTGTAATGAAAGACCAATCGCCGTCGAAAAAGTCTTCGGCTTCTACAATTTTGTGCGGTGCGTAGTTCTGGATATTGTCGATGAGAATTTGCGCTTCGGCGAAGCAGTCGCGGGTGATGGTGATGATGCCTTTGTCTAGCAGGCAGGCTTCGGCAAAAGTGCTGTAGCCGGGCTTAGAGACAATGCGATCGCACATCACCATCCAGTCGACCGGGCGCATGGCGCGATCGCTCACTTGGTACAAATTCGGCAGCACCGGCGCTTTGGTATCGAAGGTGATGAACTGCCAGTCGGGGAATTTCTTTAGGGCATCGTAAGGAATCTTTGAAAGTCCTAAGCCGCCAAAGGTTAGCAGTACTGTGCGCTCAGGCGGTACGTCGCTTGCCATGATTTTGCGCAGGTACTCGGCGGTGTACTTAGGAATACCGCCGGTCAGCCCGACGTCTGTAACGTTAGGAAAAGCGGCCATTGGCTCGTGGAAAGGCAGGCGGAAAGTGCGATCGCCTTGAGCAAAGCAGTCTCCAATCCACTCGACTACTGGCTTAAATTCATCGCCCCAGGGCTTATAGATAAAGTCCCAGCCAAAGTTGCCCATCATCCAGCAGGGGACGCCTGCGGCTTTGGCAATTTTGGGCATGAGCGGCGGAATGTCGGCCAAGACGAGATCTACGTTTTGCGATTGTAAGTAATCCGCTTCTGCTGCAATAATCCGATCTTCGGCCGCTTGAATGGCCTGCACCTCGAGTAGCGTTGAGGCCTTGTCCATCGTTAGGCTATCGCTTTGCAAGACGCCAATATCGACGCCGACCGGATAATGCGCGTAGTCGCCGATTAAATAGCTATCGAGCAACCATTTGGGCGCTCTAGTCGCCATGATGAGCTTTAGCGGAATGCCGGCTAGCTTACACCGCTGTCGAACCTCGGTGGCAACGGAGGCCGCGCGGGTGGCGTGGCCAAACCCGTGATTAGTCACAGCGATATAAAGCGTAGGCATTGGCAACTATTGGCGATGGATCAAGCTTAAAGAGAAACGAGTCAAAAGCGAAGTTTTTATAAGGATGAATGCCCAAATAGTATTAGTTGATACCAAATCTCGTAGGTAAAGCAGCAGACAAAAAAAGCCCACCGAATAACGGCGAGCTTTTCTATAGCTATTTGGCTTTGCAGGTTGAGAAAACGTTCCGATTGCCGGTTGGTTCTCCTGATCTAACGCTCAGGCTGTTTTATAGCTGAGGCACAAATCGCTCTTTGTCGGGCACAACGGTGTACTCGCCAACGATTTCGCGGAATTCGTCGCCGCTGATGGACTCTTTCTCAATGAGTAAATCAACTAGACGATCGATTACTTCGCGGTTCTCGCGGATGATGTTACAGGCGTTCTCGTAGCACTTGGCAACGATGTCGTGCACGGCGGTGTCAATGCGAGCAGCAACTTCTTCGGAGTATTGAGAGCGACTAAAACCGCCTCCCAAGAAGACTTCGCCTTGCTCTTGCTCTAGGGCAAGCTGGCCCAGTTCGGACATGCCGAATTTGGTGACCATTTGGCGAGCCATGCTAGTGACCTGCTGTAAGTCGTTACCCGCGCCTGTTGTGATTTCTGAGTCGCCAAAGATCATGTCTTCAGCGGCGCGACCACCTAAGGCGCCAGCAATGCGAGCTTTGAGCTGAGCGCGAGAAATCAACATGGCATCTTCGCTGGGGGTAAACCAGGTAAGACCCTGGGCTTGGCCGCGAGGAATTAACGTTACTTTCTGTACGGGGTCGTGGCCTTTAATGAGCGTACCGATAATGGCATGGCCAATCTCGTGGTAAGCAATCAAACGCTTGCTTTTGCCGTCGGTGAGTGGGGTGCCTTCCATCCCAGCTACTACGCGGTCGATGGCGTCGTCGATTTCGGCCATGGTGACGGCTTCTTTACGGCGACGGGCGGTGAGAATAGCGGCCTCGTTGAGGAGGTTTGCCAGGTCTGCACCGGTAAAGCCAGGGGTGCGGCGGGCGATCGCATCCAAAGAAATATCGTCAGCAACTTTCTTATCGCGAGCGTGGACTTCTAGCACTTCGCGGCGACCTTTAATATCGGGCGGATCGACCGATACCTGACGGTCAAAGCGACCGGGACGCAATAGCGCTGAGTCGAGCACATCAGCTCGGTTGGTTGCGGCAATTACGATGATGCCGGTGTTGCCCTCAAAGCCGTCCATTTCGGTTAGCAGCTGGTTGAGCGTTTGCTCGCGCTCGTCGTTACCGCCGCCGATGCCTGCACCACGAGAGCGACCCACGGCGTCAATCTCGTCGATAAAGATGATGCAAGGGGCATTGTCTTTGGCCTTCTTAAACAGGTCGCGGACGCGGGATGCACCCACCCCGACAAACATTTCTACAAACTCAGATCCTGAGATGGAGAAGAAAGGCGTGCCAGCTTCACCGGCGATCGCCTTAGCTAAGAGCGTTTTACCTGTACCGGGAGGGCCAACGAGCAGCACACCTTTAGGAATGCGAGCGCCAATAGCTGTAAAGCGCTCAGGCTTCTTTAAGAAGGTGACTACTTCTTGTAATTCTTCTTTGGCTTCTTCGATACCGGCTACGTCGTCGAACATGACGCCTGTATTCGCTTCCATCATGAAGCGGGCTTTAGACTTGCCAAAGTTCATTGCTTGACCTGGGCCACCGGCTCCACCGTTAGAGCGACGGAACAAGAAGAACAGACCCCCAATCAGCAGAACAGGAAACAGCAAGTTGCCCAGAATACCGACGATTGCGCCGTCGTTGCGAGGCTTGTGAGAATCTAGCGCAATGTTAGAAGAGCGAAGGCGCTCGACGAGTTCGGGAGCATTGCCGGGAAGGTCAACGCGCCAGCGCTGAACTTTATTGTCAATTTGTGGATCGACGGCCTCGATGATAGCCGTTTTGCCGTTTTCGTAGAAATCTACGGAAGTAACGCGACCGGCGTCTAGATAATCCAAAAATCGTCCGTAGGTCATGCTAGTACTAGCAGTATTACGGCCTGTGTCTGCGGGACTGGGGCTACCGACGGAACTCTGCCAAAGGAAAAATCCAACCACTAATAGGGGCAGTGTCCACAGTAGGGCAGTTCTCCAAGAAAATTTCATAACTCGGTGGCCTCTGTTAAATAGATGTGTCGTAGGCTTTGCCCGATCAATGGCAAACTCTACGAGCCGCTGCTGTCTCATTAGCTACCGGTTTCAGCAACTTGGAGAAATGGCTGGCCGGGACTAACTGGACGCGAGCGGTGCTCATAGCTTGCTCGCTCAATTCGCTGAGTTATCAGGTTGATGAGCGATCGCAAGTTTTATGAGACTTGTCTTTACTAAATTTAACGTAATTTCTCAGCATCCAGCAAAGAATATTTGCAATTGACTGGCGATATAGTCCTGAAGGTCGAGATCCTGAAGATCGAGATCGGGAATCTGGCGGTTGCTATGCGCTGGCGATTTCAATAGCTTTTTCTAAGCGCTGCTGGTCGAATCCTCGCTTGTGCAAAATTACCCAGGACTCGACTAAATCGGGGCCTTGCATATCTCCCATTAAGGCGGCTCGAAGCGATCTCATAATCAACCCCTTCTTTACGCCCTGCGCCTTCGTCACCTGATTGATCACTGCTTTTGCTTCGTCTGGCCCATCGATCGCCGAGTCCTTTAGCGCATTCACCACCGCCTGCATGGCATCGGCTACCCCTTCACCCTGTAGCTGCTCCTTGGCCTTATCGCTAAATTCTAGCGTTGGCGTGGCAAAGAAATGTCCGAGTTCCACACAGTCCTTTAGCCGGGTTAGGCTAGGCGCAATCATGGTCGTCAGCGGCATCAGCCAAGCTTTATCCGCTGTCTCATCAAAGCCATAGCCTGCTTCATTCCAGTAAGGCATTAACATCGGCAGCAGTTCTTCGGCGGGCTTTTCGTGCAGATACTGACTGTTAACCCAATCAAGCTTGTCCCAGTCAAACTTTGCCCCGGCCTTATTCACCCGGTCAAAGCTAAACAGCTTCGCTGCTTCGTCTAGCGTAAATAGCTCCTGCGCGTCTGGTGCCGACCAGCCCAGCAGCGTCATGTAGTTTACTAGCCCTGCCGCTGTGAAGCCCATTTGCTTAAAGTCATCAACCGAAGTGACGCCATCGCGCTTAGATAGCTTCGCGCCGGACTCGTTTAAAATCAGCGGCGTATGCGCAAACTCAGGCACCGTCATCCCCATCGCCTCGTAGAGCAAAATCTGCTTTGGCGTATTGCCCACATGGTCTTCGCCGCGAATCACGTGGGAGATTGCCATGTCCGCATCGTCCACTACGACCACAAAGTTATAGAGTGGCTGGCCCACATCGCCTTTTGAAGCCGTTCTGGCTACCACCATATCGCCGCCAAGATCTTGACCCTTCCAGCTCACATGACCGCGCACCAAATCGTTCCACTTGATCTCGCGCTCGTCATCAATCTTGAATCGAATTACCGCTTGCCGCCCTTCAGCCTCAAACTGTTCGATCTGCTCGTTAGTTAACTTGCGATGCTGATTGTTATAGCGGGGCGCTTCCTTGCGAGCCTGCTGCTGCTCGCGCATCTTGTTTAGCTCATCTGGTGTTTCGTAGGCTCGGTATGCCAGTCCTTTATCTAGCAGTTCCTGAATTTTCTCGCGGTACATTTCCATTCGCTGCGACTGATAGAAGGGGCCTTCATCCCACTCCATGCCCAGCCACTTCAGTCCGTCTAATATATTTTCGGTAAATTCAGGCTTCGACCGCTCTAGGTCGGTGTCTTCAATTCGCAACAGAAACTTGCCGCCTTGAGCGCGGGCAAAGAGCCAGTTGAAAACGGCCGTGCGAGCCGTGCCGATGTGTAGATTTCCGGTAGGACTTGGCGCAATGCGAACGCGAACAGACATAAAGCTATCGGTGATAAACGGCGGTGAAGAGTTGCAGTCTATCAGGGTACTACAGGCTATAGATTGGGGCTACGGCCTAGAGTTAGAGCGACAACCCACATATTGACTGAATAGAAACAGCGCAAAGCAGCCATCTGCCTACTGACTTCTACTCAGACAATATATCTAGCTATAGTGATAGTCATCTAAGCTTAGCGATCCACTGCATGAACGCCCTATTCAAAAAGATATCTAAATTTCTTCAAAGGCTGCTGGGTCTGGGTGAGCAGAATCCGTCTCCTAGGCTCCCGGCTGAGCCTGCGCCCGCGCCACAGCCTTTGTTAGATGCGCGACTAGATGCGCGACGGCAAGGCCATTCCCCTGGCGTATCGCAATCTGCTCCTGACAATCCGCTGGTAACCTCTAAGCTGCGGCGGCTCGTGTATGAGGTGGCCTATCGGCTAAGGCAGGATAAACCTACTCAAGGTGCGCAGGTAGGGCCAGTCTTTAGACAAATAGACCCTGATTTTTCGGCTAGGCGGTACGGGTTTGCCAAGATGTTTGACCTGCTAGACGCTGTGCCTGCTTTAGTGAGTATTGAGAAAGAGGCGGCGAATCGTAAGACGGGCCAGTTTATTTTCTATGTGCGGCCTGTTAACGATATTAGGTCGCTGCTAATTGAGGCGCTTCAGGCGTATAGCAGTGAAGAGGGATGGGTCCATGAGGATAGTTTAAAGCAGGCGATCGCTCAAAAAGACGCTGATTTTTCTGTGCAAACCTATGGCTTTTCGACGTTTCGTACTTTTGTCGAGAGTCGGCACGACTTGCTAGAGTTTAAAGAAGCCGGGTCTCCGTACGTGCGGCTGTTTCCAGAAAGATCTACTCAACTTAAAACGGTTAGCCTAGAGAAACGCCAAAATTTTCCAGCGCGGCCCGTTCCGCCCCCGATTTCGTTTCCTAGCCGGGTGCCGGCAGCGGCGATCGCGCCAAAGCCGACTAAGCAAAAAACTAATATCCATCTCACAAGCTTTGCTCGCTTGGGCGAAGAAGATCTCAACCAGAGCATTTACGAACTGGCTGAGCTAGCTGATGATGAACCCTGGTATTTCGGATCGGAGCCGCCCGCTGATTTTCCCCACCCAATTTTGCGGAATTATATCCGCCATATGTTTACGCGGTTGCAGAGTGAGGGGAAAGTGGCGAGCAGCCAGGGCGGACAGTTCTACGCCTTCCATACCAATTTGTACGACAAGCTGCGACGGCCTATTTATGCGCTGATGACCGAGCGACCGAGTGACGGCGATGAAGCCTACGGTAGGCCCGCTTTGAAGCTAGAGTTTTGCGTACCTGGAGAGGATATTGGTAAGCATCTGGTGGGTCACTTTGACGTGCTGCCACTAGCGGCTAACTTCATGAGTACGCCGCAGCGGTTCTTCTATTACTGCGAGGCGGGGTCGCCGACGGTGAACTGGAAGCACGTCATTGAAGATAATATGGATCGACTGCCTGCGGCTTTTTTGGGCCAGTACCTGCCAGCCTTTGAGTTTTGCGATACGGAGCCGATGAGCAAAATTGAAGTGGGTGAGTACAAGGCTAGGTTCGTGGCGGCGCTCGGCGAGAATGCAGTGGCCTATCGGGAGATTGTCGGACGCTTTGAAAAGGCGCTAGAGCTGACGATGCTGCGGATTCAGCTAAATTATAAGGTGGCGGTGCCGACCTATTTTGCTTCGCATGATCGTATCGACCTGATGCTGCCGCTAAGCTTGATGGATGAAGGCGCGACTGACTGCGTGATTGTAGTGAAGCGGGAGCGTTCGGGCAACTACAGCGGCAACACGATTTTTACGATGGAACAGGCGTATAACAACGCGCGGTTAATCTACAAGCCGGTGCAGCGCTGGCTGGTGCATCCCAAAACGCTACAGCCCGCTGAGACTGCGCAGGATAAAGTGGATTGAGCTAAGAAAGGTGGATTGAGCTAAGAAAGGTGGATTGAGCTAAGACAAGATGGATTGAGCTGACCGGGTTAACCGCGCCCTGTTCTTTCGAGTCCTAGCTGAATGAGCTGATCGACTAGATCTGGAAACTCGACGCCAGAAGCTTTCCACATCATGGGATACATGCTGGTGGCGGTGAAGCCGGGCATAGTATTGATTTCGTTGATCAACAGCTCGTCAGTTGATTCGATGTAGAAAAAGTCTACGCGGGAAATGCCAGCGGCATCGACGGCCTTGAATGCGGTGATGGACATCTCTTGAATGCGATCGCGCACCTCATCTGGCACCGGCGAAGGAATCAGCAGCTCTGCCCCACCGGCTTTGTACTTTGTCTGGTAGTCGTAAAAATCAGAGCTAAACTTCGTCTCGCCTAGCACCGACGCTTTTGGATGGTCGTTGCCCAAAATAGAGCATTCAATTTCTCTGGCGACAACGCCTGCTTCGACGATAACGCGGCGATCGTAGCTAGCGGCATCGTCCAAGGCTGCTTCTAGCTCTGAGCGGCTTGTTGCCTTGGCAATGCCAACCGAGGAGCCTAAATTGGCCGGCTTTACGAAGCAGGGATAGCCTAAGTCTGCTTCTATGTCGTCGCACAGTTTAGGGAAAACGCAGGGATTCGAGTAGATTTCTGCGCGGGTGACGCCGCGATAGTTCACCTGAGGCAGGCCCGCTTGTGCAAAGGCGCTTTTCATCGCGAGCTTGTCCATACCTAGGGCCGAACCCAACACACCGCAGCCAACGTAAGGCACCTGCATGAGTTCGAGCAGCCCTTGAATGGTGCCGTCTTCTCCATTTGGCCCGTGCATTGCTGGAAACCAAATGTCGATAGAACTCATACCCAGCGCTGAGTTGGCATCTGTTGCGGCGAGGTTAGGCAAGCGCTGGTCTAAACTGGCTAGTTTTGGTAGCTCGCTTGTGTCTGTGCCGTCGTCTGTTAAGGCTTTGCCTGAGTCGAGTACTTTTTGAGCGGTTTCGCCTGATAGCCAACTGCCGTCTTTGCGAATGTGCACAGGGACGACCTGGTATTTATCTTTGTTGGCGCCAGCGGTAAGGGCTTGCGCGATCGCCTGACTCGATCGAATCGAGACCTCGTGTTCTCCCGAACGCCCACCAAAGAGTAAGCCTACTCGCATTGCCATCTTGACCTGTTGTGACCTATGTCGTAAACGCTTTGCGATAGCGTATCATGCAGCAAAAATTACGCTGCAAAAATTCGAAATAATCCAAAACAAAAGATCAAAAAAAAACGCCCCAGATTCAACAAAAATGTGAATCCGCAAGCGTCTTGTCAGGGTGCATCTACCACCTATATGTTCCTGAAAGTGGATCGGCATCCGGAGAAAATGGCAATCGGTGAAAAGCGATAGGCCACGATAAATGCTGAAGCCTATCGTGTTTTAATGCTTGCAGGCTGATTATGTGCAGATAATATTTCTAATAACTTCTGCTGGCTCAGTTCACCTGTCAATTGCGTTGAGAGGACGCTGTGAAATATTTCTTTTTAGCTGACGGCTGGACAACTGGGAGAGTCTGGGAATTCGGAGGGCTGTGGAATCAGTCTGCCTGGCAGCGATCGCCCCACCTGCAACAGCAGTCACTTTGCATTCGCGAAGGCAATGAAGTCCTCAGGCTTTACCAAGCGGAAGAGGCCATTTTGATGGTGGAGGTCGTGCCGATTTCGACTGCGCCAGAACGAACGAACTCGACCCTGGCGCCGCAGCAAATTGGCCAGGTGGTGCTAAAGCGTTTGCTTAGCGCCGAGCAAGCCATAGAAAAGCTCTGTAGTGAAGAAACAATTTTCCACGCCCCAACGCTAAATCTATAAGCTTTATCGCTAAGTTTATCCTGGGACCTTTCTTCAACCTACCCGTAATTTATCGGCAGTAACCGCTGTTTTTCGAGTGCGTCTACTCGATCGTAACGTTACTCACGGCCCGCTGTATGGCCGCTAGTGCCCTGTTGTAGTTCAAAATAGCTGTGATGTTGTTGCCTTGGGCCGTCGTCAGCTCGCTCTGAGCTGTCAGTACATCTAGCTGCGTACCCACGCCCGCTTGCAGCCGCAGATTAGCCAAAGCCAAAGCCTCTTCTGCCTGAGAAACAGCAATGCGAGAGGTGGCAATATTCTCCTGGTTGGTTTCCAGGTTGAAGTACGCCTGCTCTACGTCAAATCGAATTTGGTCGGCGCTTTCTCCAAATTGTTCTTCAGAGATTTGGCCGGCAATCTCTTGCTGTCTGGCGCTAGCTCTAGCAGCCCCGCCGTCAAACAGCACCATGTTGAACGAAGCACCAAAGCTGTAGTTGTCTCTAATATCATCTGCGTCATCGTTCAGTAAGCTTTGCAAGCTGTAGTCGGCAAACAGCCCAACTTGGGGACGCACCGCCGCTAACGCAATTTGCCTTTGCTGCTCGCTGATATCGGCCTGGAGGAGCTGCTGCTCTAATTCTGCTCGATTGTCGAAGGCCAGCAAAATACTTTCTTCAAGCGTCAGCGGCCAGTTCTCGGCGACGCTTACGGGTGATGTCTGAATTCCTGCTGTGGGCGGTAGATTTAAAAGGCGAGAGATATCGCGACGGGCAATGCGCTGATTGCCTTGGGCCTGAATGACCTGTTGCCTGGCGTTGGCGTACTGTACTTCGGCTCTGAGGGTGTCGAAGCGGGTGCCTACGCCGACTTCCTGCCGCAGCCGAGAATCTCTCAAGTTTCTTTCGGCTTCTTCTAGGAAGGTGCGCTGAATTCGAATTTGTTCGCCCGCTTCTTGTAGCTGGTAATAGCTATTAGCCGTTGTCAACCGGATCTGCTCTTGCTGCGTTTCTACCGTGAGCGCAGCGACCTGCCTTTGGAGTTCTGCCTGCTGGATATTAGCCGCTCGACGCCCACCGGTTAGAAGGTCGTAATCTACTCGCAAGCTGCCGTTGAGCGACGTATCGAGTCCTGCGCCTTCACCTTGAACTTGCTGCCCGATTAGCGGATTAAATCCGCCGTCAATCGCATCTCTCTGCTGTGAGGTAAGCCCCGCTGAGGTCGATAGCGTAGGTAGGTTTGCGGCGCTCGCTTGGTCTACTACCGCTTCGGCCTGCTCTAGCTGCAAAACAGAGGCTTGTAGCGTTTGGCTGTTGCGGTAGGCTAGCTCTATCGCCTGCTCCAGGGTAACTACTGGGTTGCGCTCGATTTCAACGCTTTCTAACGTAGCCGGTAAGCTTAGCGGATTGGGATCTGCAAATAGAATATCGGGTAAATCGCCTAGTTCGGGTTCGGCTCCCTGTACCGGTGCGTCGTTGGGGATGGGCTGGACGACATCTGGCCCGCTTTGTATTCCACCGTTAGGGAGTAAGTCGGGAACGCCTGGGTCGCTAGGGGCCGGGTCGCCAGGGGCTGCGGTTGTAGGCGGCGTTTCTTCTAAGACGGGCAGGTCTTCTGTCTGGGCAATTTGCTCTGCGCGACTCTCTGCGGTCGTCCGATCTGTTACGGCGATTTCGCGGGTGTCTGCTGCGATATTTGTTTGAGCGATATTTGCTTGAACGCTATTTGTTTGAGCGATATTTGCTTGTTCTGCTAGCGCTCGAAATTGGGTGAGGCTAAGGCGATTCGACGGTTCTGTAGCGCTTTTATCCGAAGTACTTTCTAAAGCTAAAGGCGCACTGGTATCTTGCTGGCTATTGGCTGCGGGCTTGTCTGTCAAGGAAGCACTGTCTGCTTCTTCAGCTAGCTGCGCGATCGCACTTCGCGACAGCACAGATACCGAACTGCCGAGCGCCAGCAGAAGAAAAGCAGTGGACTTGAGATATCTCATAGTGAGGGGTAAATGCTGAAGATTAACGACTGTGAGCAAAGTTGGGACGAGTTCTATCTACGTAACGCGAGCGTCATAGTGTATTCATCCGATCGCAGCTCTAAATAACCCGGACGAACGCCCGGCAGGCAATGTTCTTCGTCTTACCTTCACCTTAGTGGCAAATGGTGGCCTTTTATCGACGTTGAGCGGTAGGGCCGCAGCACCGCAGCTTTAAAGCCCTCTGACCTGAAAGAATATGACCTGAAAGCACTACGACTTTGAAGGAATCGGCCCACAGCAGGCTGTCATCAGCTCGGGCAGTCCAGATATCGACAACACTGAACAGTTTAGTTTACTTTCTAGATTTGATAAAGACATATCGTCTAGAAAGTAAGTATCTTCTGGGCGACGACTATCGCTTTGTTTTAGCATTAAAGCCGGGAGCAAGACGGCATCTCCTAGCGCTAGTCCGGCTAGCTGGCTGGCGATGTCTCTGCCCGTTAGTAAGCCAGTGACGGTAATTTCTTGGCCCCAATAATCGCTGTTGATAGCGGCCATATTCACGGTGAGTCCGTCTACCTGGTTCAGTCGGTTGACTAAGGGCGCAAAAGCATGTTCTACAGCGTTACCCAGTACCCAGGTAAAGGTGCGAGCTGGGGAGACTGCTTTGGGCAGAGACTGGGCTATTTCCTCGAACTCTTTTAAGAACAATCGAATAGACCCGACGCCATTGCCGATTTGCGGATATGACTCGTAGTGACTTTCGGCCGGGAGCGGCTGACGCCCAATCAAAAACCACTCGTCGGCCAGCCAGGCAAAGGTCGTGCCCAGCGTAGATTGAAACTCGGCCTGAAGCGCCTGCACTTGGGCAATTACTTCTTGAGCTTTTTCGGTGGTTACGGGCGTTAGGTCGTCTAGCCCTGGGCGAAATCGGGTGAGGCCGACGGGGACGACTGCGGCTGAAATAACGGCGGGGACATCACCTGCGTGAAATTTGGCTAGATCTTTAAGGGTTTGCTCTAGATGAGGGCCGTCATTGATCCCGGGGCAGACGACAACCTGAGCGTGAATTTGTAGGCGCTGTGCTTGAAACCAGGCAAGCTGATCGAGGATTTTGGCGGCGCGGTTGTTTTTGAGTAAGCGCGATCGCACGTCTCCTTCCGTAGCGTGAACCGATACATACAGCGGTGACAGCCGCAGTCTGGCAATGCGCGCCCACTCAGCGGCGGAAATGTTCGTCAGGGTTAAATAGCTGCCGTATAGAAAGCTCAGCCGGTAGTCGTCGTCTTTTAAGTAGAGCGTTTCGCGCTTACCGGGAGGCTGCTGGTCTATAAAGCAAAACGGACAGGCATTAGCACACTGAATAAGTCCGTCGAATAAGGCCGTTTCAAACTCTAAGCCTAGTTCTGCGTCGTAGTCTTTTTCAATTTCAACCTGGTGCCGAACGCCTTTAGTATCGAGTACGTCTAGATCGAGCACTTCGTCTGCGCACAAGAAGCGATAGTCAATCAGGTCTCTAGGGCGCTCTCCATTGATGGCGACTAGGCTGTCACCGGCCTCGAAGCCAATTTCTGCTGCGATTGAACCCGGTTCAACGCGAGTGATTTTAGCCGGCGCGATGGCAGTTGTTTTGGTGGGGGGCTTGGATATCTCAATAGGCGATATCTGAGGCGATATCTCAGCAGGCATAGAAGCACAAAAAAGGAGGTCTGTATATTCTGTTATATATTCTGTAGTTTGCCGAGTGTGATCGCAATCAAAAGCACTGTGCCAAATGCCAGGCGATACCAAACGAAGATCCAGGTACTGTGCTTTTTAAGGAACTCAATCAGCCAGGCGATCGCCAGATAAGAGGAGATTACCGCCGCCAGCAGACCAGCAATCAGCGGCGCAATCCCTACGGTACTATCGCCTACGAACATATCAGGTAAAGAAACTAATCCCGCTAGCGTAATGGTAATCGTGCCTAGCAAAAAGGAAAATCTCGCTGCTGTTTCGCGCTTGAGTCCTAAAAATAATCCCGCTGTTAGCGTGGATCCAGAGCGAGAGACGCCCGGAATAATGGCTAGAGCTTGAGCAAATCCAACGCCGATGCCATCGCTCTGAGTCAGTTTGGAGAAGTCGCGCTTTCGCTGTCCGACGATTTCTGCCAGGCCTAAGAGCGCAGCCATCACGATTGAAGTTACGGCGATCGCCGCTGTAGAGCGCACAATCGAATTATCGTAGCCAGGCACGAGCACCTTTACAAACAGCCCAACTAGCACCGCCGGAACGGTGCCCAAGATGATCCCGAACCCAATGCGAAAATCCTGGGAGGCAAAATCGCGTGCGATCGCCGCCTTAATCGTATTGCGCGTGACCAAATACAAATCGTCCCAGAAATACCAGAGGATAGCAGCAATGCTGCCTAGCTGAATAACCGCCGTAAACGACACGCCCGGATCGCCCCAACCTAAGAGCACTGGCACAACTTTGACATGAGCCGTGCTGCTGATGGGTAAGAACTCGGTTAGTCCCTGCACAATACCAATTATGACCGCGCGAAAAATACTGATGGGCTGGGGATCTACTTGAGCGACTAGCAGCAAATTAGTAGGCATTTCTTAGAATAAAACCTTTGTATAGACTTCTCAATTTTTCTCGCCGCGTTAGCCGCGCGGTAGATTTGACCCGCAAAAGGTACACGAGTTCCTGTCTATCCATTCGTCTGATGCCAGCAGCGCTCGGGTAACTTTACCAGTCAAACCCGAAAATCTAATGCAAAAAAGCCCAAATAAATCTCAAGTTTAAAAACACATGGATTTTCTCAACGCCGCGTTCAGCCTGTTCCTGAAAATTAGCGAATTTAGGTTGTGAAAAGGTTAATGCGATCACTCAATCTAAACTTATCTATTCTGATAATTGTTTTCCGTCAAATAGTTAAACAGTCAGATATAGGTAGGGACACAGGATTTTATCCTTCGTGAGTTGCTATGCCTTACATATCTCTGTAAAATGCCCCTTGGGGGGATACCTCTACAGGATGATATCTCGACCCTATGCGAACCCTAGCAAGGGAAAAACGTGTTATGTTAAGAATAGTTAACTCATCTCAGAAACGCTTTGCAAGTTCTCCGCCAGACCCCCACAAAATCCAAGGATGTTGAGACTTTGCGAATGCCTAGGGAAGGGTCAGCTAGCTCGGCTGCCTCAATTGCCAAAGTCAAGACGCAAAAAGCAATTGCTCATGCAGAAACTATTACAAGAGCATCTATACAATTCGATGAGACGCAGCTATCAGCGCTCCATCACCTATTTCATCCCCAGTCGCTAGCGTCGCTGGCCAATCGCCCTGAGCGGCTTAAGGCACTTTGGGCTTCTGCCTTTTTGGTTGCGGTTCCGGTGTTTGTTCAAGCGCCGCTAGTTAGGATATTTCCCTGGCTCAGTTTGGCGATTACCGGTCTGTGGCTGTGGCTAGGCTGGACGTTGCTAAATCGCCCTCGTCAAAAGCTGTGGGGTGATCTTATTATCGGCTTTAGCTGGACGTGGCTAGCGGGCGCAGTCTACTGGGGCTGGTTTCGCTGGGAGCCGCTGATTCATTTGCCGATAGAGGCGATCGCCCTGCCGATTGTGCTGGTGTTGATGCGCTACGGCAAAAACAACACTGGTAACTACTTCTATTTAGGTTCGCTGTTTGGCACAGCTATTACAGATATTTACTTTTACTGCACCGGCCTAATTCCCTACTGGCGCAAGCTGATGGTTAGTCCGCCAGCGGAGGCAGGTCAAATTCTTCATAGCGCCCTGCTAAAGATGGAAACTTATCAGGGGGTTGGATTTGCAGTCGTCTTGCTGAGCCTGCTGGTGATGTTGGGCATCATTCCTTTAAGAACTCAAAGCGTTCGATGGTGGGCTTTTAGCGGCGCGGTGCTGAGCACTATTTTGGTGGACAGCTTGTTTTTTGTAGCGGCTATTTTTGCCTAAGCATTTACTTTGCCTAAGTGGCTATCTCTATGGCTATTGGCCCAAAAGAGGCGCTTTTTCGTCTAAAAAGCCCCATCTTTGCGTAAGACTTTGCGCAGCTGAAGCTTTCTTAATCGTCTGCTCACAGGGATGTCTATCTGAAAGTGATAGCATCTGAGCGAAGCAGTAGAAGAGAGCCTTATTAAAGGCGCTAACTCAGCGAATACTCGTGATTATCGGTACTCCGTAAAATTACGTTAGTGCAAATTCTGGTATCGCTTTAGTATCTCTACATGCTGTGGGCTGTATCTGTGTAACCGTAGCCTATCTATTCCATTTACCCTAAACCGCCGTGGCAACCTCTGAGACCACTCCAAAACTCGGCCCCTGTTTGGTTCTCAAGACAGACGTTGGTAATCGTAATTTACCTTTAGCCGGCAACAACTGCTGGACGGTTGGCCGCAGCGACGATAATAATCTCGTGATAAGCGATCGCTGGATTTCGCGCAACCACGCCATGCTGCAATCGATGGACACTGGCGAATACTACCTAATTGACTTGGGTAGTCGCAATGGTTCGTTTATCAATGGGCGGCGAGTTAGCGTCCCGGTGACTTTGCACAATGGCGATGCCATCACCTTTGGTCAGACTGAACTTACGTTTTTCTGCCCTGAGCTTAGAGTGGCTAATCCTAAAAGCTATAGTGTCTCGCCGGATGAGCGCGCGACGGCTGCCCTTCATATCCGGCGGTTAATTTCGGTGCTGGTTATCGATATTCGCGACTATACCGTGATGACTCGTCAGCTCGATGAGAAGGTGCTTTCTGAGGCGATCGGCACCTGGTTTCGATATGCGGGGGAAATTATTAATAAGCACGATAGCTGGGTAGACAAGTATATCGGCGATGCGGTGATGGCTGTTTGGATTCATGGGACTGAGGAGGTGACGGCCCACTCGATGCTGCAAATATCGCAGGCGATGAGCGAGCTTAATAAGATGACGGCCAAGCTGCATGAGGAATTCCCGCTGCCGTTCCCGCTGCGAATTGGGGCGGGTTTGAACACGGGCTATGCAATGGTGGGCAATGCCGGTAGTCGCGATCGCCCAGACTACACACCGCTAGGCGATACGGTTAACGCGGCTTTTCGTTTTGAAAGCTCGACTAAGCAGCTAGGGCTAGATATTTCGGTGGGCGAGACGACTTACCAGGCTTTAGAACAGCTGGGAGTGGGCGATCGCCAAACCTTTAAGCGCTATCAGGTAGAGCTGAAAGGCTACGAGCATAAGCTAGTGACCTATGGCTGCGCATTTTCAGATTTGGATCGGTTTTTGGGGGCCTGCGCCCGCGAGCATCAAAGCGCGGCTTCTTAAGGCATGAATGGAATTATGACTAGAGAGCAAGGCGTGGATATCTCTACAGTCCGGCCTACCCGCAAAAATGATATCCTCTTATGTACGCTGAGAGTAGTTAGTAATTAGGTTTTGAGCGGATGAAAAAAGCTATTAATCAAGCCATAAAACAGATTGGTCAGAAAGTACTAGGTAGAAGGTTTGGAAAAACCTTGGGCGCGTTATTTGCGATCGGTCTGATGATCGGTTCTGCGCTGCTAGGGAGTGCACAGCCCGTATCGGCATCTGGTTTGGGCGGCGAAGTTAGTTTAGGTGGTATTGCCTTATTGGCCAACGCCGGTGGCAGAGAGCTGCGCAACTCCATCGATGACAAGATGGCCACCGAGTACGGCAATAAAATCGATGTGAACAACACTAATATCGCTGCTTTTAGAAAGCATCGTGGTCTTTATCCCACAATTGCGGGCAAGGTTGTTTCTAATGCGCCTTACGATTCTGTAGAAGATATTCTGGATATTCCTGGCCTTAGACAGGTGGAGAAAGATCGCATTCAGCAGAACCTAGATGTGTTTACCATCTCCGCACCCGATCCCGCACTCGTAGAAGGTGCCGATCGATTTAATAATGGCGTTTATAAATAATGCTTCTGGGATCGCCTAAAGATCTCTTGAATAATTTGCATTGATTCGCTTTGGAGGCGTTGGCTAACGTTAGCTAACGCCTTTTGCGATGATGCATAGCGCTCCTGTTAAAGTAAGAAAGCCTGCGGACTGCCGGTTTACTTCTTTTTAGGAGCGTTTTTGGTTGGCGCATTTTTCTTCTCAGTCGTACCCTGATTCGGGTTTTGATGTGCTGGTGATTGGCGGTGGCGCAGCCGGGCTTTACTCGGCACTTTGTTTGCCATCTCACTTAAAGATTGCGCTGATTACCAAGGACACGCTGGCGGTTTCGGCTAGTGATTGGGCGCAAGGCGGAATTGCAGCGGCGATCGCACCTGATGATTCCTCCGATTCCCACATCGCCGATACGCTTCGTGCTGGCGCGGGCCTTTGCGAACCGGATGCGGTAAAGCTGCTGGTGGAAGAGGCCCGCGAATGCATAGACTCTCTGCTTGATTTAGGCGTTGCGTTCGACCGCAAAGGAGAGCAGCTCTCGATGACGTTAGAAGCGGCTCATTCGCATAAGCGAGTGCTTCACGCTGCGGATACGACCGGACATGCGATTGTCTCTACTCTGGCCCAAAGAGTACTTAGCCAGAAGAATATTCAGGTTTTTGACCAAACGTTTGCGCTCGATTTGTGGGTGGAAGAGAATGACTGCAAAGGCGCTTGCTTAGCAAAAGACTTAGAGAGTGAAGGCGTTGAGATTGAGTGGATACCAGCGAGAGCGGTAGTGTTGGCCAGCGGCGGCGGCGGCCAGGTCTTTGCTCAAACGACAAATCCGGCGGCGAGTACGGGCGATGGTTTGGCAATGGCCTGGCGAGCGGGCGCACAGGTTCGCGATTTAGAATTCTTTCAGTTTCACCCAACGGCGCTGACGAAAGCGGGTGCGCCTCGGTTCTTGATCAGTGAGGCTGTGCGAGGGGAAGGCGCACATTTGCTAGATGCCAAGGGCCGTCGCTTTGTTTTTGACTATCATCCTGATGGCGAGCTGGCTCCGCGCGATGTGGTGAGCCGCGCGATTTATTCGCATTTGCAAAAAGAAGAAGTGCCGACAGATGTTGTCTGGCTAGATTTGAGTGAGATTGAGCCAGAGCGTATTCAATACCGGTTTCCTAACATCATTAAGGTGTGTAAGCACTGGGGCATTGATTTATTTTCTGAGCCAATTCCGGTTTCTCCGGCCGCTCACTATTGGATGGGCGGGATTACCTGCGGCCTAGATAGCAAAACAACTATTGACCATCTGTATGCGGTGGGCGAGAACGCTAGCACGGGCGTTCATGGTGCGAATCGGCTGGCAAGTAATTCTTTGCTGGAGTGCTTAGTCTATGGTGCGCAGCTTAAAAATATTCAGCTATTAGAACGGCTTCCTGAAATTGCGAAGAAGCCGGTTCAGCCGGTTAAGGTGGAAGAGGATTGGCTGAAGCTGCTGATGTACTGGCGGGCGGAGCTGCCGCAGTTGATTTGGCAAAGTGCGGGGATTCGTCGGGAGCAAGCGGGAATAGAAGCAGCAATCGCGCAGCTAGCCCAGTGGCAAACTGAGTTCGATAATTTGGCCTTAAGCCGGGCGCTAATGCTTCAGCCGGGAGAGACGGCGCAGTTTCCCGATGGGGTGAGTGGCGATCGCGTGCGGCTTTGGGGAGAGGTGAGGAATTTGATTGCGATCGCCGCTCTCATTCTTAAAAGCGCCGCCTTCCGCACCGAAAGCCGAGGCGGTCACTATCGTAGAGACTATCCTAAGCCGGAAGCAGACTGGCTTGCCCATACCGTCATTCAAAAAGACCAGTGCTGGCGATCGCCGCCCCTGAGTTCAGTCGTCAAATAAAGCCTGCAAATCGCGGTAGCCATTGACTACCTGTGTATGGCTATTGCGACTCAAATACCTGTTTCAACACGTCAAGTCGCGAGCAGCTCCAGTAATCTACGTGCGACTCGATCAATCCTTGCTCGCTTAGCCATAGCTCGGTGCGCCCAGGAATATGGAGTCTTGCAGACCAGGGAACCGGCGGATTCATATTTAGCGTCCATCGCAGCTCAATCAACGATGGCGCGGATTCTTCGATGCTGTGCAAATCCATCTGCACGTCGCCAAAAAACCAGCCGATGAAGCCAATCATTTTCTGAAAAAGCCCGACGCCCTTGAACTTGTTCATTGGGTCTTTGAAATTTACGTCCTCAGCGTAAAGGCTGTAGGTTTGGTCTTTAGGAAACCGCGCGTAATCCTGCTTTAGCTGCTCAATGATTTGTTCGGTCGTCATCCGTTTGGGGTCAACCGTTTGGTCAGTCATATATCTACGCCCGATCGATATCAACGGTGGGCCATAGTCGCTCTAGCTGATATTTCCAGGCGTCTAAGGCTTTTTGCGAGTCTGTTTGGCCCATATCCCCCATTACGCCCTCAGAATAGAAACGGTCTAGGGTTTGTAAGGTCGCTTCTAAAGACTGACCGTTGAGCTTGGCCGCTTCAATAATTTTTTTGACCTGGATTTCGATAGTACGCGTAAAGAATCCTGTGATGCCGTCTGCTTTTAGTTTTTGTAACTTGTCGATAGCGGTGTTGAACTGCTCGACGCCCAGTGCAGCTTCGTCGTATTGAAAAATGGCCCAAATAACTTCTTGATGAAGGGCGTAGCGAGCTTCTTGTGTATCGTCGAAGTTGGCCTCCATCATCTGGGGTAGAAAAGACTGCGCTTCCGTTACTGGGACGATAGGTGTCATCAGTTTTAGCCAGGGGCCGGACTCAATCGCGATTAAGCGCCAGCCGTCGGCTTCTACTCGCCAGGCGTCTGGGGGTACTTTTTGACAAGCTTCTCCAAAGCGATCGCTCAACACAGCCGAAATTTCATCACCGGTCATTACAAAACCCTCTAGTCCTCTCTTTCAACGTTAGCAGGCCAAAAACAAAAGAACCGCCTGCCTATAGACAGTCGGTTCTTTTGCAATTTAGTCAACCGGCTCTAACGATAGAGCTGTGGCCGATTGAGAGTGGCCGTCGCCTAAACTTGGCAAAGCGGCCTAAAAGAAAGATGCTTAGTAGTCGAAGTCTCCCATCCCGCCGCCAGCACCTGCGCCAGCTTTGTCATCTTCGGCTTTGTCTACCACGATGCACTCAGTAGTGAGTACCATCGCTGCAATAGAAGCTGCGTTCTGCAAAGCAGAGCGAGTCACTTTTGCAGGGTCAACGATACCCGCTTCGAGCATATTGACGAACTCGTTAGTCGCCGCGTTGTAGCCCATGCTGGAATCTTTTTCCTTTACGCGCTCAGCAATAACTGCGCCGTTTTGACCAGCGTTCTCAGCAATGCGTCGTAAAGGCGCAGTCAACGCACGAGTCACAATCATCGCACCTGTTAGTTCTTCATCTTTCAGGTTAGAGGCTGCCCACTCGGCTAACCCAGGCGAAAGATGCGCCAAAGTCGTACCGCCACCTGGAACGATGCCTTCTTCAACGGCTGCGCGAGTTGCGTTAATCGCGTCTTCTAGGCGAAGCTTACGATCTTTCATCTCAGTTTCAGTTGCAGCGCCAACTTTAATCACAGCGACACCACCCGAGAGCTTAGCCAAGCGCTCCTGTAGTTTCTCTGTGTCGTAGCTAGACTCGGACTCTTCAATCTGACGGCGAATTTGATCGCAGCGAGATTTCACGGCGTCTTCGTTGCCCTCAGCGACGAGCGTTGTGCTGTCTTTAGTGATGGTAACGCGACGAGCAGAGCCTAGCTGCTCTAGCGTTGTCGTATCAATTTTGAGGCCAGCGTCTTCGGTGATGAGCGTGCCGCCTGTGAGCACAGCAATGTCTTCTAGCATTGCTTTACGGCGATCGCCAAACCCAGGCGCTTTTACAGCCGCTACGTTCAGCACACCGCGCAAACGGTTCACTACTAGCGTCGCTAGGGCTTCTTTCTCAATGTCCTCAGAGATAATTAATAGAGGACGACCGCCGCGAGCGACCTGCTCTAGTACGGGAACTAAGTCCTGTACAAGGGCAATTTTTTTGTCGGTGATCAAGATGTAAGGCTCGTCGAAAGACGCTTCCATCCGCTCAGGATCGGTGACGAAGTAAGGCGAGATGTAGCCTTTGTCGAAGCGCATCCCTTCGGTAATTTCTAGCTCGGTAAACATCGACTTGCCTTCTTCCAAGGAAATGACGCCTTCACGGCCTACCTTTTCCATGGCACTAGCAATCATTTCACCTACTTCAGGATCGTTGCCGGCAGAGATAGATCCAACTTGAGCGATCGCCTTAGAATCGCCAACTGGCGTCGCCTGATCGGCAATTTTCTTGACGAGGTAAGCCGTCGCTTTGTCGATACCGCGTTTGAGCGCGATCGCGTTTGCGCCCGCAGCCACGTTGCGTAAGCCTTCTTTGACAATGGCGTGAGCCAGCACGGTTGCAGTCGTGGTCCCGTCACCGGCTGAGTCGTTCGTTTTAGAAGCCGCTTGCCGAATCAGAGCAACGCCTGTATTCTCGACGTTATCTTCTAGCTCGATCTCTTTAGCAATAGTCACACCGTCGTTGACGATTTGAGGTGAGCCAAACTTCTTCTCTAAAACGACGTTGCGTCCTTTAGGGCCAAGCGTCACTGCGACAGCTTCAGCCAAAATGTCCATTCCGCGCTCTAACGCACGGCGAGCATTTTCGTTGTATATAATGCGTTTTGCCATATTGTTTGTCCTTTCTGGTGTCCTAAGGTTTGAGTTGAGTAAATTGAAGCGGCTAAAAGGGAAGCGGCTAAAAGGCTAACGGGTCGTCTATCGACGCGACTTTTTAGCCTTTCTTGATCTAGCCTTTGCTTCTTTAGTGCTGGGTAAATTCTCGCAAAGTAAATTCTTGAAAAGACTAAGCAACCGTTGCCAAAATATCTTTCTCAGCGAGCAGAATGTAGTCGTCGTCAGCGAGCTTAATTTCGGTGCCTGCGTACTTGGAATAAAGCACTTTGTCGCCCACGCTCACGTCCATTGCCTGACGATTGCCGTTGTCATCGATGCGGCCAGGGCCAACAGCGGTAATTTCGCCAACTTGAGGCTTTTCCTTGGCTGCGTCAGGCAAAATGATGCCGCCCGCTGTTTGCTCTTGAGAAGCGTTGACTTTAATGAATACGCGATCGCCTAGGGGCTTGAGGGTAGAGTTGCCTAAAGAGATGGCAGCCATATTGATTTTCTCCGTAATGTCTCAAAATAGAAATGAAGCAAAGCTGAGTGCTTTCGCATAACTAAAGCCCGGCAGTCGTTCTACAGGGCTTACGAGCAGAAATTAGCACTCTCTGCTGTTGAGTGCTAATTTACCGAAATTCGCTCATCAGATGCAATGAGTCAAACGGTACGGGTTTCCGAACTCATGCCTGGACCCTCATAACTCATCACTCCTATAGAGGCATCTGATGATAATCTTGAAAGTGGCACTTAAAAGATTGAGATCTCAACAGATAGATCAAATAAGTCGCCGTACAGCTAAAACGTAGGACAGGCGCAGGAATGGTCTCCACCGCAGAGAAGACAGGCATTGGCTACATAACTCAAATTATTGGCCCAGTTTTAGACGTTAAGTTTCCGGGCGACAGCTTGCCCCAAATCTATAACGCAATTCAAATCACCGGCACTAACCCAGCCGGAAACGAAGTATCTGTGACTTGTGAAGTGCAGCAGTTACTTGGCGACTCTCAAGTTCGCGCGGTTTCTATGAGCACCACAGACGGCCTAGTCCGAGGTATGGAAGCTAAAGATCTCGGCGCACCGATTTCTGTACCTGTCGGTAAAGCTACTTTAGGCCGAATCTTTAACGTACTGGGCGAGCCCGTAGATGAAAGAGGCCCCGTCGATGCAGAAGCCACGCTACCGATTCACCGACCCGCTCCCAAGCTAGTAGATCTTGAGACTAAGCCTGCCGTGTTTGAAACCGGTATCAAGGTCGTCGATTTGCTCGCTCCCTACAGAAGAGGCGGAAAAGTAGGTCTCTTCGGCGGTGCAGGGGTGGGCAAAACGGTTCTGATTCAAGAGCTGATTAATAACATTGCAAAAGAGCACAGCGGCGTATCTGTGTTTGGCGGTGTAGGCGAACGTACCCGCGAAGGGAACGACCTCTACAACGAATTTATCGAATCTGGCGTAATTAACGCTGACGATTTGAGCCAGTCCAAAGTGGCTTTGGTATATGGTCAGATGAACGAGCCACCGGGTGCTCGAATGCGCGTTGCCCTTTCTGCGTTGACGATGGCTGAGTACTTCCGCGACATTAATAAGCAGGACGTATTGCTCTTTGTAGACAACATCTTCCGCTTTGTACAGGCTGGTTCTGAAGTATCCGCGCTGCTAGGTAGAATGCCTTCTGCGGTAGGCTACCAGCCTACTCTGGGTACTGATATGGGTGACTTGCAAGAGCGAATTGCTTCTACCACTGAAGGCTCTATTACCTCTATTCAGGCTGTCTACGTTCCTGCGGATGACCTCACAGACCCTGCACCCGCAACGACGTTTGCTCACCTAGACGCGACGACAACGCTTTCTAGAGCGCTGGCTTCTAAAGGCATTTACCCTGCGGTAGATCCTTTGGACTCTACTTCCACGATGCTTCAGCCAGATATCGTGGGAGCCGAGCACTATGCAACGGCTCGTGCGGTCCAGTCCACTTTGCAGCGCTACAAAGAGCTACAGGACATCATCGCTATTTTGGGCTTAGACGAGCTTTCTGAGGAAGATCGTCAGGTGGTTGCCCGCGCTCGCAAAATTGAGAAATTCCTTTCACAGCCTTTCTTCGTAGCTGAGGTCTTTACCGGGATGTCTGGTAAGTACGTCACGCTAGAAGAGACCATCAAAGGATTCAACATGATTCTTGATGGCAAGCTAGATGACGTTCCTGAGCAAGCCTTTTATCTAAAAGGTGGCATTGAGGAAGTGATGGAAGCGGCTGAGAAGATGAAAGCAGAAGCTGCTTAAGCCTCATCCTGATTTTCTGTAGGGATAGCGCAGTCGATGATTTGCGTTATCCCTACGAAACATATGGTCTGAGATAAAGGCAATCTAATTCCCAGATCTGACAATTCATATTCATTTGAGAAAGCTATGTCTTTAGTCGTGCGCGTTGTTGCGCCTGATAAAACAGTTTGGGATGACGAAGCCGAAGAAGTAATTTTGCCGAGTACCACCGGTCAGCTCGGCATTTTAGGCGGTCACGCTCCTTTGCTGACTGCTCTAGATACGGGCGTGTTACGCGTACGTGCTACTAGCGGCAGCAAAGAGTGGACATCTATTGCCCTGATGGGTGGCTTCGCTGAAGTAGAAGAAGACGAAGTGACGATTCTAGTCAACGGCGCGGAGCGCGGTGACAGCATCGATAGAGAAGAAGCTGAAAAGGCTTACCAGGAGGCGCAAGCAAAGTCGAACAGCGTGTCAGGTGACGATCGCAAAGCGGTAATGCAGGCAGGCAAAGCCTTGAAGAAAGCTCGCGCTCGGCTGCAGGCTGCGGGTGGTAGCATTTAGGATAGCTATCCAGGTTGACTTATTTTAGTCTGGGCTTAAAAAGTGCCATGAACTGTAAAAGGTTCGTGGCACTTTTTATGTCAGACGGCTTTGCAATCGCCACCGGAGTCTATCAAGAGTTATGGTTGCTCCGATGACTACGAGCTAACGAAGCTATCCGATGTGCGTGAGCTGTTAGTTTCGAGGTAGGAGGGGTTAGGTTATACCTGACCAAATTAGAACGGTGGACAAAACCCGGCTGATAAAGAATTCAGCAAGACTGCACGATAAGGAATTCTACGCGTCTTAGCGGAAATGTTTGCGGGAATAGTCAGTGAGCCTGGCAAGACTGTTTGCGGCATTTCTCGCATCAATACATGTGATTGTTCATCTGCTTCGGACTGCTTAGTATCGGCCAAGCAGGGTAGACAAAAACTATCCAGGGCCAAAATCAATAGACAAAGATTCTAGTAAGTCAATAAATGCCCGATCTGAAATTGACAGGAGCATCCGGCTCATCTGCTGGCAAAAAAATTTCGATACTTTTGGAGACGTTCCTTCTGGATGAACGCTCATAAATCCGTGCGCTACTGCATGTCTTAACGCCGTGGCCACGATCAGAACGTTGCTGTGCTTGCCGTGCTGAAAAGCAATGAGCTTATCTCTTAGCCTTTCATTTCTAACCGTCTTAATCAGAAATTGAATAATTGCATCTGATTCTCTGAGGCTAGCGGCGGGCGAGGTGGCCCAGTCAGCCCATCGTTCGCTTAAATGCTGCTTGGGCCTAGCTGGTACCGCTTTATGAAACTGCTCAAGTGCGCTATAGGCTAAAAATACTTTTAGGAGTGCACCGTAAGCATCTACCGTGTCGTCGGCGTAACCGTCTGCGTCGATACCATTGAAAGCTCGCGCTAGCCGGTATCTTGCCGCAAAGCGGTTTAGTTCAGAGAGAGAAATGTGCTCTGGTAGCGCTACAGTGTTGTCTCTTTGCCACTGGCAGAACACTTTCCAATAAGACGGGTTTGACATTTCACTGCTTCACTAATATCAAAAGAAACCCCCTGAGCTAACTGCCAGAGGGTTTACCTGCATCTGCACTAATTAATCAAAGAAGCGATCATGAACTACCCGTGAAAGCAACTTCGGGAAACTTGATTTGAGCTTCGCTCATTGGCTTGGACTTGCCTTCTTCTTGCCAATAGTTGATGATTTCGGTTGCCTTGTTGAGCAGATCAACGCGTTCCTCATCGGTGATCCAGGACTTGGATTCAACTTCAGTTTTGAGCTGTTCCCAAGCGTCGTTGCGCGGCCAGAAAAAGTAGGACGTGAGGGGACTTGTACCCTTTCCAACCACCTGATCGACGGCTAAGGCAACGTCCTTATCCAGCCAAAGTACTTTTAAGATGAACCGGGCATCCGATTCAAAGGGTGTTTCATTCGACTCCACAGACTCCAAGCGAAAACCTCCAATTGCGTTCCCAAAACGGGCTAAACTACAGTTCCTTAATCTACCACAATCTCAGAGCTTTAATTTTTGACGCTAGCGGTACGACTTCATTATCTACTTCGCCATCTATGAGCATTACGTTAGTCACTGGCCCGGCGCGTTCGGGGAAGAGCGAGTGGGCAGAAGATTTGGCTAAAAAGGCGGCGAAAAAGAGCGCACAGCAGCTAGTTTATATTGCGACTGCGCAACGCAATTTGGACGATGCGCAATGGCAGGCACGAATAGAAAAGCATATACAAAGGCGATCGCAGGCTTGGCGCTGCGTGGAAGTTCCAATGGATCTTTCAGAGGCGATCGCCCGCTACACGTCATCCCACTGTCTGCTTATCGACTCGCTAGGAACCTGGCTTGCTAACTCAATGGCTCAGTCTGACGATGAGTGGCAAACTAGCCAGGCAAATTTAGTGGCTGCCTTGAGCCAAACTGAAGCAACTGTGATTTTGGTTGCGGAAGAGACGGGCTGGGGCGTGGTGCCTGCTTACGAACTGGGTCGAACCTTTCGCGATCGCCTGGGCACACTCAGCCGTCGGGTGGGAGAACTCTCGACTGATGTTTACTTAGTTACCAGTGGCTATGCGATTAACCTAGCCCAGCTGGGCCAAAGCATAGGCAATTGCTATTCTTCTGATGATAATTAATTATTTATAGAGAGATATCAATTATAAGGATTTCTCTGTTTATGCTGTTAAGTAGCAGGTTTGTAATGAAAATTGTTTTATGGCTTCGCTTGGTGAAGTAAAAAAGTATCTGGCTCACTGGTTTCAGCTAGGTAAGGGTGTGATCAGCGATACGGACGATGCTGTTTACTTGCCTAAGAGCATTATTCAAGGTGATTGCTATAGCGATGAGTTCGAGCACTGCTGGCGAACCCTGATGAAGGCAGATCCTAGTACGCTGCATCTAAGAGGTACTGAACAATCGCTGGCCGACTTGCTGTTGCCTAGTTGGGAAATCGTGAGCTGTGCTAGATGCGATATGCCGATTCCGATAACCTATAAGCAGCTTCCTTCGACTCCTTGCACCTGCGACGACTTGCCAAACTGGCCGGACGAAACATTGCCTCGTCCAAGACTGCCTGTGAATAGCCACGATCATTTAGCGAAATTGCGATCGCGTCTAGAGGAACAGCGCTAGAGCCGAGCAGCCGCGATACGCTTACTTTTACACGCTTACCTTCATCTTTTTAGCGTCTCCTACTCTTTCGATGTCGTAGGTTAGAAAGTCTTTGGCCATCATCGTATTTGGAAAAATCGCCTGCGCTTCAAAGAGCAGGTCGTTTAGCTCAAGTGCGTTTCCAGGTGCATAGCGCGGACTAAAGTGAGTCAAAATTAGCTGCTGCTTTACCTGTGCGGCTAAGGCGACTTGGGCGGCCATTGTAGAGGTAGAGTGCATTCGTTGATATGCGAGTTCTGCGTCCTGGTGGGCAAACGTAGCTTCGTGAATGAGAACGTCTGCTTGGTCAGCTAGAGCGATCGCATTTTCACAGAACACCGTATCCGTACAGTAAACGAACTTTCGGCCTGCTATCGTTGGCCCACATAAGTCTGCGCCATTAACCTTGCGGCCATCTGCAAGCGTAACGACTTTGCCCTGCTTAAGCTGACCGTACAGAGGTCCGGGCGGGATGCCTAAATTCGCCGCCTTTCTAACGTCGAAATGGCCTGTTTGATCTTTCTCGACGACGCGATAGCCGTGCGCTGGAATGCGATGCTTTAGTCGCTCGCAGCTCACAACGTAGGTGTCGTCTTCGTAGACTTTGCCAGGTTCGGTAACGTGAACTTTTAGAGGATAAGAAGAATGCGTTTTGGAGTAGCGGCGGCAGGCATCTAGATACTTGCCAAGTTCAGGTGGGCCGTAAATATCTATTTGCTGCTGGCCTGTTCCGGCCATGCCGCAGCTAGCTAGGAAGCCGGGAAGACCAAAAATATGGTCGCCATGCATGTGCGTAATAAAGATACGGCGCACCTGGCTAGATTTGAAGTCGCTCTTTAGAAACTGGTGCTGGGTGCCTTCACCACAGTCAAACAGCCAGACTTCGGCTCTTTGTGGCAAGCGCAGGGCAACGCTAGAGACGTTGCGCGACCTGGTGGGCACGCCCGAACTGGTTCCTAAAAAAGTAATCTGCAAAGCTTTGACTATTGACTCAAATACGCTAGCTCTATATTGACAGAGATTGATAGTAATGGGGTTTTGCGATGCGACTATCCCTGAGACACCTACGCCAAAGTCAGCGTTGCATAACATCCTTGAACACGCTTTGAGGAAAGCGGACGCTACTAAGATCTGCTGAAAAAACCTGATTGCTCATGCAGAAAAGGCGTTTCAGGCAGTTTAATAAATGCTGAGAAGCGCAGTTTTTCTAGCTCATCTCAAATAAATAAAGCAGAATCCGCAAAGAAATGTTACTTAAAACAGTATTTGTTGATACACTACCTATCAGAGATTTAACAAGTGCGCTTATCTCCAAGGACAGATAGAGGCGGCGGTGTTATCCGAGCTGGCTGTCTTTGGATCTCTGGCTATCTTGCGGCGGCTGCTTTGTGCAGACAGAGCAGCGAAGTCTCCTCTCTATTGAGCGATCAATAAACAACTTAGAAATCAAACCCCTCCAGCATCTGAAGCGATTCAGGTGCTTTTTTTTCCTTCTTCTCAGCTTCCCGTCTTAACTTCTATAGCGTCTCATTCATTTCTTCTCCCATTTCTTCGGAGCTAGCGGATAATAGTTGGGTCGCTCGCCTGCATTAAATTTGACTACTGATTTGAGCCAACAGAACTCCCCCAACGCTGCTCAAGCCCAGGCAGACAAGCCTGTGCTAATGCTAGTAGACGGACATTCGCTTGCCTTTCGCTCCTTCTATGCGTTTGCTCGCAGCCGAGATGGCGGACTGCGCACCTCTCAAGGTATTCCGACTAGCGTCTGCTTTGGCTTTCTCAAATCGTTGATGGATACCCTCGAAGCTCTAAATCCGGATAGCGCTGCGATTACTTTTGATTTGGATAAGCCAACGTTTCGCCATGAGAAGACGGACACTTACAAGGCAGGTCGTGCTGAGACGCCAGAAGAGTTTACTGAAGATGTTGAAAACCTGAAGGGGCTGCTGAAAAAGCTAAAGCTGCCGATCTTTTGTGAGCCGGGCTACGAAGCCGATGACCTAATTGGTACGCTAGCGACTAGGGCTAAGGCCGCTGGGTATCAAGTCAGGATTTTGAGCGGCGATCAGGATCTTTTTCAGCTGATCGATCCAGAAGAAGATATCAAAGTCCTATATTTGAGCAATGCGTTTGGTCGCGGTCAATCTAGCTCGTCGAGAGAGTTTGGCGTTGCTGAAGTGCTAGAAAAACTAGAGATTTTACCCTGTCAGGTCGTGGACTACAAAGCGCTATGTGGCGACGCCTCTGACAACATTCCAGGGGTGAAAGGCATTGGCAAAAAGACGGCTGTGAAGCTACTTGATACCTATGGCGATCTCGATAATATTTACGCCTCGATTGACGAGATTAAAGGCGCTACCAAGAAAAAGCTGGAGGCTGGCAAACAGGCTGCGGAAGACTCGCGGTTTTTGGCAAAAATTATCACAGACGTTCCGACCAAGACGGATTTAGCTAGCTGTAAGCTAGAAGGCTTTGAGCCAGAAGAGGTTGTCCCTGAGCTTCAGCGGCTAGAGCTCCAGCATTTTGTCAACCGTTTAAGTAAGCTCCAGGCTTCCTTTGGGGGCGAGTCGGACTACGTACCGCAAAAAAAGCGACCTGTGGAGGTTTTTCCGGAAGGTTTTGAAGACGAGGATCTGGCTTTCTTTAGCGCGGAAGAAACGGATGCGGTCGATCAGATGGGCCTGCTGGAAGTAGATATTAAGCCGCAAATTATTACGACGGAGAAGGCGCTAAAGACGTTGGTGAAGCAGCTTGAGGCTCAAACCGATAAAGAAAAGCCAGTTGCTTGGGATACGGAAACGACTTCTATTGACCCACTAGAGGCCGATTTGGTCGGCATTGGCTGCTGCTGGGGCGAAGGTTCGTCTGATATGGCTTACGTCCCTGTAGGTCATGCTGTAGGGCAGCAGTTGCCTTTGAAGCAAGTACTTGAGGCGCTGCGGCCTGTGCTAGAAAGTGCTGACTATCCGAAAGCGTTTCAGAATGCGAAGTATGACCGGTTGGTGCTACGTAGGGCGGGTATAGCGCTTGCGGGCGTGGTGTTTGACCCGATGTTAGCTAGCTATGTGCTCAACCCGGAAAATAGCCACAATCTGTCGGACCTTTCACTGCGGTATCTGGAGTTGACCACGGTAAGCTATACGGACTTGGTGCCGAAGGGAAAGACGATTGGAGAAGTCGCGATCGCACCAGTAGCAGACTACTGCGGCAGCGATGTGCACACTACCTACTATTTAGTGCCGCTGCTTAAGGCAGAACTCGCCGCCGCGCCAGAATTAGAAAAGCTATACCAGGAGGTGGAGCTACCGGCTGAGCCCGTACTAGCTAACATGGAGGCTACGGGCATTCGTATAGACAAACCCTACCTTAATCAGTTCTCCAAACAGCTAGAGACTGACCTAGCGCGAATCGAACAGTCGGCTTACGCAGCAGCCGGTGAAGAATTTAATCTGGGGTCGCCTAAACAGCTCAGCACGCTGTTTTTCGACAAGCTGGGCTTAGATAAGCGCAAGTCTCGCAAAAATAAGACGGGCTATTCTACAGATGCTGCCACTTTGGAGAAGCTGCAGGACGATCATCCCGTTGTAGATGCGGTGGTCGAGTACCGCACGCTTTCTAAGCTGAAATCGACTTACGTAGACGCTTTGCCTGCGCTTATTCGTCCTTGGAGCGGGCGCGTTCATACAGACTTTAACCAAGCGGTGACCTCAACTGGTCGGCTCTCTTCTTCTAACCCAAACTTGCAGAACATTCCTACGAGAACGGCCTTTAGCCGTCAGATCCGTCAGGCTTTTTTACCTAAAGAAGGCTGGTCTTTGGTGGCGGCTGATTATTCTCAAATTGAGCTGCGCATTTTGGCGCATCTAAGTGAGGAACCTATTTTGATAGATGCCTATCGAAACAATGAAGACGTGCATCGGCTCACTGCAACGCTGCTTTTAGAGAAAGAAGATATCACTGTAGAAGAGCGTCGGATGGCAAAGATAATTAACTTTGGCGTGATTTACGGTATGGGCGCAGCCCGGTTTGCGAGGGAAATGGGCGTACATCGGCTAGAGGCCAAAACCTTTATCGACCGTTTTAACAAGCGCTATCCCAAAGTATTTGAGTATCTGCAGCAGATGCAAAGAGAGGCGATCGCCAATGGTTTTGTAAAGACGATTGCGGGAAGGCGGCGCTACTTTAACTTCTCTACGCGCAGCTTGCAGGCGCTGAAAGGCACTAATCCAGAAGGCGTTGATCTAGGCAATTTGCGCACGAATGGCTACGATGCCGCGGCGCTCAGAGCCGCTGCCAACGCGCCAATTCAAGGATCGAGCGCAGATATTATTAAAGTTGCGATGATTCAGCTGCACGAGCTGCTGAAGGGCTATCAGGCCAATATCCTTTTGCAAGTGCATGACGAACTGATTTTTGAAGTGCCGCCCGAAGAGTGGGACGAACTGAAGCCAAAGATTGAGCGCACGATGGAGTCGGCAGCGGATCTGAGCGTGCCGCTGAAGGTAGAAGCGAATGCAGGTAAGAATTGGATGGAGGCTAAGTAGTCCTAAATCTGCTGATGTCCTAAATCTGCTGATGTTAAGTGCGATCGCAAAATAGCTCCAACAGGCGATCTCAATATTTTTACTGACGCTGAGCGCTTTTAAGAACGTATGACAAAGATGTGGTGATTACTGTGGATTTGGGCGAGTAACTAGTGCATCTTGAGAATATCTCGCAGGCTTTTGCTGATTGGCTAGCTCAGCTAATGGATGTATCAAAAGCAACAGTGTATAGCAGCGAGACCTTGACTTTTTCACTGCTTTGTTGCTCACTTCATTTCTCCCATCTAAAAAACATGACAAACATTCGTCAGCTCCTAGCTAGTGCTGGGCTAGTTGCCAGCAGTGCGATCGCACTCTCTGCGCCTGCCTACGCCTTTTCTTTTCAAACTAACTACACTTCTGCGCTTACGGGTGCTAATGCGGCCAAAGGCGACATTTTCCTAAACTCAGTTACTTTGGGCAGCGGTAAAGTCATCAGCGATTTCTCTCTAGCGACCTCTGTTAACATTCTTTCCAACGACGTCTACACAGGCGGTAATAGCGGTGCAGCAAGCGCTGATATTGGCGATTTGGCAACGACTGGCATTAAGCAAGAAGCGCTAACTAATGAAGGTGCACTCGCCGTTTTAGGCAACCTCAATCTCAATAACATTATCGATACAGAAGATGGCGATATAAAAGGCAGCGGCCACTTTGTTCTCGACCTTAACTTCAAGAAAGCCGTTGACAATTTCTTTATCTGGGAGCGTGGCATGAACAGTCGGTTTGATATTCAAGCACTAGACGCCAACGGCAATGAAATTGGTAAAAAATTACAGCTATCAAACTCTAAGAACTGGGATTACGCCGGGTTTAAGATCGATACTCAAGAAGTTGACGGTGCTCAAAAAGTAGGTTCTATTGGCGTCAGCTTGGCAGATTTAGGCGTTTCTAACACCTTTATCAACTCGCTGCGCGTGACTAGCAACGGTAAGCCTTATAGCGGCCCCGACTTTAAGGTTATTGGTAGTGCTGCTGTGCCTCAAGAAGTGCCTGAGCCTTCTGCGCTGGTTGGACTCAGCGCAGTGGTCGCGATCGCATTTGCAACGCGGCGCCGCAAGCAACCGGTAGCCTAGCTAAAAATTTTAGAGAAGACGTACGTAGGATACTCTCTAAAATTGTTCTAAACATTTTCAAATGAGTCGTAAGCCCGGTCAATTGGCCGGGCTTTTTTTGCAGCTGAGGTTCGCAGTTCACGCCTGCGATTCCATCCATTCAACGCACTGATGCATCTGCTGGCTCATCTTATCGGCAGGTGCGTGAAACCGGCGACCGTGACCTGGCAGTACCCATTCAAATCGGTAGTCGTTAGTGTAGCTAGCTAATGTCTTCATTGAGCTGATTTGACGCGGCCAGGAGTCCCAGCAAAAATTGCGAAAGGCGTACAGCTGCTCTAATCTGGCTGACCAAGCAAGATGGTCGCCAGTAAATAGATATTTGTTTTGATAAAGCAGCACGGTATGCCCGGCGGAGTGTCCCGGCTGCGGAATGACGGTGAGGTCTTGATCGAGTTCGATGGGATGGGTGCCGGTGGGCTGAATTTCAACTGATCGGGTATCGGGAGTGATGTCGTCTTTGTGGAGGATGCGATCGCATCCAAAGTGCTGATGGAATTTTTCGTGGTCAGCAACATCATCTCTGTGCGTGAGATACAAATAGCGGATGCCGCCCATTGCTTCGATCTGTTTAACTAGTGGCGGTGTAAAACGAGGAGAGTCTATTAGCACGTTGCCGCCTTCGCTATCTGGCCGCTGAATGAAATAGCTGGCTGCGCCGTAGGAGCTTTTAGAGTGGTAACCGCAATAGAAAACGTTGTTGTCTACTTTTAGGGGAAAGCGTTGCTGAACCTGGCGAATATCTTTGGGTCTGTCTTCAGTTCCAATCGATCCTGTTGGGCAGGCAAGGAGAGCTTCTAGCGCAGCGACGCGTTCTGATGCCGTAACGGGCTGGTGATGCACAATCGACTTACTGCCCGCTCGACTGTAGATGTCGGGCGACAGCCAGCGGCAGGTGTCGCAGTCTATACAGCTACTGTCTACGTAAAAGTCGCCTGCAACATTCTGGGGGCGGCGGTCTTTGATATGAGCCATAATTTGTACTCGGATAGGGCCAAATCTGAGAGCGGTTGTGAGGCACTTAGGTGCTAGTGTTCTCTATTAGTCTAGCGTCATGAACTGCTAATGCGTAGTCACTTCGACTTTGTGCGATTTATCTGCTAACTTGACTGCCAGCAAGGGCGATAAGTGTCTACCGTGTTACGGCTCTAGGGCGATCGCCTGCTCTTTGTACTCCTGTCACCTATGAAACGCGCGATTAATACGACAACTGCTTTGGGATTTATTTTGGCGCTGGGCGTGGGCGCTGGCATTGTGAGCCAGAGATACTTCGATGTCAGTATGCAGATTGGCGAGCTGATGAAGCGGGTGGGCATACATGACTATTTTGATGTACCCACAGCGGCTTTGAAAGACCAGCTTGCGCCGGTGACTATTCCAGAACAGACGCAAGGCAAGCTGAATCTGTATGTTCTGGTTGGCCAGTCTAATATGGTGGGCCTGTCGGCGGTGCCAGATGGATTTGAGCTGCCTCAAAATACCTATACATTTGGCAACGACTACCGGTGGCACCCGGCGACTTCCCCAGTCGATAGCGCTGAAGGTCAAATTGATGAGATTTCGGCCGATGTGAATGCTGGGTTTGGACCTGCGCTAGCTTTTGCGCGATCGCTCTCCACTACAAATCCAGCACAGGCAATTGGCCTTATTCCTTGTGCTAAAGACGGATCCTCTATTGCTGATTGGGAGAAGTCGCTGAGCGATCAATCACTTTATGGTTCTTGCCTGAAGCGAGTTAGAGCAGCTTCTACGATGGGCACTGTCAGCGGCATCCTATTTTTTCAAGGCGAAGCCGATACTATCGATCCCAAGCAATATCCTGCTTTTCAACCGGCTGCAGATGCCTGGGCCGAAAAATTTGCCATCTTTGCCTACAACTTCCGCCAGGATATGGGCAACCCCAGTGCCCCTCTCGTTTATGCCCAGCTCGGTCAACCTGATGACTTGCAAGGCTTACCCAACTGGGCACTGGTGCAGCAGCAGCAGGAAAACATTCAAATTCCCAACGCCAAAATGATCAAAACAGATGACTTGCCTATGGCGGGCCTTCACTATACGGCAGATAGCTATGTAGCCGTGGGTGAGCGGTTTGCCGAGGCTATGAAGCAGCTTGGGACGATTTCGCAGGCAAAAGACGCCGCTGGCGATCCAGTTCAATCTGAAGCACCTGATTTGGAGCTCTCTCAGTAGCGGCCTCTATATCATCAGCCAGCCAAATAGCTCGCCTACTGTTAGCTTCAGCCCTTTTGAGAAATCAGGGACAGGAAGCTGAGCTTCTAGCTGATCGTAAATGACAGGCAATTGGTTGTTTAGGTAGACGACGACGGATTGCTCTGTAGGGTCTATGAGCCAGCCCATCTGCGTTCCATAGCTCAGGCAGTGCAGAATTTTCTTAGTAACTTTTGTACTGGTCTGCCCAGGCGAAAGTATCTCTATTACCCAGTCAGGAGAGATAGAAAAGATGTCTGCTACCGCGCCGTATTCGTCGCGTGGAATTCTATCTCGGAGCAAAACAGAGATATCTGGTAAGTAGCTCAGTGCAATTAAAGCTCATTGCATAGACCAGGCTTCGACTACGCTCAGCCCTCTAGCTACAGTAGATTGAGCATTGAGCGTAGTCGAAATGCGTTTTATAATTAATTTGATCTACCTACTTACTAGAGCATTGCCACCAAAAGAGCAGCGTAGCTCTGTAAACGCGATCGCCACTTTTGCAGGTTTAATAATGCGGTTTACTGCGGCGGTTAATTCGGACTGAAGAACGCTGTGTTTTCCCTTTGGCATCGGCTTTTGAATGACTTGCCCGTCTATAAGCTCGCTAGCGGGCTTTGTCTCAATCAAGCTCAAGAAGGATTCTAGTGTCAGCGCTTTGACTGGAGTTTGTACCATAATTAGCTCGATACGTTCTGGACTAAAATCTAAGATTGGTCTAAGACTTAATCGGTTCGTAATGGCTGCATTCGCTACAGGGGCCGCTAGGATTGATGGCGCAGCGCATTAGCTCGGAGCGGGCGTTGTAGGTGCAGGTAATGTCGCCAATGACCCAGCTGCCCTTTAGCAGCGTTCTTTCTTCTGGAATGACGGTTTTTTTAACATGGACAATCGCTTTGTGTAGATAGTAGCGACCGAGCTTGAGCTGATACTGATGGCGGCGTACTAAAATTTGATAGGTTTGCCCGTCGATATCGACGTAGGTGCCCGGATATAAGCTTCTGTCCAGCTTGATGTGACCCAAGACGACCTTGGACTCGCTTAAGACGATATCGGTAGGTAAGGCTTTTAGCTCCATAGATAAATCATAGCGCAGGGACACTGATGGAATTAAAAAACCGCTTACTCCTCAAGTTTGAAGTAAGCGGTTTTTTTGCACAGGCTGAATTTAGCAGAAACGGATGTTTTCTAGATAATAGGTTTCTAGATATGCGTTCTCTACCGACCGCGACGGCGCTGCAAGAACTCGGGAATGTCCAAGTTGGGCGCAATCACGGGCTGTCCGGCTTGCTCCTCATTGCTTACAGGCGCATCTGAAGGGCTCTCAAACCCGTCGCTACTTGGCGATCGCGTCATGGGGGCTGTCCGAGCCGTGGTCATCGATGGAATGCTCCGGTTGTCGCCGCTAAAGCCAGTGGCAATAACGGTGATGCGAATTTCGCCTTGGAGGCGGTCGTCGATGACTGCGCCAAAGATAATGTTCGCGTTCGGATCGACGGCTTCGTAAATGATTTCAGCCGCTTGGTTGACTTCGTGTAGCGTGAGGTCGCTGCCGCCGGTGATGTTGAAGACGACGCCGCCTGCTCCGTCGATAGAGGTTTCGAGTAGAGGTGAAGAGGTGGCTGCGATCGCGGCTTCTCTCGCTCTAGACTTACCCGATCCGACGCCGATGCCCATTAGCGCAGAGCCAGCATCTGCCATTACCGCGCGAACGTCGGCAAAGTCAACGTTGACCAGTCCAGAGATGGTAATGATATCTGAGATGCCCTGTACGCCCTGGCGCAAAATATCGTCAGCGACGCGAAAGGCTTCTTGTACCGGCGTCTGCTCAGAAATAACGGAGAGCAGCTTGTCGTTTGGAATGATGATAAGCGTATCTACGCTAGCTTGCAGCGCGGCAATTCCACTTTCTGCTTGAGAGGTGCGTCGCCTGCCTTCGAATGTGAAGGGCCGAGTGACTACGCCCACGGTAAGCGCACCCGCTTCTTTAGCGGCTTCGGCAACAACCGGTGCGGCTCCGGTCCCGGTTCCGCCGCCCATGCCTGCTGTAATAAAAACCAGATCAGACCCTTCTACGGCCTGAAAAATTTCATCGCGAGACTCTTCGGCTGCTTTTTGTCCAATGGATGGGTTGCCGCCTGCGCCTAGTCCACGCGTGAGCTTTTGGCCTAGCTGCATCGCGTTTGTGGTAGATGAATAGGTCAGCGCCTGTGCGTCTGTATTGACCGTCCAAAATTCAATGCCTGCTAGCCCGCTGTCAATCATGCGGTTGACGGCGTTACAACCACCGCCACCAACGCCGATTACCTTAATTCTAGCAACGCTGCTCGGTATAATATCTCCGCTCATCGGCCCTTCCGCTGACATTGCACTGCCATTATTACTCGAAGGTGGTAATTTTACATCAGACCCATCGTCCGCAAAAGAATTTGTATGAAGGGAAGCGTTATTCATAGGGCGCGCTGATGATACAGATATGATGAGGTATATATGGGTGAAATCACGGTAGGCAAGCGCTCGAATGCTTTTGTGCAGAAGAAATATAGCTATTTCGCTAGCGATGTCTCCCGCTTGTTTGCTCGCTTACGGCGACTTCAATGAGAAATTATAGGGTCTGGCGAAGATATATCGACTAAACAATATGAAAATATTGCCATCAGCACTGCCTGCAATCACTTCAACTTTGTCTGATGTGATTGAGTCAACTATAGGGGAACTTGATTAAAAAACCAAACTCTGCCGCTATAGTTTTGACGTTACGAACCAATCTCTTTATACCTGCTTTACATCGGTTAGAAACGCTACATCAAATACGTAGGTCTCTTTGAACCGCTTATGAATGCCTCACGGCTGCTACAGATCGACTGAGGTGCTAGTGGCCTGCAAAATTTCGACAACGGGATGGGCCGGGTCGTGGAGGTCGATGAAGGCGACTTTCTCTGGGTTTACTTTTTCGTTGAGCGATCGCAACTGGTCGAGGGCCACTAGCTGATTTTCGAATCCTTTGCCGTAAGGACCTAAATGGACAGCGCCTAGCTCACTTTGCAAGATTAAGTTGCTTGGCCTAGTCCAGTCTATTGCTGTGACTTTTACCGGGCTCTGGGCGATCGCTGCGTATATATTCTGCCAATCTTTTTCCTCGCCTGCTCGCATTCCCAACACAGTGAGCGCGGGTTCGCCTGCACTCGAGCCTAGCGACTGAAAGCTATTGCGCGGCATCCAATAGCCCTGCGCGTCGATCAGGCCAGGTGCTCTAAAAGCGACTGACTTATCTGGAATCTTTTGCATGGGGCTAGATGTGTCGGGTAGGGCGACGGCAACGGGCTGACGCTCTTTTACTCGAACATGCAGTCCTGGTGGGAGCAGCCGGCGACTTACAGCCGCTTCTGCGATGGGCGCATGAGCTTCCAAGCTAGCTTCTAAGTCCTTAGGTTTAACCTTGAGCAGGGGCAATGGATAAGGCAGCGGTAGCAGCGTCTGAACGGCTTCATCTGAAAGTAGTTCGTTATTGCTGATGTTGAGTTGCGAGGGGCCGCGAATAAGCCAAATAGGTGAAGTCGCTAGCCACAGGAGTCCAGCGGCGCATCCGGTGAGTGCGAGCGATCGCCAAGCATTTTTATAAAATTTGTATCGCCGTTGGCTGCGCAAATACTGTCTGCGGCGAGCGAGATCTTTGGAGGAAGGAGCAGTCGGTTTGGCAGGCATGAGCTTCGACTAGTCTTAGCAAAGTCGGAATGTATTCGGTTTTAGCAGCTTTTGGCGAATGTTGAACAGCTGTTATGAAAAAGCTAATTTCTGGAGAAAGATGTCGATAGAGGCACCCGTCACTCAGTAGCTAAGACATATTTCAGTAGCTAAGACATATTAAAGCTAACTTTATGTCGCTAGCAGGCTACCCAGTTTGCCTTAGAAGTTGACTTTTATTTGCTATCTGTTCGCTATTCGCTAAGAGATTCATAGACAGCAGTCCCAGTCAACAGATCTCAAACTTCGATCTTTCTAACGGCTTAGCGGATACCCGACTCGACTACTTGGCTCAAATATCAGGCTGAGCAAACATCAAGTTTTTTGAATCGAAGTCTTTGTAAGCAGAAAGTCTAGCCACTGGCGCGCCATTTCTCCCTCGGTAAACGGAATGTTGAGGTGACGTCCATCTTCTAGGGTAAAGCCTAACGAGAATCTGCCTTTGCTAGGTAATTCGTCGCCACTCACTGGCTGAGCGTTCACTTCTAACGCCGCTTGCCTGACTTCGGTAAGATTCAACGTTTCGATACCGACAATGCCTTGGCGAGTAGGCGATCCCCAAGTTAGGACATCTCCGTTCTGTCCGAGGGCCGCGTAGATATCGTACTTGGCCCGCTCAAACTGCTGCGCCCACTCTTTATACGCTTCTAATTTTCGGTATTCGTTCCATCCCGCCCAGGCCAGTCCAAAAAATAGAACTAACAGCGGTAGCCAGGCTAAGCCTCGCGCCATACGCTTTCTCCTTCAATTTATTGATTCGAAGCTGTATCCAAAGTCTATTCGCTCACCGCGATGATTTTGAATGTTAACTAATGCAAGTGAGTATTAACTCTTACTACGAAACCCATAGATTTGGAGACGGGCCTTTCCCTCTTCGTGAAATGATTGATAAGGTTCAGAACTTGTAATGCCTAAGAGGAACTCGATAAAAAGCAATTTCGAGCCGTTCTTTTAGGACAGTCAGATCTGATTTGTTTTAACCGCTCTTTCAATAACTTTTTCGGAGAAAGTAGATGCCTCTAATCGCTGCCGCCGCTGCCTATGTTCCCCATACCGCTGAATGGGGCCCTAATGTTGCTATCGTCATGATCGCGTGCAACCTGCTTGCCTTCTTCATCGGCAAGCAAGTTATTCGAATCCCTGATGCCGATCCAGCGGGTGGCGTATTTTTGGGTTTAGGATTGCCTGCTCTACTCGCAGTGACTAGCTTGGGCCATCTCATTGGCGCAGGCGCTATCTTGGGTCTTTCTAATCTAGGCGTTTTGTAGCCTATTTCTTCTAGATTGACCTTTTAGAGATTGGTTGGCTAGATGGAGCATGGCTAGATTTGCTCCGCATCGGCCATCTATCTACCTTTCAATCCGCACTCTAATCGCAGATAGGCTTGGCCTTTCTATTGATTAGAGTGTGGATTTGCTGTTTGGGCCTTAGCCGATAACGGCCTGCAGGCGCGATCTGAATTCGCCCTTAGGGTGTCCGCCTTTAACTTCGCCCACGATATTGAAGTCGCCCTCAGGATCGTCGCAGATGATATAGGTAGGCCAGCCCATATCTGCTTTGTCAGGATACTGGCTGAGTAAGACTTT